>Ga0154020_10000219_pt1 | contig 67948 bp, 65 predicted proteins | sample Klosneuvirus_201_FD_109709 | JGI IMG/M metagenome (GOLD analysis project Ga0154020, IMG submission 109709) | Active sludge microbial communities from wastewater, Klosterneuburg, Austria - Klosneuvirus_20160825_MG | ecosystem: Engineered > WWTP > Aerobic digester > Activated sludge | place...
TATTGTCGTCACCTTTTATAATATAGTCGAACGCCCCGTTTTTAATCGCTTGCACGCCATCAGGAATGTTGCCATAGGCAGTCAGCAATACAAGTTCAAGCAGAGGATATTTTTCTTTGATTTTTTTTGAAAAGTCTACACCATTACCGTCAGGCAACTTTACATCGCAGAGCACCACGTCAATAGTGGTTTGTTCCAATTTTTTCCAGGCAGTTTTGCAATCAGCCGCTTGGATTACTTCAAACCCTTCCAAGGCAATAATTCTTGCCAGAAGACTTCTTAGCTTTTCTTCGTCATCTATAAGTAAAACTTTTCTCAAAATATTGCCTGCTGTCTTAAAGTACAAATTTAGTATTATTAACGGCCGCGTTGGCAAAAAAAACAGTTAGCAACCATTAGCAAGTACTTCGAGTAATGCCAATTTGATTTTTATCGTCTTTTTAATGGTTACACAAGCCGTCAATAGGCTTTCTGCTAACATCTAAAAATTTGCAACATTAAAAAAAATCCCATGGCACTCGCCACGGGATTCCTCTCTTTTGCAAGCAGAGAGTTAGTAAATCTCATCCGGCCTTCGGCCACCTTCTCCGAAGGAGAAGGGAAGCGGCCTGAAGTTTATTAATAGCGATAGTAATCAGGCTTGAATGGTCCTTGTTGCGGAACACCAATATACTTGGCTTGTTCCGTAGACAATTCATCCAGCTCAACACCAATTTTCTTCAAGTGTAAGCGAGCTACTTTTTCATCCAAATGTTTCGGCAACATGTACACTTCGTTTTTATACTTATCTGTATTTGTCCAAAGTTCTAATTGTGCCAATGTTTGATTCGTGAATGAATTAGACATTACGAATGAAGGGTGTCCTGTAGCGCAACCTAAATTCACCAAGCGGCCTTCAGCCAAAAGTAAAATTTGATTACCGCTCTTTAGCGTGTACAAGTCAACCTGAGGTTTGATCTCATCGCGGGTTGCATTCTTCTTCAACCAGGCAACATCAATTTCGTTATCGAAGTGGCCAATGTTACAAACGATGGTCTTGTCTTTCATCGCCTCAAAGTGACGACCCAAGATGATTCCAAAATTTCCTGTTGTTGTTACAACAATGTCCGCCTCTTTAACAGCGGTATCCATCTTCTTAACAGCAAAACCATCCATAGCAGCTTGAAGCGCACAGATCGGATCAATCTCAGTAACAGTTACACGAGCACCGGCACCACGAAGTGAAGCTGCTGAACCTTTGCCTACATCTCCATATCCTGCAACAACAGCAACCTTTCCAGCCATCATTACATCGGTAGCTCTGCGAATTGAATCAACCAATGATTCTTTGCAACCATACTTATTATCAAACTTTGACTTGGTTACAGAGTCGTTGATGTTGATGGCAGGCAATGGCAACTTGCCATTTTGCTGACGTTCCACTAAACGATGAACTCCGGTAGTAGTCTCTTCAGAAATTCCTTTAATATCTTTTACTAATTCAGGAAAGCGATCCAATACCATATTGGTAAGGTCACCACCATCATCCAAAATCATATTCAACGGCTTACCGTTTTTAAAGGCATGAAGCGTTTGTTCAATACACCAATCAAACTCTTGTTCATTCATTCCTTTCCAGGCAAAAACAGGAATTCCTGCCTTGGCAATAGCAGCCGCAGCATGGTCTTGGGTTGAGAAAATATTGCAAGACGACCAGGTAACATCGGCACCCAATTCAATCAGTGTTTCAATCAAAACCGCTGTTTGAATAGTCATGTGTAGACAGCCAGCAATGTTGGCACCTTTTAATGGTTTTTTTGCACCAAACTCTTCGCGAAGAGCCATTAAACCGGGCATCTCAGCCTCAGCTAATTTAATCTCTTTACGACCCCATTCGGCCAATGAAATGTCTTTTACTTTGAATTTTGCTTGATCTGTTGCAGTCATGGATGTTATGTTTTTCTTGTTTAATGCTGCCACCCGGCAGGAAAGCGACAAAGGTAAGACAAAGGGATAAGAAATACCATTTGAATTATTAATCTTCTTTAGGTTAAGTAACTGACAAGTAAGTCAATAGTTCTTTGTTGAACTATTGTATACAATTCATGTGTTAATCTTAAAATTTCAAACGAATGAAGACAAAGATTAAGGTGGATATTGTTTCGGATGTTGTGTGCCCCTGGTGTTATATCGGAAAGAGAAGAATTGAAAAAGCGATGACAGCTTTGGCTGACCAATATGAATTTGAGGTAACCTATTTGCCTTTTGAACTGAATCCCTCCACGCCAAAAGAAGGATTTAATCAGAAAGAATATTTAGCAAAGAAATTTGGAGGCGAGGCCCGCTATAATGAGATCACAAATCATGTTGTTTCAGTAGCTGCCGAAGAGGGTTTGGCCTTTGATTTTTCAAAGCAGCATAAGTCGCCCAACACAAGAGATTCTCACCGCATTATCCGATATGCCAAAGAAGAAGGAAAACAATTGGCCGTGAAAGAGGCTTTTATGAAAGCATATTTTGAAGAAGGCATCGATCTCACTAAAAACGAAAATCTACTTTCTGTTAGCGAGAAGGTTGGACTCAATCGTGAAAAGATTTCTCAATTACTTGATTCTGAAGAAGGACTTGCCGAAGTAATACTAGCAGAAAACACCAATCACCAACGGGGCATTTCCGGGGTTCCTTATTACATCATCAATAATCAATATGGAATTTCGGGCGCGCAACCAACCGATGTTTTTATAAAAGCACTTACACAAATAGGAAGTGAATCCGTTGCAACAGAAGGTGAGACCTGTGCGGTCGATGGATCAGATTGCTAATCTTTCTTTTTTAATAACTCCGAATCTGTAATAATGGAAGTCCATACACTGGTGCGGCCATCATCCATGCGAGTCCAGATCGGAGCTATCACACCCTTGTGCGCATCGATATTGTTATAATCACCAAAAAATTTTGAGTCGGTTGGTATAAAGGGGCTTTCGCTGATTTTGGCTTCTTGGAACGTGCTGCCCCCATCAGTCGAATAAGCGAGATATACATCGGTTTGTAAATCATCGTACGCTCTGCGGTCGTAATATACAATATAAATGTATCCGGTGCCCTGATCAACGGTCATCCAAGGTAGGAACTGATGCTTACCGGGTGCATCTTGATTAATGCGCATAGGTTTGGTCCACAAGTCGCCCTGGTTTGTTGATTTCATAAACCAAATATCCGTATCATCATTCCCGTTTGATTGATCGGCCCATACTAAATATAAACTACCATGAAAACGACCTTTGCTTTGATCAATCATTAGCACAGGCATACCATTGCACCGGCTAATGCCTGGAATATCCATCGACCAACCCGCTTGTTGTTTGGCAATTAGCAAATCGTTGGTAAGCCACGTGTTGCCACCATCAAACGATCTGTCAAAATAAATATTTCCCTGATTGGCCCAAGCCACGTATACCCGACCATTTTCATCCACCGCTGGCACTGCGCCTTCAGTAGTATTGTCGTCATCCACACAATCACCAGGGTTCTGATTTATTTGGACAGCCTTTGTCCATTTTTTTCCTGCATTAGTGGACATACTAAACATGATGTTGGAATGACAGTTTGGATCTTTCAACCCATATTTATCAAACTGTGTCCAGGTGGTGTAAATGTATTGCTTGCGCGGATGTACAGCCGGCCATTGCTTATCCTGATCTTTGGGTGGGTTGTTGCCAATGGATTCGCCAGCGCTCCAACTTTTGCCACCATCGGTAGATTTTTGACTAACGATCCGATCAAGCCACGCATCATTACTTCTCCCCTCCTTGCTAGGATCGGCCAAATGAAAAAAGTAAATGTGTCCCTTTGCATCCGAGATCACGGCTGGGTCTCCATAAACGCCATAAGGAGATTCAAGTTTTGTTTCAGCCCAGGTTTCGCCACCATCATGCGTATATATTGACCGATCAAGCACGACTCCGGCAACAATATTTTTAGGATTTTTTTTGTTAATCGCTATGCTTGGCTCCAAGGGCGGATAAATTCCATCTACTTGCTCAGCTAATTTTATATTCTTGAACTGACCGTGTGCAGCAATACTTATAGTGAAAATTGAAAATAATAGAATCTGTTTCATAGTAATAAAAAACTTTTCGCAATACCAATTCAAAGGTACTTCAAACTTTTTAATATTTCGACCCACTGCTGATAGCCCAAAGCATTCAAATGAAGTCCATCAAAAGTATATGATGATTTCAGTTTACCTTGATCATCCAAAAATTTACCGTATAAATCAATATACGTGTAGCGAAGCCTTTCTGCATACCGCGAAAGCTGGTCGTTAATTGTAAGGATGTGGTTTTCGTTGTCAAACTGTTGTGGAAATTTTTCGACAGTATTATTTATCGGTAAAATACTTTGAACAAAGATTTTAGTTTTAGGCGAACCTGCCTTTACCCGCGATACAATGGTAAAAATATTTTCGATTACTATCTCATCCGGAATTTTTTTTGACAAGTCATTCGTGCCAATGAGAATAAACAGGCTTGCCGGTTTGAGTTTTACGATTTCATCTATCCGCGCGATAACCCCAAAAGTATTATCGCCCGAAATGCCCCGATTGATAATGGTTGAGTCTTTAAGTAGTTTCTTCCAGTTCCCGCCCTCGGTAATGCTGTTCCCCAGAAAAACCACTTTGCCGGAAATGTTTGTTTCCTTTTTAAATTTTTCTACCCGCACCCAGTAATGTTCGGGCAGGTTGGGTACCGTATCGTAGGTTCTTTTTTGGGCGTATGTTAAGGTTGTCAACAATATTCCCAAAAGGCAAAATATAAAGTTTTTCATTTTAAGATATGGTGAATTTCAACATCTCTAATAACCCGACATACGATTAATCGACAACAATCCAATTTCTTGAAAAGTAAGAATATAGTATTCTAAACACAATTGTTTTACGCTGTTGTGTAAACAATTGCTGAAATGCGGTGTTTAACTGACACAAAAACAACTAAAAACTTAAAAACTATGAAAACTCAAAAATCACTTCTTGTTGTAGGGCTTTTTGCACTATTTACAATTGCCGTTACCAGCTGTGGTGATGGCGGAAAAGCCGCCCGTGAAAAGGCTACAATGGATTCTACCCGCATGGCTGACTCCGTTGCGATGGTAGAAAAGAAAATCGCTGATTCCATTGCAGCATTGCCAAAGACTATCGCTGAAACAGCAATCAATACACCCGCATTAAGCACTTTAGTTGCTGCTCTTTCCGCTGGTGAATTAGTAGACGTGTTTAAAGGAACAGATGCCTTCACGGTTTTTGCGCCAACGAACGATGCCTTTGCAGCCGTTCAATCCACGGTTGATATGCTTCTTAAAGCTGAAAATAAGAGCAAACTTCAGAATGTATTAAAATACCATGTTGTTGCCGGCACAGTAAAAGCAGCCGATTTGAAAGACGGTCAGGAAGTTATCACTTTACAGGGCGAAAAACTTAAGGTTTCCCTGAAGGATGGTAAAGTAATGATTGGTGGCGCAGAAGTTGTAAGTGCCGATGTAGCTGTAAGCAATGGCGTGGTACACGTTATCAACAAAGTATTAGTGCCTAAGAAGATGTAATTCAGTTTACGATTTCGACCTTAGGTTAAAAAGACCCTTCAAGTAATCTGGAGGGTCTTTTCTCTTTTAGACGATTTCTGTGTATCATTCTTATCCAATAGAAATTTTGATATGACTACGGCTAAAAACTACACCCTCACGGTTGCCATCACACTGGTAATCGCCAACATGATTGGCACGGGTGTATTTACATCTTTGGGTTATCAGGTGGGAGATTTGCCGTCAGGATTTGTGATTTTGGTTTTATGGTTGTTAGGTGGTATTGTGGCTGTATCGGGTGCGCTTACTTATGCCGAGATTGCTACTACACTTAAAAAGTCAGGTGGAGAATATTTATACTTAAGCAAAATTTTTCATCCGGTTCTGGGTTTCTTAAGTGGCTGGATGAGTGCCCTCGTTGGTTTTGCGGGAGCAATTTCGGCAGTAGCCATTGCCATTGGTGAATACTCCACCGAAGCACTTGGTATTTCTATAAAAGTAATCGCGGTCTTTGCAATCATACTGGTTTCAATAGTCCATTGGTTTGGGGTCAAAGTCGGTGGGCGGGCACAAACATTTCTTACGGGGTTAAAGTTATCCCTGATTCTTTTTTTCTGCATCGCCCCATTCTTTATCACCTCCGTAAGCAAAACAGACATTCATTTTCTTCCGCAACCGGGAGATTGGGATTTAATTGTAAGTCGAGGTTTCGCGATCTCGTTGGTGTTTGTTGTTTATGCCTACACAGGTTGGAATGCATCAGCATACATTGCCGGCAACCTTGATAATCCTTCTCGCAGTTTGCCAACCTCACTCGTACTTGGTACTGTGATTGTTACCGTGATTTATATTTCGCTGAACAGCATGTTTCTTTATACGGCTACTTTTCAGGAGTTACAAGGGCAGAATGATATCGGCAATGTGGTAGCCTACAAATTATTTGGAAGCAAGATTGGATTCCTATTCTCGGTCATTTTTAGCTTCGCCTTGCTTTCCACGTTAAGTGCCATGACTATCGCAGGGCCGCGTGTAACGGAAGCTATGGGCGAGGATTATGCATTACTAAAATCCTTCTCCGTCAAAAACAAATATCACATGCCTTACCTGGCTATTCTTATACAAGCTGGTTGGTCAATCTTTTTGGTGCTTGTAAGTTCATTCAAAGAAATTATTCAGTACATCTCGGTTAGCTTATCCATTTTCACTGTGCTTACAGTATTAGGAGTTTTCTTTCTTAGAAAGCAAAAAATAACCAATGATCACTTTAAGATTCCACTGTATCCGCTACCTCCTATCATTTTTATTATCTGCACGATGTGGATGATCTACTATGTAGCCATTGAAGATTTTAAAATCATTCTCTATTCGTTGGGCACGATGGTACCCGGTTATCTTCTTTATCTGTTTGCGAATCGGTATAAAGAGCCAGAAGTCTAGGCTGGCCGAGATTACAAAATCAAACAGCTTACATCTACTTTTACCGCTTACAAAATTGTATTTCGCAGGGTCATAAACATTTGCTTTATTCCCAGAAATTAGTCAACCATGAAATATTTTCTCCTACTCCTGCTCTTCGTCAGTTCATTCTCTTTCGCGCAAAACTTTACCGGATTTTCGGCTGGTAGCGCCTCAGCGCAAACCAAAGCTGAAGAAACTTTCTTAAAGCAGCAAGAAAGCGAACGCTATAAAAATCATCTTAAAAATCTGACGAAAGAACCGCACATTACCGGCAGCAAAGCCAACGAGCGGGTGCGTGATTACATGGCTGATGTCATGCGCAAAGCAGGATTTCAGGTAGAAATTTTTCCCTATGATATTTATTTGCCGGTTATGCCTGGCACCGCTTCTGCAGAATTGGTAACACCCATCCGATTGCCACTTAATAATAAAGAATACATTCATAAAGAAGATCCCTTTTCATCTGATCCTAATCTTCCGGTAGGATTCAATGCCTATTCGGGCACAGGCGATGTTACGGGTGAAGTGGTGTATGCCAACTTTGGCCGCAAAGAAGATTTTGAAAAACTAAAATCCCTTGGTATTTCTGTAAAAGGTAAAATTGTATTAGCTCGCTATGGTGGGAACTTCCGCGGCTATAAAGCCAAATATGCCGAAGAAAATGGAGCTGCCGGATTAATCATTTTTACTGACCCTGGTGATAGCGGTTACGCAAAAGGAATTGTTTATCCTGAAGGTCCATACTACGATGAGAGCAGTATTCAACGCGGTTCATTGCTAACATTAGACTGGACAGGTGATCCCTTAACTCCCTTCGAGCCAGCATTACCCATTGATGGCAAAAAGAAAATCACTCGCTTGAAATCAGAAGAAGTAAAGGGAATGCACTCCATACCCGTGTTGCCATTGCCCTATGGAGCGGCAAAAGAAATTATTGGTCGAATGAAAGGGCAGGCTGTTCCTTCCGGTTGGCAAGGTGGTTTGCCTTACACCTATCGTATTGAAGGTGGACCAGAATTAAAAGTTAGAGTTAACGTAACTCAAAAAAGAGAAATACAACGCGTGTATAATGTTGTAGGAACCTTGGTAGGTAGCGAAAATCCTGATCAATGGATAATTGCCGGAGCACATTATGATGCCTGGGCCTTTGGCGCTACCGATCCTAACAGCGGCACTGCTATGCTCCTTGCTTTAAGCGAATCTTTAGGCAAACTTTCGCAAGCTGGCCAAAAGCCTAAGAGAACCATAAAGATTGCACACTGGGATGCTGAAGAGCAAGGTGTGATTGGCTCCACCGAATGGGTAGAGCAATTTCGCGATGAACTCGATGCCAAAGGCGTGGCTTACTTTAATGCCGATGGTGCCGTTACCGGAAGAAATTTTGGAGCGGCATCAAGTCCTTCATTAAAAGGATTGGCCATCAACACGACAAAGGCAATCCCCTTTCCGGATTCGTCAAAATCAGTTTATGACGTTTGGCTAGGAAAGCGTACTACACCAGAACCTCCGCTAGGTAATTTAGGTGGTGGATCGGATCACATTGCATTTTATACCCACGTGGGAATTCCGTCATGGAATGGGGGTACCGGTGGCCACAGCATCTATCACTCAAACTTCGACAGCTTCGCGTACTACGAACGTTTTTGTGACCCTACTTTTAAAATGGGTCCATTGGTAGAACAGGTATTTGGTATCATGGCGTTACGTCTGGCTAATGCCGATGTGATTCCTTACGATATCAGCCGGTATGGAACAGACTTGCACACGCACTTTGAAGGCTTACAAAAACTTACGAAAGCTTACGATAAAACACCTACCCCTTTTTCGTTCGATGCCCTTATTAAAGCAGCCGATGATTTGAAAAAAATTGGTGAGGACTGTGAGGCCGCGTTAAAATCGGTGAACCTAAAAAATGCCAAAGCAATTAATCAGGAATTGTTGGCCTTGGAACGTCAATGGATCGACAAAGATGGCATGCAATATGGAAGTTGGTATCGTTCTCTGTATGCATCACCAGATCCGTACAGTGGCTATGCATCATGGATGTTGCCTGCTTTTCAATACGAGGCTTCCATTCGCGAAACAGCAAACCTGAAAAAGTGGGAACAAAAATATCTGGATGCAATTGCTCGTCTGAAAAGCAGAGTAGAAAAAGTTACCGCACTGGCGAAATAATAGTCGCTTAATTATTAAGCTTATCATCCTCTACCCAGTAGCGGATATCTATCAGTATAGCTCCCCAGCGAAAATCATTGCCGGACATCCCGACTCGTAGCTTTCTTCCCAAAAAACAATGAGTTTAAAAGTAAAACCGGAGTTTTGGCGATTTATTTTTTAGACAAGTCTAAAAATTTGTTTAGTTACTTCTAATTATATAAGTTTGCTTATCTAAAGTATGAGATTTTTACTCTCCATAAGCTTTCTCCTTGCACTTCATTCTGGATGGGCTCAAACTGGTACTGTTAAGGGTACTGTTACCAGTGATGGGCAAGCTGTTGTGTTTGTTAATGTGGTGATTCAGGGAACAAACCGTGGTGCCAGCACGGATGAAGAAGGGCATTTTCTTATTGAAGCCATAAGAGAAGGAAAGTATACACTAAAAGTTACGGGTATAGGATATAAACCATTTCAACGTCCAGTTGAAGTCACGACCGGAATTACAACTATAGATGTTTCAATAGAAGAAGATGTTTCGCAGCTCGAAGCGGTAGTTGTTACTGGTACTATGAAGGAGGTAACAAAGATGAATTCATCCATACCCGTTGAGGTTTATTCGCCATCCTTCTTTTTGAAAAATCCTACACCTAATATTTTCGAATCACTTGCATTAGTAAATGGCGTTCAGCCCCAAATTAATTGCAACGTGTGTAACACGGGCGATATCCATATCAATGGATTAGAAGGTCCTTATACTATGATATTAATAGATGGAATGCCAATTGTAAGTAGTCTGGCCACCGTTTACGGACTGGCTGGAATTCCCACTAGCCTGGTGAAGCGAATGGAAATTGTAAAAGGACCTGCATCCACGCTGTATGGATCGGAAGCAGTGGGTGGTGTGATTAATATAATAACCCAGGATCCTACCACTGTTCCCAAACTGAAAGTAGATGCTTTGGGTACAACCATGGGTGAATACAATCTTGATCTCTCGGCTGGATTAAAAGTTAAAAAGTCAGCGAGCGTGATTGGAATCAATTACTTTAACTACAATCAAGAAAAAGATGTCAATAACGACAACTTCACAGATGTAACATTACAAAACAGAATTTCACTCTTTAATAAATGGAATTTTCATCGACCATCAGGCAAAAACTTTTCATTGGCTGGTCGGTATATTTATGAGAATCGTTGGGGTGGCGAATTGCAGTGGACACCTGCCTTTCGCGGAAGCGATCAGATTTATGCGGAATCAATCTATACAAATAGGGCCGAGATAATCGGTAACTATCAGTTCATTAGTAAGTCGCCTTTTTTTATTGATTACTCCTACAATTATCATAAGCAAGATTCTTATTATGGTACTGTAAAATATCTGGCCCATCAACAAGTTGCCTTTGCCCAACTTCGATGGAATAAAAAATTAGGACAGCATGATTTGCTTGCGGGTATTCCCTTTCGTTATATTTTTTATGATGATAACACCGTAGGTACATCAACAAGTGAAGGAGTTAATCAGCCTGATGTAACGTATCTGCCCGGAATATTTGTACAAGATGAAATTCAATTATCCAACACGTTTACCACCTTGGCGGGATTGCGTTATGACCGGCACAATGTGCATGGTAACATTTTTACTCCGCGGCTTAGTCTAAAGTATTCTCCCAACAAGGATAATACGATCCGGCTTACCGGAGGCAGTGGCTACCGGGTGGTTAATCTCTTTACAGAAGATCACGCAGCCCTTACCGGATCGCGCGAAGTGGAAATAGAAAATGATCTGGACCCCGAACAATCATGGAATATAAATCTCAACTACGCACGAAACATTGTTCTATCCAAAGGATTTGTAAATCTGGATGCCAGCTTATTCTATACGTATTTCACAAATAAAATTGTTGCTGATTTTAAAACTGATCCTAATAAGATTATTTATAATAATCTAGATGGCTATGCAGTATCACGCGGTATTACACTCAATGCAGATATTGCCTTTGCCAATTCGCTAAAAGTTATCTCTGGGGTCACGTTAATGGATGTCTATCAAATAAATAATCCCGGAGAGACAGAAACTAAAATTCAACAACTGCAGGCGCCTGGGTTTTCGGGTACCTTTACGGTTAGTTATACGATCGGCAACTCAGTTACTTTAGATTTAACCGGTCGCGTTACCGGTCCCATGCTATTACCTGTTGTGCCCAACGATTACCGTCCGGCAGAATCACCTTGGTTTGGATTAATCAACATGCAGATAAGCAAAGTGATAAATAAGAATCTTGAGATTTATGGTGGTGTAAAAAATCTCCTCAACTTTATTCCAAAGAATCCATTACTGCACCCTGATGATCCGTTCGATAAAGCATGTGGTAAGTATTTTGATGATAATGGAAATCCCAGACCTGACACCAATCCTTACGGATATACCTTTGATACAACCTACAATTACGCGCCCTTGCAGGGAATCAGGGGATTTGTTGGCTTACGGTGGACGATTAATTAAAACTCGATTTTTAGCTAAAAAAACAAGTTATGCGGAGATTAGGCTCTTTATTTTCCGCATAATGTGCGGTGAATAATTTCAAATAATGGAAATATTGCCTTTATTTACCGCACATTATGCGGAGAAAAGCAAAATATATTCATCAATTATCCGGCTGGCCAGCATTTGAGTGGGATCATGAGAAAATGGTTCAGCCCTTATCAAAAGTTCGCCATCATCAGGGAAAACTATTAGGGCGAATGGAGGCGTTGGGCTTTCAACTTCGTGAAGACGCATCCTTGCAAACACTCACTATAGAAATAGTAAAGTCAAGCGAAATTGAAGGTGAGATACTTGCCACCGATCAGGTTCGTTCTTCGCTTGCGCGGAAGTTAGGTCTTGATGTTGCTGGTCTTGTTCCATCGGGCAGGCATGTCGATGGTATTGTTGAATTGATGTTGGATGCAACGCTTCATTTTGATCAGCCACTTACCGAGGAACGTTTGTTCTCCTGGCATTCCTTGCTCTTTCCTACCGGAAGAAGTGGGATGTACAAAATTACAGTAGGAAATTGGCGCACCGATGAGCAAGGTCCCATGCAAGTGGTTTCAGGAGCCATGGGGCGAGAGCGGATACATTATCAAGCACCAGATGCCGTTAAGGTAGCTGATGAGATGATTACATTTTTAAATTGGTTTAATGGTAATCAGAATATTGATCCGGTATTGAAAGCAGCACTTGCTCATTTTTGGTTTGTAACCATTCACCCTTTTGATGATGGCAATGGTCGCATTGCCCGCGCGATCTCTGATATGCAGTTGGCACGATCGGATGGTAGCACTCAACGCTTTTACAGTATGTCGGCACAAATCCGAAAAGAACGCACAGCTTATTATGATTGTCTGGAAAAAACTCAAGGTGCTACACTCGATATAACCGAGTGGATAATGTGGTTCATAGAAAATCTCGATCGCTCAATAAAAGAAACTGAAGGAAACCTACATGAACTATTAAGCAAAACAAAGTTTTGGGAAAAGCACAACGCAAAAGTATTAAATGAGCGACAGCGAATGATGCTCAATAAACTGTTCGACAATTTTGAAGGCAAGTTAACAACAGGTAAATGGAGTAAAATGGCAAAGTGTTCATCCGACACAGCCTTACGCGACATTCAATCATTGATTGATCAGGAAATATTAGAGAAAGAACCCGGTGGTGGCCGTAGTACGCGTTATAGGATAAAAACTGTCTAACGCAAATAGTTTATTTTGAGAATGTTCCCTTGAACAAATCAAAAAGAAATTGAATGATGATCGAAATAAACAAAAGGACTACAAAAAATGCAATATAGGATGGTATATACCACTCAAGAGGTAAATCAGTTGAAATAGCCAAACCAATGGATGGAATTAGCGCCACTATTAAATAAAATTTTACCTGAATGCAGTAGATATTTTTTCATCAGTAGTGTAAAATAAACTAAACAGGCATGATTAAACTGATCTTTTACTTCTTCACCAACACCGCCTCCTCAACAATAAAATTGCCATGCTCCAAATCATCATCATTAAGTTTTAGTTTGCCTTTAATCCGGATAAACTGATCGCCTTCAAACTTGGGTGTGGTTGCTTTAAAATAAACTTCAGCAATTGATTCGGGACCGGCACCGCCACAAAAAAAACATTGGCTATATGGAAATTTGGAAAGTATGATGTAGGCATTCCCTTCCACATCAATCGGAAGATAATAGCCTTCCAAATCAATTTCTTTGCCGACACTTGCTGTTAACTCGGCAGGAAATGTTGGAAATAAAAAATACTCACCAGCCCCCTGATTGTACTTGGCATCAAATTTTGTTTTGGCAAATCGCTCCCAGCCATCCGTTTTGGTTTGTGCAAAACCAGAGATAGACACAGAGATCAAGATTAAAAGAAGAATGTTTCTATTCATAATCGGTAATTGTGCATAAAAATAATCAATTCAATATTCCCTTATTCTTAAAACATGATGAGTGGAAATTAGTTTCCGGCTAGTACCTTATGGATATCCGTTCTATACGCCTGTATCGCAGGAATGAGCGAACAAAGAATTCCCAGAAATAAACTCCCCAGTAATAGAAATGCCTCCTCTTTATAAAAGGCCCATGCGTTTATACCGGTCCGCTGACTCTCTTCAAGAATTGTAGTGAACAAAAATAAAACGCCATGCCCAAGCGCTAACCCAAATAAACTTCCTGCCAAGGTTAAAGCTATTCCTTCCAACTGAGTTATCACGAACAACTTCGTGCGACTGGCACCCATCGATCGCATGATCGCCAAATCATATTGTCGCTCTTTCAACGAATTATACAACGCAATAAAAATACTGATGGCCGATATAAAAATTAGCACGTAAGCAAAACCCGTCATCAACTCAACGCCAACGCCAAGTATCGAAAAAAGGCGGGCAGCTTCAAACGCAGGTGAGGCGGCCTGCATATTAGTTTGGCCATTGATATATCGGGGTAGTTGAATAGCTGCTATTGGGTTGCGATACTTAATTAACAAGGAAGTTATTTCCAGCGTTGAATCCTGCGCCATAGCCGTAGGTACCAATACAGAATGGCTGCTTAAAGTATCAGCAACGTTACTTGAATCTTCCACATGAGCATCATGGACTTTCCAGATGCTTGATACATTGGTCAAAATTAAATTATCAAGAGGGCCGGTTGTGCGCTTCAAAATCCCCATTACCACAAACGGATTCTCATCATGCGCATGACCTTCTTTACTTAAACCGTGAGCGCTTGAAAACGTATCGCCCACTTTTAATTGAAGCAATTGAGCCGTGTTAGCACCCAACACAACTTCCAGATCTGCGGCCCACCAAACTCCTGCAGTCAATTCCGCGTTATACAATTCCGCGTAGGCGCGATTGGTTCCGATAATCCGAAAGTTTTGATAGCTATCGCCTAATGCTAACGGGATAGCGTTTTTCACTAATCGGTGCTTAGCCAGGCGGTCCGCATCAATCAGTTTTATATTTCCTGTTGGATAATCAATATGAAAAATATTACAAAGAATAAGTTGAAGAGGACTTCCCTTCGCACCTACTACTAAATCAACTCCTTTCGTGTTATCAGAAATCTTTTCTTTCATCTGATTGCTGAACACTAAAAGAATGGTGATGACGGCAATACCCAATGACAATAAAAAAATATTAAGCAGTGTATTAAGTGGCCGCGCTTTTAAATAACTAATAACAAGTAAAAAAAGATTCATACGAGATGGATCTGATTTTTTACTTTGTCTTTTAATCGTTGATCGTGTGTGGCTATAATCAATGTTGCCTTATTTTGATTTGCCACGGATACCAGCAAATCACTCACGCGATTACAATTTTTGTCGTCTAAGGCGGAGGTTGGCTCATCTGCCAGGATAACCGCAGGTTTATTTAACACAGCCCGGGCAATCGCTACACGTTGTGCCTGACCCAGACTTAAGTCTTGGATGCGCGCGTGTTTCTTATCGGAAATACCCAACTCATCTAACACTTCGTCCATCCGTTCTTTACTTTGATTCAAGCCTGCAAGAAACGGGGCCATAAGTAAATTCCTTTCAACAGTAAGCGCCTGAATTAAATGATTGCGCTGAAATATAAATCCATAATGCTGTCCGCGAAAGCGATCGAGTTGGTGCTCGGATAGTTTTGAGATATCCGTGCCAATTACTTCCAGATTTCCTTTTTGAGATTTTAGCAAACCACCCAACAAATGTAGTAAGGTTGTTTTACCACTCCCCGACTCACCTAATAACAACACTTGCGAACCTGATTCGATGGTAAGATCAGTAAACAAAATCTCTTTTGAAGATGGGTACGTGTAGGCCAGGGATTTAGTCTTGATCATGGATGGTTGTAAATAAAAAGTCGCCTAAAAGTAAGGCGACTTTTTAGGTTTCGTTTACTTAATCAAGTTTTAAGGGATCATAATTTTTGAATGGTGAAATGCTCACCTTTTCCATAACTACCCGATACTCCGGCCATGTTTGTTCATAGAACTTGTTAACACGCTTCACCAATTCAGCCATAGCATCTTGCGCTTGTTTATACACACGCTGATCAGTAGCCGAAACCGGATCTTTAGAAGTAGCGATGTACCGTTGCGCGATAAAAATATAACTTACCGGTGTAGGGTCTGGCTGACGAACAATACCTTGCCGTTTATCATCTTTGCCAACAATGTAATCCATTATAGCGGCAATGCTATCCTTAACAACTTTTGTTTTGTCCATTGCATCTTTTAGATCATCGCGTTTTTCACCTTTCATTTTCTTCTCATACTCGTCCGCTATTTCTTTTGATTCGCGTAAATGATTCATGGCTTGCGCAGCTGTGCCTGTAAGAGTTTGCAAATCTTTAATCATAGTATAACGAGCTGTGATGGTAGACTCAGGCGTATTAAAGCGTGGATCCGATTTCACCAGAATAATAGTGGAGTCCTTTTTATCACCAACCGTTAATCTCAGTTTATAAGAACCTGGCAATACCTGCGATCCGCCCGGCTCGGGAGCATTGGCACGTGGCTTCTCGCGCGAAGGTCGTGCCGATCCTTTTTCATTCATGGACCAGAACATCCTGCTAATGCCATTGTCCTCCGGTGCTTTTTGTTTCACCGTACGAATCTTCTCGCCTTTTGAATTGAAAACCTCCAAAGTGATTGAATCGTATTTAACTTTGCTTCCTGGCTTTTCTTCTTTCTTAACTTCAACTGGTTTTACTTCTGATTTTTTATCACCCTTTTTAGAATCGCTTTTAGCAGGCACGGGCACAGCTTCTTTCTTCTCTTCCGGTTTATTCAATACATAGGATATCATAGCCCCCGAGCGTTTATTCTCACCCTGAAACATAGCATTGCCCGGAAACAAGACCCCGGCCGGATCTTGAAAAGTTACCTGATAGGCATCGGGTGGTGAAAAGACATGCAGCGGTTTTGTTAAAATCTGTAATCCCTCTTTTGCTATCTGGCGCAATGGCCGGATATCATCCAATACATAAATGGCACGACCAAAAGTACCAATCACTAAATCGTGCTCACGCGGATGGATAACCAAATCCATGGTAGGCACCCCGGCTGGAAATTCGTTTGTCCATCTCGTATACGTTTTGCCATCATCCAAACTAACAAACAAACCATTTTCTGCTCCTACAAAAATTAACTTAGGTTCCACAACATCCTGTACAATAGCCAACGTAAAGTTATTATCGCCAAGCTGACTTGCCGACACCATGCTTTCCCACGTCTGACCATAATCGCGTGAACGAAATAGATAAGGTTTGTAATCAAACAGACGATAGTTATTAACTACCACAAATACTTCGCCTGCTTTATAGGCAGACGCTTTTACTTGCGGTATCCAGGCGCCTTTAGGCATTCCAGCAATTTTACTGGTTACATCAGTCCAGGTTTTTCCACCATCGCGTGTCAGTTGCACTTTACCATCATCCGTTCCTATCCAGATCAACCCTTTCTCCACCGGGCTCGGTGCAATGGCCAAAATTGTACAATGATTTTCAGCACCGGTAGCATCCATCGTTATACCACCGCTCTCGTGTTGCTTTTGTTTTTCCGGATCGTTGGTTGTTAAATCAGGTGAAATAATTTCCCAGGTATCGCCTTTGTTGTTCGACTTGTGAACAAACTGACTTCCATAATAAATGGTGTTATTATCAAAGGGATCGAGAGCAAAGGCTGAATTCCAGTTAAACCTTACTTTCAATTTTGCATCGGGGTGCGTGGGTCTGATTGTTTTCACATATCCCGTCTCACGATCATAACGTCCCAAATTACCTTGCTGCGACATCGAATAGCCATAGCGATCATTATCCGGATCGGGCGTTACATCAAAGCCATCACCAAACATAACAGGCTGCCAATAATAGTTTCTAATGCCATCATCCTTCCAGGTATAGCCAGGCCCAGCCCATGAACCATTATCCTGCAGGCCGCCATACACATTATAGGGGTGAGCCATATCTACATTAACATGGTAAAATTGTCCGACAGGGATATTGTCAATGAAGTGCCAGTTCTTTCCCATGTCACGTGAAATATTTAACCCACCATCATTACCTTCAATGATAAACGAAGGATCTTCGGGATGAATCCACCAGGCGTGATGATCGGGATGAACACCCGAGTAGGGCAACAATTTGCTAAAAGATTTACCGCCATCTTCGCTCATATTTACTTCCGAGTAAATCGTGTATAAGCGGTTTTCATTTTTTGTGTCAACATAAATTTCTGAATAATAAAAAGGACGGTCTCCAATCTCATCCATATTATCATTCATCTTTTTCCACTTTGTGCCACCATCGGTTGATCGATATAAAGCATTCTTTTTATTTTCAACCAACGCATAAACAACATCCGGCTTACTACGTGCAATGGCTAACCCAATTCTACCCAATTCACCTTCGGGTAACCCTTCCTTATCGCTAAGTTTAGTCCAGGTTGCTCCGCCATCTATAGTAACATGCAATCCTGAACCCGGTCCGCCTGAGTTAAATGTCCACGGCTGCCTGCGATGTTGCCACATGGCCGCAAATAATTTATTTGGATTGGACGGATCCATAACTAAATCGGCACAACCCGTTTTATCATCCACAAACAATATTCGCTTCCAGGTTGTCCCGCCATCGGTAGTTTTATATACGCCTCGCTCGGGATGTTCGCCCCAAGGCGAACCAATAGCCCCAACATAAACTGTATTAGGATTTTTCGGATCGATAACGATGCGATGAATATGCCGCGTCTTTTCAAGACCCATTAACTTCCATGTTTTCCCGGCATCTAAGCTTTTATAAATACCATATCCCCCATTTAAACTATTGCGTGGATTTCCTTCACCGGTACCTACCCAAAGTACAGCCGGGTTATCTTGTTGAATAGCAATTGCCCCAATGGCTAACGTGGCCTCCTTATCAAACACAGGTTCCCAATTAATTCCAGCACTGGTTGTTTTCCATAAACCGCCAGAGGCTGCACCTGCATAAATAATATCGGGATTGGAAACTACGGCATCGATAGAAGTAATTCGACCACTCATACCAGCCGGACCTATTGATCTCGGCTTCATACCTTTGAGCTTTTCCATATCCAGCTTTTGAGCCGATACAGAGATTCCCAAGACCAAAGTAAGGGCGTAGAGAATTATATGTTTTAATTTTATCATGGATTTGAAATTTTTAATGCGGCAAGATAGCTGATAGAAGAACGACTGAATGATACTGAGATAAGTATTACCTGAATAATGGGATAAGTAGCAAGGAACTTATTTGAATGGTAATGCTAATGATCAGTAAATCGGATCTCTTTAAGGTCATAAGCCTGAATTGCGTTATCCGTTTGAACAAGCAATTGCCCCTGTAAATCAACCCCAACAATTGTACCCTGTATCGATCCTGTAGATGTGTTGAAAAAATGTTGCTCACCCAACCGATAGAGATTTTTCAGATAGTCAGCTTTCAGCAAATCCTGCTTTCCATCACGAAGTTGAAGGTATCGGATTTCAATAACCTGAAGCAAAGCATGAAGTTCATTTTCTAAATCATAATCAAATCCAGTTTGCTGTTTTAACGATGTAGCATTTAGCTTATAAAAAGTCAACTGATTAATATTCAAACCAATACCCACCACAGAGAATTGAATGATACTTCCTGAAATAGAATTTTCAATAAGAACACCACACACTTTTAGCCCATCTACGAGAACATCATTAGGCCACTTTACCTTAACCGAACCTTTCACTTTACTGCGTACATAATCAGCCACGGCCAAAGCAACAACCCGCGTTAACCAAAATTGCTGATCAGGTTTTAAAAAAATTGGTTTAAAAATTAATGAAAGGGTGAGGTTCTTACCGGGCTCCGATGTCCAGGTGCTTCCGCGCTGCCCTTTCCCCGCTACTTGGTGGTCGGTGATCACCAAGGTACCCTCAATGGCAGAATTGCGTTGACCGAGGTCCATTGCAATTGTATTTGTCGAGTGACATTCTGGCACAAAAACAAGGTTCTTTCCCACGAAAAGGGTTTTGGCAGGGATTTTATACAAGGTATTTGGTTAACTTTGTCGATTGTACTAATTAAAAAAACTCCAAGATAGTTAATGGCTAAAAAAAAGAAGGGTGTTGATTCTGAAAAACTTAGTGACGCTATAGTAAAGGGAATGCAGGAAAAGAAGGCTTTCGACATTGTAGTGATGGATTTGAGAAAGGTAAAGAATGCAGTGGCCGATTATTTTGTTATTTGTTCCGGAGGTTCAGACAAGCAATTGGAAGCTATTAGTGACTCAATTGATGAGATTGTATTCAAAAAGGTAAAAGAAAAACCCTGGCACATGGAGGGTAAAAGCAATAAAGAGTGGATGATTCTCGACTATATCTCTGTGGTGGCTCACATTTTTCGCAAAGACCGCAGGCAATTCTATTCGTTGGAAAAATTATGGGGCGATGCCGAAATCACCGAAATAGAAGATTAAAAGAACATTAAAGTATAATAAGACGTTATTCAATTTGTAATTTATAGCAATGGCAGACAAAGAAAGAGATAAGAAAATTGTACCACCCAAGGTACCAAAGCCCAATTACCAAATGTGGATTATTCTGGCTTTGGTGGCCGTTATTTTGGGAATCAGTTACTTCAACCGAACAGGCGAATTAGTTGAAATACAAAACAACCGTTTCGAAGATATGGTGCAGGCGCGAGATATAAAGCGACTGATGCTTATCAAAAACGAAGAATTAGTCGAAATCACGCTTAAAGCTGAAGCGCTTCAAAACGCCAAGTATAAGCAAGAAATCGAACGAAGCAGTCCTTTTGGTGTTAATGCCAGTGGCCCACACTACAAACTTAAAATCGGTTCGATCGATAAGTTTCAGGAGAACTATCAACAGCTAACCAAGAATATACCACGCGAACAACAAGTAGACTTACAATTTGAAGATCGACAGGATTACACCAATATGTTCTTCAACATAGGCTTTTTGGTTTTACTTGTTTTCGGATTTTGGATGTTGATGCGCAGAATGACGGGTGGCGGTGGACCGGGTGGTCAGATTTTTAACATCGGAAAATCGAAAGCTGCCCTTTTTGATGCAGAGAGCAAAGTAAAAATTACTTTTGCTGATGTAGCAGGACTTGAAGAAGCTAAAGAAGAAGTAAAAGAGATCGTTGACTTTCTTAAAACGCCACAGAAGTTCACCAAGCTGGGCGGAAAAATTCCTAAAGGTGCGCTGTTGGTTGGCCCTCCCGGTACGGGAAAAACATTGTTAGCAAAAGCAGTAGCAGGTGAAGCCGGGGTTCCTTTCTTCTCCTTATCAGGATCTGATTTTGTTGAAATGTTTGTGGGTGTTGGTGCTGCCCGTGTACGCGACTTATTTAAGCAAGCGAAAGAAAAAGCACCTTGTATTGTTTTCATTGATGAGATTGATGCTATTGGTCGCTCGCGCGGAAGAGGTCAACTTCCTGGAGCAAATGATGAACGGGAAAACACCCTTAACTCTTTGCTGGTTGAAATGGATGGTTTCGCTACCGACAGTGGAGTAATTATTCTTGCCGCTACCAACCGCCCTGATGTACTTGATTCAGCATTATTAAGACCGGGTCGTTTTGACCGTCAGATAAGTATAGACAAACCAGACATTGCTGGTCGCGAACAAATCTTTAAAGTACACTTGAAGCCAATCAAGATGTCGAAAGATGTAGATGTTAAAAAGCTAGCAGCTCAAACTCCGGGTTTTGCCGGAGCAGAAATTGCCAACGTCTGTAACGAAGCGGCCTTAATCGCTGCTCGCAAAGACAAGTCAGAAGTGGAGATGCAGGATTTTCATGATGCCATAGACCGAGTTATTGGGGGTCTCGAAAAGAAAACAAAAATTATATCGGCTGATGAGAAGAAGATAGTTGCTTACCACGAAGCGGGTCATGCTGTTGCTGGTTGGTTTTTGGAACATGCCGATCCATTGGTGAAAGTCAGCATAGTTCCACGCGGGGTTGCTGCGTTGGGATATGCCCAATATTTGCCGAAAGAACAGTTCCTTTATCAGACTGAACAATTGATGGATGAAATGTGCATGACCTTTGGAGGTCGGGCTGCTGAAGAAATTGTTTTCGAAAAGATTTCTACAGGCGCCTTGAGTGACCTGGAGCGCATAACAAAAATGGCGTACAGTATGGTAACTGTATATGGAATGAATAAGGAGATTGGAAATATGTCTTTTTATGATTCGAAACAATCAGACTATACATTCAACAAACCTTATTCAGACGCAACGGCTGAGAAAATAGACAAAGAGGTTAAGAAGATTATTGATGAGGCCTACGAAAGGACTAAAAAGCTCTTAGAAAAACATCGCGATCATTTAGAAACCATTGCAAAGGAGTTATTAGAAAAGGAAATCTTATTTCAATCGGATTTGGAACGCCTGATTGGCAAGCGACCTTTTGCGAATCAAACAACATATGAGAAATTCACAAACACCCAGGTTCCACCCTTGAAAAGTGAAGAAGCAACACCTGCGCTAAATGGAACGGAAGCGAAGGAACCCGAACCTGCACCAGAAGTTAGCGGGGATTCCACAAAATAAAATCAAGAAAACTAAAAGCCTTTCGGTGAAAACTGAAAGGCTTTTTTCATTGCTTCACTTTTACCGTTATTTGTATTGATGGCTCATGCTCTTCAGATACCCGCAGGAAAAAAAATATACTTCGCTTCAGATTTTCATTTGGGTGTGCCCGATCATGCCTCCAGCATTGCACGCGAAAAAAGAATTGTAGCCTGGCTTGACACAATCAAAGCGGACGCCCATGCGATTTATCTATTAGGGGATATCTTTGATTTTTGGTTTGAGTATCGTCATGCTATTCCCAAAGGATTCATACGACTTCAAGGCAAGTTAGCCGAACTCCGCGATCAGGGCATGCCCATTTATTTCTTCACGGGTAATCATGACATGTGGCTTTTCGATTACTTTGAAAAAGAACTTGGCATTATCATTTACCACGAACCACAAGAGTTGATAAATAATAATCAAAAACTTCTCATCGGCCATGGAGATGGCTTAGGACCGGGTGATTCAACGTATAAATTTCTAAAGAAGATCTTTAAAAGCAGCGTCAGCCAATGGTTGTTTGCACGAATCCATCCTAACCTGGGTATTCGATTCGCTAATTATTGGAGTCGAAAAAGTAGAATCAGCAATACAAAAATGGAAGAGAAGTTTGCCGGGGAAGAAAATGAATACCTACTGGCATATTGTCGCGAACTTGAAAAGACTGCGCACCATGATTTCTATATTTTTGGTCACCGACACTTACCCCTCGACTTATCAGTAGCTCCTAACAGCCGGTATATTAATCTTGGTGAATGGGTACACTTCGATACCTATGCGGAGTATGATGGTAAAAATGTGTTGTTAAAGAAATTTGAAATAAATGCGTAACCGTTTTTACTTTTTTTCCTTTGGATTACTGATATGTCTCCTCCTATCGGGGTATGTCGGCTATGCGCAAACAGATCTTAAAAAATTTAAAGAATGGAAAGCGAAGAATATTTCATCCATTACACTAGATCGGTTGGGTGATTTTTTTATAATCAATAAAAATGGTACAATCAAAAAATATGATCCCACCGGAAAGCAAATGGCATCGCTTTCAAAAGCATCAACAACGTTAGTTGAGCCGTGGTATCACCCTAGTATCTTCACCTATTCAAGACAAAAGCAAACCTACTCGTTGTATGGCCGAAATTTTGAAAATAAGGTTGCCTATCATATCGAACCCGCGCTGGCTATTGAACCCTTCCTCGTATGTCCTACTCATGACAACAAGCTTTGGATTTTAGACAAAGCAGATTGGTCTTTGAAAAAAGTTATTCCGGGCAGCAGTGAAGTTCTTCAAGAGTTTACTATCAGTTCTGAGGCTATCAATACCGATACGGAGTTTACCTATCTTCGAGAATATCTGAATCTTATTTTTCTGGTGGATAAAAATTCAGGTATACTGGTTTTAAATCATTTAGGACAAGAAATAGAAATTATACCAATAAAAAATCTACAGCAATTTTACTTTTTTGGAGAAGATCTATATTACCTTGAAAACAATCAGTTAAAGTTTTTTAACCTACGCACCGAAGAAACCTACCAGGTAGATCTCCCAGGTAAAGTTGTGCATGCCTTAATGACTGATGAGTACATCTTAACCATAAATTCACAAAATCAGCTTACGCTTTATTCGTATACAATGGCTCCCTGAGCCTTTTAAGTGTGTTCATTTTTGAACATCTTTGTACGCATAAGCACAATTCAAATTAGAAAAACGCCATTTACGGACGGTTTTGCTAATGGCATAATTTTCTCTCTATACAGATTAACTTAAATCTACTCCCTGTGAATGAAGGCGGCAAAATTCTGATGATCGATGACGATGAAGATGTTCTTTTGGCAGCTAAAATGTTGTTAAAGAAATCGGGCCATCAGGTAATCATCGAAAAAAATCCAAACAAGATTCCATTTCTTCTTAATAACGACACGTACGATGTGATTTTGCTGGACATGAATTTCAGCAAAGATACTACCAGTGGTAAAGAAGGCTTTGAATGGTTAAAGCAGATCAAAGAGCGTGACCCTAACGCTGTGGTAATTATGATTACCGCTTTTGGTGATGTGGAGATGGCCGTGCGGGCTTTAAAAGAAGGGGCTACCGATTTTATTTTAAAACCCTGGCAAAATGAAAAGTTGGTGGCCACAATTTCTACCGCCATCAAACTAAAAAAATCGTATAACGAGGTTGACAAATTGCGCAAAGCCAAGCAAATGCTTGAAGAGCAAATCAGTCAACCCTTTCGGGATATTATTGGTCAGAGCGATGTGCTCAATCAGGTTTTTGGGTTGATCGACAAAGTGGCAAAAACCGATGCCAACATTTTGATTTTAGGTGAGAATGGAACGGGCAAAGAGTTGGTGGCCCGAGCCATCCATCAAAAGTCGATGCGGAACAACAATTCGTTTGTTGCTGTCGACATGGGCGCGATTACAGAAAGTCTTTTTGAGAGTGAATTGTTTGGGCATAAAAAGGGATCGTTTACCGATGCACGTGAAGACCGGCCCGGGCGATTTGAACTTGCTAATGGCGGTACGTTATTCCTCGATGAAATCGGAAACCTAAGTATGAATTTGCAAAGCAAATTACTAAGCGCTTTGCAAAGCCGACAAGTTACCCGTGTGGGTGCCAACCAAGCTATGGATGTTGACATCCGATTAATCTGTGCTACCAATATGCCCTTGCATCAAATGGTGAGCGAAGGAAAATTCCGACAAGATTTACTGTACAGAATAAATACGGTGGAGATTACCTTGCCCCCATTAAGTGATCGGATTGACGATATCCCCATGCTCGCCAATCATTTTTTAAATCATTATTCAAAAAAATATCGGAAAGAAGTGTTAAGCATTTCGCCCGAGGCAATGAATAAATTAAAAAAATATCCATGGCCTGGAAACGTGCGCGAACTACAGCATGCTATCGAGCGTGGTGTAATCATGGCCGACTCACCTACTCTTCAGGAAAGCGATTTTCTATTTAGCAGAAAAGGTACGGACGAAATTGCCAATGATACACTAAATCTGGATGAAGTTGAGAAAGCTGCCGTGGTAAAAGCGATTCAATTGCACAACGGAAATATTTCGAAAGCCGCTGAAGAACTTGGGCTAACCCGTGCTTCCCTTTATAGAAGGATGGAAAAATATGGGATTTAATGAATATTAACTGGCGATCGCCATTAGTAACACGAGTAGGCATTCTGCTGGCCACCATGGTTGTATTTGCCATTGTTGTGTCCTCCACAGACCGTAGTTATTTTCTTATTCTGGCGTTGCTAGGCGCCATTCTCTTTCAGGTAACCAAATTGATGAAGGTGTTAGAATCATCAAACGAAAATATCACCTCGTTTTTAGATGCCATCCGATTTGATGACCTCTCTCAAAGTTTTAAAACGGAGAGTGATGATCCAACCATTCAAAATTTACATCGGGAACTCAACGAAGCGATAGCAAAACTTCGATTGTCACGCAAAGAGAAGGACTCGGAATATCAGTTCTTCAAAAATATTGTCCAACATGTAGCTATAGGCCTATTGACCTTTAAGCGCGATGGTTCCATTCAGATTATGAACACAGCCGCAAAGCGATTGCTACGCATTACGAAAGCCGATCATATCGAAGATCTGAAAGAAGTAAGCGAAACCTTGGTTGATACATTTGTGAAACTAAAAACCGGAGGTCGCGAATTACTACAGCTTAAGTTTGGTGATGAAACTATTCAACTATCGGTGTTCGCTATAGAACTTACCTTGCGCGATGAAGAAGTAAAGCTTATTTCCATGAATAATATTCAGAGTGAACTAGAAGAAAAAGAAATGGAGGCCTGGCAAAATCTGGTTCGGGTGCTCACGCACGAAATTATGAATTCGGTTACGCCAATCTCTTCGTTGGCTGGCATTGTTGAAGAGGACTTGAAAAGTAGGATCGATCAGCAAACCGAAAGACCTTTAACAAAAGAGGAATTGGAAGACATGTACTTGTCGTTGCAAACAATCACCAGACGAAGTGGCGGGCTAATTCGTTTTGTAAAAGAGTTTAAAAATCTAACGCATATTCCAAAACCTAAATTAGCAGAAATACCGGTTAAGGAATTGTTAGAGGCACTAGCTATCCTTCACAAAAAAGAACTAGCCGATCATGCCATAACCATCACCGTAACGATTAGCCCCGAAAATCTATATATCCTGGCAGATAAAACCATGATCGAGCAAGTGTTGATTAATTTACTCAAGAACGCCATACAAGCGTTTGATGAACAGTCTGATAAAGAAATCAACTTGACAGCTTATTCGAATGAAAAAGGCAGGGCGGTTATCTCTGTTAAAGACAATGGGGCCGGCATTGATCCAGACGCACTTGAAAAGATTTTTATTCCTTTCTTTTCTACAAAGAAATCAGGCTCGGGTATTGGACTAAGTTTGTCGAAGCAGATTATGAGACAGCATGAAGGTAATATCACAGTGAAATCTTCCTTAGGTGAAGGCACCGAATTTTTACTACGGTTTTAAACTTGCCGAACAGCCAATAAAAAATCCCGAAAGATTCTTAGCTTTGAACAACTTACAATCCTATGCAGGACGTTCAAAAGAAAGTACACGGCATCCTTACTGAAAAATTAGGTATCCCTGACTCTGAAATTACTCCCGATGCAAGCTTCGTAAAAGATCTTGGTATCGATTCGTTAGATTATGCCGAACTGGTAATGGAGTTTGAACAAACCTTTGATATAAAAATCCCGGATGATGATGCCGAAAAGATGCAAACCATTGGTCAGGCCATCAGCTATATTGAAGGAAAACTAGCTTAGCTAGTTGATTGGAGTTCATAGTAGCTACAAAATCTTTTCATTCGACCAGCTTCTTGTATAAGAAATGGACTACCCTGCGGAAAATTATTAATGGGGGAATAATACCACCCATTCGCACTTTCATTCCAATAGACAACGAATTTCTCAAACGAGAGCATCAATACATCCCATTCGTAAATCTCTTCGTCTTCTTTATCGAACAACCCGGTAAACTGAAGCAGAATATGATCTTTCTTGAAGAGTTCGCCCTTATTGCAATCAATGGAATTTAACCGCATTACTAAACGGTTTTCAACATCCCAGGCTTTAAATTTTATTTTACGCTTTTTAAATTCCATAATGAATCTACCTTTACCAAGGCGTGTAATCGATGAACGAAAATAAGAAGGTATTATTTATAATCAATAAATACTCGGGTACCGGATATCGATCTCAGGTTGAAGGGGCTATTCTTTCACAATGCTATCAACTTGGACTAGAGGCCACCTTGGAGTTCACCAAAAGTCGTGGCCATGCAACTGAACTTGCACACCAGGGTACGTTGGATAAGAAATATGAAACGATTTTTGCCGTAGGCGGTGATGGCACGGTCAATGAAGTTGCAAAAGCCGTTGTTCACTCCAATCAGGTTATGGGTATTCTGCCTTGCGGTTCGGGTAATGGACTTGCGAGGCATCTGGGCATCCCCATGAAAATTAAAGATGCATTACCCATGATTGGATCTGCATCGGTTATTGCGATGGATTCCATGCTGGTGAATGAGCAGCTGTCAATCAATATTTCAGGTATTGGATTTGATGGACACATAGCCGGCATGTTCGGTAAAGATGGTAAACGTGGCCTGATCAGCTATAGCAAATTAGTATTGCGAGAGTTTCTGCGCTACAAAGAATTTGAAGTCAACTTTCAAATTGATGATTCATCCTTTCATCAAAAGGCTTTCGTGATTGCCTTTGCGAACTCATCGCAGTTTGGAAACAACGCGCATATCGCACCCCGTGCGTCTGTATGTGATGGTTTACTAGATATAAGTGTGATCCGGAAAATACCACTTCACCAGGTAGCCGGTTTTGCAGCAAAAATGTTTTCAGGCCAGCTTCATAAGTCTGCCTTTACAGATATAAAAAAAGGCAAAAGAATTACTTTAAAATTTGAAGAACCTATGACTTACCATATCGATGGGGAAAGTCAGAACCCTCAGGATATTTTTACAATCCAAATGCAACCGGCCTCTATTCGTATGCTCGTTCCCATTCATTCCCTATCAAAGGTATAGCTAGAATGGAATAAGAATTAGCCAGACAACCCATGTTCTTCAAATCCCGTTTAATCAACAATTCCTTTTTGTAACCAAAAACAAAAAATCATGAAAAAAATCTTTACACTCTTTTTCTTACTCTCCCTTACCACTTTGGGTTGGTCGCAAGCGCTAACAACACCACCCAGTGGCGACAATCAAAAATCGAAAGTAACGCAATTCATTGGTCCGGTTGAGGTGTCCATTCAATACAATAGCCCGGATGTGCATGGCCCTAATGGTGAAGACCGAACTGGAAAAATCTGGGGAGAGGTGGCACACGCTGGCTTTATCGATCAGGGATTTGGCCCCTCAAAAGCTGCCCCATGGCGCGCAGGTGCAAACGAAAACACTGTGTTTACTGTATCGCACGATGTTACTATTGAAGGTAAGCCCCTTAAGGCAGGCACCTATGGACTGTTTCTGGCAGTATCGAAAGAGGGACCGTATACATGGATCTTTTCAAAAAATCATACCAGCTGGGGTAGCTACTTTTACGATGCGAAAGAAGATGCGTTACGGGTAGATGTTACACCTCTGGATGCTCCCCATAAAGAGTGGCTTACTTTCGGCTTTGAGGATAAACTACCGAATTCGACCAAAGCCTATTTACGCTGGGAGAAAAAACGGATTCCATTTAAAATTGAAGTCCCAACCATTAATGAAATATATGCATCTATCATGCGCGAAGAGTTACGTGGTGCAACCGGATTTACACAACAAAACTGGATTACAGCCGCTCAATTCTGTGCGCAGAATAAAGTTAATCTTGAAGAAGCATTAACATGGGTGGATATGTCGGTAAGCAATCCATTTATCGGAGTAGAAAATTTCACGACCCGACAAACTCGCTCTATGGTACTACAAGCTATGGGCCGCGAAGCCGATGCCAACGCAGAAATGGACAAAGCAATTAAAGATCCGGCTGCTACGGTTCAGGAAATTCACCAATATGGACGATCGCTTTTGGCTGCAAAGAAAAATGACAAAGCGTTGGAAGTCTTTAAATTCAATGCTCAAAAACATCCGGAAGATAAATTCACTCCGAATGTAGGCTTGGCTCGTGGCTATGCTTCATTAGGTGATAAAAAGAATGCTATCAAATACTGGGAGGTTGCAATTAAGAACTTACCTGCTGAGCAGAAACAGTTTTTACCACAGTATCAGGCCGAGGTTGATAAGTTGAAATCTGGAAAATAAATTAACAGGTGACCGGTTACCGGTCACCTGTTAATCCTTCAAAGATCGCTTTGTTCACACTATCCATCTATAAAAAATTGACTTTGGCCGATATGATTGACTGAGCAGAAGCGTTATTTCGATAAGATGTATTTATTTTGCGATATGAAACGCTTTACTGTCTTCAGTATCCGTATATTTTTAACAGGATTTTTAGCTATTCCGGCAATCGCCCAAGAGGAGGTTTCAGATGAGCCCATAGTTGTTTATGACCCTCTTTTCTGGAAGTCTGAATTAAAATTAAAGAATAGCCAGCGCCAATCCATCGAACAAATCAATTCGGAATATTATCAACTAATCGAGTCCACAGTACGCAATTCGGATGTTTCACCGCCAGAGTTAAAAGAGATTGCTAAAGAAGGGCTTTTTGAACGCAGTCAAAAAATCTGGGACACCCTTCACACGAATCAAAAAAGAAAATGGATGAAGCTTTGGCAAAACCAATATGCTGGTCCCTGATTGCTATTTTCCCATCAGCTCCTTGTGCTTTTTCAACCCCTTCTGTATTTAATCCTCCACGGAATCCATGTTGTAAATAAGATTATCAACTTAAAACAATGGAGAACTCCACTATCAAAGTAATCGAGTACAAACCCGAGCATCAACCCTGGTTTGAGAAATTTAATCGCAATTGGATTGAGAAATTCTTCTGGATGGAGTCCGTTGATTTTGATGTCTTGCAAAATCCGGAAGAATACATTATTTCGAAAGGCGGGTTCATCTTCATGGCCACGTTTGAAAATGAGCTGGCGGGTACTGTTGCCTTAAAATTTGTGAGTCCGGGCGTATATGAATTCACCAAGATGTCCGTAGATGAAAAGTTTCAGGGGAAGAAAATTGGAAAAGAATTATCAGCAGCTGCAATTAAGAAAGCTCAACAATTACAAGCAAAAAAGATAGTTCTTTATTCAAACACCAAATTGATTTCGGCTATAGCTTTATATCACAAATTAGGATTTGTTGAGGTTACCCTGGATGGCCCTTACAAGCGAAGTGATACAAAAATGGAATTATTAATTTCACAGCAATGATGAACAAAATGATTTATAAATTTGGATTAACCAACGAGCATCTCTAAAATAAAAATATGATAAACTCCGTACTCGTAACTCTTTTCAGCCGCGATCTTGCCAAACTTAAAGTTGAGTTAGAATCGTATAAAACCGAAACTGAAATCTGGAAGGTTGCCGGGGACATCGCCAACTCAGCAGGCAACTTGTGTTTGCACCTGGTCGGTAATCTCGACACCTATATTGGAGCCACCTTAGGCAATAGCGGGTATGTGCGCGACCGCGATGCTGAGTTTGCATTAAAGGGTATTCCAAGGTCAGAATTGATTACGCGAATTAATTCCACCATTCAGACTATACAAAAAGTGATACCTACACTTTCTAAAGAACAGCTGGAATCAGAATACCCGCTTCTCGTTCTCAAAGAAAAAACAACGACTGAGTATTTCCTGATTCACCTGGCCATGCACTTAAGTTATCACCTGGGTCAGGTTAATTATCATCGCAGATTGATTGCCTAAAAAAGAAATCATACCTTCATTCAAACTTTACCATAATGAACATATCTGTAGAACGCATCAAACAATCAAAAATCTCTTCTGTTGATTTCAAAAATCTTGGATTTGGAAATTATATTTCCGATCACATGTTGGTAGCCAATTATAAAAATAGCCAATGGCAACAACCACAGATTACTCCATTTGGAGAAATTCCTATGACGCCCGCAATTCTTTCTCTCCATTATGGCCAATCCGTTTTTGAAGGCATGAAAGCTTTCAAAAATATAAAAGGCGAGGTTTCTATTTTTAGACCGCAGCGTCACCATCAAAGATTGCTCCGTTCGCTTGAGCGCATGTGTATGCCCGCCATCAGCGAAGCATTGTTTATTGATAGTCTGTGTGCCCTGATTGCTGCTGATGTATCCTGGATACCGGATACTGAAGGATCTGCCTTATACTTGAGGCCGGTGATTTTTGCAACGGAATCAAGATTAGGAGTCAAGATTTCAGATGAATATAAGTTTGTTGTACTCACAAGCCCGGTTGGTCCCTACTTTGCAAAACCTGTTCGGGTAAAAGTAGAAGAGCAATACGTGCGCGCGGCAGAAGGCGGAACTGGTTTTGCCAAATGTGCAGGAAATTATGGAGGAGCATTCTATCCGGCCGAGCAAGCCAGACAAGCCGGATTTGACCAAGTGTTGTGGACTGATGCAAAAGAGCATAAATATATTGATGAGTCTGGCGCCATGAACGTGATGTTTGTATTCGATGGGAAATTAGTAACTCCACAACTTTCATCATCGATATTAGATGGAGTAACCCGCAGCTCAATTCTAACATTGGCCGATGATATGGGTATACCAAAAGAAGAACGAAAAGTAAGTGTTGCCGAATTGAAAGCAGGTTTTGAAAACGGGAAACTCACGGAAGCATTTGGTGTTGGCACTGCTGCCGTGGTTTCTACAATTGCAACAATTAATATTTCAGGTAAAGACTATTCGCTACCAACAGATACAAACTCAAGTTTTCAACAGCGGGTTAAGAAAAAATTAAACGATATCCGCATGGGTAACGAACCCGATATTCACAACTGGAATTATAATGTTCCACTGCAGTAGTGGATAAAATTATTTTTAATGAAAGCTTCTTTCTTTACACAACCAGGCACACCCCTTGAAATCCGTGAAGTAAAAAAACCTAAACCAATAAAGGATCAGGTGCTCGTGCGTTTGCACAATGCCGCCCTAAACCATCGTGATCTTTGGATCCAAAAAGAACAACGTTTTGCAGAGGGTATTGTGCTGGGTTCGGATGGAAGTGGCGCGATTGAAGATGTTGGGGAAGATGCTGATACCCTGCTGATCGGGATGGAAGTTATCATTAATCCAAGTCTCAACTGGGGTGATAATCCAATTGTGCAAGGTAACTCATTTAAGATCTTAGGCATGCCCGATGCGGGAACATTCAGTGATTATGTAGTTGTTTCCAAGAAGCAAGTTTTTGAGAAGCCCGAACATCTTTCCTTTGCAGAAGCGGCTGCCGTTCCGTTGTCGGCATTAACTGCCTATCGGGCCTTGTTTTCGAAAGCTCGCTTACGCGCGAAAGAAAAAGTACTGATTACTGGTATTGGCGGGGGTGCAGCCTTATGGGCATTTCAATTTGCGGTTGCCTACCAGGCACGCGTTTATGTTACTTCCGGATCAGACGAAAAACTGAGTAAGGCAAAAGAACTGGGAGCCGTTGGCGGGTTCAACTACAAAGATCCAGAGTGGGCAAAGCAAGCATTGAAAGAATCGGGTGGATTTGATATTGTTATTGATAGTGCGGGTGGAGCACAGTTTCCCGAATTATTAGAACTTATGATTCCGGGTGGGCGTATTGCCATATTTGGTCGCACAGCCGGAGACATTCCCAACCTCCCCACTCGTTTACTGTATTGGAAACAAATCTCAATTCATGGAACTACCATGGGTACCCGTGATGAGTTTCTTTCGATGATTGATTTTCTTGAGAGTCGTAACCTCAAACCCATCATTGATAAAGTTTATCCATTCGATCAAATCAATGAAGCCATGCAACGCATGGTACAAGGCAATCAGTTTGGGAAAATTATTTTGAATATTAAATAGTATGAGCATTATCTATCGCAGCGATATTAAAATTTCAACTGATCAATTCATCGATGTATTGAAGCGATCAACATTAGCCGAACGTAGACCGGTTGATGATCGTGATCGCATAGAAAAAATGCTTCAGCATGGCAACATTATTATTACCGCCTGGAAAGGCGATTTATTGATTGGTGTATCGCGTGCACTCACCGACTTTTCTTTTTGTTGCTATCTCTCTGATCTGGCTGTGGATAAAACCTTTCAAAAACAAGGTATCGGCAAAGAGTTGATTCGTTTAACACACGAAGTAGCCGGCAAAAATGCCACTCTCATTTTACTAGCTGCCCCCAAAGCAGTTGAGTATTATCCAAAAATTGGCATGGAGCAATTTAAAGATTGTTTCATCATCAGAAGAAAAAGTAATTGAATGGATAGTTTAAAAATATCATTATGGAAAAATTTCTCATCACCGACAAAACCAAAATCACCCGCTTACCCAAACGTGGGGTGTATGAAAAAGAAACTGTTTACTCTATTTTAGATGAAGCACTCTTTTGTACAGTTGCCTATTCAAAAGACAATGAGCCCTATCAAATTCCAACCGGCTTTTGCCGGATAGGTGATAAACTTTACATCCATGGATCGGTAGGGAGTCATTATATGCGCGAACTACAAGCTAAAAAGTTACCTATATGTATTAGTGTTACACTGATTGATGGGCTGGTGCTTGCCCGCTCGGCTTTTCATCATTCTGTTAATTATAGGTCGGTTGTAATCTTTAGTGAACCCGAATACGTCACTGAAAAAGAAGAATTATATAACGTCTTGGAAGTCTTCACCAATAAAATGTGTCCTGGGCGTTGGGATGATGTTCGAAAGCCTAATGATGGTGAATGGAAAGCGACTATGGTGTTATCGTTTGAAATAAATGAAGCTTCAGCAAAAGTTAGAGAAGGCGCACCCAAGGACGATGAAAAGGACTATGACTTGAATATCTGGGCCGGTGTTCAACCTTTAAAGTTGGAACGCAAGGCAGTTATTCCTGATCCTGTTCTTAAATCAGGCATTCCTGTTCCGAGCTACCTTTCCGGTGATGCTTGAAATCCGGTCAAAAATGGCTATCTTCGCGCCACTTGAACCAAAACAGTGGTTCGGTGGTTTAACGAATAGTCTCTAAAAGGCCATATAAACGCTAAAAAAACAACTATCATGGGAAGACCTCCTGTACTACCTAAAAAGAAAAAAGACGGATTTTGGCTTGAAGTGCGCAACAAAGGCGCTCGGACAGGTACAATTTTAATTCGCGATAGCCATCAGGCAATGATGCAAGCCGCCAAACAATACGAAATGACTAAGGATGTTATTCTATTGGGTGAGCACAAAAACGGCAAAAAAGTAGATTCAGAAAAGGCAAAGGCCAAAAAGGCTAAAGAAGCCTGATCTTCTAAACATTTATAAAGAGCTATTCTCTTAGTTTTTTAAAGAATTGATTGAGTAGCTCTTTACTTTCCAACTCACCCACGCCTTTCTTAACAACCGTACGCGGATGTAATAATGGTTGGTGAACTAACGAGTAGCCACGTTGCATATCACTCGCACCAAAAATCAGTTGCTGTAACTGCACCCAATGCAACGCTCCTGCGCACATCACACAGGGTTCCAGCGTAACATACAATGTGCATTCATCTAAATATTTTGACCCCAAAAAGTTAGCCGCAGCGGTTATTGCCAGCATTTCGGCATGAGCCGTGGCATCAGTCAATTGCTCGGTTTGGTTGTGCGCCCGGCCAATAATTTTATTCTGGCAAACTACCACAGCCCCAACGGGCACCTCCCCTAATTCAATGGCTTTGCGGGCTTCTTTCAGTGCCTCCTTCATAAAGTAATCGTCTGAGTACAAATCCATGAAATATTGGATCACTTTATTTTGATCGTCTTCATCATGGTACGAACCATCTCTTGCCAATCTTCCTTCGATGACTTTGGCGAAGTAAAGGTAAATACCAGGGTACGATCAGCCTCAACTAAATATTGGATATAAGTATAACGAAATACAGGTTGTTGTTCTCCCAGCGTCATTCGGTTTCCGTTTACACGAGATTCAAACTCAAAATAGATCAACTTTCTTTTATGAATTTCATGAATACCTTCCTGAAGCATGTCTACACGATCATAGATACTGTGAATACTTGACTTGAAGAACTTCTGAGCCATCTCCAGATCAGCATCGGGCCATTGCGTGGCCGAAATATTAACGCTAAAATCCAGGGTTCGATTAAGATCCGTATACGCAGCCAAAGGGGCCCGAACAGATGGGTACCGTTGTATAATATCATCCTCCGTCATAGGCGAAAGTTCGGCCGGAAGCGATATAGTAATACCCTCTGCTATTTTGGTTTTAATCAATTTATCAGGTGCAAAACCAAGTAAACTAACGAGCGACAGGAAAAACAGAATTCTCTTCATAGTAATAGTAAAACGAAATTGGTGCCAGACGAAGGTATAACGTACAACCTTTATTAATTTGCGCCCATCAAATTTAAGGATTTTACCATGCTAAGAACTCATACATGCGGTGAACTGCGACTAAACGATGTAAATAAACAAGTTACCTTGACCGGCTGGGTGCAACGCACCCGCGATAAAGGAAGTTTATTATGGATTGACCTGCGCGATCGGTATGGAATTACTCAGTTGTTTTTAGAAGAAGGAAAGAGTGACGCTGCCTTGTTGGAAACTGCACGAAAAACAGGTCGCGAATTTGTAGTTAAAGTACAAGGAACAGTAGTAGCGCGCGTTTCTAAAAACGATAAAATAGCCACAGGTGATATTGAGATTAGAGTTGCTGTGCTTGAAATCCTGAATCCTTCTAAAGTTCCACCCTTTACTATCGAAGATAATACCGATGGTGGTGACGACTTGAGAATGAAATATCGGTACCTGGATTTACGCAGAAATCCGGTTCGCGAAAATTTAATGCTCCGCCACAAAGTAGCCCAGCAAACCCGGGTTTATCTCGATGGTTTAAACTTCATTGAAGTAGAAACACCGGTGTTGATTAAGAGCACACCCGAAGGTGCCCGCGATTTTGTGGTTCCTTCGCGCATGAACCCTGGTGAATTTTACGCGTTACCGCAATCGCCACAAACGTTCAAACAATTATTGATGGTCTCCGGCTTTGATCGGTACTATCAAATTGTAAAATGTTTTCGCGATGAGGACTTGCGTGCCGATCGTCAACCAGAGTTCACCCAAATAGACTGCGAGATGGCTTTCATCACTCAGGAAGATATTCTAAATACCTTCGAAGGCTTGGTGCGGCATCTTTTTAAAACTGTAAAAGGAATTGATATGCCATCAGTACCGCACATGAGTTATGCCGATGCCATGAAATATTATGGCTCCGACAAACCCGACACCCGGTTCGATATGAAATTTGCTGAGCTAAATACCGTTGCTCAGGGAAAAGGATTTCAGGTATTTGACAGTGCCGAACTGGTGGTTGGTATTTGTGCTAAAGGTTGTGCCGAATATACACGTAAGCAATTAGATGAACTCACTGAATTTGTAAAGAAACCACAGATTGGGGCCAAGGGCTTAGTGTATGTTCAATGTAAACAAGATGAAACGTTCAAGTCATCAGTGGACAAATTTTATTCTGCTGAAGATTTAAAGCAGTGGGCAGATTTACTTCAGGCACAGCCAGGAGATTTATTATTGGTACTTTCTGGTGAAAAAGAAAAAACGCAAAAAGCATTGAGTGAACTTCGTTTACGCATGGGCGAAACATTGGGCCTTCGCGACAAAAATAAATTCTCAGCACTCTGGGTAATTGATTTTCCATTGCTGGAATGGAATGAGGATACAAAACGTTGGCACGCTATGCACCATCCGTTTACCTCGCCAAAGCCAGCCGATATGAATTTACTGGATAGTGATCCCGGTAAGGTGCGTGCTAATGCATACGACATGGTTATCAACGGAACTGAAGTGGGTGGTGGTTCGATTCGTATTCATGATAGGACTACACAGCAACTAATGTTCTCTAAACTTGGTTTCAGCGAAGAAGAAGCTAAAAAGCAGTTCGGCTTTTTAATGGACGCCTTTGAATTTGGTGCACCGCCCCATGGTGGTATTGCATTTGGTTTTGATCGACTCTGTTCACTTTTTGGCGGTGCCGATTCGATCCGTGATTTTATCGCATTCCCTAAAAATAATTCCGGTCGCGATACGATGATTGATACACCTTCTACCATTTCGAAGGAACAACTTAAAGAACTGGCTATTGACGTGAAGATGCCGAACCCCTAACTTTAATCACATGAAACAAATCCTTACTTTCCTTTTTCTGACAGTAATACTTTTGGCCTGCGATAAAAGTGATGATTACTTTAAGAAAGGTAAGGCCGCTTTCGATCAGGGTGATTATAAACTTGCAATTGCAAATTTTGATTCTGTGTTGGCATTGAAACCAAACCATGCGGAAGCTGTTGCTACCCGGGCAAGTGCCCTTTACAATACGAATGATTATGTAGGGGCGTTGGTGGGCTACACACGAGGAATCGAACTATGGCCAAAAGATCAGCAAAATGAAATTACACTTGCTCCTATTTATGCCGATCGGGCAGATTGTTATAGCGCGTTGGAAAAGTATGAAGAAGCTATTGAAGACTATTCTATGGCGATTGCCAAAGATGAAACGCTGGCAAGGGCCTATGCAGGAAGAGGTACAACTTACTATGTATCAGGTAATCCTGAAAAGGCCAAAATAGATTTTGAAAAAGCGCTTTCCATTGATCAAACTATGGCAGAAGCATATTATGGATTGGGAAACCTAAAATTTGATATGAAAGATTTTTCCGGAGCAATTCCGGATTACGATAAAGCGATTGCGGCTAATCCATCAGTAAGTGATTACTTCATGGATCGTGGAGATTCTTACTATATGACTGAAGAATATAGCAAGGCTGTTGAAGATTTTACAAGCGCCATTGAACTTGATCCTACCTTTGCAAAGGCGTATGTTTTTCGTGGGGATGCTAGAGATGAATTAGGTCAATCAAATGAAGCCATCGAAGATTATCTTAAAGCTTTGGAAATTAATCCTACCTATGGGCTTGCCTACTACAATTTAGGGGTAACCAAACAAGGATTGAAGGACAAAAGCGGAGCGTGTGATGCTTTTAAGAAAGCCGTAGCGGCAGGATATAAGAATGCAGAGCCATTCGCTGCGGATTGTAAATAAAGAGCATTCAAAACTTTGTAACCGCCTTCGACAAAGTTCAGTCTTACACTGAGATTTTTAAAAATCATTTAACCGATCGCTAAAAATATTGCAGCATCCCAATAATACGGATGTAATTAATCCAGCAATTGAGTTGTTTCCTCCGCATCAATGGAAATATCATCTTCACCCACATCGTCAAAAGGATTCTCGAGATGATCTTGAATATTATCTAAGCTTACCAGAATGAAACTATAAAGTACCGGCATAACATACTCAAGCGAAGCTGAATAATCACCTACGGTACTGGCAAAATAAGGCCCATAGATAATTGGAAATATATAAATGAAGACTTTGGAATAGGTTCGAAGTGTAATAGGCGTTCGATAATTATGAATAATTTTCATGTTATCGAAGGCAATAATGATTTTGCTAACGTACTGACTGGCTCTCGAAATCTCACCGCTCTGCACGCCATAATTTCTCATCTCATTTGTTATGTGCGACAGGCGGGAGAATAATTTATACATGTTTGCTTCATTTTGCTTCCATTCATGATCACGCTCGGTTTTAAACATGTCACGCATAAGCTTCATCATATCAAAGATGGCTTGTTTGGTGCGAGCCGGGAGATCATGATTCTTATCAACCGACCAGTCGCGCGTTGCATAGTAAATGGCAATAGCATGACCTTTAAAATCCGCAAATCGTTGGAGGGCAGTCTCTCTACGCGTATAAGCCGATCCGATTGAAAAAACCACGGGAAAAACTATGGCTACCCCTACAAGCATATCTGGAAACTTGGCAGTAAGTCCCAATTTAAAACAGGCGTATGTTGAAATTACAGATAAGGCCGTAATGATAAACGTCTTATAATTGATGATTAAGCTAAAACTGCGAATAATTCGTTTCATGTTTTTTTATTATAGACTCTGAAAATTCCCGAAAAGGAATGAGGTTACCAAATTGTTAAGCAACTATAAAGAATAGTAATAAAAAATGATTGAAGTCATATTGGTTAATCCTCAACAACTTCTACCTCAACACGAACATTCCTGCGAGCGTTATTGCTATTCTTATCGTGGATCATGCGGCTGCCTCCCCAGGCTTTGATGTCGATACGATCTTCGGCAATCTGTTGAGCAACAAGCCATTCTTTGATAATCAACGCTCTTTGGTATGATAGGTCTTTGGCTGATCCTGAACCCTCTTCAACATCCACACTTAGTTCGAAGAAATTCTTGCTTGGTCCCATGGTGACAATCTTTCCACGCGCATTGCCGTTGGTATGGCCATGGAGCACAATTTTATACCGCTCGTTCGAATTCATAAACTCCAGCAAACGCAACAATTCATATTTGGACTCCGGAAGCATAACCGCGGCATCATTAAAAAAATACACGTTGTAAAGTGTTTCTATATCACCTTTATGAAGTCGGGACAAATCAAACTTGATCACGTAATGATTATCACGCCATTCTATATACTCTGGCATACTTTCCTTTGTTATATCAGTCACAACAAGATCATGCTGTACCTTTCTAAACCCAAAGGAAGTACCGATCAACGAAAGTCTACCCGATTTATTTTTTGGATCAGGAAGGGTTGTTCCCTCATGCGCTTTTACTGTCTTAATCAGCCGCGCTACATCACCATCAACTATTTCTACCTCGCCATCAATAGGTTCACTATTTGTGGGATTATAAATGTAAAATAAAACTTCAGCGTCCTTAAGAAGTGGGACTTCTTTTGAACTTGCTTCATCGCGCTTAGCGACATCTACCTTTACATCAACCTTATTAGAAAATACCTCATCCTTACCTACATCTATTCGAACTTCGTCAACAATGGGTGCCTGCACAAACTCTTGCTTCAATTCCGTTGAACCCTGTATCTGTTCTGTTACAGGCGGAGTATACCCTTCTTTCATTATCCTTACCCAGGCATCGGTAAACCCACCATCTTTTCTGGTTTTCAACATCTGTTCAATCGACTCGTCAAAGTCAGTGTAATAATCCAGGTAGATATAGTAAAACTTTCTGCCTAAGTCGTAACCGAATTTAGTATGCAAGCCCGCGTTGTTTAATTTAGAAACATAAGCTTCCATATATTTTTCCTGACCCATGCGATAAGCTGCAACAACGATGTAATAACCTTTCTGAAGATACTCGCCTTTAGGGTTGGGGTCAGTAAATGATACCGAAAAAAGGCCTAGCACAATAGCCAAGGCACATGCATAGCCACGCATAGATGAGGGGTTTGGTTAGATAAAGATTGTGGAAAAAAGTGATTATTGCAATGAACACCTCTGACTGCTACCTCGAACCAATCATTTCCTTTAAGAACCCATACCCATAACCGGCCAGTTGAATGAGTGCAGCAGGCACACTTAACAGCGACACAGCTATTGAATGTGTTGTCAAATAACAATCAATACTAAGTGCTAAAAAATAGATACAATAGACGGCAACGCACGTTAACGCTAACACAGGAAAGATTGGAAATAGGAGCGGCAAAAGAATTATGCCCAGTAAAAAGAATGCCGGGAACCAATGAGTTACCTTAACTTCACCTGGATGTGCTTTGCCAACCAAGGCCCGACCTTTACCAAAATTTGCAACCTGGTAAAAAAATTCTGTGAAGTTTGTTCTTCGCTTATGGTACACGAAGGCTTCGGGTATCAGGCCTATATGAAATCCAAACTTACGCATGCGCACACTTAACTCAATGTCTTCTGCCAGGCGATCAAATTTAAATCCACCAGTTTGTTCAAAAACCTTTCGGCTCATGCCCATATTAAAACTTCGAGGCTGAAACCCCTTCGATTTGCCACCCCTGATTCCACCCGTAGTAAATAGGGATGACATGGTGTAACCCATTGCTTGTTGAGCCATGGTGAAGTTTTGATGACCTCGATCAGGCCCGCCCCAGGCATCGAGTGGTTCGCTCTTTAAAAATTTCTCGACAGATTCGAAATAGTGTTCTGGTACTATGCAGTCGCTATCGAATACAACAAAATATTCACCCTTTGCTCGCTCAAATCCAAAATTCCGGCTTGGGCCAGGTCCGCTATTGGGTTTATAAAAATAGTGTATTGTCAACCGACTCGAGTAATCCTCATACACCTTTTCACTTGTTAGAGACGATCCATCTTCAACCAAAATTACTTCAAAGTTCTGGTTTGTTTGGCGAGTCAGGCTCTCTAGCAGTTCTTGTATCTCCTGAGGGCGGTTATATACGGGAACTACTACAGAAAATTGGGGTATATGCATACCTCGTAAAAATAGCTAAATCAAAGATACTACCATCAGTCCAAATTGATGTGATAGTACAGATAAGTTTTTATACCTTTCTAAGTAGGTTCAAAAAATTTGAAATCAAAAATCGTGAGGTTATTTAAAGCGAACATCGGCTGGTGGTTCTTTTTCATTTCTGTCTTTGGTGCGTACGGGCAATCGGGCCAAATTATTGGTAAAGTAATCGACTCGAAAACGCTGGAGCCACTACCCTTCGCGAATATATTTATAAACCAAACTACACTAGGAACAGCTGCCGATGAAACTGGAAGCTTTGTTCTCACTGATGTCCCCGAAGGTTTAAATGAGGTAGTCGTATCCTTTGTAGGTTACCAATCCTATCAAACAAAAGTTCAGATAATAACGGGAAAAGGAATTCAACTTAATGTACGATTAGCGATTGATGAAAAACAGTTGGAAACCGTAGTGGTAACCGGCACACGCGATAAAGCCTGGGAGAAGCAACTCAAAAATTTTGAAAAGGTTTTTTTTGGTAACACGCAGTTCGCTAAAGCGTGCACGATACTCAATCCATGGGTATTGGAATTCAAAGAGTCAAAAGTAAATGGAAAAGATTTCTTTACTGCCAGTGCAGCACAGCCACTCGAAATTGAGAATACTGCATTGGGCTATCGGATTGATTATTACTTAAAAATGATGGTATCTACCAGTGATGGCTATAATATAATGGGTGAAGTACGCTTCAAAGAATTACCCACTAACGATCCGCAAGTCTTAAAGTCGTACAATCAAAACCGAACGCAATCCTATCAAGGTTCACTAAGGCACTTAATGAAGGCGTTGGTTACGGGTAGTGTGAAAGAAGAGGGCTTCAATCTCTATACGGATAAAAGTGGTTACGAAAACAATCCATATCGATCAGCGGTTTTTGCAGCGCAACTTGATAAGTCAATCGAATCCTTTTCAATAAAAGATATACTTACAGAAAATAATAAGGAATTCAGCATTCAGGTTAAAAACAGATTAGAAGTACATTTTACAAGGGCTCGTTCAAATGTTAAAGTCTATAGCGACATTTCTTATCCTGTTTCCTGGCTACAGGTAAACGGTGGAGTGCTAAAAGTAAATGCGCAAGGTATTGTTCTGAATCCAGGCAATCTCATCGTGCTGGGGGCGATGAACGATGCACGGGTTGCTGATCTACTTCCCAATAATTATTCTCCAGAGATAATGCAAAATCTGGAAGTGACAGAAACGGTTACCCCTATTCAAAATAAATTGAAACAACTTGAAGAAAAAGTTTATATCCAAACAGACAAGCCTTATTATTATCCTGGAGAAAAAATCTGGTTTAAAACCTATTTGAATTACCGAAGTTCGGAATCTATGGATTCCTTAAGCAAGGTTTTATATGTTGAGTTTATTGATCCTTCTAAGAAAATTATTTTGTCAAAGTCCTTATTTATTGACGGTGGAACAAGTAGCGGACACTTTGAGTTGCCCGAAAATCTCAACAAGGGTACCTACGGTATCCGGGGTTACACAAACTGGATGCTAAACTACAACCGGGATATTGCTGTTATGTATTTACCCGTTTTAGGAAATTATGAAAGACCTTTGAGCTATGAGCAGGATAGTCTGACACAACAAGGCAGCGAAGTAAAATTGATTTCATCAAAAAAGGCCTTTAACCCTCGCGAAAAAATAAAATTAGAATTTGCAATAAGAAATGAAGATGGTACACCACGACCTGCAGAATTATCTATATCGGTAACCGATCTTAATCAGGTTATAGACATCGGTAACAATAAAAATAATATCCTGACGGAGTTTGACCTTCAGGAATGGAATAGCAAAGATTATTTAACAACCGAAATCAATTATGCTATAGAAACCGGTATTACACTGGTAGGTACATATCGTGGTAAAAAGGGAAAGCCGGAAAAGAATACGTTTAATATCGTGATTGGCAATTTTAGCGATGTTAAAGAAGTTGAATCCGATAAACAAGGTAACTTTAAGGTTACCGGATTACATTTTTACGATTCCACTGAAATTGCGTTTCAATCTATCGGAAAAGCAAAGAAGTTTGAAGGATCGATAACATGGATAGATCGTGTGCCGCCTGCCATTAAGGAAATCAAAACAGAAATAAAAATTTCTACCACAACAGAATCAACTATCCAGCGGGCACAGTTGCCAAAAGTTGGAACAGAGTCAACGATTCTTTTGAAAGAAGTAACGGTTAATGAAGAAGTGGATATGGAACTAAACAAAGAGAATATACCACAGGTTTACGCAAAGGCCGACATAACTATATCTGGAGATAAGATTCGTGAAGCAAGTCGAACTTCTTTGTTCACTGCACTTCGAAGCCAAGTGCCGGGCCTGAATGTTGTTAATGGATACCTGAGGATTGGTAGCGCCTCCAACTTTATGGGCGCTTCGTCTACCGAACCTCTTCTTATACTTGACGGGCTTCAGTTTACGGGTGGTGGAGGTGATTCTAACTACGGTAGACTCCAACAAATTAATCCGGAGATGGTTGATCGCGTTGATGTTATCAAATATGGCAGTGCCGCTATGTATGGTACGCGGGGAGGCAATGGGGTAATAATTATCACGACAATAAAAGGAGAATATGGATCATCAGATAGATTTACAGAATCTAATCTGGCTCAAAATCAAAAAGTATTGGGCTATTCAAAGGCTGGCGAATTTTTCTCACCCGATTATTCAAAATCCCAAAGCAAAAATTATCGGGATACCCGTAGCACCATTTTATGGGTAGCACAAATACGCCCCGATGATGTGTTTGGGTTAGCAACAATATCATTTTATGCTGCCGATTTGATAACTACTTATAAAATTGTTGTTGAAGGGGTTAGTGATTTGGGCGAACCTATTCACGGAGTCTTCTATGTCAACATACAAGAATAGATCAGTAATTAATACAGTAGATTTAATTTTTATACTTTCAACAAACATCCAATGAAAACATTATTAAGTATTCTATTTATGATTGCCTCTTATGCTTCTTGGGCACAAACACAAGACTATTCCAAGGACACGCAAACTATTGAGGCTACACTTGAAACTCTGTATAACGTAATCTCCGGAGACCCAGGAATAGAAAGGGATTGGAAAAGATTTAAAAATCTTTTTAAGCCAGAGGCGCGATTGATTCCCACTAGGAAAGATGACCAGGGTAACCCTACACTGAAAGCATTATCACCAGACGAATATGTGCAGCTTTTTTCTTCACGAATTTCTACAGGCTTTTTTGAGCGTGAGCTAAGTCGCCAGGTAGAAGAGTATGGAACAATCGCTCATGTTTTTAGTACCTACGAAACCAAGGACACGAAAAATGGTCCAGCAACCAATCGGGGCATTAATAGTATTCAATTATTTAAAGATAAAGACAGGTACTACATTGTTACTATTTTTTGGTGTGCCGAGAGCATGGGATTCTCTTTGCCATCTAAATATTTGAAGCAATGAAAAGAAAAATAGTAGTAGGGTTACTTCTTGTTAGTTCAATTTTCAGTTTTGTTTTCTTTGGTATTTTGATTCCCGCAGGAACATTTAAAGATATCCATCCGCATTTTGAAGGCACAGTAACCAAAATTAATCTTGCTGAAACTGCCGGACCCGAAGACATCACCATCGATCCACAAAGTGGCATTGCCTTCATTTCGGCTGACGATCGCAGAACAAACATTCAATCTCCGGGAAGCATAGCGGGTGCAATTTTTATAATGAATCTTTCAGATTCGCTGCCTGGGTTACGGAATGTAACTCCGGCTAATACTGGAGATTTTCATCCGCATGGGATCTCCCTCTGGACAAATCCCAATGGCAAAAAGTTCTTATTTGTTGTCAACCATCGTCAAAAAAATCCGGCACACGTTATTGAACGATTTGAATGGCGCAACGATAGCCTGATTCATCTCGAAAGTATTGAAGATAAAAATCTAATGACGAGTCCAAACGATGTTGTTGCTGTTGGTGAACGTGCATTCTATGTTACTAACGATCATGGCTATAGTGAAAAAGGGATAGGACGAACACTGGAAGAATATTTACAACGTGCCATTGCGTATGTGAATTATTTTGATGGAGAGGCATTTAGAACCGTGGCTGGCAATATTGCTTATGCCAATGGAATTAATCTTTCCTCCGATCACACGCAAATCTTTGTTGCCGCGACAAGCGGTCGAAAAATTATTATTTATGATCGGGATTTGAATTCAGGAGTTTTAACGCCTATAGAAGAAATTGAAACAAGCACAGGAGTGGATAATATAGAAGTAGATGCACAAGGCACACTTTGGGTAGGTTGTCACCCACAGTTACTTAAGTTTGTAAGCCACGCAGCCGACCCTAAAAATCATTCTCCATCCCAGGTTCTTAAAATATTCAAGGATACCAGTGGGAAATACAGAACCGAGGAAGTTTTCTTGAACGATGGAGATTATTCCGGTTCATCCACAGCCGCAGTCTACAAAGACAAAATGCTGATTGGATCCGTTTTCGAAAAGTCATTACTATTTTGCACACTCACTGATAAATAATCTGTTTATGAAATCCCTAGCCTATCTTTTACTGTTGGTCTCTACTTCACTGTTTGCCCAAAAAGAAATTAATACCGAACAAATTTCAGAGAAGAACGCGATACAATCTTTTAAAGAATTTTATGAGATGCTAAGCCTGGCAAATGACGCCCATTTTCCTGCAGATATCGAGAAAAATATTCAATGGTGCGAAAGTGCTTTCACCAAGCGGGGCCTTACCACTTTACGATTGGAAACGCCTACAGTTCCTCTACTATTAGCCGAAAGGAAAGTAAAAAAAGCAAAGAAAACAGTTTTGATCTATTTACAGATTGATGGCCAGCCGGTAAACCCGGCACAATGGAATCAGGAAAGTCCCTGGATTCCTACCTTAAAAGAAAAAGATTCTGAGGGTTTATGGAAGACCATTCCGTATGAGAGATTATATGAAGGATATAATCCGGATTGGCGAATTTTTGCGCGCTCGACTTCTGATGCCAAAGGGCCGGCCATGGCATTCCTCGCTTCGTTGGATGCTTTAAAAGAATTGAAGGCCGAACCAAATTATAACATTAAAGTTATTATGGATTTCGAGGAAGAATTAGGGTCTCCGAATCTTCCAGCTGCGGTGGCCAAATATAAAAACGAACTCGCTGCCGATATGCTGATTATTTATGATGGCCCGCGGCATGTAAGCAATCAACCGACTTTAAGTTTTGGAGCCCGTGGCATTTGCGAAATCACCCTTACTACATTCGGTCCTCGCGTGCCGGTACATAGCGGCAACTATGGAAATTATACACCTAACCCTGCGCTGCGTCTATCAAAATTATTGGGCGGCATGAAAGATGATAATGGTGCGGTGACAATTCCTGGTTTTTATGATGGTGTAGTGCTGACGGATGAAGAGAAGCAAATTCTAAAGCAGGTTCCGGATGATGAGAATGAAATCAAAAAGTTTCTAGGGATTGCCTCACCTGATCAGGTGGGGACTAATTTTCAAGAGTCTTTGCAATACCCGAGTCTGAATATACGCGGCCTCGATGCACTGTTTATAGGCAAGGAAGCCCGCACATTAATTCCAGCAACGGCTACAGCTGAAATTGATATCCGGTTAGTACCCAGTAGCGATCCCGAAAGGTTGATTGGTCTTGTGAAGAAATATATTCAAGATCAGGGATATTACCTTGTAGATAATGAACCAACAGAAGCAGAGCGGATGAAGTATCCAAAAATCGCTGCATTCCAATCGAGTATTTCGTATGGGGCCTTTCAAACGCCTTTCAACTCCGAAACGGGTATCTGGTTAAGTAAAGCCATGCAAAAAGCCTTCGGAAAAGAACCCATTAAAGTTCGTACGGCTGGGGGCTCAATTCCTATTTCGCCATTTGTTATTACGCTTGGCATTCCAGCCGTGGCTGTTCCTACTGTTAATGCCGATAACAATCAACATGCAGAAAATGAAAATATCCGCGTAGGCAATTATGTAGAGGCAGTAAAAACGTTTTTAGCAATTTTAACAGAGAAACTATAGTTGTTCTTGCCTGCTATTTCAAAATAAAACTTAAAAAAGTCAGCGACCGGTAACCAGAATCCGGCAACTGATTTTATCTTGCACCCAATGGAAAATTTTGTTGTTTCAGCGCGTAAATACCGGCCCCTTGGGTTTGATGAAGTAGTTGGGCAAGAGCACATTACTACAACGCTGAAAAACGCCATCGATACTAATAAACTTGCTCAGGCGCTACTTTTTTGTGGTCCGCGGGGTGTTGGTAAAACTACTTGTGCGCGTATTGTCGCCCGTATGATCAATGGATTTGAAGAGAAGGCTGAAGTTAATTCATTGAATATTTTTGAATTAGATGCGGCATCCAATAACTCGGTGGAAGATATTCGTAATCTGATTGATCAGGTTCGGTACCCACCCCAGTTCGGCAAATTCAAAGTCTATATTATAGACGAGGTCCATATGCTTTCCAATTCAGCGTTCAATGCTTTTTTGAAGACGCTGGAAGAGCCACCCTCCTACGCGATTTTTATTTTAGCAACAACGGAAAAACATAAAGTAATCCCTACCATTCTTTCCCGCTGTCAGATTTTTGATTTCAATAGAATTCAAGTTTCAGATATTTCGCGGCAACTTAAAAAGGTAGCGGATAGAGAAAAAATTAAAGTAGAAGAAGAAGCGTTGCACTTAATTGCTCAAAAAGCAGATGGTGCTTTGCGCGATGGCCTTTCTATTTTTGATCTGATGGTTACTTTCTCTTCTGGCAAGGCAGTGACTTTTAAGGATGTTCTGAACAACCTGCACATTTTAGATTATGATTACTACTTCCAGGTAGTGGATGGACTGTTGGCAGAGAATCACACACAGCCTCTACTTTTACTAGATGAAATTTTGAGAAAGGGATTTGATGGCCATAATTTTATTGTTGGCTTAAGTGAACATCTGCGCAATTTGTTAGTATCACAAGATGCGCGAACTATCCAATTGATGGAAGTTCCCGAAGCAACGAAGCAAAAATATCTCGATCAATCCGGTGCCACGGCTCCATCGCTTTTGTTGTCGTGGTTAAGCATTGCCAATCAGTGCGATATCAACTACAAGAGCAGTAAAAACCAGCGATTGCTTGTGGAATTGGCGCTTATGAAAATGGCGCATGTGCAATCTGTGTTTAAAGGTAATGGAGCCGCCCCTACACAGGAAGGCTTAAAAAAAAAAGTAAATTAGAAACCCAACCCGCACCCGAAGAAGATTCGCCTCTTTCTGCAATAAAAAAAGAACCCGAGTATCAGGAGCCAGTCAAATCTAAAATTGTTGAAAGTATTCCGGTTAAAGAAAGTAGCCGGCCCAAGACAACGATTAATCTGGGTACAATCTTAAAGGGCTCTCCTAAAGAAGAAAAAAAAAGTGACACAAAAAACGGAACGCACACTGCTAAAGAAGATCTTCCTATTAATGAAAATCAATTACGTACGGCCTGGCACAATTTTGCGGAATCTAAAAAACATCAGATGGCAGAGTACCATCTTTTAACCCAGCCCTTCACTTTTAAAAACAATATCATTAGCCTCGCGCTTACCAATGCCATAGAAGAACCTATTCTTGTCTCGATAAAACTGGAGCTATTAACCTACTTACGTGAAATGCTAGGCAATAATGGTCTTCAGCTTGAAGGCATTATGGCCGAGCAGGATAACTCAAAGCGTATAGCCTACACCAATAAAGAAAAATTTGAACATCTGATGGAAAAGAATCCTTTGCTCAAAGATTTGAAGGATAAATTTGGGCTGGATCCTGATTATTAAACGAAGATCGTGGCTCAGCCCGATAACTATCGGGAGCTTTGACCACAGGTTTTTGAAACTGCCCTCATTAAACCTTCACATAGATTTTCTTTTTATCCATTACGTACCCTACTGCCCAGCAGATTAGGATAATCCACAGCGCAAAAAGTACAGAGCCATTATAATCTCCAGCCCACGATTTAAAGAAGTTTTGGTAGATCCAACTATGCAGCGAATCTTCGCCAACCCGAAATGTGAATAACAAAGTGATAAACACCTCCGAAAGCAAATAAATAAACAACGTGTTCTTGCCAAACACTTCAAAAAAGGAAGTCCACTTATTTCGCTGAGCGATTTCAATAATGAAAACCAAAACTGATAAAATGATTAGATCCAGGCCAACGGTATGGAGCACGTACGTACTTGTCCATAATTTTTTATTGATAGGGAAAAGTAAATCCCACCAGGCAGCCATTAACAAAAGTGCAGCACCAATCATCATCAGTTTGGCGATCGTTTCATAATTCTTACCTCCTCGCTGCAGAAACAGGCCAGCCGCATAACCCGCAATTACATTTACGATGGCGGGCAGTGTACTTAACAAACCTTCCGGATCGAAAGCAATTCCTTCACCATGATACATATGACTTTCACCAATCAACCACGCGTCAAGCTTCAATACGGCATTTCCTTCCAGGGATAAATCGCCAAAGGCTACTAACAGAACCCGATAAAGAACCAAGGCGAGTAAACTGAAAATTAAGGCGCCTTGAATTTTAAAATAATGAATCACTAACGAAGCGAACAGATAACATAAGGCAATGCGTTGTAGCACACCAAAAATTCGAGTTTCATTTATTGGTTTTAAAAACCACCCTCCGCTTGCGTCTACATCAAAAAATGGAAACCAGTACATGAGATAGCCAAGGAAAAATATAATGAACGTACGTTTGAAAACTTTCTTCAAAAATTGTCCTTCCCCTTGCGCTTCATATTTAGCTTGGCTGAAACTCATGGCATTGCCAACAACAAAAAGAAAGGTTGGGAAGACTAGATCCGTTAAAGTGAAACCATGCCAATCAGCGTGAAGCAAGGGTGAATAGGTATTGCTGCTACCCAGCGAATTAACCAATATCATCAGGGCCACGTCCAGCCCCCGAAAGGTATCGAGGGATAAAAATCGATCTTTTAGGTCTTGCATAAAGTTGAAATTCCTTTCAATATAGGTCAAAAGCTAGTTTTATGTTATTTAGAATTATTATAAATAACTAGGATTTATTGATCAACACGCTCATATTTGTCAATTATTAATAATCATTCTAAATAACCATGGAAAAGAAATTTGTTGCCATCAACTATATCACCTGCGAATCGGATTATCGCCAAAGATTCGAGGAGTTATTTGCCAGCCGTGCCCATGCCATCGACCGGATGCCCGGTTTTGTTGATATGCAGGTGTTGCGCCCTAATGGGGAAGGGGACTACTTGATTGTAAGTCATTGGTCTTCGGAAGAGGCCTTTAAGAAATGGACCAGCTCACCAGAATTTTTGGAGGGTCATAAGCGGGGCTTTGAAGATATTAAAAAGGCGAAGGCTGAAGGAACCAAGCCTCCTATGACCTCCACGTTTAAAACTTATAAAGTCATTTCTAACTAGAACCGCATAAATAATATCAACCATGAAAATTACTTCAAGTTTTAAAAAGCTTTCCCTTCTAGGGATTTTTGTAATACTTATTAACACGCAATTTTCTTGCAAACCGAAAAGTGCCCATAGCTCAACGCTTGCTACTTCGCAAAAGAAAATTGGGGTGCTGATGGTAAACCATGGCTCACGATCCGCAACCTGGCGGCAAGCATTACTTGACTTGGAGAGTCAGGTTAAGCCTTCTATTAAAAGCTCAGGTATAGTTCAGGAAACTAAAACGGCATTCATGGAGTATACAGAACCCTCTATTGCAACCCGATTAAAAGAATTTGATGCCGAAGGCTTTACGGATGTTATTATAATTCCTATTTTCCTTACTGTTAGCTCACACTCTTTTGATGATATCCCAACTATCATTGGCAAGAAAGAAGATGCCCAATCGCTGGAGACCCTAAAGGTTGATAATATTGAGCGTTACACACCAAAGGCACAAACCCACATTACACCTCTGCTTGATTTCACCGATATTCTGAAAAAGAATATTTTGAGAAGAACGTTAACCTTATCGGAGAATCCCACAAAGGAAGGGTTAGTATTAATGGCCTACGGAGATGCCACGTATAACAAAGAATGGACAGCGCTATTAAATGATGTGGGTGAATATGTAAAATCAAACACGGGCATAGCCAAGCATTCCTACGGTTGGTGTGGTCATGTGGCGCACTACAATCCTGATTCGACAACTGTAGCAATTAACCGTGTGCTGAAAGAGAAAGAAACCGCGCTGGTTGTACCCGTGTTGGTTGCACACGATGAAATGTTTCAGGTAAAAATAATTGGTGATGGAATCTCCAATATTAAAAAATCGAAAGAAAAAGTACGGTATGTGGCTGATGCTATTCTGCCCGATACCAATGTGGAAAAATGGGTAATTGACGTTGCTAACCAGTACATTACTAAAGTACAAAACGAGGCCCCAATAGTTCAATGAAATCAGTTTTCATGAGGAAGGTGCGAAGGCTGAATATTGCTACGCACCGCGACTTGGGTTATTTCTTTTCAACGCTGATAATTATTTATTGTCTTTCGGGCTTTGCCCTCAACCATGTTAATGATTGGAACCCAGACTTCATTATTGAAAAGGAAACGATTACTATCCCGGGAGATTACTCAACCAGTAACCTCAGCAGCGAACTAATTAAAGAATTTGGAAAGCAAGTAAACGAAACAGATTACAAAGTATATGATGTACCCTCCCCAGGAAAAGTTAAAATTTATTATGACAATGCTTCCCTGCTGATTGACTTTACCACAAACAGTGGTCAATACGAAAAAATAATAAGGCGTCCCGTTTTCTATCAGTCAAACTTGCTCCATCGAAATAGCATTCGTGGATGGAAATGGGTTTCTGACATTTTTGCAGGCATGCTCATCATTATAAGTGTTACGGGATTATTTATTCTTAAAGGAAAAAAAGGAATCTCAGGTCGGGGCAAATGGCTGATCGGTGCGGGAGCGATGTTACCTATACTGGTATTGATAATAAATGAGGCCTTTCGGTGATCCTCAGTTGTACAAATCTGATCACCCCACTGTACAAAAACGGATAGTTACTCAGCCGAAAGATCAAATAACTCTTGTCTAGGCCTATAATCTTGTTGGCCAATAATTTGTAAGGAGTTCTCAAACGTCTACTATGAGAACATTTATTGCCTTAGCTCTTTGGTGCTTGCTATTTGTTGTATGCTGGCCAATCGCATTTATAATGTTGTTCCTGTTTCCTATCGTCTGGCTGCTCTTGTTGCCTTTCAGGATTTTAGGGTTTACGATTGATGCAGTCTTTCGGTTAATACGCGAAATCTTCATGCTTCCATTCCGATTGGTGAAAGCACTATAACCTTTATGGCTTATACTGTATCCGTTGCTTGAGTTCTTGCTCCCGCTTCTTCCACGATTTATCTAACCAAAACGTTCCAGCCGGAATTAGTGATGCACCTAAGGCAAGCATAAATCCAAACAAGTTCCACTTCATAATCCGATAGCATAAAAAGACCGCTACCAGGTAGGCCATAAACAAAACACCATGGGCCCAGCCCACAATTTTTACAGCCATGGGCATGTTGAAATAATACTTGAGCGGCATGGCAATAAGTAATAACACCAGAAAAGAAATTCCCTCGGTGAGGCCGATCAATCGCAAACTTCGAAGTCTTATATTCATAACAAGTAATAAAAAGAAATCTTCCTGTTGGCCGTTAATCAACAGGAAGATTTTAAAGTTGTTCTTAAACTAGTTAAAGCTACGGGTATCGTTGGGTTGATAAACATAACGGAAAGTGTAATACCGAGCTGTATTATTAAAGGTAGGGCTGGCCGGAGCATCTTTATAATAACTTAATATCTCCATTTTAGCATACCTGTTTTCCGAAGTCCTTACCACAATTATCTTTCCTGCCGTTGGCTTATTCACCATTCCGGCACCATCGTACGTGTACCAGCCTTTTCCTGAACCCGTTTGAATAGCCAGATTAGTATTAGGAGCACCTGCGATCGGTGCAACATCATTGTCCGACAAATACCCCGACTCAGGGGCTTCTGCCAATTCATCAAAAATTCCATCTACTATTTGAACCACCGAAGTGCCCGGGCCACTCGTTGTGCCATTAACAATAATGGTAGTTCCATTAAAACCAAGATCCCAGTTTGCCGTTGCGCTGTCAGCATTAACAACGATAGCGCCAGTTTTAAAACTGAAGAAAGTGAATTTTCGTGTCAGACCAAGTGGCTGTCCGTTTGTTGGATCAAATCCAGTTCCGGGGTCTGCAGGTAAATTACTAATCGTTGTAGATACAACAGGTATGATTTCATCATCCTCATTACATCCTGTAAAAGCTACGGTTAATGCTGCTATAAATACGATTGTTAAAATTGATTTAATTGTTCTCATGCTTAATCTATTAATTTGTTGGTTTAAAATTCTTTTTAGCAAATGAATAACTAATGCTTGTATACAGAAGTCTTCCGGGTAAGTTGGGTATATAAATAGGATCTGTATAATCAAGTAAATTATCTACCCCTGCCTGTAACCGGATTCCCTTATGCCATGTTTTAGCTACTGAAATATTTACTTGTGCATAGCCACTTACAAAATTATCGTGTACATCTAATATGGAATTGCTATTAACATCGGACGGTGGAATTATCTCACCCTGGATATTACCGCGGATATCACCGATCCCATACTTCGATCGATATATTAAACGAATGCTGGCATCCCAACCTTTGGCAGGATTATTATAAAAAAGTTTTACGTTGCCCATATGGCGCGAGCGGTTGTACAAACCAAAATACTCGTTTGGTTTCAAGCGAGTGGTAACAAGCGTATTTGGATCGCGGGCATACACATCTCCTTCTTTAACAGCCTCCACCACATCTTTATCTTTCGCATACAATAATTGATACCCAACCGAGAGGTTAAGATTCCTAACTAGCGGATAGTTTAGATTGGCTTCCAAACCTTTTGTAAATGCCCTTTGAACATTCCGGTAACTATAAATACTTTGGCCTGTGGTGGTGATGGCCACCGCTTGAGTTTCAATCAGATTGTCGATGCTGTTATAAAAAAGATTAAAATCTCCTTTAAGTTTTTCAAGTAGCTGCACCTGTGTACCTGCATTGATTGAATAAGATCGCTCTGCTTTCAGGTCACCCAGTAATGCCGGATCATATAGATAAGCTTCAATCTGACCAGCGGCATCTAGCTCGGCTAATCTGGGTGCGGCAACTTCGGTACCCAGTACACTGTATCCACCAGCTGCCGAGTTATTGAAGTTAAAATAGAGCTGACGAAAATCGGGAGCTTTAAATCCAACACCACCCGATATTTTGAAAGCAACTTTGTCGTTTAGCTCATAGCGTGAAGAAAGTTTCGGACTAAACTGCGAGCCATAGATTGAATTATAATCATATCGACCGCCAAGGATAACTGACAATTTTTCTACTGGCATCCACTCATCCTGAAAAAAACCATACAGGGTTTCCTGCTCGCGTTGTTCCAAATCACCATAGCGGGAAGTCTGCACAGTTTCTTGTACGTACCCCGTACCCACCGTAAGAATATTATTATCGTTAAAATAATATTCGGCATTTAGTTCTGGTCGCGAGAACGATTGTTTAAAATCATCCTGATAGTATAGGCTTCCATCGCTTTGCAAATTAAGATAGGTCTCTGTCTGGTACTTCGTTGAATAGTATCGGGCTATCATTTTAAGCCGCTCAGAAAAGCGATGAGTTAACACGGGATTAATGTTCCAGTCCTTTGTGTTTCCCTTTCCAGATGTCTGAATGTAATCGCCATTTGATTCAACCTCAAAACCAAACACCTGATCTTCGTTAAAGAACCTCATTCCCAGACTTAGATCAGTTCGAGGGCTAAACTTGTACGTTAACTTCGAGTTTAACGTGTAGTTCGTAAAGGGAGAAACAGTTTTTCCATAGTTATCCGGTGATAAATCATAACCATCGGTCTGGTAGCGATCGGCAAATAAATAAACCCCAAGTTTTTTGAAGTTAAGATTGGCATCTGCGTTTACATCTAACGTATTGTTGGTACCGTACCGGATGCTTGCCATACCCTGGTTTCCAATCGGTTTTTCGGTAATGATATTAATAACTCCAGCCAAGGCATCTGAACCGTACAAACTGGACGAAGGACCCTTTACAATTTCTATTTGCTTAATATTTCCAACGGCAATCCTACTAAGTTCCAGCGATCCGGTATATCGGCCAATAATAGGTTCACCATCAATTAAGATTAGCGTGTAGTCTGGATTGAAGCCCTGTAGCTGAATGCCATTACCCTGCGCATTAATTTGTGGTACAACAAGCAATCCGGTTTGTTCAGTCAAAACGTCATTTAACCGTAAGGATCCCATTGTTTTGATCTGGCTTTGTGGAATTAGTGAAACCGGCATAGGAAGCAAACCCATAGTACGTTCGTTTCTGGTGGCAGTAACTACTAACGCCTCTAACTCTCTGGTTGCCAAGGAATCTCCTGACACGGCTTGACTAAAAGCTCCTAAAAAAGAAAGCCCAAAAACAATTAAGAGAAAATATTTAAAAAGTGCCCTTTTATTCACGGTTGCAAAGATTGATTCAGTGTCAGATAAAAAATACCCAATTATGTATAATTAATGCCACGGCCTAAATATTCTAATCAGATCGCAAATATTTGGTATTTTTGAACGAAAATGCATGAATTTAGTTAAATAAAGGGATGATTTTTGTCATTTTAAATTATGAAAAACGATAAACCAACTATTCTATCTTCTAATAATACCCCTAAAAGTAAGTTTAAAACTCTTTTGGAAAAGGAAGATATAACCCTGCAAACAGCTGAAAACACGGGTATGGATTGGGTTGGGATTGACACTAAAGTCAACAGAAATATTATCCACTTCTATTTCTGTCTTGAAGGCACTGCTGAATTCACATTTGGTCCGCATTACAGTAGGCAGATCGAGCGCCAACACAATTACTTTTTCTACAATCCGGAAAACGATCTTCCTTTTGCCCTGAGACTTTCGCCAGGCTCAAAACTTGTTGCTTTATCTATCTTGTTGGAAAGCCTGCATAAGCTATTCTCCAATGATGCACTTCCCTTTTTAAAACCTGAGAATGCTAAGACAAAATTTTATGATGAGCGTGAGATTCCCTCGGACTTGTATGTTGTCTTGAACCAATTGTTTACAGTTAGCTTAAGCGAAAACGCAGAAAAACTATACTATCATGGTAAAGTTTTTGAGTTGCTAGGACTTTACTTTTCAGAGCGAAAGGCAGATACCGAAAGTTGTCCCTTCTTGAATGATCAGGAAACGGTGCGAAAAATTAAGCATGCAAAAGAATATCTTCTCAAGCACATGGAGACTCCACCAGGATTAAAAGACCTCGCAAAAATATCCGGACTTAATGAATACCAATTGAAAGTGGGCTTTAAAGAGATTTACGGAAATACGGTTTTTGGATATCTGCTCGATCACAAATTAGATCATGCTCGGGTACTGTTAGATTCGGCTCAGTATCAGGTAAGTCAAGTAGCATACCAGATAGGGTATACGAACCCCAGTCATTTTATTGCTGCCTTTAAAAAGAAGTTTGGTATAACTCCCAAAAAGTATTTAATGAATAAGCACTAATGGGAGTTGACAATTAGTAATTGACAATTGATGATATAGCCAAATATTCATTATTAGTTGTCAATTTATGCCTAGTATCTTCTTCGTGCGGTTGTTCGCGGAGCTTTTCCAAATAGCATTCCAAAAACGCCTCGAACTAATTCTCTTCCAATTTGCTTGGTCATCGGTGATGACAGAACCTCATCAAAAGTACTTTTCTCCTTACGTGAAGTACGAGTTGTTTTAGATTCCGCTTCGCGCTGTTCAACTTCTTCTTCCTGTTTTCTGGCCACCGTCATTCTTTCTCCCAAGATCTCAAAGGCACTTCGTGGATCGACCGTCTCTTTGTACTTCTTGTAAAAGGATGAGTTATCTAATTGTGATTGATAGGCCTGCGCTGTGAGTGGACCCATGAAAGAAGCCGGTGGTGCAAGATGAGTCACAACCGTTTCAGTAGGAATACCCTTCTCATTCAACACAGTAATGAAAGCCTGGCCAGTACCCAGTTGCGTAAACTGCTGCTCCATATCATAGTATTCAGACTTAGGAAAAGTTTTGATGGTTTCCTTTAATGCTTTCACATCGTTTGGTGTAAAAGCCCGGATTACATGATGTACGCGATTGCCTAATTGAGCCAATACGTTGGCGGGAATATCCTGAGTAATTTGTGTACAGAAAAACACGCCCACACCCTTAGAGCGAATTAAACGCATTATCTGATCAATCTGATCCATAAATGCTTTGGGCGCATCCTTAAACAACAAATGTGCTTCATCGAGGAAGAAGACAAGTTTTGGTTTATCCAGATCGCCTGCTTCGGGTAACGATTGATAAAGTTCAGCCAATAAGGCTAACATAAATGTTGAAAAAATAACCGGCTGACTTTGAATATCTGAAACATTGAGAAGGCTTATCACCCCACGTCCATCTACTTTTTCAAAAAGGTCATCGATATCAAAAGACTTTTCACCAAATAATTGATCTACCCCCTGTTGCTCAAGGGCAACAATCTTGCGCAAGATGGTACTGGCAGTAGCCGAAGAAATTTTTCCATAATCATTTTTAATTTCGGCTGCTCCGGCTCCATCCGTCAGGTAGTTTAATACTTTCTTTAAATCATTCAAATCAACAATGGGGAGCTCTTTGTCATCTGCATACTTGAACAAAATCATCAACATGCCACTCTGTACTTCGTTTAACTCTAACACTTTGCCAAGCAGTACAGGACCAAACTCGGTAACCGTTGCTCGCATTTGCGCTCCCAATTTGCCGCTAAGAGAATACAACTCGATGGGATATCCTGATGGTGAATATTTTATTCCCAGTGCAGTAGCACGTTCTTGAATTTTATCATTGGCGTTCCCCTCCACGGCCATTCCTGAGATATCACCTTTCATGTCGGGCATAAAAACCGAAACTCCAGCTGCTGACAATTGTTCCGCTAATAATTGGAGTGTGCGCGTTTTACCCGAGCCGGTAGCTCCGGTAATCAATCCATGGCGGTTCATCATCCGCAAGGGTAGATTTACTTTTGCATCGGCCAGAATTTCTCCTTTATAAATTCCGGCACCCAAATAAATGGACGATCCGGCAATCGTGTAGGATTTTGAGATTGACTCAATAAATTTTTCTTTCGACATAATGACTTGATTCTTTATTGAAAGATTGGAAATATCCGTCAAAGATAAAATTGACTAAAATCAGGCTAGAGTGGTTTCTTCAAAAGCCAATCTATTTGGGGGTCGTCACCCATTAGAAATACGTGTTCTGAGAATTTTTCGAAGCCCCATTTTTCATAGAATTTCTGTGCTTTAAAGTTTTTCTCCCACACACCCAACCACATCCATTCATATTTTTTCTTACTTGCCCAGTCTAAAGCTTTCTCCATTAAAAATCTACCAACGGATTTACCTTGGGCAGTGGTAAGTACATAGAGTCGATGCAATTCAACGGTATTAGTACCCAATAACGTTTTTACTTCATCGCATTCGCGAAGACGCACAAAGCCTACGATAGTATTACTTTCCCAGGCCAGGTACGTGCATGTGTTTGACTCGTTAAACTCATTCTCAAAAGCTGTCAGCGTATATGCCTCATTAAAAAATGCACGCATATTTTGTTCCGTATTGGAGACAGCGAAAGTATCCGAGTAAGATGAAATGGCTACCTCGCGCAAGCCAGGCAAGTCCTTAAGGCTTGCTTCTTTAATTTCAATCATATCAAAAGCCCACCTTCAAGAAGGCAGGACCTTATTAAAGGTTGATTCTATTTCTTCGGTTCGTAATTCTGAAAAGTATAAGCAAAACCTAACGAAAAGGCCTGACTAAGTTGTGCACCACTATCCTGATCAAAGTCGTAAATCATAATACCGCCTAAAGATACATTCATAAATTTATTGACCTTGGCTGTAAGCAAGAGATCAACGCGATGATCAATGGTTTTCAATTCAAGGGTTTCGTAGTTGGCAAACATGACATAGCGAAAGTTTAGGTTCAGATTCTTAGCAATGTCTTTGTTGAAGTCGGCTTGCATTTGAAATGCCAACCATTCAAAACGTTTTGATTCGCCAACCATTACTCCATAAGGTTTTACCAGATCTACGGCATCGAAACGACCGTTGTTATCGGCTACAATAGTTACCCGGGGTGAAAACGGAGAGAATCTCAGTTTAAAATAATCCACCGGATGGTACTCAAAACCCCAGGCGGAAGTAATGAATGCAGGAGCTAAAAAATCAGAAATCAGGGTACCAGTCTCTATTCCATTGACTGTTTCATATTTGTATCCTTTAGCAAATTGTGACAAAAAATTCAGCGAAGAAGTGAGACTCCACTTCGAATTTAGCTCATAACCGTATTTAGACTCCAGGTAGATCCGGTCGAGGGTTTTACGATAACCCTGCCCTTGATTATTTACCATCCCGAAAAGGAAGCCAAACTCGTTGTACCAGGTATTTTTGTCCTTTTTATACTCGGCCTTGTAATTCATGCGGCCATTAAAACCAAATGAATTTACTCCACCGCCTTTCCAATTAGAACTAAATGCCGCCTGGTTAACGTTAATTCCACCCTCAAAAGTCTTTTTCCAGTGGGTGAGTGTATCAACTTTTACAACTTGGGCCTCGGCATTTATAAAACTGATAAAAAGGGAGGCAAAAATTAGAGCCCGAACTCTAAATATGGATCTTACACTCATAAATGAATAGTTTAAGACCGCAAAAATAGGAAATATCTGACCAGAGACTAAATATTATTCAATCTAATCTCATCGAGAGCAATCTCGGTAAGGGGCTTCGTAATGAATTTAATGACGTGATTATTATTTACGATTTTATCGATATCGCGCTTATTATCAGAACTGGAAAGAATGATGACTTTGCATTTACTGCGCACCAATTCATTGAATTTCTCAAACTCGTAGAGAAACACAAAGCCATCTACAATCGGCATGTTTATATCCAGAAAGATAATATTCGGAATATTTTCAGGCGTGCTTTGATGCTCTTTTAAGTAGTCTAGGGCGCCTTTTCCCGAACTCTTTACCTCTACCCTATTGGCAAACTTCGTTATCTCAATAATTCTTTTGCTTATAAAATTGTCAGTATCGTTGTCATCTACCAACAAAACAAGATCTATCGTCTTTGTAGTAATTTCCATTTCTATTTAACTTCTTAAAACTGCGCCATTCAACTGATGCAAAATTATTCTTTTTTACTGCAACCTAACGTTTTCGCTCTCCTGATGTAGGTTTAAGTAAGTATTTGATGAAAAAAGTAAAAAATCAGGAATCAGCGTGTTAAAATCTTAAGCTTTTCCCCTAGAGCAAGATTAAAATCCTGTTTGTGATTCCAATCCATAAGCTCCTTAATGGTAACATTATATTGTCGCGCAACGCTATATAACGTATCGGTAGGTTTCACTTCGTATTCGATGAAGGTAGAGTCCTTGCTTTGGTTTGAAATGGAGTCATTTTCGTAGCCCCCCATTTGTTCAGGTGACTTAACTTTTAAATACTGGCCAGTTCTAAGGCCTGCATTAATATCCAGCGAATTCCATGCTAACAAGTCTGTAACATTAACCCCGTAAATCTTAGCTATCGAATACAGTGTTTCGCCTTGGGTTACTACGTGCTGCCCAAGAAGAATCGGATTTGGTGCATCGGTAAATAAACTCTGAATAATTGGCTTTACAATAGCCTTAGGGTTTTGTGAGACTGAATCGCGACTCTTGATAACTTCTTCTCCTGGCTTAACCTCCCACCCAAAAAAAGAATCATCGTCAACAACAACAATGGATTCTTCCGTCAAAACGGGCTCAAGCAATGGTTCGATGCGCGTAGGGCTTTGGGTGTTGAGATAAACAATATCTCCCGCTCTCAACTGTTCCGGGTTCGAAAACTTGTTCAATTTTTTAAGTCGATTAAGTTGTACACCATAGTGTTGGCTGATCAACCAAAGATTTTCTGATGAAGCTACTGGGTGACTATGTTGATCTGACTTTCGCTTCTTCTTTTTTAAGAAATAATATTCTCCACCTATTACCTTATGATCTACGGGAATCTCGTTGTAGCGTAATAACAAAGACAACGAAACGCCAGCCCGATCCGCCAGGGCAACTGTAGACTCACCGGCAACCGCCCTGATAGCCACTACACCATTTATGTCTTTCTTTTGAGTACTGGTTGCTACTGCCTTAGCCGAAACAACTTCTTGCTGAGCTACCTGAGTCGATGCCAAAATAAGTGTATTGAACTCATGGATGGGCTGGCCATTTGGAACGAGTACCGAATACGTTCGATCATTCGGAATTTTATCAGCCCGAACCCATTTGTTATAGTCTCTTAGCGTGATTTCATCAATAGCTAGTTCTGTTGCAATTTCGTGAAGTGATTTAGTTGATTGAATAGGATATTGAACCACCTTAATTTGAGGATTCCCTATAACAGCATTTTCAAAAGCAATTTTATGGGCTAGAAATTTCTTTACATACCAATAGGTTTCAGAAGTAATCTCCATATGCCGATCGCCATTGTATTTATCGCCAACTGAACGCTGAACACCCCCACCACCCATTTGGTAGGATTGTAATGCCAGTAACCAGTTATTAAATAAGTAGTTATTTTTCTTCAGATAGCGAGCTGCACCCCGTGTAGCTGAATAAATATTCATGCGCTCATCAATCTCCTTATCAACACGTAAGCCCATCTCTAAGGCCGTAAAATCTTTAAACTGCCAAAAGCCAACAGCGTTCGAAACAGATACAGCATCTGAAATCAAGGCGCTTTCCTGAAGCACCAGATATTTAAAATCATCCGGAAGCCTTTCCTCGGCAAAGATTTTTTCGATAATGGGAAAATAGGTCTTCGCGCGTTCCACTTTTATGCCGAAGTAGCGCGGATGTTGCGTTAAAGCGTCCACATCTTTTTGAATCTCGCGTCTGGCATCATCACGAATAGTGAGTGTCATGTCTGCGAAATGCATCTTATGCGGCACTTCCGGAGTTTGGGCATATGAGGCAGCAACTCCAAAAAAAATGAGCGCGACTGCAAAAAATCTCATGAGCCTCAAAATTAGCAAAAAGAATTTAAAGGACCGAATAATGTGCATGGCTCCATCATAAAGCATAGTAAAATGAAAAACGTCCAGGGTTTGAACGAATTGCAACGCGCACAAGATTTTATTTGGAATTTTTTCGCACCATCATAATCCCGTCCCGTAAGGGTAGTAACATGTTTTCAACCCGACTATCATTATTGATCTTTAAGTTAAAAGCTTGTAAAGCGCGAGTGTCTTTGTCGGGTTTATTATCCGTGATTTTACCACTCCATAATACATTGTCTGCCAAAATAACACCACCCGGTCTCACCTTATCAAAAACCAAGTCATAGTATAGAGCATAGTTCTCCTTATCGGCATCAATAAAAACAAGGTCGAACGTTACGTTCAATGAAGGAATTACTTTCTTCGCATCACCAATTCTGTAATCCACCTTTTGAGTCAAGCCAGCTAATTCAAAATAACCTCGCACCCGAGTTTCAAGTTCTGCATTAATATCTATGGTGATTAATTTACCCGTTTCACTGAGGCCTTCGGCCATACAAATGGCTGAATAGCCGGTGTAGGTTCCGATTTCAAGGATGCATTCCGGTCGAATTAAATGACTAACTAAGGAAAGAAATCTCCCCTGAACAAGACCCGATAACATTCTGGGTCGCATAACCAACGCATGGGTTTCGCGGTTTATTTTTCTTAGTAGATCACTTTCGGGAGATGTATGATCCTCTACATATTTTAACAAATCTTCAGGCAGGAAATCCATATTACAAAGGTTCCATCATCAGATAACTCATTTTACGCTCGCTAAACATTTCATTGGCTAACTCCTGAAGTGTTTTCGCTGATGTCCCTTTTACTCGTTCAAAAATTTCTTCCAGAGAAGTTACCCGACCCTGATCAAGAAGATTCCTGGCCATCATAATCATAAAACTCATATTGTTTTCCTCGGCCATCGCAATCTGACCCAGTATTTGCTCTTTGGAAGATGCCAATTGCTTCACGCCCAACGGCTCATCGCACAATTTTTTCAACTCTTGCTTAACCAAGGCAACGCCTTTCTTCATCTGCGAAGGCTCTGTGCCAAATGAAATAACAAACAACCCTGTGTCTGTAAAGGGAACATATTGCGCACCAATCGAATATACAAAACCGTGCTTTTCGCGAAGCGCCATATTCAATCTCGAATTCATTCCTGAGCCGCCCAAAATACTGGTGAGCATATAAAAGGAACTTCTCTTTTCATGGCTAAAGGGATAGGAAGGACGCCCCATGGCGCAACGCGCTTGTTTAACCGGACGTTTAAGAATTATCTGTTTCGGTGTGTATCCCGAAAATTTGCGTCTTTTCTTTTGAGATGCCTGTGCGGGTACATGACCTAAATGTTTTTCTGCGATTTGTACAACTCGCTCCATCGATAGGTTTCCCACTACAGAGAATACAATTTTTCGGGTATCGAGATGTTCTTTAACAAAAGAACGAAAATCTCTGCGCCTAAATGAATTTACGGTTTTATCCGTACCCAGAATATTCATACCCAAGGGATGGCCCGTAAATAAAACGGCATCAAATTCGTCTTGAAGGGAATCTTCGGGATCATCGTGGTACATCGACATCTCTTCCAGAATCACATTTCGTTCTCTATCTATTTGGGTCTCTGGAAAAATAGAATCGAACGTTATGTCTGTTAACAATTCAACGGCACGTTCAAAATAATCATCGCGGATGGAAGCGTAAAAGAGAATTTTTTCCTTATCGGTAAAAGCATTTAGTTCTCCACCCAAAGATTCTAACCGATTGAGAATATGAAACGCTTTTCGCTTACGCGTGCCTTTAAAGGCCATGTGTTCCCAAAAATGGGCAATGCCCTGATTGGCGAGTGTTTCGTCACGACTTCCAATATCAAGCATGATGCCACAATGAACAATTTTTGTGGTTGTAACCCGGTTGTGGATAACTCGAATGCCGTTCTTTAATTTATAAATTTCGTAGTCTCTCATAAGCAGATCGCAAAGTTAATCTTTAACGTAGACTATTAGATGGAAATTAATTTGTATTAAACCAAATAGATTTTGAATTCCGAAACTAGAGGAGAAGAATGGCAACCCACCAAATTTGATTTGATGCTGTTGAGAAAATCTTTTAATCAAGGGGTTATACAAAATATAGACTACGAACATAAAAAAAAAGCTGTCTAAGGACAGCTATTTGTTTGTCGAGATGAGAGGATGCCCCCGCTGTTAGCGGGGCGGCCTCCGCGTCCATAATCACGCCATAGCGTGACGCTACATCTCAAACAAATTTTTCCACTCGGGGCAATTATCATCAAGATATCGCTTTATACCTCGACCTTTAATCTTACGTTCCAGTTTCAACGCCTCTGTTCTCGAATCAACCTCAAACAACCAAACTTTTATCCATGGAATTCCCGGTTTGGTCGTCTTAACCATTGCTTGATTATGGCGAGCAAGACGTAACTCAAAATTGTCAGTCTGCCCGCAATAAAATCTTTTTACCGAAGGGCTATACAAAATATAGACTACGAACATAAAAAAAAGCTGTCTAAGGACAGCTATTTGTTTGTCGGCCTGAGTGGCAAAATTTCGAACCATCTAAACGCTGATTTAAAGTTGCTATACAGATTATCATGTATTTGTAAGAAAAATTTATAGCCCATTTCAGCTAATTATCATTAATTTAGTATTTTAGCATATTCTAAAATACAGCAATGAGTGATACTTGTATCCGGGTCCTGGCTGATGTTAATCAGATTAAGGAATGCAAAGAAAAGGTAAAGAACGTGGATGAATCATTACTTCTGCTTTCGAATGCTTTCAATTTAGTCGGAAATAATGTACGGATAAAAATCCTTTACCTTCTTCAGGAAGAAGGGCAGTTATGCCCTTGTGATCTAAGTGACATTTTAGGCATGAGCGTATCTCCGATTTCGCAACATTTGCGCAAACTAAAGGATGGTAAAATAATTAACTCAAAGAAAACTGGTCAAACCATCTTTTATTCAATTAGTTCCAAATATGCAGAGATTCTAAAGCCTGTCTTTAAATTGATTAACAACAATAAAGTTTTAGAAATAATATGAAAACTTCGCTTTTGCTTACAATCCTGACTTCAGCAGGTGCTTCTCTTTGTTGCATTGTTCCGATTCTTGGAATCATTGGCGGATCTAGTAGTTTGCTTTCTTCTATCGCATGGTTAGAACCTTTCAGACCCTTCTTCATTGCATCAACTTTAGGGGTACTTGGATTCGCCTGGTATGGTGCTTTAAAACCTAAGGCCAAGGACGATTGTGGTTGTGAGCCCAAACAGAAATCATTATTTGAATCGAAGAAGTTCCTTGGATTCGTAACCATTTTTTCTCTATTGCTACTTTCCTTTCCCACATACTCAAAGTTTATTCTTCAGAATAACACTCCAACGGCAGTTGAAGCCGATCAGACAACAAACAAAAAAATAACTATTGCAGTGAACGGGATGACTTGTCCAAGCTGTGAACTGCACATTGAAAAGGAAGTTGTTAAACTTTCAGGGATAACCTCAGTAAAGGCATCTTATGCTAATAATTCAGCTACTATAGAGTATAATCCAGAAAAGGTCAATGTGGATAAGATCATTGAAGCTATCAACAAAACCGGATACAAAGTCGAAAAGAGTAGAGAAGTAGAGAAATAATGAATACAGAAATAAAACTTAAATCAACTATTACCTGCCCTGCTTGCGGTTTTAAGAAAGAAGAAACAATGCCAACAAATGCTTGTCAATATTTCTATGAGTGTGAAAATTGCAAAACGGTTTTGAAGCCATTGAAAGGAGATTGTTGTGTATTCTGTTCTTATGGAACTGAAAAGTGTCCTCCCATTCAAGTAGGAAGTTCATGCTGTAGTTGAAAGCAATTACCTAGAAGGAAATAAAGGAGCCATCCTAAGCTCCTTCACTAATATGTTTTGGTCTTAGCTAAAAGATTTTTTTAAACCACCTTTAATACATCCCTGATAAATCCTACATCAAACAGGTATTCTACCTGTGAATCGCTTAGTCCCTTCTTATCCGAGGTGGACACAATTTCGAATGGAACAATCATTTCGCTATCCATGAATTTCTTCAATTCTTTGGATAATGCCCTTTGGTTGTCTTTAGTAAAAATGTATTGACCTCGTGGATCACGGACAATATTCCCTTTTTCATCGGTACTACAATAGTCAATGTTGAGGTCTTCCAATTTATCATTGTATGCCTCGATAAAGGATGAGGCATTTTTCAGAGTTTGATTTCTGGCATGTTCCAGTTTAGTGCCAGCAGGTGCCTGAGTGTCCATCAATGCCGTAATGAGTCGATAAGCTTCTTTGTTTGTCATGGTATTCTTGATTTTAGTATTTTCCTTCTGCGTGTCCTTTTAAAATAGATTGCTCGATGAGCCAATAAACCAGGTCTGAAATCTTAATCGATTTGAGTGACTCCTTAATTTCAGAGGGTAATGAGCCGATGCCTGGATAAGCTGTTAAGTCGATGTTTTGCCAGTATTCCAATTCGGTGATTGCATTTGGTGAATCAGGTACCGCTTGAATGCCCGTCAATGGATTAGTTAAGTTTCCATCTGTCTCTTTGGTGATTTGCTTAGGCAAGAATAATTGCCTTTGAAGTTCATTGGAAGGCACGATGTTACTGCCATCTCCTTCGGTGAACTCCAGGATTATGCCATGGCGCATCTCCAGATTGTTTTTAATGATGAGATAGTCATGGATCACTTTTTTTCTTTTGTTGGTTGTGGAGTCCACTTCGGGAAGATTCACAACAATTGATTTTCTACTCATATAATATTCTAGGTTAAAATTTTACTATTCTAACTACACCTGAGGGCGTAACAAATTTGAGATCTTCGCCCACGAAGTAGATTCGTCCTACGCCAGCAATACTGGCAGGGTCAATAGTCACTTGTCCAATGGATACAACGCCATCTTTATTTACTGAGAACTTTAGTTTCAGAGA
>Ga0154020_10000220_pt1 | contig 67840 bp, 69 predicted proteins | sample Klosneuvirus_201_FD_109709 | JGI IMG/M metagenome (GOLD analysis project Ga0154020, IMG submission 109709) | Active sludge microbial communities from wastewater, Klosterneuburg, Austria - Klosneuvirus_20160825_MG | ecosystem: Engineered > WWTP > Aerobic digester > Activated sludge | place...
CGACAATCCGATTCCTATCTTTGGTTAAAGAATTTAAGCTCTTTTACTATTAATTCCAATTCATTAATTCTTTGGCTTTCTTACAAAGATTTTAATCACTATTCCTCCAATGATGTTTTTAATTGGAAAGTGAATTATTCTATCTCAGGAAACAGCACTAATAATACTGAAAGTGAATTAATTTTAGGTATTGGGGGGCAAAAATTCACCTCTTCAAGCCCAAAAACAAATGATGAAAACTTTGATAATATTAATTTTAGTGTCTCTTGGAATAAATCTATTACCACTACTAAAATTAGCAACCTCTATATTGAACCCGGTTACCAATTAACTCAATATAACGATCTGACAAAACGAAGAGATCATCGAATTTTTATCACAGGAGGAGCCGAATTTAATTTAAATACTATAGCATCAATCTCACCCTATAGCGAGTTAGGCTTTGTTTTTTCTAGTGATTCTATTTATAGCAAAAATTATTTTGACCTGGGGCTAGATATTAAGTGGCTCATTAAAGAAAGCTTAAGTTTTATAGTTAGTTTTTATAATAGGAGTAGTTGGTTTCCGCATAGAACTTTGACAACTCAAAAAACTATAAATGCGGCGCGAGGGAATCGCAACTCATCTCTATCTCAAAATGATATTGAAACCCAAAATCTAAATCATTTTGATATTTCATTAATAAAAGAATTTAAATCCTTCTCGACAAAAGCTACACTATCTAAGTCTACTCAAATTTCCAAAAGTAATTTGGAGAATTTTGATGAGTTTGGGGTAAAAATTGTTGTTATGACCAGTTTTTAAGGATAGCATTTTTTTATCATTAACTATTTACGCATGTTATTAAATATAATCATATGAAATTGAAAAAATAAATAATGGAGGTTTTATGTTACAAACACGATTTTATACAAAGATTCTTTTTGTATTTGCACTTTCCATACCACAGGCACTTATTGCTGCTGAGAACACTGAAGAATCAACAACTATTGCTAAAGAACCCTCCATTTCAAAAAATGAAACCACTCAGTTTATTAATGAACTTAAAGAAAAATATAATTTAACAGATGAACAAATGACAACGCTTAAAAATTCAGGGCTTCCAACTCCTGATTTAGCAAGACTCGCATACTTATCTAAAAATTCTTCTAAATCCATCAATGAAATTCTTGCCATGAGAGTAGATCAAAAAATGGGATGGGGGAAAATTGCTAAAGAGCTTAATGTCCACCCGGGCGAATTAGGACGTGCCGTCGCAGCAGCTCATCACGATGTAAAAGAAGATAGATTAGAACGTCACGAAGCCAAAATGGAAAAACGAGAACAAAAAATGGAAAACAGAGAACAAAGAGCTCAAAATAGAGCAGAACGTAATAATAATCACAAAGAAAAATAACTCTAAAAGTACCATCAATTGTTATTATGAAAATACTAATCAATGGGTAGTATTTTCATAATATTCTGCCTTCAACGGTTTTATTAATTTTAGATTATTAACATCAATATTAATGTCAATACATCAACTGTGCAAATACATTGGTATTGAAAACCTTATTGCAAATTGAAATTCTCAATATATAAGCATATTTTATTTATCGTCCACGAATTTCGGCGACAAGGGCATTATACACAAGAAGAAAATCGTGATTTGTTTTACGAAAGCGGGCCATTACTGAACGAGCAATTCGTCTTAAAACAGGCAAAGCGAGCTCTGGATGATTAAGACTAAAAGTTTCGAAATCAGCCCTATCTATGGAGTAACATTTGCAATGAGTTAAGGCTTTAATGGTTGCAGATCTATTATCAACGTCTAGGAGTGCTCCCTCCCCAAACACAACATTCATATGGTCATTTAAATTTGCTACTTTATACTCATCACCCGAGGGAGTTTTTTTATAAACAGCTGCATTCCCATGCATCAATAAATACATTTCCGACCCCGAGGTGCCTTCTCGTATGATTATTGTATCAGGGGCAAACTCACAAGGTTTTAATATTTTCTCAAATTGATCTAGAACATCTCCCTTATTTTTAAAGTCTTCAAAAATATTAAACCGGGCTAAGTTCTGCGACATGTCTATCTCCTTTAGGTCTATTCTCAATTCCTATGATCAAAGAACCCTCGCTTATGATATAATTTGAATCGGGATTAAATAAAGGTGAATTACACTTAATTTCTCTAATAGCTTGTAAATTATTAACGAGTTGGTGAATATCGGGCGTTTGCTGTGCTCTTCTCAATGCATTTTCTTTGATGAGTTGTTGATTACCATAGTTTTCAAGGATTCCGACAACCAATAGATGTGGAGTATTTTTTTCCATCTGCTGTTTTACTTCGATGTACGGTTTTCCAGTAAGTTCTGAAGATAAGGGTATGGTAGAAATTTTTGAAGGTGTGGATGGATCAAGTAAATCATAAAGTATATTAACAACTCCCGTTCCCCCACTTGCGTTCCCAATCAACAGTCTTGAATATTCTCTGGAATAAATAATTTCAGAAACACCTGCAATTTTTAAATATTGTGCCATTTTGGGATCCAGTATCTCTGCCGCCACCATAGTACCGCGAGAAATACTTGAAAGACTCATTGCTGTCATAATAGTTCGAGCGTCAATTTCTACCGGTGTTGGTATTTGTCCCGACGGTCCAGGGGTACGATCAGCTAAGATTAGTACTTTGCGTGCCTTTGCAGGAGCGGCACGCCACAATTGAGCTTCAGTATAATACTCACCCACTATAAACCCAATATCATGGAGTCTTGGATGAGCCAGGATACTCTCGCGCGATGCAATATCGACATTAGCTATTACAACCACTTGGCTTGAATCCAAATGCTTATTAAAATCGAGAATATGTAGGATGAGTTGTTCCATATCATCTGTCCACCCACAAATTACAAAATGGTCTTTGAGTAGATCGGTCGTCACTAAACCCCTCCTTTTTTTAAGTGCAGCTTCAAAAAACACACTTGAAATCCTAGCTGTAAGTAAACTAATTACAAACACACCAGAAAACATTAATACCACTCCAAGTAACCGTCCCAGTGTTGTGATCGGAAAGCGATCGCCATAACCAACAGTAAGAAAGGTTACAACTCCCCACCACAATCCATCCTCAAATGATTTAATATTAGAACCGTCAATCCTAAACTCAATCAAATAGACAAAATAGGAAATAAACCCCCAAATTACAAAAAAGAGCACTAACACCATCGGTAAAGATAGTGATTGAAATATTTGAAAATATCGGCGAAAAATTTTTATCCAGTCAAATTTCATATAATGATTATATTTCTCAATCTATTCATAAATTTTTTCATATCTCTATACTAATCGCAATGAATAAATAGAATCCATTTCAGAGATTCCCTTCAACTTAATTACAACTAAATTATTATGAAAATTTAATTCATGGCTAGTTATTATGAAAATACTGACCATGATATAATTTTTTAATCATGGTTAGTTATCTTAAGTTTGAAATTTGAGAATAATAAGTGTTCTAAAACTCAGAAGTGACTTTTGATTGAAGTAAATTGGATTTAACTCAGAAATAAATTAATATGCATTGTAGTTTTCTCTGATTTCACTTTCACTGTGGCAATGCCGCTATATTTCGGAATCCAACTCACTCGCTTAAGCTCAATGCACAGAAAATATATTACTTTTCAATTTGTTGCCTATTAAAATATAAAGGGTCCAGCTTTATGCTGAACCCTTTATAGAAATCAAATTTAAGTTTTTAATTTTATTACCAAACTAATATAATAATTTTGCAATAATACTAATTACTCTAATTGATTACTTATTACACCAAGGCATTTCTGGCATGATAACACATGCAGCTTGACATGCCATTGGATCTTCAAATGGACAATCTGTAGGCGTTCCAGGATTACCTGGATCTGGATTACCTGGATCTGGATTTGAAGTCGCTGCACCTACATGGAATGTTTTAGATGAAACTTTATTTCCATTAGAATCTGTTGCAGTGATAACCGCATCACCATTTTGTCCGGCTGTCATTGTTCCATCAGTAGAAACTTTTAAAACACCTTCATTAGAACTTTGATACTGTACGCTTCCTTTAGCATTGTAACTTTGAAGTTTTACAGTGTCATTTTTCTTATATGTTCCCGCTGCAGGCACCATGTACATTTTCTTATCTACAATCATTTCCGTTGCAGCAAGAGCATCAATTCGACAGTTACATTGTGTTTGTATACTAACATTAGCTCCTGTCGTTTGAAGAATTGCAGTCACTTGAGGACCAGTAAGACTTGAATCCTGAGCCTTTAAGAATGCAATTAAACCAGCAACAAGTGGAGTTGCCATGGAAGTTCCTGACATTTTTTGGTATTTTCCACCAGGAAGAGTACTAACAATATCTAAACCAGGAGAAGCTAGGTGAACCATTTTAGGTCCATAATTTGACCAAGATGGTTTTTCATCTGAAGGACCTGATGCGGCTACAGAAATAAATCCTTCTACATTAGTGTTTGCAGGATAAACTTCATAGCTATCATTATTCTTGCCATCATTTGCTGCAGCTGCAACAAAAATGATTCCAGCTTTTGTCGCTCTTTCAACTGCCTCAATAAGAGGTTTCGCTTGAGATCTAGAAATAGCAGCACCCCAGCTAGCAGAAATAACATCTACTTTTTTAGAAATAGCATAATCAATAGCTTTGATACCATTATTTAAATCACCCCCACCATTTTCATTTAGAAAACGGATTGGCATGATTGAAACTTCTGGACTCATCCCAACTGTTCCGCCCTCAACAACGCCAGTTGCTCCAATAATACCGGCACAATGTGTACCGTGGCCAGGATTTTGAGAACTTGTAACATCCATTGGATCGTTGTCGTTAGAATTAAAATCATACCCAGCAATCGCATTATCTTTGAGTGATGGATGATTATAATCAACACCTGTATCAATAACGGCGACAATAACTTTTCTTGAACCTTTATTCCCCGCTTTTGCCCAGGCTTGTTCTGCTTTTATTTTCGCAATGTGCCATTGAGCCTGAAGAGCCTGTGTATCAACTGGTGCTGTAAAAGCATGAACTCTTGAATTGGGCACTATATATTCAACTCCCCCTTGTTGATATAATTGTGCGACAACCTCAGCTTCGCGTCCTTTTGGAATGTCAACTTTCATAAGAGCTGCATTCACATTCAAGTCTTCAACCGCTAAACCATGCATTGAAAGAACTTGAGAATAACCACCCATCGTAGGCTTGTATTTAACAAGGTACTCGACAGCAAATAACTCAGCTGACGCCATTAAGGTCGCAGCGATTAACAATAATTGTTTAAACATAAGATTCCCCTCCTTAGTGTTGTACCCGGAAGGATCAGTGATCAATTTTGTTTTGACAAAGACTTTTTTAAATCTTTTTAATTTTGCTGTTGCAAGTCATCAAATCTTACAAAATCATATAAGTTTATTTAATATATCAACCTCAAGGAATTTTATTTTATGTCATTTTTAGATATTTTTATTTTATCATTTATTGAAGGACTCACTGAATTTTTACCTATCTCTTCGACAGGCCATCTTATTATCGCCTCTCATCTTCTTAAAATTGAAAGCACCTTTACAACTCAATTCAATGTAATCATTCAATTCGGAGCTATTCTTGCTGTCGTAGCACTTTATTGGAAAAGATTTTTCCCAATCAATTACAATTTTTATTTAAAGATAGTTATTGGTTTTTTGCCTTCTGCCATCATTGGACTTTTGGTCAAAGATCGCATTGATCAACTCCTTACAAGCGTCTCAATTGTTGCTTGGGCACTACTCATTGGTGGTATTATTTTAATTATATTGGATCGAAATAATTCCAAAAATTTTGATCGACAAAAAAACAACCCACTTCATATTAATGATCTCAGTATTAAAAGTTGTCTCATTATTGGATTTTTTCAATGTATCGCATTTATTCCAGGTGTATCTCGATCTGCAGCAACTATTATTGGTGGATTATTATTAGGATTGGATAAAAAAAATGCAACAGAGTTTTCTTTTTTTCTGGCTCTACCAACTTTAGCTGGAGCAACTCTCATAAAAACAATTAAACTTTACCCCACCATAGAATCGTCTCAAATTTTATCTCTCGCACTAGGATTAATACTTTCTTTTGCTTTTGCCATTATAGCCATCCGTAGCTTTGTTGCACTTGTCAGTCAGCAAAATGGTGTCTTTCAATGGTTTGGAGCTTATAGGATCATCCTCGGGGGACTCATCCTTATCTTCTTATAGCCAGCGCGCCTCTCGCTGCTTGCAAGTTTTTATTTCTCAATTTTGACTGACTCAATCTCATCTGTAAGGTTTTCTTTAGTTTCATTTGTCGTTCTTGTTGCAGCTTCAATTGACGAATCTCAACGAGGAGGGATTTTTCTTGCTTGTTATATTCTTTAATTTGTTCTGACAATTCTTGATTACGGTCAGTCAGTTTACTATTTGTTGCGGCCAACGATTCTTTTTGCTTTTCAACAAGCGTGAGCGCTCTTTTAGCTTTTTTAGAATTTAACTCTGCCATATTTTTTTTCGCTTGCAATTGAGCTTTTTCTTTTTTCATCCTTGCTACAAACTGTTCCAATGCTAAACGGTTTTTTATCGCATTCTTTTCGTCATGCTCAGCTTGCTCAATTGCTGCTTTAGCTTTAGATATCACTTGAGAAGAGTTTAATCTCTCTTGCTCAATTTCTTTCTGTGCATCAGCAGACTCTTGTCTCGCTGCTTCTGATTTGGCTAGAGCCTCTTCTGATTCAACTACTGAGACTTCACTTTCAATATTCGAAGAAGCATAAAGTGATGGTGAAATACTGAAGGCAAGAACTGCTGTCATAAAATTTTTTGTAATCCATGTTTTATTCATCATATTTGTTAACTCTTTTCTTTTTTCCATTTAAAACCTCCACGGCGGTCAATCCACTTAAATCACCTGACTTATGAGATGATTCAGTACTGAGACAGTTCGTAGTAGACTTTATCACATATAACAAGAGTGCATTATTCGGCATTCGTATGCCTGTTTTGTCACTGTGGAGTTAAACAATAGGAATTATTTATATTTATTTGATGAATTTAAATTAAAATCTCTCTTGTAAAAAAGTAAAAGACATTTTTTGTCATAAATCAATTTTAAAAGTATCTTTTATTTACTTAAAACTTGGCACAGCACTTGCTCTATTATTAAAGTACCCCCCCTTAAGCGGCCTGGTATCCCCCCCCTCCAGGTCGCTTTTTTTTATTTAACTTTTACAATCTGTATTCGACTACCTTCAATCGAGGTAACATCTCTCAAGCTCGCTTTGATTGTATCACCTGCTTTAAAATGACCTGCAATAAGCTCTTTTGAAAGAGGGTTCAATACCTCTGTTTGAATCACTCGTTTCAATGGACGAGCTCCATATAGAGGATCAAATCCCTTATCACTGAGTTCTGATATCGCGCTATCTTCGAAAATAAAATTTATTTTTCTCCCTTTGAGACGTTCCACCACTGCATTCAATTGAATTTTTACAATGGCTTTAATTTGTTCTTTACCAAGAGGTTTAAAGTTAATGATCTCATCAATACGATTGAGAAACTCCGGTCGAAAATGTCCTCGCAGCGTTTCTTGTACTGACTTAAGCTTTTGCGCTTCAGATAATTGCGAGTCCATTAAGAAATGAGACCCAATATTAGAAGTCATGATTAGGACCGTGTTTTTAAAATCCACAGTTCTTCCTTGTCCATCCGTTAAACGACCCTCATCCAAAACTTGTAATAATATGTTAAATACATCAGGATGAGCCTTCTCTATCTCATCTAATAATACAACGGTATAGGGGCGTCGTCGTATGATTTCAGTCAACTGCCCACCTTCCTCGTATCCTACATAGCCTGGAGGAGCTCCAATCAATCTTGATACTGAGTGCTTCTCCATATATTCACTCATATCAATCCGAGCTACGGCTTGATCATCATCAAATAAAAACTCAGCTAAAGCTTTAACTGTTTCTGTTTTCCCAACCCCTGTTGGACCTAAAAACATAAAAGTACCAATGGGCTTATTAGGATCAGAGATCTCTGCTCGTGCACGACGAATAGCATCAGACACCACAGTAAGTGCCTGATCCTGTCCCACGACTCTCATGCGAAGCTTGTCTTCCATTCGTAAAAGTTTTGTAGTTTCACTTTCAAGCATTTTTTGCACAGGAATTCCAGTCCATTTTCCAACTACTTCAGCAATCTCCTCTGGCCCAACCTCTTCATTTAACATTCGATCCTGTCCCGTTTTTTTCTCGATAACATCAGTGATATACTTCAAGCGTTTTTCAAGTTCAGGGAGTTTACCATATTTCAATTCTGCAGCACGGCCTAAATGACTCTCTCGTTCGCATCGTTCTATTTCAATTCGAGTGGATTCAATTTCTGATTTAGTTTTTTTCAAATCATCAATTCCCATTTTCTCAGCTTGCCAACGCTCTCTAAACTCTTGTCCTTTTTGTTTTAAAGCTTGAATCTCTTTTTCAACAACTTGGAGTCTTTCTCGAGCTCCCTCTTCAGTTTCTTTTATTAGTGCCTCTCGCTCAATTCTTAATTGCATCATTTTTCGATCTACTTCATCTATTTCAACCGGTACACTTCCAATTTGTATACTGAGTCGACTTGCAGCCTCATCAATCAAATCAATTGCTTTATCTGGTAAAAATCGATTCGTAATGTAGCGATGAGACAATTTAACTGCGGCGATGATAGCGGAATCAGTGATTCTCACTCCATGGTGAACTTCGTATTTTTCTTTGAGACCACGAAGTATAGTTATGGCATCATCTATCGAAGGTTCAGCCACTAATACTGTTTGAAATCGTCTCTCTAAGGCAGGATCTTTTTCGATATATTTTCGGTGCTCATCAAGAGTTGTGGCTCCAATACATCGTAGTTCTCCTCGAGCTAGTGCGGGTTTGAGTAATTGTCCTGCATCCATCGCTCCCTCGGATTTACCAGCTCCCACTAAGGTATGAAGTTCATCAATAAATAGAATGATGTCACCCTCAGCACTGGTCACTTCTTTAATGACTGCTTTTAATCGATCTTCAAACTCTCCGCGATATTTAGCACCAGCCACCAAAGCACCTAAATCTAAAGCAATGAGTTTTTTTTCTTTCAATACTTCTGGAACATCTCCTTTAATAATACGAACGGCTAGTCCTTCTGCAATCGCCGTTTTGCCAACTCCAGGCTCTCCAATTAGAACTGGATTATTTTTTGTTCTTCTACTTAATACTTGAATGACTCTTCGAATTTCTTCATCTCGACCGACGACAGGATCTAGTTTTCCCTCCGCGGCAAGTGAAGTTAAATCTCTACCGTACTTTAATAGCACTTCATATTTATTTTCAGGTTCGTCATCAGTTACTTTCTGACTTCCTCGCATCTCTTTAATAGCACTAAGAATAGGATCAAGCTTGATTTGCATTCTTTGAAATAAATTTTTAAGTTCAGAATCAGAACTCCTTAAAAGTGCAATAAGAAAATGTTCTGTCGAAATAAATGAATCCCCCATTTGCTTCACTTCAATTTCAGCAAGAGAAAATATTTTAACCAATCTCGGGCTAGCATACCTTTGTGCTGCACCTCCGCTCACGCGAGGCATTTTTTCCATACGCTGAGTCAACTCAGTTCTAATTTGAGACTGATTGGCCCTAACTCGATCCAATATTCGAGGTACAACTCCACCATCCTGATCCATTAAAGCTAGGAATAAATGTTCGGGTTCAACCTGAGGATGCTCCTTTTCTGCAGCGAGACGAGCTGCTTCCTGCATCGCTTCTTGGCTTTTCCTAGTCATTTTTTCTTGATCTTGACTCATGTTTCCTCCTACATCTTAATACATATTCGTTTAAAATGAGTTCACAAAGGACTTTGTCAATGGCTACTTCATCGCGAAAAAAATTAGGTCCTCCTCCGACTCCCAAAAGATTAAGACCCTCAATTCGTCTTGATGTCGTAAACCCGAGTGACTTTTTAAAGTATGATTTTACTTATTCTTGTGAACAATGCACTCATTTTTGCTCTTCTTCTGAAAAATGCACCATTGGTTATGCTGTTTTACCCCATCGAAAAGAGGCCAATTTAAAATCTTATTATCTAAATGGAAAAATGGCTTTTTGCCGTTTTTTAGAAATTGATTAAATGGCAATGAGCCGTTACTTAAAAGACCCAATTCATTCCTATGCTTCTAAAAGTAACTTCGAAACGAAGCAAAAGGTTAACTCTGATCCACTCTTTGATAAATTTATTTTAAGTGTTGGCATTAAGTCTTAATTTCAAGACTTTAGAGCCCTCAAACATTAGTCTATTTTTGAGGCAAAACTTGTATTTCCATTCTATTGTCGCGTCAAATTTTTGTTAATAACACCGAACTAAATCACATCTTAGTAATTTATTGGTTCAAGCCGAACCTTAAAGTTGAATGTCAAATGCCAAACTCTCTTCGACATAAAGATGAGAGCTCACGGAAGAAAAAAATAAAATTGTTTTTTGAAATTAATAAAAAGGCAAGGAGCCACGGCTCGAGTAATTGAAACACATGCTCGACCTATCATACCAAGGAGGATGAATATGACTATTTTCAAGTAAAGTACTATAGGGAGGATTTATGGGATTCAGAGTTACAACAAATTTAGCTGCAATCAACGCACAACGAAACTTAGTTGGCTCACAAAGGGCTATTCAAAAAAGCATGAGCCAAATGGCCAGTGGTAGCAGAATTAATAATGCTGCTGATGATGCTGCAGGCTTAGCTATCTCTGAAAACATCCGATCACAAATCAGATCCTCACGCCAAGCAAATCGCAATGCCAATGATGGAATCTCCATGGTTCAGACGGCTGAGGGCGGACTTAATGAAATATCAAATATCGTAGTTAGACTCAGAGAATTAGGAATTCAAGCTGCATCAGATACTGTGGGTGATACAGAAAGAGGCTTTCTCAATAAAGAAGTACAACAACTTAAAGAAGAAATGCAAAGGATTGCCAGTGTTACGACCTGGGGTTCAACAAAATTGATCGATGGATCAGGCACCACTTTTGACTTTCAAGTTGGTATTTTCAACAACCAGATAGAAGACCGAATTTCTTTTAATGCCGGACAATCCAATGCTACGCTTGAAGCCCTTGGTCTAGGTGACTTAGATTTCTCAGAAAAAGAAGGAGCTCAATCAGGTCTTGGACTTTTAGATACTGCTCAAACATCCGTCAATGGTCTAAGAGCTAACTTAGGCGCGCTCCAAAATCGACTGACTTCAACGATTGATAATCTCGGTGTTCAGGAAGAAAACTTAAGTGCTGCGAACTCTCGCATTAGAGACACAGATATTGCCCAAGCCTCTGCCGAGTTAACTCGGAATACAATTCTATTAAATGCATCGACATCAACTTTAGCACAAGCAAATGGTGTTAATCAATTAGCTCTTAAATTGATCGGCTAACTGCTGATCCCTATCCCCCGAGCCCAGGTCCCCACCTGGGCTCTTTTTTTTACAAATTTCGTTTACATTTTCACTCGTTAGAGTATAGGCTATTTACATCTGAACCAATTATTATAGGAGCTCAATCATGGCAAAAAAGAAAAAGGTTGCAAAAAAAGCAACAGCTAAAAAATCCACTAAGAAAGTCGCTAAACAAGCCGCTAAGAAAACAAAAAAGGTTGCAAAAAAGGCGACAAAAAAAGTAGCTAAAAAAGCAACAGCTAAAAAAATCACAAAGAAGTCCGTGAAACCTAAAAAATCCCCAGCAAAAAAGAAAGCAAAAGCAACTAAGCCTGCAGCAGTAAAGACGCCTAAAGTTGATAAAAAACCAATTGTACCATCTATTGCAGATATTATTAGTGAAGACAATGGTTCAGACTTTAGTGTTGAAGGTGAGTTTGATGAAGCAGAAGAAACTGATGCTGAAATAGAAAGTGAAGAAGGTGAAGATGATGAGTGGTCTAGTACTACTGAAGAAGAAGGCACCTTTGAAACTCTGGAAGACGATGAAGCTGCAGATGATAATGACGACGAAGATGACGATGATGACGATGAAGAAGAAGGTTATTTCTAAAGTTTTCGCGTAAGTAACTTCTAAAGAATAAAGCCACAGAAAATAATTTCTGTGGCTTTTTTATTTGAAGCTAATTCTTTTTTTACTTTATAGAGATTTTGTTAGAATCATTTACCGTGCAAGAAAAATACTTCGACACTGCCCAGTTAAATTAGAATTATTTTTTTCATTGTTAAATTTCTTATTTGTGCTTTTTGATTCTAATTGAGTAAACAATTGAGCATCAGATGGATCAGTTAATGTATTTTCTTTTAATTCATTAACATGTGTACGAAGTAAATAAGTCAATGATGTGGACCAAAAAGGGTTCTTTGCTTTCTCACTTTTCAATAATACACTATTATTTGACAACAATCCTGCCATTTCTATTAAATTGGGTCTAGGTGTATTGATTGATCCAAATCCTAATAGTGTAGCACTCTTAATGGGATGCTTCAGAGACATTTCTTTAGCTACTTCAGCAAAATTAATATCACTACTCACTTCATTTTTTAATAGTTTAATTGTAATATAACCTCTCATCATGTCTTTCACCTCTGAACGAAGTGAAACGCCTATACTCATTACAAACTTAATCCAATCATCAACCTCTCGACTCACGTTCCTACCGTCATTTTTAATTTTGTTCTGAATTGCTGAAAGCAGTACATCTCTCTCTAAAATAGGTGCCTCTTCTGCTGTTAGATTTAAAAAAATGTCTGTCATTAAATTCGCATCAAGAAGTTCAATGCTGGCCCCTAACTTCATAAATTGTGAGCGTCCCTTGACTGAAACTTGTCCCACCATTCCATAATCCATGATTGGTAGTTGCATTATCTTACCAATCACAAATAATTTAATATTTCCGTGATGGAGATCCCCATGATAGAGCCCTGAACCAAAAATCATTTCTTCAATCCATAATTTAATTAACGATTCGACTAATTTCTTTTTGAGATTTGGTATAGTTAAATGGTTTTTCTCAATCGCCTCATCAATTTTATCCCCCTCAACATAGTCTTGCACAATAAGCTCAGAGCGCTCCAAATCTGAACCATCATTTGGGTAATAAATTTTAGGAACAAGAAATTTTAAATTCATTCCAAATTCTTTAAAACTTTCGATATCAACTTTATTATAGACGTTATAAAATTTTGTTTGCATATTTCTGACGAAGGAACTCTTCTCTTCTTGTTTAATTAATCTCATAGAATCATGAATAAGTGGTTTAAGTAATGGTATTCCAAACTCTCTAACAATAGGATCGTTATCAACCAAAGGTGCCAGTTTTTCCATAATTCTTCCACCCTCTTCTGCACTTAAAGGAACATCTGGTTTAATAAATCCAACAACTACTTTAATGATCTTACCATCACGTAATATTTCGGCTTGATGATATTGCCTTTGAGTTCCTACACCCAGAGGCTCCTCGGATACATTAATTAAACCATATCGTTCAACTTCTTTTCCGATGATCTCCTTTGCAATAACCCAAGGTACTGGTCGTCCGGATGACTCTAGTGTTTTAAAAATTTTTTTCATTTCGGGAGACATATTCTCAGCGTTTGCAAATAGTTGCAAACTCTTCTGAAAAAATGGATCCGCTAATTTAATCATTAATTCAAACTTCTCAAATGTAGTTGAATTGGCAGGCAATTCTAAAAGGGCATTTAACATTAATTTTTTTGCTCTCGGAGAGAGTTCTTTAAAATATCCCTTAAATAAAATTTCTAATACTCTCATTTCTCCGGGGTTCAATCCAACTCCCTTTAGTTTTTCCAAAACTTCTTTAATTAAAGGTTCTGTTTCCTGCATAAAATTATTTAGTAATGCTTCAGAAGCTGAAAATAATTGAATAAAAAAAGTACGATTTAAATTTTGAATCAATGAATTTCCTGCCATTTTCATTGATTCAAAATCAAAACCATTATTTGTAATATTATTAAAATAATTTAAAGACTGATTTAAAAAATCAAACATCTTTTTTGGAATCATCACTTTACTATCAGCTAAAGAATGAATACTTTTTAATGAAAACTCAGCTAAAGATTTAACTAATGGAATTTTATATTTATAAACCAAACTTGCAAAATAATTGATGGATTCAAGATTACTGCTCACAATTTTTAGTTGAAGAGAGGGGTCCCTTGAGTAAAACATTTTAATTCTATAGTCAGGTTGTGATTCAATTTTTTTCTCAATAATATTTAAATCCAAAGCAAGTTGATGAGTGCTCGGCCATTCTCCCTTGATTTGTTTGTAATATTCGGCCATAGAGTTAACTTCAACTAATTCAACACCACGCTTAGTAAGTTCGTTTAACGTATTTTCCATTTTATGTGCCAAGGTATTTTTTTTATCATCAGACAATCCTGTGGATTGAAGTAGATAGGCGATGATTATGCGATGTTCAAAACGAAGATAAACTGGATTTTTGTTATCAATTGGTTGATCTGGAGTTATTGCTTGAGATTGATTTATTTCTTGTAAATTATGACTCTGTTGACCTACTGAATTAATCGACAACAAAGTCAAAAAACTGATCAAAATAAGAGTTAAATTCAACTTTTTAAAATTTAAAAAATATTTTATCATTTTACCATCTTCACATTTCATTCAATTTTTTCATAAAATAATTAGCGATACAATGAGGTCAACTCAAGAATCGATACCCATGCAATTATGTAGGAATACAATCCCCATTAAAGCTTGTTATAAACTCTTAATAAAATTGTGATGCGATATTCATGCCATAGATTAAATCAAATAAATTCAATTTAAATTGAATATGACCGTCTAATAATTAGACAATACTCTTTAAATTTAGTCGCACTTTTGCCATTCATTTGCTATTCATTTTGCCATTCATAAGTATTCAAAAGGATATAAGTACTAAATCGCTAAATGCGTATGCACTTCTCCAGGTTCAAGATATTGTAATAGGTAAACAAATCAATACGAGCAATGATCAGCACACCAACAAGAATAATGCTGGCCGGAATAAAAGGTTACTCTAAAATCTTCAAAGCTTTCATTCGATTGGTCCCAGTTTTTACAGATTCAACCAGCGACCCTGTCCACTTTCTAACTTGTCACACTCTTTTAATAAGTAACAGAATCATGACTATTAATATAATCTATCAATTCATTGATCGGACACGGCACGCACCCAATCTTACCAACAACAACTCCCGCTGCAAAATTTGCCAGAATGCAAGCTTCATCAATGGTGAAATCACCAGCTAATGCCATGGCGAGAGTTGCGACAACAGTATCTCCTGCACCCGTGACGTCAAATACTTGTCTGGCAAAAGTTGGAACCTGACGAATATTCTCTCCATCAAAAATGATCATTCCTTCTTTTCCCTGAGTTAAAACTAACCACTTTGAGTTCAATGAATTTCGCAGTTGTTCTCCAATTTCTATTAAACTTTTTTTATTAATTTTAAACTCTTCAAAGCTCACTCCTGCAAGCGCGAGTGATTCATCAAAATTGGGTTTAAATAGATCCACACCTCGATAACTCAATAAAGGCTGCTCTCGATGAGGATCCAGTAAAACCAATTTACGATGACGATGGGCTACCTCAATTAGCTTTTCGACTAATTTCTTCTCCACAACCCCTTTTGCGTAATCTTGTAAAATGACAATATCCATTTGCGGCATCAATGTTTCAATTTGATTTAATAATTCGATTCTAATTTTATCACTAATAAACTGACGAAGCTCATAATCAACTCGAACTAAATGATGATGTTTTGCCATAATCCGAGTTTTTCGTGTGGTGGGTCTCTGCTCATCCTCTACAAGATAATCAAAATTTATTTTGTTATTTTTTAAAAGTGCTTTCAATGTGTTGGCACCAATATCCTTACCGATGACAGAAACCAAATACGGAATACCACCTAAACCAATTATATTTTGCGCCACATTGGCAGAGAGTCCAAGTCTTGAGTCTTCTTCCTCAACCTCCAACACTGGAACTGGAGCTTCAGGAGATATACGCCGCACTTGGCCTAAAACATACTCATCAACTCCTATATCACCGATGATTAGAACCTTTTTGCCGTCTAATTGAGGTATCTTTTTTAGAATTTGTGGTTTTAGAATTTCAATTGCTATCTTTTTAATCATATTTTCCTTCGCTTATTTTCCTACTCGACTTTATTAATATATCTTCATAAACTTAACCTATTGAAGCGTAATAATAAGTTATGCACTATATCAGATCATCAAGAAGGACATTAATTTATGAATCCAACAACTGCCTATGATAATTCTTATAAACAATCTCACCCCGACTTCTTAAATCATCCATTATTTCTCAATGCCTCTCAAGGACTTGATGAGGCAGCACAATTAATGAAGATTGATCCAAATATCATTAATCGACTTAAACTTCCACGAAAATGCATATCCGTCGCAGTTCCAGTAAGAATGGATGATCATACTGTTAAAGTTTATATGGGTTACCGCGTGCAGTATAATGCTACACTTGGACCTTATAAAGGTGGAGTTCGTTATCACCAAAACGTTGACTTAGGGGAAGTTGCAGGTCTTGCAGCTTTAATGACTTTTAAAAATTCTGTGCTTGGCCTACCCTATGGTGGTGCTAAAGGTGGTGTTACAGTTGATCCAAGAAAACTGTCTCGAACTGAAAAACAAAATCTAACTCGTAGATATACTTCTGAGATAGCCTCTTTCATTGGTCCATCCAAAGATATCCCAGCACCAGACGTAGGTACTGATGCTCAAACAATGGCGTGGATGATGGATACTTACTCCCAAGAACAAGGCGGATTCACCCAACCCGGCGTGGTCACAGGTAAGCCCATTGAAATCGGCGGAACACTCGGACGTGTTGGAGCTACTGGACTTGGAGTTATTTATATTACAGAAAGAGCTTTTGAAACTCAAGGTCGCCATCTTAAAGGCGCTTCAATTGCTATTCAAGGTTTTGGAAATGTAGGATCCCATGCTGCCCTTTTTGCTTTTGAAAGAGGAGCTAAAGTTGTAGCTGTATCAGATGTGGATGGTGGTATTTTTAATGGTGATGGACTCAATATTCCCCAATTGAGGGCTCATTTTGAATCACAAAAAACATTGAGGGGTTTTCCACACGCCAAAGAAATCACCAATACCGAATTACTATTTTTACCTGTTGATGCTTTACTCCCGTGTGCACTTGAAGGTGTTATAGATGAAAAAAATGCCAAAAATGTAAAAGCAAAAATTATTGTTGAGGGCGCCAATGGCCCAGTCACTGTTAATGCCACCAAAGTTCTACATCAAATGGGCGTTTTTATAGCTCCTGATATTATCGCTAATGGTGGAGGTGTTATTGTTTCCTACTTTGAGTGGGTCCAAGATATCATGTCTTTTTTCTGGGAAGAAGACGATATCAATGGCAAACTCAAATCTATTATCACTAAAGCCTTTGATTCAACCTATAAAACCGCACAAGATAAAAAAGTGGATATGCGTTCAGCTGCCATGGGTGTTGCGATAAAGCGACTTGAAAAAGCGATGCTACTCAGAGGACTTTATCCAAGATGAAGCCTTGGCTGTGGCTTCCTCCAAAATGGTCTCACTCAATGGCTCCTACACTTTTACCTCTAGCAACATTATTTAGTAGTAAAACGCCTATACATTGGAGATCATTTCAGTGGAATGGAATGGAATTTATTAATCCACTAGGTATCGCTGGTGGTGTTGATAAAGAAGGTTATTCCTTGCTGCATTGGCAACATCTAGGCGCTGGTTTTTTAGAGGTCGGTACAATCACTCCCAAAGCTCAAGCTCCAAATCCAGGCTTAATAATAGATCGAGATCATAAATCCTTTTCACTTTGGAACAAGATGGGCTTTCCTAATGCAGGTGCTGATTCAGCAAAAGCCCATCTATTAAAAATTGCACCCAAAATTAAAGTGCCATTATTTATTAATATCGGAAAAAATAGGGATACTGAAAATAAAAATGCTCTCAATGATTATATAAGCGCTCTTAAAACTTTAAATGAATGCGGGAAAACTTTTGTTATTAATATTAGCAGTCCTAATACCTCAGGTCTTAGAGATCTCCAGCATAAAGATCAATTAAAATATTTACTTGCAGGAGTTAGGCAGGCTGCTCCAGAAAAAACTCTACTCTTAAAACTGAGTCCTGATATGTCTAATGATCAATTAAAAGAATGTCTCGACTTAGGCATACAAGAAAATATGAATGGTTTTATTTTAACTAATACCACACTCCAACGTCTTTCTAGTCTTCCTTATCCTAATATGGAAGGTGGAGTTTCAGGAGAACCACTGAAATTTTTATCACGGCAAGCTCTTTTGACAGCCATTACACATCTGGGTGAAAGTAAAAATAATTTATTGATCGTTTCTGCAGGTGGGATTCTCGATTCTGAAGAAGTAAAATGGAGATTAGACCACGGAGCAAATCTAATTCAAGTTTATGCTGCTCTTGTTTATGATGGACCATTCTTTTTTCGAAATGTGGTTAAAAAACTATGGCAGTAAAACATAAAAAGCAAAAAAAACATTGGATCCCCGTTGTCGCAGGCTTGATTAAAAAAGATCAACAAGTTTTAGTTGGTCAACGACCTGAGGATCATAGCTTAGCAGGGCAATGGGAATTTCCAGGCGGAAAAATCGAATTAGGTGAATCTCCAGAAATTGCACTTGCTCGAGAACTAATGGAAGAGATTGGAATCGACGCTCAAATCGGAGAGCTTAAGCTGGCTGTTACACATTCCTATGAAGATGTTGGAATTATAATTTTATTTTATGAAGTTACCTATTGGAAGGGTGAACCTAAAGCCCTACATCACTCCCAAATCGAATGGGTATATCCAGAAGAACTAAAGGCCAGAACTATCCCTGAGGCCAATCGACGCGTCATCGACAGACTCATGACGATACTTCGAAAGTGATTCTAAAATATGATGCCGACACTCGTTTTTATTGCTCCACTCTGGTGTTCTGAACTAGAAGAGCTAATTCAGATTACTAAAAATTCTTATCAAATTAAAATTTTAACTCAAAAACAAAATTTTAATTTTGAAGATCCCTATGTCGAAATATTACAATGTTTTGAAACTTATTCACCTTTCGAAATAACAAAACTCTTACCATGGATGCTTCAACTCTCATCTCCCCAATTTCACTTAATACTACCCAACCTCGCAAGCCCAAGGCAACTCGCAGGAATTGGAACAATCATCTCTATTGCTAAAGCACTTCCACAAAGTTATCTCACTCACTCTCCTTGGCCTATCAAAAACTGGTCCTTCTCTCTTTGGTTAAAAGCATTTCAAAGTTTATTTGATAACTCCCTTTCAAATTATGGAACTCGTATCTTAAGCCTTCCAAAATCTGCGGTATCTGATGTCTCCCTTTTTAAAATAACTCAAGTGAATCAAGATAATATTATTGATGTTACAAGTAATGAAAATGTTTTGAATAATATAATTTATAATTCTAATGAAAGAATGGTTAGCCTTTATCAAAGTTTATGGATCTTTCCAACTCAAAATCTTATAGAAAAAGAATGGCAATTACTGATCCATACACTTCTCAGAAGAAATGACAATCTCATTGAACTTTGGAATTGGAATGAATTACCAACTAGAAAAAAAAATAAAATTCGACAACAATTTTATTTTTCTTGGAATCAATTTCAACTTCGATCTCCAAGGCTCGATTTTGGCGACTGGAGTCAAGTAAAATTTTTAGTACTTACTGAAAATTCACATATTACAATGAGTGAAAAGGATCTTCTCGATCTTACACTCATTCATCGAATTAATATTGTTATGGACGAAGCTGTTCGATGCCAATTAAAAGGTCCCTGGCTAGATGGTGATTCTTTTTGGTTATGGCACCCCTCACAAATTGAAAATGATAATCGACCATGGAGCAATCCTCACTCTTTACTGCCTTTTACAACTATCAATGAACTGGGTACTTTTCGAGACCATTTATCCAATGAAATCCTTCGATCCCTCAGTCGATAAATAAATAAAACTCGACAAAAGTGACAAAATTGAAAAGTCTTACCTAGATTTTTATTAAATCTAGATTTTATATTTTTAGACTATTAGAATTGAGTTTATGCGAACATTAAAACGCCCTTTTCCAGTCAGTCTTAATATTTGTCTCATGGCTCAAAAATTTCCAATACTTGGCAGAGCGACAGATCACAGTTTTTTGTGGCCGATCGCTACAGGTCTAGTTTCACTTGGCCACAAAGTCACCATTATTGCAGGAAAAAGTAATTTAGGAAAGCCAAAGGTTGAGCGAGGTGGAGTGACAGCTTATTTTCTTATGGAGGGTTCCAATACCAATACCAATACGAGAGACTCATTTTCAAAGTTGGCTTTAATAAAATTTCAAGAGATTCACAAACAAATTCCATTTGATTTAATTCACAGTATTGATAATTCGGCTCTATTAATTGGTGAACAAAAAGAACATTATCGAGTTGCCGTTGCCTACGATGTCAATGCGACACAGTTAGTTCAAATTATCTCAATTCTGGGAATGACACAAGAAACAGTAGGTAGTATTCTCTCTACCGCTTTAGCGGTAATTTACAAATTTATTTCAACTTATTATCGAAGTGATAGGCATTTACTTAAAACCGCTAATGGAATTTTTGTAACCAATCCCCAACATCGTATGATGCTTGAGCGATATTATTTATTTCCAGACTTTCATATCTATACTGTTCCTTATGGTCTTGAAATAGGAACTCTGGAACCGAGAGCAGAAGATAAAGCCCTTAAAACTTCACTAAATATTCCAGCATCAGCTCAGGTCGCTCTCACAACCTCAGAAATGAATGAAATTGATGAGATGATGCCACTCTTAATGGCGTTTGAAAAAGTCGCGATTAAAAAGCCAAACACTTTTTTGATAATCATCGGTAATGGCCCCAAATGGAAAGAGCTTGAATATGAAATCCTCAATTTAGTACTTGGACGTAGAGTTTTAATGGTAGGTGCCGTTAAAGAACAAGATGTTCCAGACTATATTTCTATTTGTGATGTCTTTATCAACTTAAATACTAGAACCACAGGTTTTGAATCAACCCTTATTGAAGCTATGGCTCAAGAAAAATTAGTAATTGGTTCCGAGGTTAGCGCTATGGCTAATATCATCGAAGATGGTGTCGATGGATTTTTATTAAGACCTGCAGATTCCAATAGTTTATCAGAACTTCTGATTGATATTTTTTCAGGTAATATTAGTCGAGGTCCCATTGGCGAAAAGGCTAGAAATAAAGTAATGGGTTTTTTTGACGCCAAAAAAATGGTTACTACTATAATTAATGCTTATTATAAAATAATAAACAATTCTGGTTTTTTCAAAAATCAATCGTCAGTTTCTCGCTCAATAGAGCCTGACGCTGTACATTAATAATTTTAGTCATTTACCTTATAATAGTTTCTTAGGTTAAACTGTAAAAGTAAATGGTGCTAAAATAAGATTGTTTAGAATTAAATAAAAAAACTGATCAACGATAAGATCAACAATAAAATGTGAAGGTGTCTTTAAAAGATTTTGAGAGGACAATATTATGACCAAAGCCGATTTAGTCAACAAATTAGCCACTAAGGCAGGTATCACTCGAGTCAAAGCTGAAGCCTTAGTTAACACCGTATTTGACTCTATGGTGGAAGCATTAATGCGAGATGATCGTATTGAAATCCGTGGTTTTGGTTCTTTTGTAAATCGTAAATACGATGCCTACAAAGGACGAAATCCTCGAACTGGTGAGATCATCAGTGTTGATGAGAAAAAACTACCCTTTTTTAAGGTTGGAAAAGAACTTAAAGATTCAGTCAATGAAATGAAGTAATAAAAGAGCTCGATATCGAAATCTTTTATTACTTAGAAAATACCGTATTTGCCTATTTTGCTTTTTCAATTGATTTAATAGCTTTGACCCCAATCCCCAATGCATTCTGCGTAATACTTTCTTTTGGGTAATCAATCCGCTGATGGTAGATTCCAAGTAAGATCCTCACAAAAGCATTCTCAACTTTTGTAAGATCCTTTAATGTTAAATTACATTCATCTAATTGCCCGTCCAAAAATTTCTTTTGAATTATATTTCGAACGATATTTTGTAATCTTGCAGGTGTCGGTTCATCTAATGATCTTGCGGCTGCTTCAATACTATCGGCCAGCATACAAAGAGCTACTTCTCGAAATTGTGGTTTAGGTCCTGGGTAACGAAACTCACCCTCTGGAACTGTTTGACCTTCCTCAGCCAAATCAATGGCCTTATTGTAGAAGAAATTGATAAGTGTAGTTCCATGGTGTTGAAGAATTCCATCAATGATTGGTTGTCCTAATTTATAATTCATTCCCATCTCAACCCCATCCTTAACGTGAGCCACAAGTAAAGTTTTACTCATGTAAGGAGAAATATGATCGTGAGGATTATTACCAGGTTTTTGATTTTCAATAAAGTAATTGGAGTGACTCATTTTTCCTATATCATGATAGTAACACATTACTTTTCCCAATAATGGATTAGCACCAATTTCTTCAGCTGCAGCCTCAACCATGGAACCCACCATCATAGAATGATGATAGGTACCAGGAGATTTGATCAACATTTCTTTTAATAAGGGATGATTCAAATTACTCAATTCAAGTAATTTAACATCAGTTGTATAGTTAAAAAGAGATTCCAAAATGGGAATAAATATCATGGCTAGCATTGATGATAATATTCCTGAGAAAAATCCGGCCCCAACTAAAAATATAAAATCTCTAAATAAATTTGGAGATTGATAATTTTGTACAATTTGCCAACATCCTAATACAAAAGCATTTACTATTCCTGCTCTGATTCCACCAAAGTATATGTCATTTCTCGTTTTGCAGCTTAGTACACCTCGAGCGGCAGCGATCCCCGAAACCCAAACACTAATAGCCCAAAAGTAACTTTGACCTGCCATCATTCCGATAATAACACCAAGAAAAATACTAAAAAAGAAAACAACTTCCCCTGAAGTAAACAATAATGCTACTAACATTGGTCCAGAAGCCAAGGGCGCTAAAGCTAAAAATAGCTCCGTTGGCAGCATACTTCCAAAGCGCGTTAATACAGAGCCCTCTGTTACGAACAAAAATGTTTTTGTAAATAAAACTTCTCCCAACAAAATTAAAGCCATAACAAAAAAATCCTTGCCTGAAATTTTAAATCTTTGGCGAGAATAATGCTGAAAAAAGGATCTTGCCGCTAACATTAAAGTGACAAAAATTAAACTCACAAAAATTGATTTTAAAGCCGGACTATTTTCACTTTGAAGACCTTGAATTTGATGAATAACCGCTAAATCCTTGGGTGAGATTTTATTTCCCTCGCTGATGATGGGTTGGTTTTTTTTGATGTTCATTATAACGTCAGGAACTAAATCCTCAGCTATTTTTTTCCTTAGCGCTGTATCTTCTTCATTGTAAAAAACATTTGGTACTAAGAGCATGTGAGCAAATGAATGTAAGTTATCCTGCTCCTCAACACTCAATTGATCAAGACCTCGAATATCTTTCATCTTTAAGGAATCATACTCATCCAAAACCTGCATTTCATTGCGATCAATAATAACTTCACGTTCAGGGTGCTGTAGCGAACGTACTGTCGCTGTCCCATATTGTGAAATTAAATCACTATCTGCCTTTGTTATAATTTTTTCTGATAACCATTGATCTAATATCGCTAGAACTTGAGTCTCCAATGGAACACTAAAGCCTCTTTGCATCAGCCAAACCACCAAATAATCAGGGCAAGAAATGTTAAGATGTCGATCCAACTTTTGTTTTATAATTTCTTGACGAAAAAATTTAGTGTTGGTCTTATCGCGCCATTCTGATCTTAGTAAACGAAAGGTATTTAATAATCGACTTGAAACACGTTCAAAAACATTGAGGTCAAAGTCTAAAACAGGCAATACGCGGTCTGCAGCTTCCCGTCGTTGTTCTTCTGTGCTCACATCATCTATCATTTGAAAAGAAATTGGAGAGTTGAGAGTCGTTGTTGCAATATCCCCAACCTCATAACTGATGGGAATTGGTATTTCAAAACTCACCACCCAAGAAATTAAAAAGGAAAAGGTGAGTAACACCACCAGTCGTCTTAAATGAAACTCACTTTCAAGACGAAGTAAAAATCGACCCCACCATTTTTTTTCAAGACCTAATTTATTAACCCAATCAACAATAGGATGAGTATAATCCTCATATTTATGCCTCATATGAGGCGTTTCGTTATTGTAATTGGAGTTTTGACGTTTTATCACTCTTGAATCATAACATAATCTAAGGTGATCTCAAGATACCTTCACAACTAAACCGCCTAAAGGAGAGTCAAATGATAGCGGCCCCAACCAACCTAAGGTCTATCGATGCATTAATTGAAATAGTCGCTGCACTGCGTGGCCCCAATGGTTGCCCCTGGGATAAGGACCAGACACACCAAAGCCTAACTCCCTTTGCAATTGAAGAAGTATTTGAATTGGTTGAAGCGATTGATAGCCTCGAGGACTCCTCCCTGAAGGAGGAGTTGGGCGATGTCCTTTTTCAAGTGGCACTCCACTCTCAACTTGCTGATGAGCGGAAGGCCTTTAATATGAATGATGTACTCGAAAACTTGAATACTAAAATGATCCGTCGACATCCGCATGTGTTTGGAGACGATATTGCAAACACAAAACAAGATGTCCTTGCACAATGGGAAGTAATCAAAGCTAAAGAAAAAGAAAAAAAAATTTCGCCCAAAACCACTTCAAACGATTTGTCTGACTCAATCTCAAGTTTCAAGATTATAGACTCCCTCCCCAATAATGAAGTCAATCCATTTAATATTCCTGTTGCTCTTCCCTCACTCCAGCGTTCCTACAAAATTGGTCTCAAAACAAACAAAAGTGGTTTTGACTGGAATACTTCCAATCAGGTGAAAGAAAAGCTTTTAGAAGAACTCAATGAAATTGATGAGGTACTTCTCAAAATGAAAAGTCAGAAAATAAATTCAGAGGATGATGAAAATCACTTAGCAGAAGAAATGGGTGACCTCCTCTTTACTGTTGCTCAGTATGCCCGCCACTTGGGACTTGAACCTGAAAGTTGTCTTCGCAAAGCCAACAAAAAATTTGAACGGCGTTATTCTGCAATGCTCGACATTTGTAAAATTAAAAATAAAGATTTTAATCAGCTCAACCTCGATGAAAAAGAAAATCTTTGGAATCAAGTTAAACAAAAGTCATTAAAACCATAATTAGATAGCTTCTGCTGAAAAAGTATTTTTTGTGCATTTAATAAAAATTCGACTTATTAAAATTACCTAAGTTGAATTTTTCCCAAATTCTAAAAGGTGTTTCGATAGTCTTTTTCAAATCATTTTTTCAATGTTTCGGCTTTTTCGGCAGACTTATTAGGTTATTACAATTACATATTGACTGGTTTAAAAAAATAATCTTGACTAAGAATTCATTTATCTTTGGAGGAGACATGAACCAAAAATTTATATATATACTATTAACAATTTTATTTTTCGGATTTACAGCAAACGCTTCAAATTACATAAGGCAAGGGGCTCAGTGTGTAGTATCGGGTACTCAGCAAGATATTGATACTAACGTGTTCGATCTTCCATTTGTGATCCAAGCAAGCATGAATCAAGTTTTTATTAAGGAAACTGGCGAGGTCGTAAAAAGCTCTTTTTCTGGCTGGATACCTGATCGAACCTCATCATCTCCTCTACCAGAGGAAGTTCTTAATCGATTGAAAGCAGCTAAATTTAATGCGTTCACAAAAAAATATGTGGGATATATCGGTCAGTTTAACCTTGTCATTCCTGAGCTCAATAAGTTGGATTGGCTTGAACTACTAAGACATCTTGGAGGTAAAAATATTGATTTATCAAGCAACTATATATACTCAAATTTTTCTGTATCAGAGAGCTTTTCAAACGTCAGAGCATCTTGGTCTACGGAAGAATTTACTTCTCCATTTAAACCTGAGCTCCTAACAGGATGGAGAACTCGTAAGAGCTATGAAATTCAAATTCACTTACCGCCTGAGATTCAAAATGGTTTATCGTTTCATTTGAAAATTAGTTGTTTCGATGATAATACACATTAACCACCAATAAATAGTCGATGAAAAAATTATAGACCTGCTTTCTATGATTTAGCTGTAGTTTTAATTTTGAAAAATAATTTTAGACATCAATGGGATGTTTAAAATTATTTATTTCTTCATCACTTCTGAAATTCGTTCTTCCTTATTGGAATCGAAAGTATTCAATGAATTAAACCCTTTTGTTTTTTTATCTGGGTTATAAAAAGCATAAACCTTGGCTGTTACACCAGTCGGTAGAAATGAAGATACCCCTTTAAGATTAATTTGAAACTTTTTATCGACACTTAATGTAATGCGATTTCCTTCTGCATAACCCATTTCTTTACCGCCATTAAATGGAGTATAACTCATAACGAGTGTTCCTCGATGTGAAATCACACCTGCATATTTACCATTGAGTTGAACATCCTCCGCCCAAAGAAAACCTAAATTATCAGAAATAACAATCCCTGAACCTGCAATGGGAAGACTGTCTAAAGAAATAGGAGTAGAGACCTCTCTCAATGATGGAATATATCGAACAATATACTGCTCCCCACCTTTGATATTTTTAACTTTCCAAACAATTGGTTCCATGTTTTTAATTTTAAATTCTTTTTTTTCTATCAATCCTTTAAATACAGGACTTTCGCGATTATCAGAGTTACTTGAATACTCTTCAATTGAAGCTTGAATTGAACCATCGTTTTGAATGACCCATTTTTGCCTCAAGGCAATGAGTCCTTCATTAAATTTTGAAGACCAGTCACTTTCAATCATTCCCGTGTCAGGATTACTACGCCAGTAGTTCGTTCGCTCTGGACCTGAAACAATCTGTTCGCCACTTGAACTGACGATATAAATATCACCTCTAACTTCGAGGCTATTTCGTATTTCCTGTGCACTGAGATTTTTTGCTTCCATAAAAAGTGAATTCAATAGTGTTACTAAAAAAAATAAATTTTTCATAATTCCTCCAAATTTGTATTATTTAATGTAAATTGTCATGAGATCGTTCAAAAGTTGCATCATTAAATGAAATTTGAATAAATTGTGACTCAGGAACTGATGCTTTGTAGGTTAAAAACAAAATTGAAGTCATTGCGACTCCAAATAAAACAGCGGCAACGAGTTGTAATGGCCATTGAAACTTCGAAATTACAATTTCACGCAATCGATCTCGTGCTGCTTCTCGCATTACTACATTTTGCCAGTTTTTCATTTGATATTTATTCGGTGCTTGAGCTTGTAATGGTTGAAGCCATTGCCTTAGTTGCTCATCATTCATTTCATTTTTCATTTTTATCCTCCATTAGTTCGCGGAGCTTAATTTTAGCTCGATGAATATGACTTTTGACAGTGCCCTCTGGCAAGTCTAATTCCTGAGCAATCTCTTCAATACTGATTTCTGAATCAATCATAAGAAGTAAAATATCCTGTTCTACTATTTTAAGTTGAGAAATAGCCCATCTTAGATGAGTAATTTGATTTATTAAATCAACTCCGCTTGAGTCTACTACATCCAGCTCTTGTTCATCATTAACAAGATCAAAATTAGACGTTTTTTTAAATTCCTCAAGTCTAACATATTTAGCAATACCATAGGCATAGGAAGTAAGATTTCCTTTTTGGGAATTAATATGACCACTCTTATATTTTTGTACCAGCCTAATCAATGTTTCCTGGACCAAATCAGAGGCCATATTGTTAGGAAAGACTCCACAAAAATATCGATAAAGTTTTGGACCAATTTCATTTACTACTTTGTGCCAGTCTGGCTCAATTTCATTATCCATCATAAGTAATTGTTAGAAGTAACTAAAAAGTTGCAACATTAATTGTTTTTTTGTAACTGGTCAGTTTCTATGAATATCTATTTGCATTAGATATTCATAGAAACTGACCAGTTACATATTTTTTAATTTCAACCAAGACTATACGGGCCAACCAACCTTAGTCCATATAATTTATGCTTATAATATTTAGCCTCAAAAAGAACATTAAACAAACCGATAAATCCACAGGGAACATTTCAATATTTTTCGAGTTCCATAAATTATTAATTCCCATTTATTTTTCCTTTGAAACGGAAAAAACAAGAGGTTTGATTATGAAGAAAAAGGATTGGTACTGGGTTTTTATATCTTTAGCCCTCACTTGGGGAATTGATCGTATCACCAAAGCTCAAGCCTTAACTTTACAAGGAGTTAAATCATTTGGTTTTCTCGAATTATCTTTACACTATAATCCAGGTGCTATCCTTGGACTATTTAGTCAACTTCCGGCCGTCTTAAGAGTTGTGACGTTATCTACTGGTGGAGCCTTTCTCATCTTTTCGTATTTAATTCTTCAATATATCATTCCTATTCGTGCACTTACTTTGAGAATTGGAATGTCATTGCTCCTCGGTGGCATTATTGGCAACGTTGCAGATCGAATCGTATGGGGTCATGTGGTTGATTTTATCAGCTTTAGATTTGGTTCTTGGTCTTCACCTATCTTTAACATTGCAGATGCAATTCAGTGGGTAGGACATGGACTCATCATGTTTAGCTTACTCACTCATGCTGATTTATTTTGGCCAGAGTCAAATACTCGAAAAAGCCAATGGATTAACTTTAAATTTCAACTCAAGTATTGTCTAATTTTAATGACTGTGGGCCTTGGTATGGGTGTCGTAGCCTGGACACTCTCTTATACTTATCTGCGAGTCACACTTCTGACTGTTACAGGTAATAATCCTACTTTATTGAAACAATATCTTTTACCTTTTTCATTAAGTTTCTTAGCGGTAAGTGGAATTTTTATTTGGACTTTATTTTTAATTGGAAAAATCATCTCTCTCAGAGTTGCAGGACCCGTGTTTGCATTTGAACGTTATATTGATGATTTGTTAAAAGGTAAATTTAGAGATTTTAGAGTTCGTCACAGTGATGAATTCCAGCACTTTAATGATATTGCAGATAAATTAAAGGAACATCTTTCAAAGACTATACCACCAAGTGATGAGGTAACACCCAATCCCACTTTAGATTATGATGATGACGCTTATACTGATTCATATAATGAAGTACAGTTATCCAATACTTCTCAGAAACTTACTGGCGAAATCATAATAGAAAGTGACAAGTCTGTTTCTCAAAACTTAAGTGAAGAGGAAAAACTCAAGATCGGTAAAGAAGACAATCTTAAATCAACTCCTTCCCAGAATAAAAAAACATCGGCATAATATTTTTGGTTAAGTCGAAGTAGAGAAACAACTTACAGCGACACCCATTTTTTATCCGAATTTTTATCCACCTTATTAACCGCTTTTATACAACTATTTAATTGTATACTTTAAAAATCGGCATTCTAAGGAACCATTATAAACAAAATGTTTTCTAGAAGCTTTAAGTTTTAAATCACCCATAAGATCTTTATTCCCCGATAAAACAAAAACATCCCAACCTGAAAAATGAGTTTTTAATGTATATCCCAAATCACGATACACATCCCTGAGATTATCCTCATCTCCCATCCTAGTACCATAGGGAGGATTAATAATAACAATACCTTTTTCACAAGGTGGTGTCACCGTTGCTATACTTTCGGAACGAAAATCAATAACATGATCGACTCCAGCTCTTCTGGCATTTGCCTTTGCTTTCTGTATTATTTTGCGATCCAAATCATAACCATAAAACTTAAAGGGCAATTCTTCTTTTTCTTCATCGATAGTTGAATTTAATACTTCTGACCAAGTTTCTTCATCAAAGTTTTTAAACTTTTGAAATCCAAAAAATCTTCTATGAATTCCAGGAGCCATATTGAGGGCCATGAGTGCCGCCTCAATGAGAATCGTTCCAGAACCACAAGTTAAATCGACAATTGGCAGATCTTTTTTCCATTCAGTCATCATGATTAGTGCTGCTGCTAAATTTTCTTTTAGTGGTGCCTCTCCAGCTTCTAAACGATATCCTCTCATAAAAAGACTATCACCCGAAGTATCAACAGCCAGTGAATAACGATTTTTATATCCTTTGATATAAAATTTCACATCTGGATTATCTTTTTCTACATTCGGTCGATCCCCAAAAGTCTCTCTAATTTGATCTACAATTGCATCTTTGACTCTCATGGCTAAGAAGCGTTGATCATGAATGGCACTTTCTTTAACTGATGCATCGATCATAAATGTTTTTTCGGGGCTCAAATAGCGCGAGAAATCTTGATTATTAATAATTTGTTGATAAAGCTCATCTTCCTTGTAAGCCGTAAATTCTATTAATGGTTTTAAAATTCGACTTGCAACTCTTGAACGTAAATTTAATCGATAAACGTCTTCCCAGTTTCCATCGAAAAAAGCACCAGCAGGCGTTTTTTTGGGATGTGAAATTCCCAATTCAACCATTTCCTCAGCAAGCACATCACTTAAACCTTTTGCAGTCGAAACAAAAAACTGAGGCATAATCATCCTTTTTGGTTATTTAAAAACCAATCACAAAACAACTTTAACTTCAGTAACTCAATACTTTAAAATTATGTATTTTGATATATGTATTTAAATCTATGTTATCTGATACTTTGGTCCGCCCCCACCCTCTGGAGGAGTCCAATCAATATTCTCAAACGGACATTTAATATCACAAGTTTTACAATGAATACAGTTCGTATAATTAATTTGTAAATCTAACTGACCTGGGTACTTTGCTGAAGGAATCATTTCATACACACTCGCTGGACAAAACCGAACGCAGGGAGATTTGTACTTTTTATCACATACAGTTCGACAAAGATCTCCATTTTGTAAGAGTAAATGATTAGGAGAATCTTCATCATGAGTAGTTCCAGTTAAATAAACGCTTCCTAATTTATCAAAAAAAAGTTTTCCATCTGGCTTTGGTAATTGATTCTTCGGATGATCCAAACCATCCCCACCCCAAACATCAACCACTGAACCAGTTGTCTCAAAATCCTGTTCTTTTAGTGGCATGGGATCCATAAATCCACGACCACCAGTTAGTTCTTGAAAACCGATTAAAGGCAACCCAGCCAACATTCCTTGGCTTAAAGCTTGGTGAAAGTTTCGTACTCGGTACAATTCAGACTTAATATAACTATTTTTAACAGCCTCTTCATAGGACTTCAATTGAAGTGCGGAATAATTTTCATGGATCATGGCTTGAAGTAAACTCTCTGCAGCCAACATTCCAGACTTCATAGCTAAATGAATACCTTTAAGCTTTTGCACATCCACCATAGAAGCAGAATCACCACAAACTAAAAAACCATCGCCATAAAGTTTTGGCATGGAATACCATCCACCTGCTGGAAGTGTTTTCCCTCCATAAGCAATCACTTGTCCCCCTTCAATCATTTTTGCAATAAAGGGGTGAGTTTTTAATTTTTGTAATTCACGGTGAGGATCAAGTAATGGGTCTTCTGTATCCAAATAAGCGACTAAACCCAAAACTATTCTATCTTCAGGCATCGTATAAATAAATGTTCCACCAATTGATTTAGAAAGTGGAAATCCCATGGTATGAATAACTTGCCCAGGTTCTACTGTGCCTTTCGGCATTTGAATTACTTCTTTTACACCCTCTTCAAAAATTTCAGGATGTTTACCGTCTCGAAGATTTAATTTTTTTTGTACCGCTTTAAATAGAGAGCCGCGTGTTCCCTCAGCAAAGACTGTCATTTTGGCTTTTAAAATAAGACCTGGTTCAAAATTAGATTTTGGTTTACCATTCTTATCGCGACCTTTATCTCCTGTTCGAACACCAACAATTTTATCTCCTTCATAGATCGCTTCAACCGCTGCAAACCCTGGAAATATGTTGATTCCAACTTCTTCACATTTTTTTCCAAGCCAACGATTAAACTGACTCAAGGATATAATATAATTCCCTTCATTATGAAACGGAGGAGGAACGATTGGAAGTTTAAAACTAAAATCCTCTCCCAAATAATAAACAGCATCTTTTTTTACTTCGGATTCAATCGGACAACCAAGCTCTTTATAGTTGGGAATTAATTCTTTTAAGGCTGAGGGATTAAGTACAGCTCCTGAAACACTATGCGCTCCAATCTCGGAAGCCTTTTCTAAAACTACAATCATTGGATCCACAATGGGGTTTCCAGTTTTACGACCAGCTTCAATATCTTCATTATATCGATCTATTTGGTTTTTTAAGTGGAGAGCAGCTGATAATCCAGCTACTCCCCCACCAATAATTAATATATCGGCATCCATTGTATCGCGAGTCACACCATCAGGAAGGTCATTGTAAGCCATAGTTTATCACCTCTTATAATCACAACTCGTCTTTGAGTTATTATCATTGAAATCATTTATTCAATCACAGTTTCGTAATTAGTCCGTGTCGCCAAATTGAAAGATACTTCATTGTCTTACTCAAAACTCACTCCAACATAACTTAGGTGGGCTTAACCCACTTGAATGAGTTCCAAGGTAAGCCTAGGTTCAATTTGAGTATCGGACGCCTCGTCTTTTTTCAATTTGGCAACACCGAAAGTAGTTTTGCGACAGCGATTAATTAACAGCCTCGTAAACCATAGCCAATCGAATAGCAAGCTCGCAAATTACAGACTCGAAACCCATACTTAAGAACCTGATTAACACCAAATTGAACTGTTTTACGACAACGACAAATTATCAAGTCTTACCCCTTGGTACAAGTACTGAACAAATATGAGGCCCAATGTATGACTTGTTGCGAGATCAATTTAATTTAATAGTCATACAGTTTGTAGATTAAAATTCATCGTCATTACTAGCTGGAGCCTCAACATTTTCTTTTTTAGCATCTTCTTTTCGGATTGGTTTTACTAATTGCGCTTGAACTTCAAGATCTTCTTCATCGCGTCCACCAGGGTAAGCTTTCTCACGAGCTATTTTTCCGATTCTAATATCTTCGGCGTCATAAGCAACAGCCTCAGCAGCTTGACTCTTTGGAATAAAGAAAAAAAACACAAACAGAGCTAGAATAATAAAAAGTAAACCTTGGCTTTGTCCTTTAACGATTGACTTCAATTCTTGCATAAAACCCCCTAATCTACTCATTTCATCTTATTCCATAACATTCATCAATCCTAATTTAACTTAGAATTTGATTGAAAAATACCACCATTTTCTTAGTATTCACTTTCGCTTCAACCAAGTTGACCTCATCGGAGGTATAAACACGCTCACTTAAGTACGATACACATTGTATTTGATAAAATTCATCAATTACAGGGTTCCTATCGTGCCACACTAACAATATTAAAAACTTATTTTCGATGAATTTGACGATGATATGACATCGGAATTTGAGTTCTCACTTGTTTAATTTGATCTTTGGAAATCCTATGAATTTGGACTCCCTCTGAATCACCTAAATTGAGTTGAACCGAGCCCCAGGGTTCAATGATCATACTTTTACCATAGGTTCGACGTTCTAGACCATTATGTTTGATACTACGATGAATTCCAACTTGTGCACTCGCAACAATATAACACTGACTTTCAATGGCTCGAGCACGGAGTAAAACTTCCCAATGTGCTTTTCCGGTTTCTTCCAAAAAGGCTGCAGGGACTAAAATTATATCCACGTGTTCATAAGCATACTTAGAATAAAGCTCACTAAATCTTATATCATAACAAATGCTCTCACCGATTTTCCATCCTTTAAAATTATGGATAACTGGTTCACATCCTCTTTCAAAAACATCAGATTCGCGAATAGGTGCTTGTCCTTCGAGGGTAATATCAAATAAATGAACTTTTTGATAACCAATTTGAACTGATCCATCTTCTTTAAACCAAAGAGACGAATTGTAAAGCTTACCAGCAATTATTAATGGAACAGACCCTAAGTGAATACAGGTCTCCAACCTTTTGGCCCACTCTCCAATCCACAGAAAAGAAGAATGCGACAAATCAAATCCCTCAATAGAATCTGTTGTTTTCACTCTCATAAATAAACAGTTTTCTGGAAAACAAATTAAATCTAATGAAGCATTTGATTTATCCTGTGCTTGTAGATTTTTAATGGAATTAAAAATAGATTCAAATTTAATTAGATTGGCGGCCAAAGAATCAACCGCCGTCATCTGCACCAATGCAATACCGAGGGTGTTTTTAGTCATATCATCACCTATTCTGTGATGAGGCTATCAGAAATATCTTTGCATTTCCAGCCCGCAGTTTCTAAATTCCCTTTAATTTTTAATACAACAGGAACGCAATTGTCTTTATTTTTTGACGAAACGATTTTTTGCACATGTCCTGATTTATTATATAGAGCGCTACAGCCCTCTTTTAATTCCACCCTCAGAGTTCTTACCTCTGAAGACTTACGGCAGAGCCACTGATCTTTATATGTGGGGGTCTCTAAAATACTTGCACTTGCAATTTGAACTTCAGGTGTTGTTGACAACCCTGACTCAACCCCTTCAACAGTTAAGCCAAAAATTATGGAAATAAAAAAAGCCCAGAGAATTTGATTTTTAAAAATCACCCTCTGAGCCATTTTCATTTTGCTACCTCTTCGGCCTATCTCAATTTATTTAAAACACATCATTGGATCACAAATATAACTTTTAGCTTGTTAATATCATTAACGACAACAAATAATCTCAAAAATCAAAGTCTCAAGATTACGAAATCTATTTATTTACAATTTAATGTGATTTCACATGGTCGCCACAGCTAGTCATTACCATAAAAATACAGCAGGATTATTTTTTGGATTTAGCCTTAACTGCTGGTTTTTTTGTTTCTAATAGTTGAGCATTAGAATAATCAAAAAATCCTTCTCTTTTTAATAAACCTTCTTTTTTATCGTAATGAGTCATCACTTTTACGCCTTGAACCATTATTTTCATTTTATTTGGATCAACAGCTAAAACTTCACCTGTTTTTCCTTTATCTGAACCAGTAATGACTTTAACGGAATCACCTTTTTTTATTTTTAATTTTACCATTTTATTATCCTTTTATTACTAAGCCGCAGGCTTCTTCTTAGTGATTTTTCTCTTAATTCGACGCTTAATATCCATTGCTCTCGGAGATAAAACGGTATCTTTTTGATTCAAAAGATAAACATCAAATCCACCAACATGCTCCATCGAACGAATAGCATGGGTTGATATTTTCAACGAAACCATTTGATTTAAAGTCCTGCTAAACAATCGTTTTTGCTGAACATTTGGCAAAGCTATAGACTTTGTTTTAATATTCGAGTGACTTACTAAATTTTTTACAGCGGCTCCCTTGCCAGTCAGTTCACAGCGGCTCATGCCTATCTCCTTCTCATCAATTTTCAAAAATTATTAAACGGAAAGAGTAGTCTATAAGGCAAAAAGGTTCTTGTTGGCAACCGAAATTTATAGTACTCAACTATCTAAAATGTATTTTCTTGAAATTTCACTATTTCATCGGTATAGAATTCGGTACATTGTCTTAAAAAAATGGCTTTAGAGGTCTATAAGACGATGAATGTTCTATAAGAAACTACAAAATGACTGAAAAGTTATAAAAAATACTGAAGTTATTAAATTGATATAGATATAACATAAAGAGGAATAAAAATGGCTAGAAATAAATATCGTTCAGAATACACTGGTGATCATAATTTCGATTATAAAGATCCAATTACACTCACTCGATTTATTGGTGATGGTGGAAAACTAGTTCCTTCAAGAATTTCTAAACTTTCAATAGCACAGCAAAAACAGGTTGCTTCAGCTGTTAAAAAGGCAAGAAACCTTGCTCTTTTACCCTCTGGAACTGAGGCTTATGATACTTTTTCAAGAGCTGAATCACTATCTCCTGTTCCTTTCGAAATTTAATTTTTACCTTTTCTATTTTTAGAGTGAGAGTAATTATTTATTGATCCATGACCAAATGCTGGCCATGGATTTTTGTATTATTCATTAAGAAGTTGAATGAAATCCAAAATAATTTAGACATCGAACTTAAACAAGCAAGTCCGAATCTAAAGTATATCGAGAAAACGAAAAAAATAACTACGATAATAGAATACTTTCAAATAACTTCTAAAAATCCAAATTTCCAAAAGCTGTACATTTAATCCTTATTTAAAGACTCTTCTTATTTTAAAACCATTATATGACCTCTAATATTGGCACCCACTTTGCTAAACAACCAAATACTGACTCATCTGATGAATCATTGTTTTGGAATCATAAAACGAAACTGTAGCTTTCAAATTAAAATTTGAAAGAACAGAAAAAAGCAAGCAGGGGGATAATATGAAAAAAAATCACTATCTATCTAAAATTGACCCAAAAGAACTCATAAAATATGGATTAAATCCATATCAATGGCTTTCTATTGAAGAAAATGATTTTGATGCAAAGTTGGTTCATATTGATGATCCTGATTTCAAATTTAAAATTATATTTGATTCCATTAATTACCATAGACCGATTTCATCGATTGAATGGATTTTTGAATAAGTATAAATGAGTCTTTTTTAAACACTAAAATTATAATTGAACAAAATGATCCTGCCTAAATTTTTTACTCAATTTATAGAAAGCGGGTCGAATTTAAAAACTTGGAATAGCTTCACAGCGAAGTGAAAATAGACTTCGCTCAAAACTTTGATTAAATTGGAGTTCATTAGACTGGGGTAATTTAAAAATAATTGATCGAACTAATGTTTCCCAGGCTTCATCATCTAAATGCTCATAAATCATACGCTTAATACCACAAAAAAGAGTATACTCTGACATGGTTAACCATCCATACACGTTTGGGCCTGGCTCAGGAGGCTTCTCACCCCACGCTGACTTTACCATTAAAGCCATTGATTCTTGTAAAATCATTTGAATTTTTTCATTTGAAATTACTTTTGAAGAACATTCTGGTGAAACATTATGTAGCTCCTTCACAATGCCACGAAGAGTTTCGTGAAACTCAACACATCCTCCATAAGTTTTGACATCTCCGCAGTACTTTGCCGTTCTAGATAAAAGACTCCCAACCTTCCCCCTTAAGGAGCTAATTTTACCAAGCTGATATTTAAAAAATATATCAAGCTGAGCATCACAAGCATTTTTGGGGGGATCATTAAATATAATCAAAAAAATCGCAATAATAAGCACTAATGAAACTAAGATTGGTTTCGGAATTAAATTAATTTTTGCAATCATAATTTCATATCATGCACAATTTAAAGACGACATGGGAGCCTAAATCCAAAATATATTTTTTATTTTTATTCGATAAAGTGAGAATTAAAATTGACAAGAATCAAAAGCTTTCATAGCCTCGCACTTTAACTTTCTTGTCGGGGAGTAGCGCAGTCTGGTAGCGCATCTGGTTTGGGACCAGAGGGTCGCAGGTTCGAATCCTGTCTCCCCGACCATTTTGAATACGGTAAGAACACCTGACCGACTGAACCCGGTCAAAGAATTAGAAGAAGAAGTCGAGGACTTCAATAAACCAGAGGACTGAGAAATCAGTCCTTTTTTATTTTCCCCACCATTCAATTCCACTCCCAATTTTCCATCAAATAACAACTCTGGCTTACGCCCATAAATCTCAACAATCGCAGCATTTTCCTGAATCACAATCCTACGAACCCTAGATCTTAAAATTTCGGCCTGAGCTGACATATCCTGAGCCTCAAACGCTCCATTTTTAAAAATCCTTAAGTACTCAAATGCCGTAGTCAAATCTACTACGTTCGAAGTTCTATTAAATTCCTCTTTCATCGACCCCAAAGCGGTCGTCGTCTGATCTAGTTGGCCACTAATTTCCTTGGCTTTTTGCGTTAATCCAAATCTCAAATCCCTATCTTCGGTCTCCGAAATCGTTTCATACAATATATTCAATTTCTGATCGAGTTTGCGTCGTTCCTGCTCTTTTGCATTAATCAATGATTTCTGGTGATCAAGCTTTGAACTCGAACCAGCCGCCGTTGCCTTTACCAAACCTGCAACCAACTCTCTATCGTCAGACAAATCCTTAAGCCGCGAAATTAATGACTCCTCCAGCAAAGGGGCCGAAACATTTTCAACAGTACAGCGCTGAAGGTGTCTGTCATTTGAAGTAATCATTTTTCGCTTATGGCCGTAATAAAAATATTTGCCGTTTTTGCCAGTACCAGATTTTCCAACCATTTGGCATCCACACTCTGAACAATAGACCAAACCTGTCAGACGGTATTCATGAATGTACTTTCTGGCCTTCTTTTTATTTTGCTCCAAGAGCCTTTGCACATCATAAAACAGCTCTTTATCAATTAAGGCTGGCCAATGAGCATCGACACAACAATATTGGTCATCAGTTTTAAGCTTGTCCTGATCTGAGGTCCTAAATCGTTTGTTAATCTCGCGCTCACCAATATAGGTTCTATTGGTAAGGGCACTATAAAGCGATGAAAGAGTCCAGCGGTTCCCACCGGCTTTCTTTCCATTTTTGGTAACAAACTCCTTGGTTCTATATCCATTCTCATTCAAATATTTAACAACGTGATTTAGTCGTTTTAGTTCCAGAAATTTTCTAAACAAAAGTTCAACGTAGGGCTTTTCGCCTTCATCAACTTCACGGTAATTGGGTTTGTGCTCAATCAGTTTAAATCCCAGGGGCACGTATCCATTGGCCAATCCTCTTTCAGCACGAGCCCTTGCTCCGCGCTTTATCCGATCAACAATTGTTTGACGTTCATATTGGGCAAAGCTCATTGCTTGGATTAGCATAAGCTCACCCATCGGAGTTGATGTATCGAAATTTTCGCGCAAACAAAAGAATGCTGTATTGAAGGTCTTAAATAACTCGTAAACCTCCAGAAAGTCTTTAACCTTACGGTTTAATCGCGAAAGCTCCGTAACAACCACTGCATTAATATGGCCAGATTGAATATCCGCTAACATTTTTTGAAAGGCAGGACGATTCATATCCTTACCCGAAAGATCTTTATCAACATACCAATCAACAATTTCACCCCAACTGCCATCATGTTGAATATTTTTACTTTCAACAAACTGCTTTATCCTTTGTGGGTGAGATACTAACGAACCTTCGTCACGTTCATCTGCCGAGGGAGAAAGACGAACATATCCACCAATTCGGTATTTAGTAAAACTACGCGGCTTTTTTTTGGGATCGAGAACTTCGCCTTTGCTGATATTCCTCCACGGCTCTGATAACTTGGCGGGCGAGTCTTGCAACTCTTTCTTCATTTTCATAATCGCTTAGCTCCACTGTTTCAAATTTAACTTCGAGTACCTTGGTTCCAACTTGAATCCTTTTCCTTTTAGGTGGGCGGCCTATGCAGCCTCTCCTAACTTTTCAATTTCCGAAACCTTAGTTCCACTTGGAGATCCAATGATTCCGCAATCTCTATTAGAAACTCCATTGATACAGTCATCTTCCTCTGCAAAATCTTGTTGATGTTGTACCTCTGGGCGCCAATACGCCTTGCCACTTCGGCTTGGCTGATTTCGTCCTTCTTCATTGTCTCCATTATTATTTGGAACAATTCCTCTTTTAGAGGATGATTTTCTTTTGAACTTGTAACTTTGAGCGCAGTTGTCTTCGTCTTCATCCGAATCATTTATAGTGTTATATTTAACACTATTCAAGCTATTTTTCTTTTCCATAGCTCTTTTGTAGGGTTTCATGGCGTGGTGTCATCGCCTAAATTAGTTTTAGATACCTTCTCGGGTTGGTTCTTGCTTTTATGCATTTTGTGTAGCTTACCCTTAATTCTTTTAGACTCTTCAAGGGCTTGCTGCATTACTTCCATAAAGTTATCTTTGCCTTTAGTCTTACTAGTCTGCGCCGTTACAAAACCATGTGAATCAAAAAATGCCGCAATTAAATGATCCCTATTTAACTTGAAATAGAAATTCAAATAGTCGCTGACGATAAGACTCACAAATTCTGATGGATGAAACTTAACATGCTCACTTAGGCCTTTCAGTTCTTTGGCCATGACTTCAAATGCATGGGTTGCCTGGGGATCAAGGGCCACTCTGAGTATTTCTTTTTTTGCAGTTTTATTTTCTGGTTTCACTATTGAGCCCCATCGTCAATGGCAGGATCATTGGCTAGGCTACAAGGTATTGAAACCAAGCGGCCATCCACTTCTTGAGTGGTATAACATTTAGAAGAACCCTGGCTCTTGTCAGTATTGCCGTTGATATTTTCATAACCCATCACTTCAAAGTGCTCTAAGTTCATAAGGGTTTCACGTCTGACGTTGGCATCACGTTTCTCAAGGGAGCCATGAAGTATATAACTAAATAATCCGCCAATGACTCCGCCGAGCACAGCACCCTTTATGGTATTTTCACTTTGATCCCCAGGCGCTTGAGCACCCGCAATTCCACCAACAGCCGCGCCAGAACTGGCACCGAGAATCAATGACTCCTTTAAGCTCGCGCATCCGGCTAATGATATTGCCAACATTACTCCTGCAATTATGTTCTTATTAATAGTAACTCCTTGTTCTAGATTTTATAATTACTCGTTTTATTTTTTCTATTCAATCACTCCATTCACTAACATCATCATGCTCGCCAACACCTCATATCTTACACTTCATCAACAAATCCTCTTAACTCATGATCACCCTCATTTTTTGAAGTTCACTTTCCTGCGATTACGAATACTTAGGTGATTATTACTTGCCTGCCATACGGCAACTAGAAGGCAGCCTTATTCATAGTGCCAGGCACCCATTAATAAAGCTCTATTCCTTGAGATTTATTATTCTCAAAATAGATCTTACCCTTGCTGTTCAAAACATTTTCAACTGAACTCAAATACAAATTTGATTTGTCATCACTGCAAACTTCACGATCAATCTTTGCAAGAGAGTTGGCAATTTCTTGGGAAGAGTAAACGTAAATAACGCCATCGATACCAGATACTCGATAATAGGACTGAAGCTTTTCTCGATATCGGTCTGGATTTTTTTTGCTTTGTTCAAACTCAACAGCATAAACATAGAGTAAGCCGTCAGGACCATTTAAAAGCAGCGCTCCGTCTGAATAAAGCTTAACCAAATCAGCAAGGATCAAATCCGCTTTCAATGTACTGGAGCTTTGAAGTATGTTTTCAGAGTAGAACCTCTTAAAAGACTTCAATCCTTCAAGTTTAAAAATAATTTCATTTAGGTTAATGTCATGTAGTGGCGATTCACTTTTAAATAATGGATTATCAACCTCAAAGTCCCACGATTCTTTGATTAATTCAAAGCCCTTTGCGGTAACCTCAACATATTGATTGATTTTTTTCCCAATCCGAATGGGATAGGGGGTTAAGTAGTTGGCTTCACGATGGCGACGCAAGCAGCGCTCCACCAGGGTAGAGTGTTTACCAGCAAAGAATCTTCTTGAAATCTGATTATAGGTTGCAACCCGTTGAGTGTACACAAATTTTAAAATTTGAAGGTCCCGCAATTGAATGGACATTGGCAATTAGGTGTCTCCTTGAACAACGTCTAGTGTTTCCTTCGATTTCTCTGACGAAAATCCCACTTTATTTTTGTGCGGTATTTTTTTAAGATTTATCATTGGTCCAAATGTATTCTTCTTGTCTTCGCTAAATTTACTTTGCAATAGGTTAATTTCTTCATTCATTTCATCCGTCGTGAGTAGTGGAACTTGAACGGTTAGATCTTGGCTACCCACTGACCAAATGGCGCGTCCCTTTACTAATGGTAATTCAGCGGCTTTTTTATTCCCGAGCACAGTCATTGAACTCGCGACAGTATTAAGGCGAAACACCATTCGCGCATTAATGTTAGTTTGAACTCTTGTATCAATGGTTTCCTTTACAACCTTTTGAGTAGCCAAGATCAAATTAATGGCGGCAGCTCTTCCCAGTTTTGCAATTTTATCTGTTAGCTCGCGGGCGATTTCTGCATTTTCCTTCGCAAGTTTTGAATGTTTTTCGATGGTAAACAAAACGGAAGCCTCATCAATGCCGATAACAATCCGGTCCATTTTATCACGCGATGGCACGATCTCGGTTAAATTATTTTTTTCTAAATACAAAAATCTCTTTTCCATTTCATCTACAATTGATTGCAAAATAACAATAGCATCCGGTGTCTCCTTAACAATCCTTACATTTTCAAGGCTTTCAAAGGTTTTCATTTCTACACCACGCTTTAAATCAATCAAATAGAGTTGGATGAACGTGGAGCTTTTAAGAAGCCCAACCAACATTTGTTTGAAAAATACACTTTTACCACCACCAGTAGCTCCGGCCACAATCACATGGTGAACTTCACAAAGATCACCTATAACAATTCCATCGAGTGATTCGCCAACCAAAAAAGTAAACGGCTTTGTGAGTTTTTCTGCAAGCTCTTGAAAGTGAACGAGGTTTGATAATTCCTTTTCTGCAATTAGTATTTCAAATACTTGGCGGCTCGTTGGACTAACACGAATCTCTTGTACAATAGCGTTGAGACTCGATTCTAGATTGCCTTTTTTGGCCTTAAGCTCGTTCACATCAATTCCGGTTGCTTGTAATAGAATCTTCTTTTGCGCGTTTTCACCATGGAATATCCCTTTAACAAATGGAGTAAGTCCCATGGATGTTTTAAGCCCTAAGTGATCAATAGCATTCTGAATTCGTTTGAATTTGATCCAATCAATGAGGCCGATAACAAAAAGATACAGAGTGGTGGGAGTTAGAAATAAAGTAAGAGTAAGATAGGGCTCTTTAATTTGGGTATAAATCCAGTTAATGAGGGAGAATGAAAAATAATTCGGAAAGAATCTGTATAATGAATACGGTATGCTCCAGTTGGGTGCATAAATGCCAGAAACTAAAAACAACAAATAGCACAGTAATATTAAAAGAAAATCAGTGGACCATGTTTTCTTGCGAATAATGGCCCTACCAACAAATCTCACATAGAAGAATAATATTGCTCCAATAATGGTGGCAATCATCGTCACCACATCACTGCCTTTAGATTCTTTTTTCTCAGTCATCAACGATAGTCCTCTAACAGTTGAACAATGATTTCTTTTCCTTCTGTCACAACAACGTAATCCTTAAGTGACTGAATCTCAGAAGCCGTTCGACCAGCCTCATCTTGCGCGGCCTTAGACATCCCTTGTAGTAAAGCGTTTTTCATTGTTGGCTTGGCTTGAACCGCATTTGCCCCCATGCCTAAGGCCTCTTTGTCTGTTAAGGTGTCTGTCATACCCGCAAACATACTGAGCCCCATTTTGGAGGCAATCTTGATCCCATTTTCAGAGTATCTTTCGCCTCGTACACCTGACGAATAATCCTGACTATCCAAGGCCCTTGCATTTACTTTCTGAATTTTTCCTTCACTCGTATCTAGGCGGTGAAAAACAATAAAAACTTTGTCTCCATTGCCACTATAGCTGAATTGACCAGAGAGTATTGAACCTGAAGGTATTTCTACACCCATTGATTCACCACCTTTTGGTAAAAGTACGCGAACCACCGACGGATCTCGTGTATCAATATTGTTTAGCAAAAACCCAAGAAGCTTGGCTCCCGCTCGAATTGCTTTATTCCCTTTAGTATTTCCATAGAGCAATTGTGGGGCAAAATATTTAATTTCACTGTGGTGGCGGGCCTTTGCTTGAGCTTGGATCTTATCTTGTTCTTTTTTTCTTTCACCTTGCTTAAACAAAAGATCCGTCGCTGTTTTGCGATCGGCATTTGGTGAATCAGTAACAACCTTCGACTGGGACGCCGATTGAGACTGAGAGGTCCTTCGATAAAAGGTAATATCATTTCCTCCTGAGAAAAAAGCCATTAATGATATTGAAACTAAAAATAGGGCTACTAATAAAACACCGGCTTTTTTAAGGTTCAAAGTTTTCTTGCCACCACTATCCTCAATAAAAAATGCCTTAAATTTATTAATCAACTTGTCGATTGAGACCAGATTTTTAAATTCAATTTTTGCCACTGGGTATCCCAAATTTTAGTGATTTACCATTCAATGAAACACTGAGGTTCAGATGAGCTGCCTTTGGCATGGCTGGCTTGATTAAAAGTAGTCTTCCCTTAATGGTCTCATTTTCAACAAGCAAATCTTTTCCCCAAATTAGCACTTGATTTTTTAATAAGCTCTTATCCAGAAATGCCGAAATCGTAAGTTCATCTAATTTCAACTTTTGCTTTATTACCTTAAGCTCCAGCTCTAAAATTATTTTATTGCCACCAACAAAAGAAATGTGTCTTCGAACTGTGAGAGAAAGATTGGGACTGACCTCGATTGTTTGATTAATTTCACGAACTATTTCAGACTTGCCAACATTAACGGGCGCTGCCTTAATGAATTTACCTGCAATCCACTTTACATCAATAAAACCATCAGGAGGCACTCCCGCACTTGCTGGCGTAAGATAGAACAGATAACGCTTATCTCCGCTCAAAATATTCAGATTTGTAGAGATAGAGGATAGCGGCTGGATTGTGACACCCTCTTTCAACTTCTCAATATTAAAATAATTTTTGTTGCCACAAATAACTACCTCGGGTTTGACCCCTAAATACAGTACAGTGCTTTGACCTAATTGATAATAAATCTGAAAAACCTTTTCGCCAGAAGTAAAGATTGTGCGCTTCTTTCCTGGTGTTGCTGCTGAAATTGCGCCTGAGGCAAGAAAAGCTATGCCGACAATCAACATTTTCAATTTACTTAGAGCCTTCATTTTCAGTTACTCCAGTAATGTAAATCCCCATCGGATTCAAACTCGTGGCTGGTCCCTTGATCATGTTTAGCGAAATCTCCGTCGGAACGACTAAAGGCACACCTTCGAGTTTAAGAATTCGATCAAATCTGGCGACAACCTTGTCATTGAGAACATCCACATCAACAAATGTAATCGCTTGAGATAATTTCTTGTCCTTTAGATCTTTCGTATATTTTTGGTTCTGAACTTCGATCAGTTTAACAAGCAGCTCTTCCTCGACAAACGGGGCGACTTCCTTTTGTATTCGATCAGCCTTATAGTCCGGCCAAACATAGAGTGCAGATAAAAACCTCTTTGTAAAGGCTTCCACTTCCGCTTTGCCAACCTCGATGGGCTTTCTTATTGTTGGGTAATATTCAATTTTGGAATCGGATTGTAAAATAACAATTGGATTTTTAAAATATGAAATACCTATGAAACCAACGGCACTCAATAGGATCGCTCCCAGAGTGAGTGAAATGAGTTTATATAAATGAATTGTGTTTTCCTGCGCCTCCCAAATATTGGGTATGGTATTTTTCGATTTATTTTCTGCCATTGGTAAAAGAACTCCTTTGTGAATTTTGGTTGTCCTTCTTAGGTAAGCCAATTGAGCGATAAGATTGCATAAAGTTATCAACTCGTGGTTTAACCCGATCTTTCATTTGTTCGTATCGTCCAACTATTGGGTTCGTAATTGGTTTTGCCATAAACTGAGCAGCGCCTTTGGCATTAACACCCATTTTCGTGGCCCATGTTGATGCGGTTAGTTTCATTGCTCCAGCAGCAGCAAATGCCGGTGCCATAGCCAGAGTATTGGCCACTGAATTCATGCCATCACTAATGAGCGATCGAGTCGCAAGTGGAATGAACAACATAGATACCCCAATACATAAATTTACTACTATGGTCGTTAGGTAATCCTCCAGACCAGTCACCTGTGGTTGCTCCGCCAATTTCAAAAGTAAAACACCCAGAATGCTCCACAAAATTTTCCAGAGTACAACTTGAACCAATCCTTTGTACAAACTCTTCGTCACAAAACTGGTGTGCGGGCTAATAAATGCCAATATCATCAGGGGTGAACAAACGTAGAGAATCGTCCAAACAAAATGGGTCAAAGCAGTAGCAATGAAGAATCCCAAATAGGCCACAATATATGAAGCAAGACTGAAAATATAAATTGTCGTTTCGCGCAAGCTAAACCAACTATCCTGGCTAGAGTTTGTGGGTCCAATTTTTGCGAGCACATCACCCAATTTTTCAAGTCCATTGATTTCTTCCGTAATAGAGTCACCCAAAACAGCAATGCTATTGATTGCCCAATCAAAGGTGATCAATAATAAAATGGAGAGAACGATCCGACGAAATATTTCCTTTGTATTTGGGTTTTCATCCTTTATGATTTCCATCACTAATAAAAAAATAATAAAGGGTACAAGTAGTACCCAATACATTTTCACCAATTCATTATGCAACTCAAGACCCGCACTTGAAAGATATTCAAACATTAGAACCTCACAAAATTCATCTGCGGCTTAAAGCGAGAAAATCCAGTTCCTAAGTCGCGATTAACTCTTTGAAAGTTAGCAACCCCTTCTTTAGAGGATTTATTATTGAGAGCTAATTGTTCACTCTGAAGTTTCAACATTTGGGTGTTAAGTCGAATCAACTGCGACAAACTCTGCAAAATCTCAGCACTTGTTTCTGCCTGCATACGAACAGCACCCTTAGGAGAAGCTTGCCTAGCTTGTGAGGCAATAATTCGAGAGTTTCTTTCTTGAACTTCACTGTAATCCTTGAACTCGTTTGCCATCTTTAGGCTCTCAGCAACAGACTGATCATGAAGAAGCTGTAAGGTTTGCTCAGGACTTTGCGGAATAGCTCCATACAGAGCTGTGACCTTAGCTACTGATTGTCGAAAGTTTCTTAGCTCCGCTAGAACTCGTTCATCCTTGACTGGCATTGAATCCAAAATTCCTATTGAATTATCTAGACCGGCATTTAATTGCCTCAAAAAATCATTTTGATTTCGGCTTAAATCAATGATTTGCTTTAACTGATAAAAACGTCGGTAATTCTCCTCTAGAATTTTAATCAGGTAAGTAACCTGAGCCCAGCCGCTCCCATCAAAAAATGCAAATGACGGCGAGGGTAGAATGACACTCAAAACCATAATATTAATAACCAACAGTCGTTTGAATGTATTAATTCATAGCTCCTTTTGAAAGTTCAGTTAAAATTTCAATCAATGGTCGAGTTGGATTTTTTAGTCGTAGTTCTTCCACTCGCGATTTATCATTGCCATCAGTAGTGCAGACCCAGTAACTCAAGGGCTCAGGTTCAAGCCTAACGACCGCCTGATTTTCATCTTGCATAAAAAAGAATTCTGAATATTTCCCCTTCACAATATCAAGGCTTTTGACAGCAGCAACCTGAGCATCGTTAAAATCAAAGGTATTCTTGAAATCATCCCAATCAATTTTCCTTTGTCGCAAAATAAAAACACTCGTTGTATTTGGCATCAAGGCATCAGCAAGGGCTCTATCTGACAAGAAATCTCGGTAGTTCTGCGAAATACATAAAATCCCAGCGTTGTACTTACGAAACACACGATAACTTTCAATGGCAAAGTCTTTACCACTTGGAGTTAAAAATAACCTATGAGCCTCATCAATTATAAGAAGGTAGGGCTTTGCCAAATCCTTAGCAGCTTCTTCTTTGATATAACTTGTAAGGAGCAGTAAAAAAATATCCTTTAGCTCTCTATGATTATCGAGTCCTTTGATTTCAATGGTTACTAGGTCCTTATTTAATTCTACATTGGATTGACCATCAAGCATTCGACCGTAGGCAGTTTCGCCTGTCCATGAGAATAGAATATCTGCATATTTCTTCATATCAGGAAGGCCATGACTCTTCAAAATTTCTTTCAATGTCGATAAAGTTGGAATGCCACCTTCTGACACCCGATAACATCCAAATATAGCTTCTTCTAATAGAGCCTTATCTCTTTTTGGCAATCCTGCCTTGTCATCATCCTTAAGAATCAGTTCAAGGCATCCTAAAATAAGTTTAATTTTTGAGGATGTTGGCTTTACTTCGCCATTCTCAAGATCAAACATATTTAGCCGAATTCCTGAATTTAAATTCAAGTCAATAAATTCGCCGTCCATGACTTCAATAAGTTTTTCGCTAGATGCTCCGTTGTCAATCCACACAATTTTTGGTTTTGGATGTTGCGCACAGAACTGAAGCATCAAAGAACTAATTGTAAAGCTCTTACCCGCGCCACTGCCACCAAATACAAGGCCATTCCAATTCGGTAGTTCTTTAGCAAAAGGGTCAATCGAAAATGGTGAGCCATCGCGATTAGAAAGCAAAACTACGGGTCTTTTGTTACCCATCCACGACCCATATAAAGCCATCAAATGGGCACAGTTAGAAGACTTCATCTTCTTTAATCGAAAACCCTCACAAACAGAAGGTGCTGCCTTAAAAAACACATCTTCAAGAGCGAAAGTTTCAATTAAACCTTCGGCCTGGTTCATCGCGCGCATGGCCCTTAAGATTTCTTCCGTTTTCCGTTCAAGTTCTTCCTGTGTATCTCCCCAAAAAATAATATTCAAATCAGAGGCGACCAGTTTTTCAGAACCAGCCATTAGCTCACGAAGTAGATCTTCGAGACTTGAAAGCTTGGACTCACTTTCAATATCACTCACATTTTGGCTACCGGAAACCATCGAACTGGCAATTCTTCGAGTTAACTCAAGCTTTTCTATTTCCTTACGCTGATCTAAAGTTCTAATATTTTGGGACAGCCAGAAATAAAAAGGCAGTTTCGTGAGTCCATCGATCATTGAGGCGTATGTTACCCCCTCTGGTAGCAGCGAAAGCGTAACTCCTCGAAAGAATTTACTGCCTATTTGCAAGTGACTTTCCGAAACTGAAATATCGGTCAGCGCCATTTGGGAGCCAAGACTAGGTGCCAATGGTTGCGATTGATTTCTTAAGGCTGGTGACCCAATAGTTTCAGAGCGATGCAAGTTTAAATAAGAAAAGCATAGCGAAAACCATTCTTCATCCAAAAGTCGAATGGGCGATAAACCCGAAGATCTTAGCGACGATTCCACCTGTGATACTAAAATATAAAATCTCTCTTTTAAGGCATGAATCTCTTTTTCTGGAAAACCATCGAAATCTTTTTTCTTTTCAAATAAATGTCTTGTCTTTGGATTGAGAGATTCACTTCTAATGAAAAAGAAAATCGCAGGAATAAAAAATTGATGCTTAGACTTTTTATTTTCAAAAAATTCAAGACGAGCATCTCTTATGGGTTTATATTCTTTGCTAGACTCATTGGTTATGTCATAATGATTTTTAATAATGTCATCCATATAGGGAGTCACACGATAAAAAAGTTGCAGACGAACATTTTCTTTCAGACCCACAAGTAAACTCTCAATTTTGTGACTAAAACTATTAATTGATTCTGGCGACGAACAACCGATATCTAAACCTGTAAGTTTAAAACCCACACCAAGTGATCCATCATTGTAAACCATGGTATGGTCTTCAAAACGAAAGAAGGGCAGTTTTTTTTGAATTTCAATTTGATTCATTGAATCTCCTCTTTTGATCCCGCATGAAGTACTCCCGGTAAAAGATAGAACTTAAGTGCGTGAAGTAAATAACCTTCAGGTTTGCCTCTCTTACCAAAATACAATACAAAAAATAGAATCCCTGGGATTCCGAAAATAAAAATGGGACCGAAACTAAATCGGCCCAAGAATAAATTTAAAACCGCCGCAGCCAACAAAACAGAAAGAAGATCAGCAGCTTCAATGCCACCAATCTTGAATTTTGCATCCAACTTTCGATGCACGGTTGAGGTATTTAACATTTAGCTCGCCATTCCTTGTAGCCAGCGGATGATGAGTGGTGCTAAGAAACCGACGATTGATGCAATCACCACCAGAACCATTCTTTGCTTTGCGGAGGCATCACCCGTCGCTGCTAGAATGGCGGCGTACACAAGACCGAGAACGCTTGCAGCTGGCAGTAAAAAGTTAATGAGCCCATTGGTGACGCCTTGAACTTTAGATTCAAGTCCACCAGCAAACTGAGCATGGGCAAATTCTGGACTAATCACCATAAAGATACCCATTCCTACTAAAACCATCACCCAAGTAAGGGTAATTTTATTCAAACCAATTGTTCCATTACGAGGAGGCGAGAAAATGGACCGATATCCATATAGATTGGATACCCCTCGTTGGCATTTGAGTAGCCCGTTCCAATTTCGGCTCGGTGGATGACTCGGCCTTCTTTGCGAACAGCGGCCTCTATGCGGTAAAGGACTTTTCCTTCGTACATAGAAGTAGCTTTTAGATAAAACACTTTATCCTCTGGCATCACATCGACTTTGAGCCGATAGTCACCTTGTGGTTCGTTAAAAAATGCAACTCCGGCAGGAACTTTTTTTCCGGTGAGTTGGCATAACCAATATAGCAGTAATTTATTGTTTTCTTTGTTTGTCAAATTAGACCCCTTTTGAAAATAAAAACTCATTTAACCACCGGAAACCTGCATAAGATTTAATGACCTATTTCTCTGATAAATTCCTTTCGTAATGTCATTTCTAGCAGCTTTTCAATAGAGCTGAGATTAAGCCGTAATTGTTGTGCGATATTTTCTATCGAATAACCTTGGCCAAATCGAAGCTTTAGAATTTCTTGCTGTAGTTCCTTCAGCGGAATAACCACTCCCATTTTATCCATTGTTTGATTCATAAAAAAATAATCGGAATATGAATCCCAATTTGCACTTTTGCCGCATTAGTGGTGACCATAGAAATGGATTTTATATTTCATTTCGTATTCGCGCTTTCGCTCGTCAATTCGATCCTGAATCAGACTGGCTTCATTAAGACGATCTTTCAGTTTTAAAAATAAATTAAGGCAAAATTGTTTTAAATATTTCATATTTAGCATGCCTCTTGCTCTGAGTTTGTGGTTATTGGCCTACTTTCGTTGAGCTCCTCAGTTGGACAATCCGCCATTGTGTTATTGCTTTTAAGAGGCGATTTCTCCTTTCTTGATTTTTGAACACTAAGCTGAATTAAATCTTTTTCTGCTTTAAGTGCTTTGATGAAGGTTGAATCGTGTTCGTAGTAACAATCCTCAAAATACAAACATTCAATACAGTGAGAGTGGCTTGAAAGATGTTCAAATGCTTTGGTGCCACAACGTGGACAGTGAGTAAGATAAGTTAACTTTGCCATGATTCCTCCAGTTCAGGATCGGGAACGATTCGCCGACCTTATACTTATTAATATTGCAAGCCATGCCAACTTTTTGAGAAACATAGATAAGTAATGGAAAATAAAAATGATTGTTGAAAATAACTGTAAATAAAAATCTTGAATTTCTTTCATGAATTCTGAATGATTAAAAGTATATTTCGTAGTATTGCTAACAAAGTTAATGAGTTATTCGACTATTCAGTATTCCTGAATGGGAACAAGAATACTGAATGCTCGATTCTTATGCTTGAATTATGAATTCAAAATGTATTGGAGTTCGAACTAGATATAAGGAAGAGAAAAATGAGTATAAAAGTGAAAGACCTCAAATCTGAATTGGCTAAATATTCCGATGAGACTATTGTGTTGGTAGATGGTTATGAGGGTGGCCTTGCAGATATTGGATTAATTAAATCAATAAAAGTCAAACTTGATGTAAATAAAGAGGATTATATAGGACCGCACGAAGAAAACCCTAAGGGTACAACTACAGCGATTGTTCTGATTAAAGCCCAAAACCCTAATGCGGGAAATTAAGAAGCATAGCTTTCGATTTTTGCTTTTATGAGCTCTAATTCTTTTAAAAATTCAATTTTTTTCTTTTTGGAGGAGAATAGTCTCTCTGTAGAGCCAACCAAATCTGGAGAGTTTTTAATTCCTCTTTTGTACTCAGCCAAAGTTAGATCAAAGTATTTCTGCGCGCTCATCAATTTTTGTTCATTCAAATCTAACAGTTTTTTTAATTCATTGAACTTGGTTTTTAAAATACCAATGTCAGATTGAATGTCGTTACGTTTTTGAAGTTTTAGTTTTTCAACAGATTGAATAAGAAGTGTTGCTGATTTTGTTTTGTAATGAGTGTCTAATCCTGAAAATAAGGGAATTGTAACCATTAAGCCATATTTATACTCGTTGAAGTTCATGGGAGAGTTTTCAGAGGGAGTCAATCTTCCAAAATTATAAGACAAATCAACAGAAGGTAAAAAATCAGATTTTATTTCTTTTTTTTCAAGCTCTGCCTTTTCTTGTAGGACATAGACTTGCTGAAAATCTAATGTGCTTTCCAAACTGATTTCTGTATTTGGAGCTTGGGTTAAGACTTCCATCCCACTAAAATCTAAATTCTCTAACTCCGTATCTGAAATATCTTCCCCAAATAGTCTGATGAATTTCTGATGGACTTCAAGATGTTTTTGATCAATTTGAGTTTGCTCAATTTTGATTTCATTTTCACGCAGGTCAATTTCAAAATTATCTATGGGCCCAGTTAATCCAGCCGCCACCTTCTTTGCCGCCATTTGTTTTTGAATTTGAGTCACCTTGAACTCTTCTTCCAAGATGTGTTGAAATTTATGAAGGGAGATGACTTCACTAACTAACTCAGTGAGATTCAGGCGAAGGTCTCTTTTTTTAATTTCAAGTTCAAGATGAGAGATTTTTTGATCTATTTCTCTCTGCGAAAGAATGGTCTGATCCTTAAAGCCTCTATATAAATTCAATTTACCTTCAAAATAACCAATATAACCAGTTTCACTTGGGTTATCATCTGTTCTATTCTTGCCAAATCCAGTAACAGCATTCAATGTTGGGAAGTAACCTGAAAATGCAGCACGATGCAAAGCCTCTTTAGATTCATTTTGTTTTTCTAGAGCTAAAACATCTTGATTTTTATCCATTAGCTTTTTCTCTAATGGCTCAATTCCATTAACGGCATAAACATTAAGTGAAGTGAGCATTGCCATGAAAGAAAAGAGACTTCTATAATACATAAATATCTCCTACAATCCTATTTCTCGATTTGAAACTTAAAGGCATCAACTTTTCCTTTAACTGCAGCATTAACATTTAGTTCAACCCTGTAGGCGCTTTTAAAATCAACTTGAGTAACAAAAGCGCCGTCTTTGTATTCCAATTTACTAGACTCAGTCTTTCCCTTGGGTAACTTCGTAGTGGCAGAGAGCTTCACGTCATCGACAGCAAGGTCTTTCCCTTCGTGAGAAAGTGGAAATAACTTAATTTCTGATCCTGAAACTAGCAATTCCATATTTATTTCTTTTCCAGGCTTAACAGTTCCGCCGTGATTCGCTTTGATCGCACCAGGTGCATTATCGTGCCCTTCGTGTGCGAAGGAATTAAGGGATAGCGAAAGTAAAGTAGTTAAAAATATTTGTTTGATCATTTTGTTCTCCTTTTAAATATTTTAGTTAATGTTTTTCTTCTCCACTGAAGAGGTTATCGTTCTCTAATTGTTTGATACTTTTTTCTGCGGATTTTCTACCAAAATGAAAGAAAACGGTAGGTGTAACAAACATATCCAAAAGTGTTGAACTGATGAGTCCACCCACAATGACAACGGCTACAGGATGAAGAATCTCTTTTCCTGGAGTTCCACCGGCTAAGGCCAGAGGTACTAATCCCAAAATAGCCGTGAGCGCCGTCATGAGCACCGGAACCAGTCTTTCTAAAGAGCCCCGAATAACCATTTCCTCACTAAAAGCTTCACCTTCATGTTTCATGAGGTGTAAATAATGGGAAATCATCATTATTCCGTTACGCGAGGCTATTCCACAGAGTGTGACAAAGGCTACTAAGCTCGCGACTGAGATAGTTTTATCCGTGAGATAAATTCCAATAATTCCACCAATGAAAGCCATTGGAATATTGAGCATCACTTGAATTGAAATAAAAGTAGATTTAAAATGGATATAAAGAACAATAAAAATTCCAATAATGGCCAGTACAGCCAAAAGATTCATAAGCTTCGCCGCTTCTTGCTGACTCTCAAATTGCCCACCATAGGAAAGAAAGTACCCTTCCGGTAGTTGAACTTTTTCATTCACTTTTGTCCTAATCTCTTGAACAAGACTATTTAAGTCACGACCTGACGAATTGGCGAGAACGACAATTCGTCTTTGTGCATTTTCTCTGTTTATAATATTGGGTCCCGTTGATTCAAAAACATCAGCTACCTGTTCAACAGTAATTTTAGTTCCATCAGGCATTATTTTTACCGGTGTTTTTTTAATAAGTTCAAGATCTGATCTTGATTTTTCATCAAACCTCATCAGTACGTCGATATTTTTTTGACCTTCTAAAATTTGACCGACAACTTCACCCTGAAGAGCTTTTTCTAAAAGTTGAGCCAGATCACCAACAACTATTCCAAATCTTCCAGCCTCCTCGCGCATCAGTTGAATTTTGACTTGAGGAATAAGGACCTGTTGCTCTACTTGTAGATCCACTAAACCATTAGTTCCTTCAATTAGTTTTTTAATATCAGACGCCTTAGCCCTAAGAGTGGAAAGATCTGGGCCAAATATTTTAATTGCAATTTGAGCCCGAACACCTGAAAGAAGGTGGTCTAATCTATGAGAGATGGGTTGGCCTATATTGACAAATACCCCTTCAATCTTTGAAAGATTACTTCTGATTTCATTTAAAACAATATCCCGAGGGCGACCTGAATCTTGAAAATCGACATCAATTTCAGAGGAGTGTACGCCTTCGGCGTGTTCATCTTGTTCAGCTCGTCCTGTTCTTCTTGAAACCGATTTAACTTCAGGAGACTTCAATATAAAGTTTTCAGCTTGCACACCCAATTTGTTTGATTCTTCTAAGGAGATTCCAGGCTGAGCCATCATTGAAATTGTGGCAGTTCCCTCGTTGAACTTAGGTAAAAAATCTCTTCCCATTTTAAAAGATAATCCCAGCGCCCCAATGAAAAGAATGATTACTATACTAATAACTATTTTGGGAAATTTTAAAGAAGTGTGTAATATTTGAGTGTCGATTCGCTTTAGAAATTTAACCAAGGTGCTATCTTTGTGCTCCAATAATTTTCCTTTCGATAAAAGGAATGAGCACAAAGCCGGAGTGACCGTCAGTGATACCACCATCGAGGCCAGTAGTGAGATAATATAAGAAACTCCCAGCGGGACAAATAACTTGCCCTCAATCCCACCCATGCTGAAAAGAGGTAAAAACACTAAACAAACAATAATCGTCGCAATGACTATTGAGTTTCGCACCTCACTGGAAGCTTCAAATATCACCAACAATGAATTTCTGGGGTTTTGACTTTGTTTATTTTCGCGAAGTCTTCGAAAGACATTTTCAACATCAACAATGGCATCATCAACCAGCTCGCCAATCGCGATGGCAAGTCCTCCAAGGGTCATGGTATTTACCGATAATCCAAATAATTTAAAAACTATTGCGGATAAAACGAACGAAAGTGGAATTGCGGTCATGGTTATCATCGTTGTTCTAAAATTGAGTAGAAATAAAAACAAAACAATAAGTACAAGGATAACACCATCTCGAAGTGCTTCTTTGACATTATCGATTGAGGTTTCTATAAAGTTTGCTTGTTTAAAAAGATCAGGTTTTAATTCTATATTTTTGGGAAGCGATTTTTCTAATACTTTTAGCGCTTTTTCGACGTCGCGGGTGAGTTCAATGGTACTTGCCCCAGGTTGTTTTTGAATACTCATGATTACACCTGTGGTTGAGTTTATGGAAGCATCACCTCTCATCACTTGGGGAGCCTCTTTAACTTCAGCCACTTCTTTTACTAAAATAGGTTTTCCAAGATGTTGCCCAACGACCGAATTCAAAATTTCTTCTTTGGTGCGAATAGCACCCAAAACTCGTATTAAAGACTCATTTTTTTCAATATTGATAAATCCACCTGTGGAGTTTAAACTGATCTCTGCAAGGTTATGCTCAATATCGGCAATGGGCAGTTGCAATTTTTGAATTTTTTCTGCGGACAAAAGTATTTGATATTGTCGCACACCACCGCCAATAGAAGTGACTTGCGCAACGCCAGGGATGCTAAGCAAGCGAGGACGAATAGTCCAATCGGCAATGGTTCTTAAATCCATTGGTGATAGTTTTGCATCTTTTGAGATTAGCCCCACCAGTTGAATCTCTCCCATAATGGATGCAATTGGTCCCATCACCGGCGCCATGTTTTTTGGAAGTTTTTCTTTGGCGAGAGTCAGTTTTTCTTGAATGAGCTGTCTATTTTTAAAAATATCTGTTCCCCATGCAAACTCAACATAAATGACACTGAGACCAACTCCTGAACTTGAACGAACTCGTTCCACCCCAGGTAGTCCGTTTAGGGAGGTTTCTAATGGGAAAGTGACGAGGGCTTCAACTTCCTCGGGAGCAAGTCCAGGAGCCTCGGTCATAATATTTACTGTGGGCCGATTAAGATCTGGAAAAACATCAACAGGCAAATGTATGGCAATCCACCCACCGTAAGCAAGTAAAAGTGCTGCAATGGCAATAACGAGCAGCCTATGTGAAAGTGAAAATTTGATAATTCTGTTTAACATTGCGGTCGTCTCCTATTGACGGGGCTTAAATTTAAAGTTGTGAACTATTAGTGATGCCCTTCATGCCCGCCATCAATGACTTCGAACTTAAGGGGAAGGAAATAAGAAACTTCTGCCCCTTTTTGACCTTCACGCTGAGCAAGAATTTTCAACTCGCCTTTTTTTGTTAAATCAACTGACTTTGAAAAACTACAAAGATAATAGTTATCACTAGTACGACACTGGGCCCTTTCTTTAGATTTATTATTCAATATAACTTGTATTTCAGAATTGTTTATTGAGGGATTTTTCCATTCCATGTCTAAGAGAAAAATTTTTATTGTCGTTTTTCCCAGAGGAACAACCTCTGTGTGAAAAGTTCCTGGCATACGAATGATTCCGCCGTGTGGACCTGGCTTATTTTCACCATGAGCAAATGCAACGTTTAATTTTAGTATTAATGTGGCTAGAAAAAGACTTGTTAAATTTTTCATTGATCCCTCTCTTGTATTTTAAACACAAAGCACCCGTACAATCCTTATTACGAGAGGCATCTATAAGTTGTGACAACTGTCATGAAAATATTTTTAAAATGCTTCAAAAGTTAGGATAGGGCCAAAATCTAGAATTTTAATCCTATCCTATTACCTAGTTTGAATTATTTTGTTTTAGTTGTCTTTTTTTGAGATTTCATTTCTTTCATCATTTTTTGGCAACCTTTATGGTCCATGTTTTTCTGACACTCTTCCATAGCTTGGTGATCACACATTTTTCCATCTTTATGTTGCTCCATACAACTATCCATCATTCCCATCATTTGGTTCATGTCCATTTTTCCCATCATATCTTTATTCATCATACCACCATCCATCATACCACTTTTTTCATCGGATGGTTTCTTTTCTTTAGTTGCCGCTTTTGAATCTGGATGATGTGACTCATGTTCTTGAGTTGATGCAGGTTTATCTTCCGCAAGAACAATGTTACTTGATAGAAAGCCTGCAATGGCAACTGTCACGATAAGGTTAAGAAAATTGATTTTCATAAGAAACTCCTTTGTTGTTATTTTCTTTAAATTAAGTTAATTTAGTTAATATCTAATTTTGATTACTTTACTTACTCTAAGTCAATTTAGATTTCTAGAAACCTGGGGTTTCTTTCTCCCTAATAACGTGGCTAATTTGGGGAAAAACCGAGGTGTTTCCTTAATGTATTTTTGATAGGCATCTCCAAACTCTCTTTTTGCAAACTCTTCTTCCTTTAAAGAGAGTCTGACATACACGAAAACGAGAATAGGAAACATTATTAAAGTCGGTATCGTTGGCCACTGAATGAGAAAGCCAAACATAATTAGACTAAATGCTACATATTGAGGATGTCGTATATAGAAGTAAGGTCCACTCGTTGCCAATGTTTTAGTTCTTTGAGCCTTGTAAAGAATTCTCCAAGCCGATGAAAGAATAATAAATCCGACAACAATCAATACATTACTTAATATATGAAGGATATCAAAATGAGGATCACCTTTTATACCAAGTAGAGTATGAAGTAGATGTCCATTTTCGTGCGATAGAAAGTCAACCTGAGGGTAATTTTTTGCAAGCCAGCCTGACATAAAATAAATACTCAACGGGAAACCGTACATTTCTACAAATAAAGCTAGAATGAATGCTGAAAATCCTCCCAGTGTTCGCCAGTCTGTTTTCGTCTGTGGCTTAAAAAAACTAAACGCAAAAAATATGAAAATAAAAGAATTCACAATCACTAAACCCCATAATCCATAAGCGGATGTATTCATCGAGTGGTCCATTATTTTTTTTCCTCAGTTCTACTGTTATGATTTGCATTGTTTTTGTGATCGCTATCGCTAGAGTGGCCTTTGTGATGATGCTTACCATGCATAAAAAAATGCATCAAAGGACAGGCTAAAATGAAAAGATACGGAAGAAATTGGATCACATGAGCACGATGCTCAGTCCACAGATAATAAATTATGATTGATAGAGCTCCCCATTTGCCAATGGGATACCAGTCAAATTTTTGATCTTCATGTTGATATTGTTCATTGTGCTCAATGATATTCATGACGGACCTCCAGGTTCAATCCCATTATCAACAATATGTTGACTGATTATTTTAAATAAATAACCCTATGGGAGTATCAGGTCAAAGTCTTAAAATTCAACGTAATGCAGAAGCATCGTGATTTGAAAATCAGAACGATAATCTAAAGTTTTAAGATTTCATTATGAATGAGAGGAAACTATGGGTCACGATGAACACCAACATAATCATTCCGTAACCAAGCACGATTTAGAATCAAAATCAGATAATAAATCATTCAAAGATCCCGTCTGTGGCATGAATGTTTCGCCAGACAGTGCCAAGGGTCAGATCATATACCAAAACACCACATACTACTTTTGTAGCCTAAAATGCAAAGACAAGTTCGAGACTAAACCAGAAGATTATTTAGCTAAAGAAAAAATTAAGATTGCGAAAGAATCTTCACAATCCGTTGAGTATACTTGTCCCATGCATCCTCAAATTCGCAAAATGGGACCAGGCAGTTGTCCAATATGTGGAATGGCTTTAGAGCCAGTAACTCTCACCGCCGACCATCATGATGAAAATAATGAATATAAGGATATGCTTAAGAGATTTTGGATTAGCGCAATTTTAAGTATACCTCTTTTGTTTATCACTATGGGAATTAGAAATTTTATTCATGAATCTGAGTTTCAGCTTATTTTTAAATGGACTGAAATTCTGCTTTCAACTCCAGTTGTAATATGGGGAGGCTGGCCTTTCTTTGTAAGATTTTGGCAATCATTGGTGAATAAAAATCTCAACATGTTTACTCTGATTGGACTTGGCGTTGGCGTTGCCTACAGCTACAGTTTGATTGCCGTTTTTTTTCCTGCTTTATTTCCAGAATCGTTCCGTGACTCCATGACTGGCGAAGTGGGATTATACTTTGAAGCCGCATCCGTTATTGTAACTCTCGTTTTATTGGGACAAGTTTTAGAACTTAAGGCTCGCGGACAAACAAGTGCCGCAATCAAAGCTCTTCTTGGGCTAGCACCAAAGACAGCTCGAATCATCAAACCCGATGGCGCAGAAGAAGATGTGCCTCTTGAAACAATAGCCGTCAACGACCAACTGAGAGTTCGTCCAGGCGAAAAAATACCCGTAGATGGGACTGTTGTTTCGGGTCAATCTTCAGTCGATGAATCCATGGTCACTGGTGAGCCAATCCCAGTTGAAAAATCGGCAGGTGCAAAAGTTGTTGGTGCAACCATTAATGGAACTGGTTCAATAGTCATGCGCGCAGAAAAAGTTGGCAAAGATACCTTGTTGTCACAAATTATTCAAATGGTCGCAGAGGCACAGCGCTCTAGAGCGCCCATACAAAAATTAGTAGATCAAGTTTCTGCCTACTTTGTTCCGATTGTGGTTTTAAGCGCTATAGTTACGGCAATGGTATGGGCACTCGTTGGTCCTGATCCAAAACTGGCCCACGCCATAGTTAATGCTGTGGCGGTGCTCATTATTGCCTGTCCTTGCGCCTTGGGTCTTGCAACACCCATGTCAATTATGGTGGCCACCGGTCGCGGAGCCACCATGGGTGTTCTTTTCAAGAATGCTGAGGCCATAGAACTCATGAGAAAGGTTGATACTCTCGTTGTTGATAAAACTGGAACTCTGACTTTGGGTAAACCGCAATTAGTTAGCTTTTTCACCATCCAGGTCAAATCTAAAAACAGTCTTTCAGAAATATCCTCAATTGATACAGATTCTTCAAAACTATTTTCTTTAGTGGCAAGTCTTGAGCAATTAAGCGAACATCCTTTAGCTGCATCTATAGTCACTGCTGCAAAACAAAATCAATTACAGCTTCCAACTGTTGCAAACTTTCAGTCAGTAACAGGCAAAGGAGCCATTGGACTGGTGAACGAGAAATCTATTGCTGTTGGAAATAAAGCACTCATGGAGCAAGTCATTTCTGACCCTAATCATTCTTTTCAAGAAATTGACCAGCAAGTTAATCAGCTTAGAGACGCTGGCCAAACAGTCATGTATTTTTCTGTGAATGGTATGCTCTCGGGTTTTCTAGGTGTCATGGACCCAATTAAAGAGACAACAATTTTAGCAATAAGTTCAATTCAAAAATTAGGAATAAAAGTTGTCATGGTAACTGGTGATAATCAAAAAACAGCTCAGGCTATAGGAAGAAAAGTTGGCGTTGATGTGATTATGGCCGATGTCTTACCGCAAAAGAAAGCCGATATTATAAAAACATTGCAAAGCGAAGGTCGATTTGTAGCCATGGCTGGAGACGGCATTAACGATGCACCTGCGCTGGCGCAAGCTCAAGTAGGGATTGCTATGGGAACAGGTACAGATGTCGCCATGAATAGTGCAGGTATCACTCTAATCAAGGGAGATCTGACCGGTATTCTAAAAGCCAGAGCACTGAGTGAAAATACACTTCGCAATATTAAACAGAATCTCTTTTTTGCCTTTGTCTACAACGCACTTGGAGTCCCTATAGCGGCTGGAGTACTATATCCGTTTTTCGGAATTTTACTCAGTCCAATTATTGCCGCCGCTGCCATGAGCTTAAGTTCAGTTTCTGTTATAGGAAATGCGCTGAGACTTAAAAAAACAACACTTGTTAAAATTTAGTATAAATATAAGGAATATTATATATGAACAAAGATTTTCCATTTCACTATGAAACCAGCGGATTATTAAATTCTTCAATTGAAGGGGCATTTAATTATTTAGATGATCATACAAAACTTTCAGGCCACATGAACAAATCCTCATGGATGATGATGGGCTCGCAAATGTTAACGGAATTCGATTCTGCTCAAGGAAAATCCATTGGCGCTAAAATAATTATGAGAGGCAAAATGATGGGTGTTCCATTATTTGTAAATGAAGAAATCACAGAGAGAATTCCACAATTTAAAAAAACTTGGGAAACTCAAGGACCACAAAAGCTTGTGATCCTCGATCAATACAAAATGGGATTTATTTTGAAACCTGAAGGTAAAGAATCAACAAAATTAACTGTCTTTATTGACTACTGCATTCCAACCTCAGGATTTAAACACCTTTTAGCTGTAGCAACCGCAAAAATTTATGCTAAATGGTGCACAGAAAGTATGGTTAAAGATGCTGAAACTCATTTTCAACATTGAACTTTAGTTTTCATCAGGACAAGTAAATCCTTCCACAAGGCTATAACCATCTTGGCTTGATAAACCACGATTTAATTTTTTTACAATGGCATGGCAAGCTCCAGCTTTAGATGCTGCTTTTAATGCTCTATATAGAGCGATCCTGATACCATCCATTGATTTTCCATAACCGGCATCGCCTTCAAATAATCCAATACTAGTACAGTTTTCTGGCAGTTCTGATGGAGTAACTACCATTATTTTACCCCAGCTTAAGGGTGATAAACCAATAACCAAAAGCGAGATCATTAATTTTCCAGTAATAGTATTTTTCATAAAAGCCTCCTCATTTGCGTGTAAATGTTTTCACGGATATTGATTTAAAATATTTTTTCAAATCAAAATTTTTTATTGTTATTAATAGAAAAAATAGATTGGGTTTCATGGCAATTCAATCAAAATGAACAATGGATCAGAATTTGAGACAACTGTTCTCGCTTGCAATATTTTTATGCAGTTATCGATTATTTTATAATCTATTTCTGTTTCTTTGTTTGTAACTGAAGGAAAGAAATTCTTTTCTGTTTTAATTGCCAATGTGATGACTTTGCCAAGGAATAAATACCGAAAATAGTCCTCCCAACAAAGCACCTAAAACCCACATCACCCCAATAGTAAATGTCAATTCCGCATCAACAATAGCGAAAATTCCTAAGAACAAAAGACTCAAAGAAAAGATTTGCAAAAATGAATTTCTTTTTATGACTTGAAACTCTTCTTTGCGTAAAATGAATCGACTTGCGCTTATTCCAATACTGAGGAATATAAAACCACACAATAACATACAGGTACTGTTACCAAACTTCATAAAATAGTGAGAGAGAGAAAACCCAGTTTGAAAAGGGTTTATGCCAAATTGATTACACACAAGTAGCGAGAGGGTTCCAGCAATACCCTGTACGGTAAAAAGCTTATAAAAAACAGTCCAAGCGGAAGGATTCATGTCTCGTTGAATTGAATCTAGAATGGTTTTTGAGAGATGACGTGGAACGGTGGTTGAATCGCACTCCATAAATTCATTAAATTCTTTCAGCCAGTTTTTTTCAGTATCTTTTACTGTCATTTGCCACCTCCATGCTGTTGCCAATAGAGACGAAGTTTTTTGAGTCCGCGACTGATAAGCTGTCTCACATTTTCTTCGGATGTGCCAACATCTGAAGCTATTTGTTCAAAAGTCCATTCATCTAAATAGCGTCGCTCAATAACTTGCTTTTGTCTTTGAGGGAGCTTCTCTAAGATTTTTCCAAGCATTGAGTTTGGTTCAGATTGCTCAGCTTCGCCAACTAAAGAGTTTAATAATTCTGGTGAGGAATCTGACTTTGTTGAAATTTTAGTTTCTCTCAATTTAAAGAAATCAAAAGCCGTGTTTCGCGCAATTGTAAACACCCAAGGCAAAAAGGGGAACTGCTTATTATAACTATCCCGGGATTTATGAATTTTAGAAAATACTTCCTGCAATAGATCTTGAGCAACCTCGGTCGCAGAAACCTTTTTCTTTAGGTACTCATAAATTCGGCCAGAATGACGATGATACAAAATTTCAAAGGCCAAAAAGTCACCTTTTTGGTAAAGCACCATAAGCTCCTCATCGGAAAGATTTTCTATTTGCATATAATATATCTGTTTCTTTCTCTTTCTATAAGCTAGTACGATCAATTCATTGGGATTGTGACACTCGATTCTAAAAATGTCAAAAGACAAGGAACTACGTGTATCTACTAAGCGATGAAAATCAAAGTAATTGCTCACGGGTTATGAAGTAGAACGCTGTAATTTGGGATATGTGAAAGCTTAACTTGTCCCCACATAAATACCCCCTAAAGAGATGATGGCTAGGTTAAAAAGCATTTTAATGATGATCAAATCGTTGAGTTATCAGCATTGATTGCTTTTCAAAATATGTTGGCAAAGTTTAATACGGCACTAGACATTCCATCGCAAGGATTATGCATTCTCTCAAAATATAACTTCTAGAAGTTCCATACTTAGAAATAAATGACAGTGCTACGATGTACGGCAGTAAACGCTTAATTAGACTTCATACCTCTGAAATTTACTCATATTAAAAACTTTCGACAATTGGAATTCTGTATTTTTTACAAATTCATTCAGAAAATCTGAACAAATGACACCAGTTTAAAAATCAGAGAATTCATATTGTTATTCAATGCTTTAAATCAATTCTGATAAATCGACTTCAATTCAGTACGTCTTAAGTATTCAGTTTCTCTGCATAAGTACCAACAATTTAATACTTTGACCGGAGAGTTTTCGACTCAACTAGCATTTAATACTATTTGAATGGTAGACTAGCACACTTTTCAACTTAGATTCTCTGGCATCAAGATTGCTATAGAGTAATCATCAGAAATGGAGGGTAATATTGATGACAACTAGCAATCAACAAGACAATCGTGAGTTGTCTCAATTGATAGGGCCTCTCCCATTTCATTATCAATCAATAAAAATACTCGAAAGTCATCGACCAAAAGGTTTTAGATTTCACAATCATAGTATAATAATTGACGCCCAATTTAAGGAAGTATCCATCATTTCCTGTGGTGAAGATTCTGAACTGATGGCTGCCATTGCAAAGGCTCGATCAGAATTGATCGAGAGAACCGCCCTTGCTAATTTGCCTAGCTTAGAATGGAACCTAAATAAAACTGGAATTCCCATTAAATGTAACACAAGCAACGGCTGGGCAGCACATCCACAAAAGAATAAAGCTGAAATTGGAGCTGTGCTTGAATTATTAGAACGTGATGCTGTCATGGCTCAATGGTATAAGGAAAGTCCATTTCTGGAGTTGGAGATAGCGTTAGCCCCGGAGCCATTTCCACTCAAAGTTATCAATTGGGCAAATACTGAATTAGCACAATCTGAATTTCCAATTCTCCGAATCTTGCTTTCAACAGAAGGGCTTGGCGCTTCAATCACCTGTCTTTTACTAAATAATCAAGGTTTTGGCGTTTGTGGCCATAGCACTAAACTTCAACTTGAAGATGCCGTTGATAATGCAATCGGCGAAGCTTGCCGTGCAGCACAGTTTACTTTGAGAAAATCTTTTTGGCGTGACTCACTTTCACTGAAAGAAAATAGCTATGACGCTAAAATAAATCCGGGTGCCCATGGTGTTTATTATGCTTATCATGAAGCGTTTCCTAAGTGGATGTTTGGCAATCAAATATCTTGGAATTTAGCACTGACACTTTGGAACAAATCCATTTCTAGAATTTTAAACACATACTTTGATGAGTTTAATTTAATTACTCAATATCACGCACCACTCTTTGTTTCGTGTGCAAGGCACCCAAAAGCTTTAGTACTTACGTGGGGAAACACTGATCAAAAGCGAATTGAGGAACTTAGATCCAATGAAAGACTTAAAGGAGTTACGATTAATACTAAGCCGCATATTATTTCTTAACAAAAGGTAACTATTAAAAAACCGGAGGATGCATGGACAAAAACAACAAATCAAAATTAGGGCTTATGGTTGCAACAATTTTAGCAACAGCGCCAGGAATTTCTAAGGCAGATACAGTCCAACAACAAGAACAGAGTCAAGCAAGTAAAAAGACATTTATCCCAATCGAAGAATTAAACCCAGAACTTCGGGCTCATATTTTTGAAAAAATCCGACTTGTATCATCACTGATAAAAATAGATTGGGAAACTATAATAATCGGAATCGACGAAAATGGAGAAGTCGTACTTAAAGCCAAATCTGACAGTGATTTCCAAGTACTGGGAAATCCAACATGCTGGAATAAAGAGTAAATGTTACTATCTAAGATTTTAACTACAATATTAATATTAACATTGGGAGCAAAGGGAGGCGCCTTGTCTTCAGTAAAACATCGTCCGACTAATGAAGTTAGAACATATATGGCATTTACTATGCCTATTGATCCAGCCAACGTGAAAACGCTTGTAGACTTAGATTTCTCATATGCCCTTGGCATGACACTTGTCGATTGGTCGTCAAATCGAGAAATTACGTCTGCACTTGCTGATTCTTGGACCTTCCGAGGAGATAGAGAAGTTAACTTTAAGTTAAATCCTAAGCTCAAATGGTCTGATGGAACTTCAATTACTGCTTCAGACTTTGTTTCCAGTTTAAATCGTGCCAAGCAGGTTCATCTTCAAGATTTAAAAAGTTTATTTGAACAAGTTGAGTCTTTTAGTGCAACAGACTCTCATACTGTCACTTTTAAATTGAAGACTTCAACAAGCAAAACAGGATTCATTAGGAAGCTTACAGAGCCAATGTATGGTCTTGTTGCGCTTTCTGCTGAAGGTCAATTAGATTTGAAGCGAAGTGCTGGTCCCTACATTGTAGACAAAGTTTCCACTGAAGAAATTTCGTTGGTGGTTAATAAAAATTGGTTATTCTATGATTCTGGCATGGTGGGGTCTATCATTATTCGTCGCCCGCCCAAAGTTCATGAACCTTTTGACATTATAATGCACGATCCCTGGGTAAACTTAATAACGGGTTCTTCTTTTATGCCTTCCAATTTGGAAAGTAAACTAAAAACAGAAAATCTTAGGCTTTGGAATAGACAACTAGATCGAGTCTTTTTCTTTTCCCCTAGCCCACGCTTGCACAGCGAAATCGGACGAAACCTTTTAAAAGCTTTAAATCAAAAGCTCAGTCGCGAAAGATTAACGAAAGGGTATTCCGGTTTTCATTATACCAACCAATTTTTTCCACCTGGATATATTCTTCACGATTCAAATTATCAATTTAAAAATCCTGATAATAAAATAAAAATACCAGATCAATTTTCTAAAAAACCACTTGTTTTTCTCGGTGCTGAAACACGAATTGATGAAACACAGATCAAAAATATCAGTCTAGAAATTAAGAACTTGCTGGGCATTGAACCTATATTCAAGATTGTCCCTCTTAATAAATTTGAGTCGGCACGAATTGAAGGCGATTATGATCTATTGGCTGGCGCACTTCCAGTCGGAGATCCAAATGTTGAAGGAGCAATTGGTTTTATCTTTGGCTTAATCCCCCCTATCATACCTAACGCTGGGATTGATGGTGAGTTAAACTTCAAAGCACAAATTGATAAGGCTTCTAAATTAGAAGAACCCTCACAAAGAACTTTAATTTATAAAAAAATATTTACTAGAGCCATTGATGAAGGCTGCATTCTTCCTCTTTATCATTATTCCAATGTAGTGATAACAAAAAAGGGTCTGGACTTATCTAGAGTGCCAACCACTGATGAAACTGTCTCTTTTGCAAAGATAAGATTTAAAGAATGAAAACTAGGTCTGTACGATCATTTCTTGAAAAACAAATTCTAAAGCAATCTGTGATTGGATTTTCACTAATGATTGTTGTTTCATTAGTCATTACTTATTTCCTGGCACGTTATAAAATGGCGACTGAACTGGAAGATATAGCGACTGCTACTGGAAAATCCTTTCGCTCACGAATTTTAGAGGGGGATGTTAAATCATCTGAACGACAGATTCATGATATCCTTCAATTGAAAGCAGATGAAGAGTTTTATATTTTGGATCAAAACCACAAGCGAATTTACCGATATGAAATGGATTCAATGAAAGGGTTGGCAAACAACGCAACTGAGACTTCAAAAAGAATTGAAAAACTGTTTCAATACTGCGGTTCAAGTGGTCTTACTTGTTTCGACGGATACACAGGACCAGCCTCTATTTTCCTACCCTTATACTTTGACAACAATAACCAAAATCTCTTTGGATATATTTATATCTCAAAGAAAATTCAGGTCGATTGGACCTTTGTAATCATCGTGTTCTTGATTTTCGGTCTTGGATATTTAACTCAGCTTTTTGCTTTAGGCCGAATTGCTAAAATCTCATTGAGTCGACTAGCAAACGAAATTGAAGCCTGGTCTCTTCGTTTAAAAGAAAATCCGAAAGATACAAATCCACTTAATAAGGCCCCATTTGCGGAGTTGATTCCATTAAAAGATGCAATTGAAGGATTAAATTCGCAAATTGACAGATTTGAGAATGAGGCAAGTCA
>Ga0154020_10000223_pt1 | contig 67637 bp, 67 predicted proteins | sample Klosneuvirus_201_FD_109709 | JGI IMG/M metagenome (GOLD analysis project Ga0154020, IMG submission 109709) | Active sludge microbial communities from wastewater, Klosterneuburg, Austria - Klosneuvirus_20160825_MG | ecosystem: Engineered > WWTP > Aerobic digester > Activated sludge | place...
GCAGTGCGCTGTTTGGAAAATCGGCGTTTTGGATTTGGCATGGTCGGTCGTGGTTCAAAGGAGCTCTTTCCAGCCCCAATAGTAAGCTTATTGTTGTTTGTCCTTCAGGTCCTTCAGCACTTCCCAACGCGGGTCCGGGTGCGGGTCGTGGTCCACCTCCAACTTGTTGAGCACCTGCTCCACCTCGGGATCGCACTGCCCGGTGGGATGCACGTGCCGAATGGGCAATGCCAAACGAAGGCATTCGTAGATGTAGTGGGTCAAATTGATGCTGTGCGCGCGGCTGTCCAAGCTCACCAGCTCGTCATCCTCGAAATCATCCTCCCCGGTCAGGCGGTAGATCTGTTGTTGTTTCCCATCGATCGGAAAGTCCAACGGTCCATCACATCGGTCGCAATGCAGTGCCAACGTGCCCTTCAGGTGCATATCGGCAACCAAGAGCGTGTTGCTCTTTTCCAACTTCACGTCAACGGTCACCTGGCCTCCGTTGAGGTCCTCATCGCCGGTGGCCGTATAGAATTCCGGGTCCAAGTTGAACTTGAATTCGTGCGCACCATCGGCAAGGCCGGAAAAGGCGATCGTATGCTCCTTGAGCGCTTCCATCTTTGGCCGCTTCGCGAAAAGCGGACCGCAAATGTAATGGTTTAAGGGATCCGGGCATTGGTGCTGTATGGAGCGACCCTATCCTGTTACGAAGTAAGGAACCGGGAATGGACGTGAATAAGCGGAAATAGGTAGATCGCTTACTGGCCCGTTCCATTAAACGAGGGCTCCTTCACGCTTATTCACGGTTATGATCTTAGCCTACGCCTTGTCAGCCCGTCCTTACCGGTCCTTTTCCTTCTTCTGCTCCTGCAACGGATTGGCAGAGATCATGCGGTAGTGTTCCCGGTTCTTTATCACATCCATGGCAAGCCAGACCGCAGCACGGAAGCTGCCTTCGTCAGCTATGCCTTGACCCGCGATGTCCATGCCGGTACCGTGGTCCGGGCTGGTACGCACGATCGGGAGGCCCGCAGTGAAGTTTACCCCGTGCCCGAAGCTAAGGGTCTTGAACGGCACCAAGCCTTGGTCGTGGTACATGGCCAGTACCCCATCGAAGTGCTTATAGGAACCGTTGCCGAAGAAGCCATCGGCCGGGTAGGGGCCCATAGCTGCGATCCCCTCATCCACCAATTTGCGCACGGCCGGCAGGATCCGCTCCTTGTCTTCGCTGCCCAAGGTGCCGCCATCGCCTGCATGGGGATTAAGCCCCAAGATCGCAATGCGTGGTTCTTGTACCCCGAAATCCCGTAATAGGCTCTGGTGCAGCAACTTTGCCTTGGCCACGATGCGGTCGGTGGTAATGGCTTCAGCCACGTCCTTCAACGGAATATGACCGGTCACGGTGCCTACTCTTAGGCCATCGGCCACCAGAACCATGAGCACATCGCTATCGGCTCCGGCCATCTGCTGCAGGAATTCGGTGTGCCCCGGAAACGCGAACCCCGCTTGCTGCATGCTGTTCTTATCGATCGGCGCCGTGATCAGCACGTCCACCTTGGCGCTGGCAAGGTCCTGTGCAGCGGCCTCAAGACTTTTGATGGCATAGGCGGACAAGGCACTAGAACGTTTTCCAAGTTCCAGTTCAATGTCCTCGTCCCAAACGTTAACCAAATTCAATTTCTTAGGAATGGCCTCACGTGCATCCTTCACCCCGTGGAACTGGACCTCGTCCAATTTCAGGGCTTTGCGGTGGAAACTGACCGCGTGTGAGCTGGCATAGAGCACGGGTGTAATGTCGGCCAGCATTCGCGTGTCTTCGAAACATTTCAAGACCACTTCAATGCCGATACCGTTCAGGTCGCCACAGCTGATTCCTATGCGGAGGGGTTGGTTCATAGTTGAATTGCGGGAGTTACGGGTTGAGAGTTGAATGAAATGCTATTGGCTTCTGGTTATTCGTTCCGAACCGAACAAATAGCCAGTAGCTAGTGGCCATCAGCTAGAGGCCATCTCTCAACTCTTCCCACGTTGTTTGATGAATTCGTAGAAAAGCCGCACGCCTACTCCTGTGCCGCCTTTGGGCCGGTAACTGTCTTTCTTGGTAAGGAATGCGGGACCTGCTATGTCCAAGTGGATATAAGGGTGCGTAGTGAAGTGGGCCAGGAATTTGCCCGCAGTTTGCGCTCCACCGGAGTCACTGCCGAGGTTCTTGATGTCCGCTACATCGCTCTTGATCTCTTCGCCGTATTCGTCCCAGAACGGGAATCGCACAACCCGTTCAAAAACAGCGTTCCCGGCCTTCTCCAGCTTAGCGAACGTGCTGTCCGGCGCAGTGCCCATGGTCACCGTGCCGTAAGGTCCGATAGCACGAGCGGCGGCGCCGGTGAGGGTGGCGATCGTCATGATCAGTTCGGGGGTGTGGCGCTCACCAAAGCTTAAAGCATCGGCCAGGATCATTCGACCTTCAGCATCCGTGTTCAATACTTCTACGGTCTTGCCGCTGTGCATGCGCACCACATCGCCGGGGGCGTAGGCATTGCCTCCGGGCCGGTTGTCCGTGGAAGGAATTAGACCCACTACATGGACAGGCAATTTCTGTTTCGCGATCACCGAAAATGCGCAGATCACGGCAGCGGCACCGGCCATGTCGCACTTCATCTGGTCCATGCTGTTGGCCGTGGGTTTAAGGCTTAGACCACCCGTATCGTAGACCACCCCTTTGCCGACCAACACAATGGGCTGCTTGTTCACGGCGTTCTTCGGCTTCCACTCCAGTATGCTGAAGGTGGGTGGATCGACACTCCCCTTGTTCACAGCGAGCAGCCCCGTCAGTCCGAGTGCTTCGATCTTCGCTTTGTCCATGACCTCCGCCTTGAATCCGGAACTTTTGGCCAGTGTGCGGATCTCGGCCCCAAGTTGGACCGCGTTCAAAAAGCTTACCGGTTCGTTCACCAGATCGCGCGCAGCGCATGTCGCTTCCACAAGGTCCGCCATTTCGTTCAAGGCGGCTGGGGTTACTTCCTTCGCCAATAGTCCAAGTCTTTCCAAGGTTGGACCACCGGTGTTATCGCTTTTGTATTTACTGAAGCCATAGCTGCCCAATGCGATGCCCTCCACCAAGGCGAGGGTAAGTTCCGCTTTGGGTTGAAAGCTGATCACCTGTATTTCCTTGCGTTTGGCCGTGTTCAACCGGGTCGCCATGGAATCACCTGCCTTGCGGGCATTCTCCAACTGACGGTCGCGGTCGCCTTTTTCGATCAAATGGGCCATGAACAGTTTGCCGCTCACGTCACAAACCGCCATGGACGGCTTGGTGCGCAGCTGCTCGGTGAGGTATTGTCGGTCGTTGCGCTCCAGATCCAAATTGCTGAGTTGGGTCAAGGAATCCAGGATGACCACGGTATCGCGCGAGGCGCTGGATCGGGAGGTCTTGGTGAATGTGAACATGGGCGGTAGGAGCCGGTTTTCCGGGTGGAAACGACCGGGGCTAAAGATAGCTGTCCCCGAATAGCGTCCGTTCTGTTGGATCTCGTTGCGCCACGGGGCAATTGTTTGAGGAACGGTGACGTTCGATCATAGCGAATGCCGACCTTTGTACTTGCCTAAATGTACCTGAACCGGATCCTGTTCTCCCTGCTATTGTTGATGATGGCAACAATTGCCAGCGCAACGCACAACCGTGCCGGGGAGATCATTGCGTGCCGGATCGGGAACTCCAATACCTACCGGATCACCATCATTACTTACACCAAGCGCACTGCTCCAGCGGACCGGCCAGAACTGCCGATCAACTGGGGCGATTCGCCGATCTGGGATACCATCCAACGGACTAACATTAATGATAGTTTTCCGGAATCTCAGGACCTGAGGCGAAGCGAGTATGTGGCCGAGCACACCTATGCAGGGCCTGGTACGTACATCCTCCAGATGGATGATCAGAACAGGAATGGTGGAGTTGAGAATATTCCCAATTCCATAGCCCAGTCGTTTAGCTTGAAAACGATGCTTGTGATCTCCGCGATCACTGGCGGAAATTGCTCGGTGCGGTTCGAACAGTCGCCGATCCAGGATGCGTGTATCGGCCAGCCCTGGATCCATAATCCAGTGGCCTTCGATCCCGATGGGGACAGCCTTACGTACACGCCGATCGTGTGTTTGGGCATAAACGGCGAACCCATTGGAGGATATAGTTTCCCCGGTCCGAATTACAGCATTGACCCTGCCACTGGAACGATCACTTGGAATTCCCCACAGTTTGCAGGAGAGTACAATATCGCGTTCATCGTACGTGAATATCGAAGATTGCCCAATGGTGGATGGATCGAGGTAGGATATGTGATCCGCGATATGCAGATCACGGTGGTGCCCTGTAGCAACGTGGTGCCTTCGGTTTCCGCGGTTCGTGATACCTGCGTTGAGGCCGGGACCTTCTTAAGTTTCAATGTGCAAGCAACGGACCCAAATGCAGGACAGAATGTTACCCTTACCGGATTAGGTCAGCCGTTCGTAGTGACCAACTCGCCGGCTTCTTTTGTGGAACCGGCCCCTGCCAATTCGGTGAACGGGATCTTCAATTGGGCCACCGAATGTTCGCACGTACGATTACAGCCCTTCCAAGTCGTGTTCACGGCAACCGACAATGGCGTTCCAGTGAACTTAGTTGCTCTGGAGACCATGAACATCACGGTGGTCGCACCGGCCCCTTTGAACCCTCAGGCCACTCCGAGCGGGAGCTCCATCCAGCTCGGTTGGGACCAGAGCATTTGCAGCAATGCCGCAGGTTATCAGGTCTATAGACGCAATGGTCCATTTGGTTTCGACCCCGACAATTGTGAGACGGGAGTGCCAGCTTACACCGGTTACAGTCTGATCGCTACACTAGATGGGCTGGGCAATACCAGCTATATCGACAACAGCGGTCTTGTGATCGGTAGTCAGTATTGCTACATGGTAGTGGCCGTTTTCCCGGATGGTGCGCAGAGCTATGCCAGTGTGGAGTTCTGTGCGATCCTGGACCGTCAGGTGCCGGTGATCACCAAGGTGAGCGTTGGCATTACGGATTTGGCGTTGGGTGTGGATACCGTGCAGTGGGCTAACGCGCTCGATCTGGATACCATCGCACGTCCGGGTCCTTATTTCTTCAACCTGTATCGAGGTGATGGTGCCAGCGGCGCGAATGAATTGATCTGGACCAGTACCACAAGTCCATTTCTACAGAACACTGACACGATCCTTGTCGTGAACGACCTGAACACGCAGGATCAAGCAAACGTCTATCGGGTCGAACTTGTAGGGGACAGCGGTTCGGATGTTATCGGGTCCAGCAATGAAGCCTCTTCGGTGTTCATCACTGCTTTACCCGGCGATGAACTGGTTACGGTCGCATGGTCCTTTAACACCCCGTGGATCAATACGAGCTTTGATGTTTACCGGCAGAACGGACCGGTCTGGGATCTTGTCGGAACAAGCACCACCATGAATTATGTGGATACCGGGATCGTGAACGGTCAGGAGTATTGCTATTACGTGGTGAGCAGTGGTGCATATGGTGATACCACGATCACTTCACCTCTGTTGAACTGGAGCCAGATCACATGTGCCACTCCTGTGGACAATACGCCACCTTGTGCGCCAACCGTGGAACTGGACAATGATTGCGAAACCCCATTGAACACTCTCACTTGGAACAATCCGAACAACAGCTGTGCCGACGATACCTACCAGTACCATGTTTACTTCGCGGATAGTTCGTCTGGTGACTTCAATTTGATCGCAACCATAACCGGTGCAGAGAACACCAGCTTTACCCACGTCAATGGCTCTTCGGTGGCGGGCTGCTACCAGGTCACCGCGCTGGATTCATTGGGCAATGAAAGTGCATTTATCACGCCCGTGTGCGGCGATAATTGTCCGTTGTATACGCTGCCGAACGTCTTCAGCCCGAACGGCGATCGACAGAATGACCTATTCGGACCATTCCCATACCGGGGTGTCAAGTCCATCGACCTCGAAGTGTACAACCGGTGGGGGAAGGTCGTGTTCAAGACCGCTGACCCGGACATTAATTGGAAGGGAACCTTTATGGATTCCAACGACCAGCTTGCTGATGGGGTGTATTACTACCTCTGCACCGTAACCTATATCCGCTTGGCCGGTAACGTGGTGGATCAGTTGAACGGCCATGTACAGATCCTGGGAAGCAGCACACCTGCCAAGCTGAATTGATGTTCACGGGGATCGTGGAGGAAGTGGGTGAAGTGGTGTCCGTTACAAAAAGCGGGACCAATCTGGATCTGGTCATTGCTGCACGGTTTGCCCCGGAACTTCGGGTGGACCAAAGCGTTTCTCACAACGGCGTCTGCCTTACCGTGGTGAAGGTGCACCCTGATCGGTTCACGGTTTCGGCCGTGAAAGAGACCTTGGAACGAAGCAACATCGGAGCCTTGAAGGTCGGAGATCCAGTTAACCTGGAACGTTGCCTACGCTTGGGCGATCGCTTGGATGGACACATGGTCCAAGGCCATGTGGATACGGTTGTTCCTTGTACTGCGGTAAAGGACCTGAATGGTTCATGGTGGTTCACGTTCAGACTGCCGGACAAGGGTGAAATGCTTGTGGATAAGGGCAGCATTTGCATCAACGGGGTAAGCTTGACAATTGCTGAATTGACACAGGATTCGTTCAGCGTAGCGGTGATCCCTTACACCTACGATAATACTAATTTTCGAACATTGGAACTGGGCGGCAGCGTGAACATCGAATACGATGTGATCGGCAAGTATGTCCAGCGGATGATGTCGAGGTGAGCACCTTCACAACCGCACCAAGGGTATCCGGAATACCGTTCTGTCTACTCTTACTTCCACGAGATAGTATCCACCGGAAAGCGCGGTGATGTCAAGGTCCATTTGGCGACTTTGGATCGGCTTTGAGAAGGACTGCACCAGCCTTCCCGCTCTGTCATGGATCCGGATTTCCGCAGGACCCTGCAAAGCGGTATCGAAATAGATCACTGCCTGACCGTTGGTGGGGTTGGGATACAGCACCGGACGCGGATCACCGAACGCCCCAACTGGGACACGCGTTATGTTGGCCGGTTTGCTCAACAGGTGTAGTTCGGGGTCCACCACAACAGCAGAGGCTTGGAAGGATAGGGGAAAGCTGAAGGTCTGTACACGCGCAGTTTGGTCAAACACGATGGTCGTGTCCAGTAGGCCGTTGCTGAATTCGATCGGAACAGGAAGTTCGAAAAGGTCCACGCTGGGGTGGGTAGGAAATTGTTCCAACTCCAGAAGCACTGAGCCATCCAAGGACTGCGCCCAGGTAACGGACCATTCCGGATAACCTTCACCAGTGTACCAATCCGCAAAGAATTCCGAGAGGTCCCGTCCGCTGGCCTGTTCCATGTGCGCAATGAACGCGGGTGTGCGGGCCGAACCGAAGCGGAGCGCCGGATCGTGGAGGTAATTACGGCAACCGGCGAAGAATGCACTATCGCCGCAGACCCAGCGCAGCATGTGCAACAGGTATGCCCCCTTTACGTAGGTGAGCTCAGTGCTGAAGATCCGAGCGACCGAAGTGGTGTCCGTACAGCGAACGCTTCCATCGCGTCGCGAGGTGCCGATCGTGCGCCGTTCTTGACGCACTTGCATCCAATTTTCGGGCTGGAACTCTTCATAGCAGAGCATGGCCAAGTAGGTGGCAAAGCCTTCGTTCAACCAGATGTCCTCCCAACTTCCGCAGGTTACCGTGTTGCCGAACCATTGGTGGGCCAGTTCGTGTACCACCAATTCGAAGTAGAAACCGCCCATAAAGCTCATGGTCTGGTGTTCCATGCCACCTCCCCAGAGAAATTGGGCATGGCCGTATTTCTCATCAGCAAAAGGGTAGGTGCCGAAGAGTTCGCTGTACATCTGCATGGCGCCGATGGCCTGCGGAGTATTCTGCTGCGCGCTGTTCAACGATTCAGGAAATACGTAGTTCAGGATCTCCACTTCGGCATCTGGAAAGGGAACCAGGTCGCTGTACACAACATAGTTCGTCACCGCAATTCCAATGAGGTAGTGCGCGATCGGATAGCGATGCCGCCAATGGAACCGCACATGATCCGTACCGACAGCGGTTTCTTCAACCAACAAACCATTGCTCGCCACCCGTTGCCCCGCTGGCACGGTCACTTCCACGGAAACGGAATCGGCCTTGTCGCCCAGGTCCTGCTTGCATGGCCACCAGTCTTTGGCACCGTACGGTTCAGAGAGCGTCCAGAGTATGGGTGCGCCATTGTGTTGCGACTGAACGAAAGAGCCAAAGCCGGTATTTGGCGGCACTCCGGCGTAGTTTATCGTGAGTGAATCCCGCTCACCTTCCAACAGTTCCGTGGGTAGATGGATGAGCAATTCGTCGCCTTGTTGTTCCCATGTTACCACCCCTCCAACATGTACGATGTCCGATACGGTCAATGTTCCAGAAAGATCGAAGGTTATGGAACCCAGATCCTCCAAGGCCGTGAAATGGTGTGTTACCGAGCCTGCGATGGCTCGTATAGCCGGATCCAAGTCCAGCACGAAGCGGTGGTAGGTCAGGTCATACCCCCGGCCGGGTCCACTCCGGTCTTTCGCGAGTGGTAAGCGCGCTTCCTGTGCCGAAAGGTCTTGGAGCAACTGCTTGTCGGAACAATGCTGCGCCGTAGCGACCAATGGGAATAACAAGGAAAGCCAGAGGGTCACACGCATCCGTTCTACGAAGTAACGAAGGATCCGTGGGTTTGGCGTGCCATGGACGATGGTCGCGGACGAAAAGGGACGATTCTCTTCAGAACGCCTCCTTCACGATCTGCCGCACGGCTTCGCTCTTGCCCATGGTGTAGAAGTGCACGCAGGGAGCGCCTTTTGAAATGAGGTCCTTGGTCTGCGCGATGCTCCATTCCACCCCCAATTGTTTCACTTCCGCATCCGTCTTGCATTTCACAAGGCCTTTGGCAAAAGGTTGGGGAAGGTCGATGCCGAAGGTCTTTGGTATGAAGGCGATGTGCCGCATGGTCGTCAGAGGTTTGATACCCGGTATGATGGGCACTCTTATTCCTTCTGCACGACAGAGTTCCACGAAGTTGAAGTACTTCGCGTTGTCGAAGAACATCTGGGTCACCAAGTACTCGGCACCGGCATCCACTTTGCGTTTAAGGTAAGCGATGTCGGTGTTCAGGTTCAATGCCTCGGCATGTTTTTCCGGATAGCAGGCTGCTCCGATGCACAGGTCCGTTGGTGCCGCTTCGCGCTCTTCGTCATGAAGGTATGAGCCCTTGTTCAACCCGGTGATCTGCCGGATCAGGTCATCAGCGTGCGCGTGGCCTTCGCGCTCCGGAATAAAGCTGCTTTCACTTTTGATCGCATCGCCACGCAAGGCCAAAACATTGTCTATGCCCAAAAAGTTGAGTTCGATCAGCGCGTCCTCAGTATCTTCCTTGGTGAAGCCGCCACAGATCAAGTGAGGCACCGTATCAATGTTGTATTTCGCCTTGATCATGGCGCAAATGCCAACGGTACCCGGACGCTTTCGCACGCGGATCTTCTGGAGCAGGCCTTGACCCCGCTCCTTGTAGATCACTTCCTCGCGATGGTACGTAACGTTTATGAAGCTTGGCTTGAACTCCAACAACGGGTCTATTCCCTCATAGATCGAATTGATGTCCTTGCCCTTCAGCGGTGGCAGGATCTCGAACGAAAGCAGGGTCTTTTTCGCGTTCTGGAGATGTTGTATGACTTTCATATGGGGTCGTGAGGATCCTCTCGTTCAGAAGGCGGGCGCGAAAGTAGAAAGGCTGCGCAGTTGCACAGCCTTTCTTTGGTCACTAAGGATCGTGTTATCGCAGAATGGTCACATGCCCGGTAAACTCACGGCCATCTTCAGGGATCTTGAACACGTAATAGTACGTCCCGTCAGGTACATCGGTCGCGCGCCAGTTGTTCTTGTAGTTCGTGGCATCGAACACTTTATTGCCCCACCGATTGAACACCGTTAGCTCGTTGTTGTAGTACTGCCCGTTCTCGATCACGAAGGTCTCGTTGCCTCCACTGTTGTTCGGGGAGAAGACATTGTAAACGATCACTTCCGGAGGACGGATCACATAGGCGATCGCAGTGGTGTCGCTACACCCTTCCGCAGTGGTCACGATCAAGGTCACGGAGTAGGTACCTGGAACAGTGTACGTGTTTGAAATATTCGTTCCGCTACCGCTGATGGTGGAATCGCCCAAAAGATCAAGTATCCATGTGTATTGGACGATCTGGGAGCCATTGCCATTTGAGTCATCAGTGAACAACACGGAGGTGTTCGGTGGCTGCGGAGAAGCCGGGTCCGCATTGATGCCTGCAGTCGGTGTGTTACCCACCACGACCACATGGGGTGCTGAAGTTCCCGTACAACCGTCCACAGTGGAAACGGTGACCGTATACGTTCCAGAAAGCACTGCAGTGCTCTGGTCGGTGTCACCGTTGGACCACAAGTAGCTGGCAAAAGGCTGGTCCACTGTCAAGGTCAACTCGTTACCGCTGCAACTCGCCGTTGGGCCTAAGATCACAGGCATGGGAGCCGGGGCTTCCAAAACCGTAAATGTGTTCGAGAAGGTTGAACACGGACCGATGCTCGCCGTAACAAAGTAGGTGCCCGCCGTTACATTGATCGTTTGGCCGAACGCGTTGTTGTTCCATGTGTAAGTGTCGAAGCCCAAGGTGGCCTGAAGGTTGGCCAAGCCTGTGCCACAATACAGGGTGTCTCCAGTAACGGCAACCGGCGGAAGTACGACCTCTTCAACAGTGACCGTTGTTTCGTAAGCGCAATTGAGGTAGAACGCGGAGACCGTGACGGACTGACTGCTGTCCAGAACAACGCTCGGTGAAGAACCACCATCACTGAAGAAGAAGAAATCGTAGGGGGCTGGATCAAAGCTCAAGGTGGTGCTACTGCCTTCGCAGAACTGGAGGTTGCCAGTGAATACAGGAGGTCCCGGATCCACATTTGTTACCGTGAAGGGCTGTGAAGTATTTGTGCACCCTTGGTACGCTCCGGTCACGGTGTACGTGCCAGCATCAACGGTGGTGTTGATATCCGTGGAATTATTGCTCCACAAGTAGCTTTCATAACCAGGGGAAGCCTCCAGGACCGGGAACGGTTCACCGCAGAATACAGCGTCTCCTACGATCTCCAATGGCGGGGGCTGGATCTCGAATACGGAAAAGGGGAGTGATCCAAGTTGGCAAAGATCGGTCCCAGCAGAAACGGTATAATCTCCCGGAGTGGATACCTGAATGCTTTGACCTGTTTGACCGGTGCTCCAAATGAAGTTACTGAAAACACCGTCCGCAGTAAGCGTGATCGGATTGCCCGTGCAGAAGACCGTAGGTCCACTGATCGTAGGTGGATCCGTTGGAGGTGGAACGATCTCGATAATGATGTCCACCGTGGTGGTCAAGGGTGGCACGCCATCGTCCGTTCCAGAGAAGGTCACGATGTAGGTGCCCACGGCAGTGGGGGTGAATTGGCCGGTTACCGATGCAGCGATGCCAGAAACGTTGTTGGTCTCCACCCAATCCGGAATGCCTGGGGCAGTGCTGGTCGCTGTTGTGATCTGGCCATTTTCGGGACTCAGGAAAGTCACTTCCAGTGTGGCCGTTTGACCTATACACGCTACCAAGGTGTCGCACAAATAAAGTCCAGTGGCGATCGGTGGAATGTTCTGGGTACTGGTGCTGGTGGTGAATAGGAAGAATTTGTTGTCCAGCCAATCAACACCATCCGGGTTACCGAACGGACCATCATATGCATTTCCGGGTTGATCGTTACGCGTGAATTGGATAAAGTCCACACCGTCCCCGCGGTTGGCACCCACCGTGCTCGGAGTGCCGCCAAAACCGTCAATACCCTGTGAGGCACTGCCCGTGGTCCACTGCATGTCCTTATAGCAAAAGCTCACGTTCTTGTCTGTTCCAATGACCAGGTCGGTGCCGTCGGTAATGATCAGCTGAAAATTGTTCACCTTGTCCGTTTGTGCATTGAAATAGCCCACATCCATCCAGTTCACATACATCGCGGTTGGTGTGATCTTGTACAATACCTGTCCTGCGCCCCGGGTGTCCACGTCGGCCCAGAACGGTGCTACCATTTTGTTATTCGCGTTTGGAAAGCCAGTGGAACTGTAAGTGCCGAATGATTGCACAAAGGATACGTTCCCGTTGTTGTTGATATAAACGGTGTTGTAGCTCTCACCGTACAGATCAAAATCGAAGGGTAAGTTGATCAAAACCGAGGAACCATCATCATTGGGCTGCATGGCCAATAGATATGTATCGTCCGGTTCCACCCAGCACCCGCAGCTGCCGCCGCCGCCACGTTCTTCGCCGCCACGCAAGACAGGCCGCGTACCATCCGGCAACGGAGCAAGGATGGGTTGTGCGCCAGCAGGCAATGTTCCATTGAGCTTTGCCGCATCATAATCCGCAGGGCTCATCATCACCGTTTGGGCAATGCCTGTAAACGGAAGGCAGAGCGCCACTAGCACTGCGCAAAGGATAACTGAGGAGCGTTTCATTTTGAAAGGTGGGCTTTTAACGGAATTGGTCATTGTTGATGCACTGATGGACCTTGCTTGAAGGGGCCCTTGCTTTGTTGTATCCATCCTTTACAGGCTTGCAAACTTACATTTTCCACGGATCCCCGTGTTTCAATTCAATCTAACGCGTGTCAACCAGACAACTTTGCCTTCGGACATGGTCCGGCCATCATCGGTTACAGCTTCCACCGCGACCATGTACATGCCGTCTTCACACTTATCCCCGGTCCAAGCTTCACCGCTGTTGGTGCTGAACACAAGTTGGTCATTCTTCATGGAGTACACCCTCACCATCATGCTCCGATAACCTTCGCGAGCTAGTGTATAGGTGTCGTTCACCCCGTCGCCATTGGGAGTGAAGGTATTGGGCATGAAGAGCTTGGGCATGGCGGCCATACCACGGTCCGCTGCTATAGCATTTTCCGTTCCCTCCTCAACTTGCCGGGTCGCATTTTCATCAACTGGGACACTTGCAGGATTCGTGAGTACTTCCATCTGCACCTCATCCGTGAGCTTACGGATGATGCTTTCCACTTTTTCGGGCACGTTTACAACGGACGTGGCTGGTTTAGGCGCGTGGTCCAAGATGCTCGGATCAGTCGTTTCTGGTGGAAGCGGGATAATGGTCTCTCGCTGCCGATCCTGGCCGCCGACAACCGCGGCAGAGCGCTCGATGTTGGCATTTTGCAAAGAGCTTCGTTCCGCACGTGGTGCAATTGTTCGCTCCTGCGATACCGAACTGATTGATCTTGCGGTTGCTAAAGGACCAATGCCCTCAACATTGGCAGTCTGTTCGTTCAATGCTGCAACGCCAGCATCTTCCGGGATGATAGTTCCGGCATTTGGTGGAACCAGTTCCACAATAGGCTCTTTTGCAACTTCCATGGAAGGTTCCCTCACCAAGAAGTAACCCATTACACCGATCACAACTACTGCTGCACCGGCAGCTGCCCAGCCCATGGTTCCAATGGTGGAACCTGTTACAGCTCCATGGCCCAACTGCGAACTGATGCCCTGCCATACAGAGGGGTCCACCATGCTCTCGTGGCCTTGGAAACGTTCCTTGAAAAGGTCTCCAACCCCATCCGTTCCAGCGCCGTTCATGGCCATCTGTTCCTGGATCGCGGACCAAACACCCGGGTCCACGGGACTTTCATGTCCCTGGAACCGTTCGCTGAACAAGTTGTTCATGCCGTCTTTCATGCGTTGTGTCCGTATTGGGCCGCAGCTTCCTTCGGCAATAACTTTCGTAAGTAGGCCCGCGCTTTCATGAACTGCGATTTCGACGTGTTCTCTGAAATGCCCAGCATTTCAGCTATGTCCTTATGCGGATACCCTTCAATGGCGAACAAATTGAACACCGTACGGTAGCCCGTGGGCAGCGACTGGATCATGTCCATGAGCTCGTCCGTGGTCATGCCGCTCAGTACATGCTCGTCCTCGCTGTGCAAGTGCTCGGCAACCGTAAGGTCCACGCTATGATCGTACGGTTTGTTCCGGCGTATGTGGTCCAGGGCGGTATTGACCATGGTGCGTGCGATCCAACCTCCCAGCGGGCCATCACCGCGGTAATGGTCCATTTTCTGGAACACCTTCACAAAGCCATCTTGCAGGATATCCTGCGCTTGGTCCCTATTGTGTGCGTAACGCATGCAAATGCTCATCATTTTTCGCGCAAACTGCTGATAAAGCGCCTTTTGTATGACGGGATCGCCTTTGACGCAACCTGCTGCGAGCTGTTCATCCGTAAGGGCCATCCGGGTTGTATGATGCGATCCCATGGGAGAAAGTTGCCTGTGGGTGGCTGATCCTGCGCTTTGACCGGTCGATCGTAATGCACGGACCGCTGAACAAACTGCAAGGTACAGTAATTCCGCAGACCCCTTGCTAACCGTTACCTTCGCGAACTTTTCGACCCAAGGCTCCGCCTTTTCCATGGAACACATTCGCAATTTCTGCATTATCGCCCACATCGACCACGGTAAAAGCACCTTGGCCGATCGTCTCCTGCACATGACCGGCACCATTGCCGATCGCGATATGCAGAAGCAGAACCTGGACGATATGGACTTGGAACGTGAGCGTGGCATCACCATCAAGAGCAAGGCGATCCAGATGGACTACACCCTGAACGGGCAGAAGTACATCCTGAACCTGATCGATACGCCGGGCCACGTCGACTTTTCCTACGAGGTGAGCCGTTCCATCGCCGCGTGCGAGGGTGCTTTGCTCATTGTGGATGCCACTCAAGGGATCCAAGCACAGACCATAAGCAACCTCTATCTCGCTTTAGAGCATGATCTGGAGATCATCCCGGTGCTGAACAAGATGGACCTCCCAAGCGCCAATCCGGAGGAGGTGAAGGACCAGATCGTGGACCTGATCGGCTGTAAGCTGGAAGACATCCTGAGTGCCAGCGGCAAGACCGGTGCGGGTGTGGACAAGATCTTGGAGGCTGTTGTAGAGCGTGTGCCCGCACCCAAGGGTGACCCGGCAGCTCCGCTGCAAGCATTGATCTTCGACAGCGTCTTCAATCCCTTCCGTGGGATCATCGCCTATTTCAGAGTGATGAACGGAGTGCTGAAGAAAGGGGACAAAGTGAAATTCTTCAACACCGGTGTGGTGTACGATGCTGATGAAGTGGGCTGCCTGAAGATGGAGATCAAGCCCCAACCCGAGGTGCGAGCGGGGGATGTGGGTTATATCATCAGCGGCATCAAGACCGCTAGCGAGGTGAAGGTGGGAGACACGATCACGCACCGAGATCGCCCCTGCGCCGAAGGGATCAAAGGGTTCGAGGATGTGAAGCCGATGGTGTGGGCCGGCATTTTCCCGGTGGATACCGACGAATACGAAGAGCTGCGCGATGCGATGGAGAAGCTCCAACTCAATGACGCCAGCTTGACTTGGACCCCGGAAAGCAGTGCGGCACTAGGCTTCGGTTTCCGTTGCGGTTTTCTTGGTTTGCTCCACATGGAGATCATCCAAGAGCGGTTGGAACGTGAATTCAACATGACGGTGATAACCACCGTGCCGAACGTGGGCTACATCGTCACGAAAACGGATGGCGAAGTGATCAATGTGCATAACCCGAGCGAACTACCTCCGGTGATGCATATTGCAAACATCCAAGAGCCGTACATCAAGGCGCAGGTTATCACCAAGTCGGAATACACGGGTTCCATCATGACGCTGTGCATCGAGAAACGTGGGATGCTCACCGGACAGAACTACCTCACGACAGACCGTGTGGAACTCACTTTTGAATTACCGCTCGGCGAGGTGGTCTTCGATTTCTATGACAAGTTGAAGAGCATCAGTCGCGGTTATGCCAGCTTCGATTACCATCCGATCGGCTTCAAGGAAAGTGACCTGATCAAATTGGACATCTTGCTCAACAGCGAGAACGTTGATGCGCTTAGTGCCTTGATACACCGCGATCACGCGCATGAGCTGGGTAAGAAGATGTGCAGCAAGCTGAAGGAGCTTCTGCCTCGACAGCAATTCGACATTCCCATCCAAGCCGCTATAGGTGCCAAGATCGTGGCCCGCGAAACCGTTAAGGCCCTGCGCAAGGACGTTACCGCCAAGTGTTATGGCGGCGATATTTCACGCAAGCGGAAGTTGCTGGAAAAGCAGAAGGAAGGGAAGAAGCGCATGCGCCAAGTAGGTAGCGTGGAAGTGCCACAGGATGCGTTCTTGGCGGTGCTGAAGTTGGATTGAAGGGGTCAACTTAATAGTACAAGGTCCAAACCCTTGAACTGCTTGAACGCCGTGTCCGTTGTGACCATGGTGTTGCCTCTTGTAATTGCGAAGGCGGCCAGATAGGCATCCATCCAAAGTTTGGGCGACACCGTCCGTATGGCACCGAGTGGTTTCCATTGTGCATCCAATTCAGGTGGTTCCTCGAGATACGCCATGCGGTCATCGGTCATCCATGTCTGTTGCAATTTCCATGCATCGGCATTGACCAACGGAGCTTTGCCATAAGCCTGCATGATGACCTTGGTGGTCAATAGCCGGAGAAGACCTTGTTGTGTCGCCCGGTTGAACGCAACACTTCCGCGGTGCGTCGCAGTGCTGAGCCAATCCATGGCGATCTTATGATGAGAATGGTTATTCACCGATAGTGCAAACCACACACTGACATCGGGCAGTTCGGTCTTCATTCGCCACTTCCATAAAGTACTTCGGCGATCCGTTCAGGTGTCACTTCCTCGCCCGGACGAGCTTTGTGCCCGCCTTTTATGATAGGCATTTCACTTGGCGAAAGGATCCGGATCTTCTTCACCTTTTTGTTCTGGCGGAACAGGTCATTGAGCGCTTCGGTGAGAAGGTCTTTCATACTGCGCCCTTCTTCCGCTGCGCGGATCTTGATCCGCTGCACCAGGTCATCGGGCAATTCGATCGTGGTCTTCATCTATACAAAGATAGGCAAACCCATATTTACGGGCGTTAACTTTTATCAGCGTTCTGGACCGGCATTATCGAAGGGAAAGTGCGGCAGGGCACCTGCTGAGGACACGCGTTCCGGTCCTCGGTCGGCAAAAGCGCAAACTGTTGGATAATCAACAGCGAGTGAAAAGCGCTCCTACCGTCGGCTGGCAGGTGCGTAGATCCGGTAGCGCCGAATTGCCACTGGATCATGTCTTGGCGCTATTCAAGTTGGATCAGTGGTCCAATCCTAATGCTTGTCTTCAGCAACAGGTACTTGGTCCGACACCCGCGTATAGATCCTGGAATACTCATTTTCAAAACTCACTTCAAATCGCCCGTTCAAAATCACCGGCCACGGATGCTTTGCCACTTTTTCGTCGATGCCATTTCCGATGAACAACACCTGATCGATCTCTACTGGGATCCCGGATCGCCAGTGCCGCAACAACCAATAGGGGTCCAAACGAATGCGCAACCAGCCGGCAGTGTGCGGCTTTCCATCCTCACAGATGTATGGAACAGACTCCTTCGCGGATAAGACAATTCCATCGTGATCGATCGCTACGTAGGACACCTCATGTTGGAATAGCCAATGATGGTTCGCTAAGACGGGCATTATCAAGCTGCCCGGTTCCAATGCAGCACTTGCTTCCATCGTGCTGTGGTGCGCATCTTCCAGTTCAGCGAATGTTGCTTCTGCCTGGAAGAGCCGCACCAGTTGCAATGGCACAACACAGAGCGCCGAACCGCCTATGGTCCAGGCCGTGAATTTTTGAGGTACGTCGGCTACGGCGATGATCCAGTTCGTGATCATCAGGAAGGCCAACCATTGGCTTCGCTCAGCGACCAATTGCATGCTTGCGCTGGGTGCTGAGAACAACCACGTGAGCAGTATGGATCCGATGGACAGTGCAAGGACCGCATCATGCCAATAGATCTTACGGCCCAGTTTGAGCCGTGCTCCTATGCCCACCGTTATCGATGCCAAGAGCAATACACCCACACAGCGGATCACCCATTGCTCTTGTACGTGGTCCACGAGATACAGTGGACGCAAGAGAGCGAAGTCATTGATCTCCGGCAGGTCATTGACATTGGGTAGAGGTGGGGCTTGGAGGAATCGTGCTATGAATAGCACGCACATGGCCAATAGCACGGATGCGATCATTGCACGTGTGAGCACGCGACGATGCGAAACCCGGGTCCCTGTGGTTCGCTCCTGAAGTAATTCCACCACAAATGCCGGTAGTAAGAGCATGCATACCAGAACAGGTCCGAACCGATGTGTGTAATAAGCCACGACCAAGCCCATCAGCGCTCCGAGCCATCTTGCAACGGGTTCATGTCCACGTGCTTTCCACCACGCAGCGGTTCCAAAGCCGATCGCAACAGCGAGGATGAAATGGAATAATCCAAGAAGAAGAACGAAGTTGAATGTGACCGGCAACAACCAGAGGGTCGCCGGGCGAATGCGTGCCCCATTTGCACGATGGAACATGATCATGGAAAGTGTTAAAGCACAACTTACCATTGCTGCGAACAGTGCATGTGTTCGTTCCGGCGGGAAGAATGCCAGAAGCACCATCAACGCACGGTCGCCGAGCCAACCGTGCATCGCATTGGCATTGTAAATAACGCCATGTGACAAATGCGTTGCAGTCGTCCAAGGCGCTGGAAGCAATGAGGCGTGGAAGACGTGAAGTGGACCGTCCACGGTAGTGAAATACCGGAAGAAAAGCATCGCTACCGCATTGGCGAAAAGCAGAACCAACAAGATGGCAGGAACAGGACTACGTTGCATTGGAGGAAATGTAATCCATCCGAAGTTAGATCATGTTCAATTGTCTGTCAGGACAGCAAACATCGTAGCGTAAACGAACGAACCCCGACCTAGGTCGAGGTTCGTTGCCATCTGGATATGGGCCGGTCAAAGCGCGTCCAATGCGTCCTCGAATGCGGTAAGCGTAGTTGGTGTAAAGGTCATAGGGACATTCAGTCCGTTGGTAACGTTGACCGTGGTAAAACTTGAGTTGTAGCCGGTAGGAGTGCGGTGCAAACCAACTACAACAGCTTGAACGCCTACGCCCACTTCCTGCCATGAACTGTATGTCTGCCCCGTCGTATTGGACATATTCATCATTGAATTCTCCGTTGGAAAGGCGATCCATACAAAAGTGCTATCCGTTGACTGGCCCACTGGTATGGTCGAAGTAACCACGGTCCTGTTCGGATAGTTGTAAAAATAATCGCAATTGACCCAGAACAAGGAATCCGCTGAGGGGTAATAATAGAACGGTGGGTCTGGCCAAACAACAACGTAGGTCGTATCCACGTAGTAGTCTTCTTCCACATCAACCACCGAAGAATCAACCACGGTCCATATCATGTCACCGTTCGGGTTCTCCCTGCCGGTGAACAATTCCATATTCGTGTCGCCCGTGCTAGTTGGGATCTTTGCGACAAGACCACCCGGAGCGATCCGCAGAAAATTGCCACCCTGTGAAGCGGTAAGTCCCAACTCACCACCACTGCGCAGCATCTTCAGTGTGCCATTGTCGTTACCTATTGTCTGTTTGTTCAACCAGATCATGTCGCCAATGGAAAGTACCTCAACCAATTTCACAGTTACCGTTCCGGTGACCAGTGAGCCATCGAGTTGGCGAAATGCGTTCGGTTCGAAGATCAATTGCGTGCCCTTGTTCCCCATGACCTGACCACCGGTAGTGGCATTCACGCTGTAGGTCTGGGTGGCGTTCGCCATGTTATTCGCCACGAATTGCTCGAAAACGGTTCGTCCTGCAACGGGTGTGGGTGAAGGAGAGATCGGGTCACTCGGGTTGTCCTTCTTACATCCGGCGATCAACGCGATGGCGAAGAACGAGGTGATCAATACGTGTTTGGTCTTCATTCGAAATCGGGTTTTGGTGGATCGTTATTTTATCTTGGAGGTTACCTAGGTAGACGTGAATATAGTGAGAAGCGCTGCTTCCTTGATTTCGACCGGGCGGTATTACAGCAGTTTACTAAAACGGATCACGTTCAACCGAGGCTCTATGGACATAGACGTAGGCACCATGCGCAGGGTTGGGTCGGTCGAGTGATCTTTTTGATCCATTGATTCACAAAGCATCTCCATTTCTGTGAAGAGGTCGAAGGGATGATAATGACGAAAATGTGTCTGCATTGGGCTGGATGGTCCATGCAGCATAAAGGGATCCAATTTTGCAAAATGGTGCCAAACCCACATTGTGAATATCAAGATCGAACCGGTTTTCCATCGTGTATTTATGGGGAGGTTTTGCCCCATTCATGTGATGTGTTTTGGCCATGACGATCTCACATGAAGCAGAGATCATGCGACCTGATGTGATCAGTGGTCCTTCGGCACGCAGCATGCCCATGGAACGCTAAACACATTCCCATGAACAATCTGCTAAATATCATCATCGTCTTGCTCGTAGTTGGTTGGCTGATCGGCTTTATTGCTTTCGGCGCGCTCGTTGGATCATTGATACATATCTTGCTCGTCTTGGCCGTGATCGGGATCATCTACCGATTGGTATCGGGTAAGTCCGGCACCTGAGCGGTAGAGCAACATTATATGAATTGGAAACGCATCGGCGCGTGGTTTGGCACGTTGGTCATTATTGCTTTGTTCTTGATCTTCGCCGTGCCTTGGTACGCTCAGCACCGTGTGAAGACGCTTATTGAGCCTTACATATCAAACCCCGAAGATGTGGAAGTCTTTGTGGATCTGATCGCTGGTGCTCTGCTGGTGAACAACGCTGAACTTCAGGTAGCCCCTATCCCAGGAAAGCGGATACGCAGTGTCACTGGTCATTTGGATTCGCTCGCAATTACGGGCCTGTCCATTTATCGGCTGCTCTTCAAGCGTTCAGTTGATGTGGATGAAGTGCTGATCCGAACAAGTGCACTCAACCTCGTGGTGGATCAGGCGGATACTCTGGCAGGAAACGAAGTGCCTCAACGAAAGAAGAAGGAACGCAACATATCGATCGGTTCCTTTGACATAAGGTCCATATCCCTTTCCTGCGAAGTTCATGGTTCGGATACCTCGAACTTTTCCTTGGATTCTTTGCTGGTGAAAGCAAATGACTTCACGTTGAACGCCCCTGGTGCGGATCGATATCCCCATTTCCGCAATTCTTCGATCGGTCTGAGCGGCTTCAGGATGGACGGATCCTCCGGTTATGCGTTGGAGGTAGGAAGTATTACGATCGATGAGAACGCAGCAAATGTGCAGGTACAGGAGATCGCATTTGGGCCTACAATTGAACTGCAGAAGTTCGCCACCACATTGGACCATGAGCGAGATGCTTTTGAAATGAAATTCGGACGTATTTCCATACTCGGGTTCGACCTGGATCAGATGTATGCGACCAAGGCGATACATGCCCGTGCATTACGTGTAACGGATGCGGATATCATTGTCATGCGCGACAAGACCTTGCGTGATGGCCCGCAACCGTATCGTCCCTTGTTGGGTAAAGCGATCCGGAAATTGCCACTGGGCTCTGGGGTCGATTCGTTGGTGCTTTCGAATTTGAGTGCCACATATCATGAACGCGCAGATCGTGATCGAGGCTTCGGGGTCATTCCGTTCACTGCGCTTAACGCCATTTGCACCGGCGTTCGCAATTCGTCCGAGACGAACGTACTCATGGTGCTCGATGCCCAGTGCGTCGTATTCGATGATACGCCGGTCACTATGCATTTGACGACGGACCTTCAAGACACTACCGATCGTTTTGTGGTGGATGCCAGTATGGGCCTAATGTATTTTCCGGTGATCAACAAGGCGTCGGCGCCTTTAGCTGATGTGAGAGCAACTGCTGGTGTACTTCAATCGCTTGTGTTCCACATGGAAGCTGATGATCGTAGGGCAAACGGCACTGTAAAGATGCGCTATGATGGGATCAAGCTTACTGGCGGCCGCATCGAAAAGGACCGTGCCATCAGCGGACTTCTTTCAGTTGTGATCAATGCAGTAGTGCGCAACGATAGCAAGGGTGCAAAGGGCAAGGGTCGAATCGGAACGTTCGAGATGGAGCGCCGACGCAATAGGGCGATATTCAACTATCTCTGGACCGGATTGAAGGAAGGTTCCATGGGCATGTTACTTCCTAAGCCCTTGACCAAATGATCAGCTATATCAACCATCTGTTCGCCTGATCATCTATTCGGTCTGAACTGGTTCTTTGATACCTCGAACTATCGCGGGCCAAGGAGTGATGACGAAGCCTTATCGCATTACGCGCACCGCACAAAGGCTTGTTCCACATCACGCAATTCTGCCGGCACGACGACAGCTCTGGTCTCTGTTACAGGAAGTAATTCACGCTTCTCCGAAATGATCGGTGAGCCGATCACGGCATGCACTTTTACACCGCAGTCTTCCAATGTGGTCACAACGTAGAACGGGACAGTGAGCGCGGAGAGTTGAATGTGGCCCAACGCGATCATGCGCAGTTCCTCTTTTTCGTGCTGTTCCATGTAGGATCTAGCATTGTCCCTATCCAAGAAAACGGGGACGGTGGTCGCAGGTAGAAATGCGAAAGGAACAACGATGAATAGGGTGCGATCCTTCATCCTTTAGGATCTTGAATGACCAGACCCCTTCGCGCTACTGACCTTGCGAGCATGGTCCGACGGAACGACCCCTGCCTTCTTCTCTCTATTGTTTGCCCGTGTGAAATGGGCACCGAAGATCAAGATGACCGTGGAATAGTACACCCAAAGAAGGATAACCACCACAGCACCGGCTGCGCCATAGGTGTCGCCTACACCGCTTAACCCGATATACGTTCCGATGAGGAACTTGCCGGCAGTGAAGAGAACAGCCGTAAGAAGTGCGCCTCCCCACACATCGCCCCACGTGATCTTCGCATCGGGCAGCACCCTGAAGATCAAAGCGAAAATGAATGTGATGATCCCGAACGACAATATAATGTTCAAGATCTTGAGCATGACCTCGGTGCCTTCGGAGAAGATCACGGCCAAGCGATCACCGAATGCCGCCAAGCCCGCATCCAGGACCAGACTTACCAAGACCAAGAAGCCCATGCAGCCTACCAAGGCCAATGATATCATTCGAGAAGTGAGGTATTTCCAAACCGCATGACCGGGTTTTGCTTCCACCCCCCAAACACTGTTCAAGGTGGTCTGCAGGCTGCCGACAACCGTGCCAGCGCTGATCACCAATGCACCAATACCCAAGGCCTTGGCAAAGAACTTCGTCTCCGTTACCTGGGCATTTTCCAACATCTCGCGCATGGATGCTGCTGTTCCGGAACCGATCAACCTTGCAGCTTGGTCCAACAGTGCCTGACGCACCGCTGCTTCATCATAGAATGTGGCCGCTACCATGATCGTGATGATCATAACAGCCGGTAAGGAGAAGATGGTGTAGTACGCGATCGTCGCTGCTTTGGACATGGGGTCGTTCGCAATGAAATCCTTGCTCGCGACCTTCAATGTTCTCCAAAACCTTCCGAACCATGTGTTTCCTCTCTTGGGTAGAACGCTTTTGTCCGCGTGTGGAATTGTTCGGGTGGGTGCAGTTCTGTCCATGGGGTGAAAGAGGTGATGTATTTCCATGCCAGATCTGCTCCCATTGGCGCACTGCGGAGTTGTTGTGTGTTTTGTCAAGATCGGCGCGCTCGATCGGCCACGGACCGAACCGGATCAACGTTCTTGTTCTGAGCAAGGGAAGCCACGTGAGAACAGAGTTGGGGTGGGAATTGCCCAAATCGCGCTCGCGGAACAACGTATTGTCGGTTGTTCTACCGAGATCCGTTAGTCCCATTGGACCAGCTGAACATGGCACGCTTATCACAAGGCGTACCTTCCGCTCCCACCGATGCACAGTCTTCCTCTCCTTCTTTCCTTGGTCCTGTTGGTCACAACCAACGGACTTTTCGGACAGAGCAAGAAGGCGAAGGATCGGATCCGCGAAGACACGCTCTATGTCATGGACCTCTCTCGCCGGCCGACATTGCGCCTGTACGGCAGCAACAAATTCAATAGCATGGTGGTGCGTTCCAACAAAGGTTTTACAGACCTGCGCTATCGACCGAACGGGAAGTACATCATTGGGGTGGGAGCGAGCTACCGAAGGCTTACGTTGAACATCGGTGTGCCCATGCCTTTCGTGAACACGGATAACGACCGCCGCGGACGCACGCGCTATTTGGATGCACAAGCCAATTTGCACACCCCTACGCAGTCATCCAATTTGTTCCTTCAGGTATTCAAGGGGTACCATATTACTTCCCACGCAAAGGGCTTGTTCAATTGGGACCAAACAACGGATTTTCCTTACCGCGAAGACCTCTTGCAGTATAACATAGGTCTTAGCACGCTGCGGATCCTGAACCCGAAACGCTTCAGCTATCGCGCCGCCTTCAACCAAGATGCTTGGCAAAAGCGATCACAGGGTTCCTGGCTTGCTGGCGGATACCTAACCTGCTACGTGGTCAACGCGGATTCCGGGCTGGTGCCAACACGGATAGCCAATGAGTTCACGGAACGTTCCGATCTACGGAAGGGAGTGTTCCTCGATCTGGGGGTACTGGGCGGATACGCCTACACGCTGGTGCTACACCAGCACTGGTTCGCGACGATCAGTGCGGCGATCGGTGGTGGGCCCACTGGGCAATTTCTCACCTCCGACAAAATGGATGGAACCTATCGATCGAACTCAGCCGGATTCGGCTGGCATGCGCAATTTCGTGGTGCTCTGGGTTACAACAGCCGGACGCATTATGTGGGTGTGATCTTCAATCAGGAAAATGTCGGCTACCCGATGGGGAAGAGCAATGGATTCGCTTGGGATGTGGGAAATGTCCGATTGATCCTTGCGATGCGTTTGCAACGGAAGGCGCCCAAGATCGTCGAAAGGGGTTTTCGCTGGCTGGAGAAAGAAACGCCGGTGCCGATCGCACCCTAGTCTAGTCGGGGATCGACAACATTTGGGATCGTGGTGTGTTTTCCCCGTTTCCGAGGTGTTGACGGATTTCTTTTCCCCGTTCCATCGCCCAGAGCCATATTCGTTTCCGCGAGCATGTTGCGCTTGGAATGCCCGTCTCCCTAGCAGTTGCGGCACCTCATCCGTTGGTCATTCTTGTCATGGCAGCCAATTTGCCTTTTGTACATCAAACCACAACGACCATGAAAACGACTAGTCTGATAACAATGACGATCGCTTTGGCCACCTTCGGCTTGGTGGCATGTTCCGATGCTCCGCAGGATGGCGAGAAAATGGAGAACCAGGTGGACAACACCATGGAGAATATCCAACAGGAGAAAAAGGATATCGCCGAGGACATGCGTGAGATGCGCAACAAGATCGAGATGCGAATGACAAAAGTTGAAGCTCAGCTATCTGATCCTGAACTCGATGCAGAGACGCGGGCGAAATTTGAACAGGAGAAGACGGAGCTGAAGCAGCAAATGGATCGTGTGGACGGGAATCTTTCAGAGGTTGAAAGGGCCACCAAGGAAACGTGGAACGATGTGAAAGCAAGTTCTGAAAAGGCTGCGGATGAAACTGAGAATTGGTTCCAGCGTCAAAAGGAGCTCATCGACCAGAAAACCGAAGTGGACAACGACAACGATGGTCACTAACACTGGAGTTGAATTGCAGCGCATGGCGTTGAAGTAGTACCGAGTGCCTGCTGCGTAACCGATACTGAAGAACAAGCCTTGGATCTGAACTAGGCACAAGAATTGCTAAGACAAGGAAGAACACACCAAAAACAAACAAACAAAATGGCAAGTACAAAAAGCACAGTGGCGATAACACTGACCGCATTGGCCGCAGGAGCCGCGTTAGGCATGCTCTTCGCACCGAAATCAGGGAAGGATACCCGCAAGGATATCTCCAAGAAAAGCAAAGACCTCTCGAAGAAGCTCTCCGGGCTTGTGAAAGAAGGTACGGATATGTTGAGCCAGCTGAAAGGCGAAGCTGACGATCTGGCCGATAGCGCGACAGGAAAGGCACGCGACATTAAGGATCGTGCCAAGGACGTTGTGAGCGAAGCAGCACAGGCTGCCCGTAGTACCGTCGCAGGAAAGAACTAGAGTTCCTTCTGCATTCGAACGATCCCGATGAAACCAGTTGTTTCGATCGGGATCGCTTGCGTTCGTACATTTCGTTTGAATGATCTCATCACGTTTTCTCCGTCCTCTCTTAATTACCCATGGGCCTATTCAATTCAACGGATCACAATGAGGGGACAGTAGGTTCCCAGGACCTTCATTCCGGCCTTCCATATTGGTTGGTAAGAAATGGGATCGCTTCTACCTTTCCACGATTAGCCGAGGATGTGCGTGCAGATGTGGTGATCGTTGGTGGTGGCATCACTGGTGCTCTTTGTAATTATTCATTCAGTAGTGCCGGTCTATCAACGGTGGTGGTCGACGGCCGAAGTTTCGGAACCGGTAGTACGTGTGCAAGCACTGCGCTGCTGCAATACGAGATCGACACGCCCTTAATTCGACTGGTGGATCTGGTAGGTGAACGGAACGCGGTCGCCGCCTACCAGCTCAGTGTTCAAGCTGTTGATGGTCTAATGGCCACAGCGCAGGGTATAGGGTTCGACGGTCTCACTTCACGACCCAGCATCCAGTATGCAAGCAAGTCTGCGCATGCAAAACAACTGCGGAAGGAATTCAAATTGCGTCAAGCGCATGGTATGCCTGTTGAGTTGTTGGACGGAAAGGAGGCCGTTCGGTCCGTGCTGCCATTCGCAGCTGCCGCCGCACTGCGTTGCGACACGGCTGCAGAAACGGATGCACTCGCCTTTGCACAGGCATTGCACAAGGCAAGTGTGAAGAACGGTGCCAGGATGTTCGAACACACCCACGTGGTGGAGGTCAACGAGGTGAAGTCCGGAGTGGAACTACGCACAGAGGAGGGCCATCTTATTCGTGCGAAGTACATGGTCTATGCCACCGGCTACGAAACGATCGATACCCTGCCCAAGGATGTGGTGGACCTGAACAGTACCTACGCCATGATCAGTACGCCCATGGACGTGGAGCCATGGCCTGATCAAGCTTTGGTCTGGGAGACCGCTACACCCTATTTGTACATGCGCACGGCTCCGGGCGGCCGCATCATTGTGGGTGGCCGGGACGAACCTTTTCGGTCACCCAAGTTGCGCGACGCACTTCTTGCCAAGAAGGCGAACGCACTGCATCGTGACTTCAGCAAGTTGTTTCCGGAAACCTCTTTCAAAACGGAATTCAAATGGTGTGGCACCTTCGGAAGTACCAAGGATGGCCTGCCCTATATTGACAGTGGACCCAAGACACCGCATTGCTTTTATGCGTTGGGCATGGGAGGCAATGGGATCACGTTCAGCGCGCTGGCTGCTGACCTGATCCGTGATCGGATCTTGGGCCGCGCCGTGCCCGACATGGATCTATTCCGATTCGATCGGTAGTGTTCCAGAAACTTTTCGAAGACCAAAGTAGCACACTTGTTTTGCGCAGAGCAAAGGGAATTTTATAGGGTGCTTCAACGCGCGCACGGCACTCACCTGCTCTTCTTCCCTTCGTCTCGTTCCTTCTTATCGTTCCCAGAACCCAGCAGATACCCGAAGGGTTCCAGATCAGGGACGCGGTCGAAAATGACTTTGATGATCGCCGTCATTGGAATGGCCAGGAACATTCCCGGAATGCCCCACATGGCCCCACCGATCATTACCACGATCAGGGACATCAACGCATTGATCTGCACGCGCGAAGCGACGACCATGGGAACGATGAAGTTGTTATCAATGAACTGCACTGCTGCGTATACACCAAGCACCCATAACGCTGCTGTGGCATCTTTGGTGGCTAGTGCAACGAGCATGGGCAACAGCGTGGCAACCATCATTCCGATGTACGGTATGAGATTGAGGACAGCAGCTAGAACAGCCAATAACAAGGCGTATTGCACACCGATCAGCATCAGTCCAAGCCAGCTCAGTACGGCCACGATCACTGCTTCGAACAGCAGCCCGATCAAATAGCTCTGCACCACGCCTTTCGTTTGACCGAGAACGTCCTCCAATGCATCGTGGTCGCGGCGTGGGAACAATTTGCTCAGGAAGGTGAGGAATAGGTCCTTGTACAGGATGATCAGAAAAGTGAACACCGGGAGCAAGAAAAGGAAGCCGAACATAGTGCCCACAGTGGCCAACGTCTGGCCGACCATGGCTCCTCCCTTCTCCATGCCTTCGTCCTTGACCTTCTCTACGGCATCATCCACTTCGCTTGCCTTTACATGTGCGGTGTCCTGCAACCACCCTTGTGCCTGATCCCCCATCTCGTTGAGCTTGCTTTTCAGTTGGGGCAACGTTTCACTGAAATTCATTGCTTGGGTTCCTATGAAATACCCCAACCCGATGAGAGCCGCCATTGCGATCAATACGGCCAAGGCTATACCCAGAACACGAGGTAGACGGATCCGAGTGAGGAATTTCACCACCGGATCCAGCAAGATCGCCAAGAGCAGAGCGAACAAGAGCGGAGTCGCAATGGGTTTCGCCACATACATCACAAAGAACAACGCGACCACACCCAACAGGATCAGGCTCAATCGCTGGTAAAGTGGTTGAACGACACGAACGCGTGTCTGTGTTTCAGGATCCAAGTTGGACATGGTGGTGGGAATTGATGGGACAATTTAGCGGTCTGTGAACGATCCTTGATCAGTATTGGTGTAGTGCACGTCGGATATGTTTGTTCAGAAATTCCGATCCGGGACTAAAGGGCAATTATTTCCGCTGACGAACATACTTTTCCTTTGGTCGCGCTATCTCGTCCTTGCAGTGCCCTTCTCCTCGCGGTCGTGAAGCTTACTTGAATTTGTTGTTCTGTTGCAAGCGAATGCGCTGGGTACTTACCGTCAAACATGTCCGGATCCAACTCGCTTTCCTGCACAGCGCTGAACATTTTCACCGGTATGGTGACGAGCCCTAAGCCGATGGTGCCTTTCCAAATAGCTTTCATTGCTCCCTATTTTTCGGCGATCTTTTTCAAGCCTGCCATCATCATCTTCCAGTTCTTCTCGGATTCCCTCTTGGCTTCTGCTGAAGGATTGTTATCCTGCGTAAGGACCACGTGTGTCCGGTCCTCTTTCATGCTCAAGCGGATGTGGATCTCTCGGCAGTTTTCCGGTTCGTCCTTCTCGCCGGAGGACTTGCTGATGTGCGTATAGGCCAAGTGCTCAGGCTTGTCAAAGTGTAGGACCGTGCCTTTGTCTTCGAATTTCTTTCCCTTGAATTCGCCACGCCACACCACGGGACCGCCCACCTTCCAGTCGGTTTCCAGTTCGGCGCCCATCATGTATTGCTTCACATCCTTGGGCGAGGTCAGAGCTCTCCAAATACGCTCAGGGGAAGCGTCGATGTCCAATTGGACCTTGGAAGTATACTTCTTCGTTTCCATGATCCGTTGGTTTGCTGCACTGGTTCGTTGGGCTCAACCCTTCTTGGCCGTTACCGGATCTTTCTCCCGCGCCCAATGGCGATGGGCGGCAATGGCGGAAATGAAGTCCTGCGATACCGCTTTGCCGCTGGCTCCTTTTACGATACCCGGTGCATCCTTCGCGTCGCCCATGCCCCAAATGTCGAACAATGCATCCGCGTCACCGATCAGCGCGATCGCCTTGGCGTGCCGGAACGCATCGCTCACGAAATCCTTCGCGTCGGGATAGTCCGCCCATGGATCCTTGTTCACTACGGCGATCGCATCGAAAACCACGGAGGTGCTGGTCATCAACGATTGGTCAACGTCCTTCCCCATCTTCGGCGCGATCACTTTTACCATGGCGCCTTCACTTTCCAAGGTCGCCTTCATCGTCTTTGCCATCGCGGCACCATCGGCGTCGGCGAGGATGGCGATCCTGCGGGTACGGATCGTGTCCTTGATCGTATTCGCCATGCTGAGGGCTTTCGATCGTTGGATCACCGGGGGTTCATCGTACGGTTGCACATCTACGGGCGGTGTGTCCGCAGGGATGCTTTGGTTGATGGGTGGTTCCACTTCGGGTACGTCGATGTCGAATGCATCCGCGACCTGTTGGGCAAGATCGTGGTCCACGAAGGCCAGTAGGCCGATCATGCGTTCGCGAACTGCAGCTGTATCCACCTTGCCCAACTCGAACCGAAGGGCATTGATGATGTGGTTCTGCTCCGGTTTGCTTTGACTGTTGTAGAACAAGGTCGCTTGACTGAAGTGGTCCATGAATTTCTCGCTCTTGGCACGGACCTTCATGTCCTCCATCGGTTCTGGGAACGACGTGAAGCCACCGTTCTTCATGCCTGCTTGGAAGGGACAACCACCACCGAGCGTGTTCGGCTCATAGTTGATGTGGCTCTTGTTGATGGTTTGCCGCATATGCCCATCACGTTGGTTGTTATGCATGGGTGAGATCGGCCGGTTGATCGGGATCTCATTGTGGTTGGGTCCACCCAAGCGCGTGAGCTGGGTATCCGGATAGGAGAAGAGCCGTCCTTGTAACAGAGGGTCGTTCGAGAAGTCGATGCCCGGCACTAAATGCCCTGGATCAAAAGCGACCTGTTCCGTCTCTGCGAAGAAGTTGTCCGGGTTCCGGTTCAAGGTCATCTTGCCCACACGCCGCACGGGTACAAGTTCTTCGGGGATCAGTTTCGTTGGGTCCAATAGGTCGAAGGGATACTTGTGCTCATCCTTCGCCGGTACCACTTGGATACCCAATTCCCATTCCGGATAGTCGCCGTTCTCGATCGCTTCCCAGAGATCGCGTCGGTGGAAATCGGGATCTTTGCCACTGATCTTGGTCGCTTCATCCCATGCAACGGAATGCACACCGAGCAAGGGTTTCCAATGGAATTTGACGAAGCTGCTTTCGCCTTTATCATTGATGAAGCGGAATGTGTGCACACCAAAACCTTCCATCATGCGCAAGCTGCGCGGTATGGCGCGATCGCTCATCGCCCACATGATCGTATGCATGCTTTCGGGCATCAAGCTGATGAAGTCCCAGAAGGTCTCATGCGCACTTGCTGCTTGTGGCATTTCATTGTGCGCTTCCGGTTTCACGCTGTGTACCAGGTCCGGAAATTTCATCGCATCCTGGATGAAGAAGACCGGAATGTTATTGCCTACGAGATCGTAAATGCCTTCGTCGGTATAGAACTTCACGGCGAAGCCTCGCACGTCACGAGCGAGGTCCGTGCTTCCACGGAAACCGGCCACCGTACTGAACCGAACGAACACGGGCGTGCGCCGTTTCGGGTCATTGAGGAATCCGGCCTTGGTCAACTTTCCCAAGGGCTCATAGACTTGGAACACACCGTGCGCACCGGACCCGCGCGCATGTACCACGCGCTCCGGTATACGTTCATGGTCGAAGTGCGTGATCTTGTCGCGGAGGATATGATCTTCCAACAATGACGGCCCACGGAGGCCGGCCTTTAAGGAGTTCTGGTTGTCGTTGATCGGCAGACCTTGGTTCGTCGTAAGGTCCTGGCCGGTAGCATCGCTCTTGTTCCTTTCCAGGTCGGCGAGTTTGGCGTTCTCGTGAACGGTGCTCTTCTTTTTAGGGACCGGTGGGTTCTTCTTGGCCATGGTGATCGATTTCCCCGGGCACATCCAGATCAGTGCCGTGGTGGACCTCTTTGCCAGTCACGAAGAATAGTGGGGCTGTGCTAATTCCAGTGTGGCGAGATCTCCCGAACTGTGGAATTGCCTCCCCTATCCATTTCGAACAGGACAAGGCCAGCACTGCTTTCGATCTTGGTCCCCAAGTTGTCGCACCTTCGCGCAATACAACAGACATGAAAATGAAGATCGCCTTGGTACAAATGGACATAGCTCCCGGCGAGCCATTGACCAACTTGTCCCGCATGGAAGAGTTCGTTGCGCAGGCCAAGAAAAAGGGCGCGGACCTGGTGGTCTTCCCGGAAGATGCCGTGTGCGGTCCACTGGGTGGGCAAACGGCATTCGTTCAACATGCACCCGCCTACTTACAACGCATGCAAGCGTTGGCGGTGGCGCATGCCGTGGATCTTGTTCCCGGAACATGGACCGTCGCTGAGCACGGAGTACTGTACAACCAGGCACACTACATCGCGGCAGACGGTACACTGCTCGGCGCCTATCGAAAGATCAACCTGTGGGAAACCGAAAAACTGAGCATTGCACCAGGTACGGTTCCCATTGTGATCAACACCCGGTTCGGGCGTGTGGGCATGACGATCTGTTGGGACATCTCCTTTCCTCTGTTGTTCACCGCTATGAATGCGCAAGGCGTTCAACTGGTGATCTCGCCAACGTATTGGTCGTTCCCCGATGGCGTCGAGAAGAAGAAGGAGGTGGAAGAGGAGATCACTTTGATCGATTCACTGTGCATCACGCGCGCCTTCGAGAACAACATCGTTTTCGCCTATTGCAATGCCGCCGGTACATTGGGCGAAGGGGATTCGAAGACCATCCTTTCCGGACGATCACAGATCACGCACCCTAACGACAAGCACATTGCGCGATGCGAAGGGAATAAAGAGGAGTTGCTGATCTCTGAGGTGGACGTACCCGTACAACTGGCTTGACCATTCTGAAAACAAGAACGCCAAGGACCTTTGAAGGAACCTTGGCGAACGTGTTTCAGGAAGGGAGGTTTACTTCTCGACCATTTCCATGGTCTTGCGCACTTGCTTCACATGGTCCAAATTCTGTTGGACCGTTGCGCGTTGGGAGGTTGCCAAAGCGCGGGTCGGTGAAGAAACTTCTTTCTCAAGCACCGCATCGTAGCGGTCCAGCAAGTACTGTTCGCCACGCTCGCACTCGTTGAGCATGTTGGTGCTGTCGTTTGCACCTAGCGCTTCTCGGATATCCATCCAAGCGCGATGGAGATCCCCTTTCAATGTGCCTGCTTCACGGGGCTCGGTTCCAGGGTCCGCTTGGCGGCTCAGTGCAACCACTTCGCTCAAGAGCTGCACGCGGCTCGATGCAAGGCGGTTCAGCAATTCCTTCACGCGACCATGGTCGGCTTTGTCCGCTGCTTCCATATATCCTTTGCGGCTATCGGCAAGCAGGTCGTGGATGTTGTTCAGTTGGGTGATGTCGTCCTTCAGTTCCATTGTTCGTGTGTTTTAGTGTGTGTTCGAACACACATGCGATCATTAGGCCAACGCTTCGGAACAGGGGCCATTCCGCCCGCAACGCCAATGCGCGTGGGAGTTCCTCTGCTTTGAAGGGAACAGTGTGCACATGGCGTCCATTCCACGATCCGTGGAGGTGCTGTTGCCGCAATTCCACAATCGATGTAGTGGTATGCAATTGATCTTGATCGCGAAGTAGGATCTTCGGCGCGCAGACCGAACTATCCAACGCAGATGGTGCGGTCCATCTTTTGCAGGAGGACGTTCATGTACGCTACCCATTTCCGTTTACAAGAGCTGTTGGATCGCAACCAACACTTCACGTTCGACCTACGCGCGGAGTGCAGGGTGTACTCGGGCGTTGTCGCCACGTATCAACCTCCAACACCTACCGGTTTTGTGGAACTTGCGGACGCTCTCAACCATGCCTACGCCCATGATTCCATGTTGATGGTGAGCCTTCGTGCCGATGGTTCCTTGCGCTACGATAGCTGTCGGTTGTTCACCGACGAGGCCAGCGCATTGTTCTTCGCGGAACGGCAACAGCAAGCGTGTGTCTTCAACTTGAACCGCGACTTGGAAGTGTGTGGTCCCAAGTTCACTTCCGGACACCCTACGGCACACGGACCGGAGAATGCACCCGGCTGGGCTTAGTCTTTCGGACCATACTATCTTTCGTTGGGTGAACAAAAAGGTCACTGGGTGGTTGCGATCCAACACAGATCTCCGGCTTGGAACACAACCGCTACGCATTGCACTTCGGCGATATGGCCCTCGCGGCCCATGCCCTCGGCTTCTCCTTGGATGTGTTTCGCCGAAGCAGAGAGTTTGATCTTTCCGCGTGCCTGCTGCCCATGCCCGTAGCCGGGCCGCCACCCGCAGCGGCGGATGGGCCGGAGACGTAACCGCACTCACACCGATTGCCCGGCAGCCTCGATCCGCCGTACCAGCTCCGCTTGCTCCATGGGCAGGTCGCGCCCTTATACGTCACTGCGGGCTCGCCCCGCAGTCCCGCCACCATTGCACTAGTTACTCGTTTCACAGGGACAAGGGCAACGAGACTGCGGGTCAAGCCCGCAGTGACGGTGCCAAAATCCCACTTGCGGCCCAAGATGCTGCGCCGGTTGAACGGCCCCAACTCCACGCTATCGCCCACCTTGAATGTGCAGAACAGCTCGATCTCCTTCACGATGTCTTCTTGCGAAACATGGTAATAAATGACGCATCGCCGGGATACTCGTCAGGGGGTTGGCGATAAGGTAGGGAGGGGGCCGGTGAAGTGGCCACTAGCGCGTGTTGACCACCGAACGCATACGGTTGTCGCCGGAACGTGTTTTCGCAGCATCTTCGCGCCATGGAAATGCTCGATATTTTGATCGCCCTAATGGCCCTCATCGCACTGGAGGTGGTGCTCGGCATTGACAACATCATCTTCATCAGCATCCTGTCGGACAAGCTGCCGGAAGGCGAGCGCGACAAGCTCCGGAAGCTGGGCATAGGGCTGGCCATGGTGATGCGCCTCGGCCTGCTTACGGTGATCTCGTGGGTGATGAAACTGGAGACCGACCTGATCACCATCTGGGGCATCGGGTTCAGCGGCAAGGAGATGATCCTGCTCGTAGGCGGCATATTCCTCTTGTACAAATCCACGCGAGAGATCTTCCACATGACCGAGAGCGTTAAGGAAGGGGAGAAGGATACGAAACGCCATACGTTCGGTTCCCTGCTCGCGCAGATCCTCCTGCTGGATCTGGTCTTCTCCTTGGATTCCATCATTACCGCTGTCGGCATGGTGGATAAGTTATGGGTCATGTATGTGGCCGTGGTGGTCACGGTCGTCATCATGCTCGTGGCCTCCAAGCCCATCGCCGAATTCATCGCGAAGCACCCGTCCTTCAAGGTGCTGGCGCTCTCGTTCCTCATGGTCATCGGCGTCTCGCTGATAGCCGAGGGCATGGGCCACCACCTGCCCAAAGGATATATCTACGGTCCCATGGCGTTCGCCTTTATCGTGGATGTGGTGCAGATGCGCGTGCTTGGCTCCAAAAAAGCATAACGGCAACGAAGGCGGCTGTGGAGCGGGAAATATTTCACAACCTTGCAGTCGTTCAGGACCAATAGGGGAACTGGGGCGCATCCTATAGTTGTGATGAATGATAGAGGTACTACGAACCGGCTCTTACTGATCCTTGTTGTTCCCTTCGTCTTCTACTTGTTGAAGGAGTTGGCGTTCCTGTTCGTGCCGCTTTTCTTCGCCATGTTCTTGGCCTTGCTCTTTCTCCCGCTCATGCGGTGGTTGAAGAAGAAGAACGTGCCGGATGTGCTCAGTGTAACCGCAGTCGTCGGCATCATCATTTCCACCTTATACCTTGTTGGTCACTTGATCAGGGTAGCTGTTCGCGAGGTGCTTTCCGTGGACGGCTCCCTTGTTGCCGTGGCCGAGTCCAAGCTGCTGGACATGGTGGTCTCGATCGAATCGTTCTTCGGCATCGAACGCGCGGTAGGCGTGGATGTGCTGGACCATTACCTCAAGGACTTCGACCTGGTGGAGAACTTGGGGCCGCTGTTCGGCATGGTGGGAGATACCCTTACCATGACCTTGATGACCGTGTTCTATGTCGTACTTCTGTTGGCCGGTTCCCTGAACCTGCAGGACGTGCTCCAGACCGTGATCTTTCCGGATAAGTATGCATCCATCAAGGTGTTCCGGAGAATAGAGAAGGACATCATCAAGTTCATCCGGGTCAAATTCGTCATCAGCTTCTTCACCGGTGTCGGGTTCACCTTGGCGTGCTTGTTCTTCGATGTGAGCTTTCCGATCCTCTGGGGGCTCTTCGCCTTCCTGATCAACTTCGTGCAAATGGTGGGCTCCATCGTTTCCGTTGTGCTGCTGAGCCTCTTCGCCATGGTGGAGATCGATAGTTCAGGTACGTTGCTGGCCTTTGTCCTTGTCATCACGGGCGTTCAGGTGCTCATGGGGTCCATATTGGAACCGGTCTTCCTCGGCAAAACGTTCTCGATCAACGTGATCACGGTGCTGGTCATGCTTATGCTCTGGAGCTATATCTGGGGTATCCCTGGCCTTATCATGGCCATCCCCATCACGGTATTCCTGAAGATCATCCTGGAGCAATTCCCCCGGACCCAGGTCATCGCCCGGTTGATGTCCGGTGCCATGTCCGGTACGGTCAGTGCGCGATAGGGTTCTCGGGCGCAGCAACACGCGGTCGTTCATGCATGTGCTTCAGTGAACGCACACCGCCACCAATGCCCGCGAAGCCTTCGCTAGCTCCTGATCACCTTTATGCGTCTTGTTGCGCAGCGTTGTAATGGATCAACAACGCGTGGTCCTTTGCCTTGGCATGTATGGTGTACAACCACAACAACACCGGCTGCGGCTTCTTCGTCATGATGGGGTAAATGCCGTTCCAGAACGGAACGAGCCCTTGGTTGGGACAAGGGGTCTTGGGTATGCGCGTCGCCGGGTTTCTCGTCAAGGGGTTGGCGATATGGTAGGGAGGGGGTTCGGGAAAATTACGCTGAGAGATGGATGCAGGCACTTCGAAGACGCAATAGCCTGCGGAGGTTTCAAAGCGTCTTCTTCGAGCGACGCTGCGGGAGTGGAAAGCCGCGCTTATTCCTTGTGTAGTGGTAACGTGGTGATGCCCTGCTCAAGCGTGATCACCATACGGTACATCCCCGCATCAAGCGCGGAAACATCCACCGTGGAACGCAGGTCCGTGGTGCGGAACGGGGCGAGCACCGTGCGGCCTTGCATGTCGATCACGTACACAGTGATGCCCGGGCGTGCCAGTTCCAAAATCACTGTGTTGCATGCGGGGTTCGGATAGAGCAAGGCGTTCGCAGTGGCCTGAGCATCGGGAATTGCCGTGGTAACGTTGCCCCCATTGCCCGTGCGCCACACGCAGGTCCATGCGGGTGCATAGCCAATAGCATCGTTGAGGAAGTAGATGTTGTTGATGCGACGTCCGACACCCGTGGGTGCATAGTGGTTAACCTGCCAACTCGCACCCGCATCCACGCTGGAAAGGATGAGGGCCCCGCTGTTATCAACGCGGTAGCCGCTGGCGTAAAGTGTACCGTTCGGGGTGCCGGTAACAGCAGTGAGCAGGAAGTGCGGTGCGAGATCGATCGCGGTGGATAGCCAGTTGATGCCACCGTCGGTGGTGCGCAAGATCGTTCCATCGTTCCGCGTTACACAGCCGTGCAGCGCATCGGTGAACCACACGCCGCTGAAACCCGTGCCCGTGGCGGACAGCACCGTTTGCCACGAGTTGCCTCCATCAGTGGTTCGGTACACGTTGCCACTGTCGGGCAGGTCTATGGTGCTGTTCGCGTTCCAATGCGATCCGTTGCTTACCGCAAAGCCCACCGTGTTGTTCACGAAGCGGATGCGCGAGATCACTTGGCCGGGAAAGGTGTCCGTCTGCTCCCACGTTGATCCGCCATCCGTGGTGCGGTCGATCAACCCATCGCCCGCTGTGGATGCCCCGCCGCAAAAGCCGTTGTCCACATCGATCATGTCGATGCATCGGTAATAGCGGTTCAGGCCAGTGAAGGTTTCCATGAAGGGGTTCGGCAGCGTTCCCGGAATGTTGCGGACCACCATGCTGCGCCGGATCTGGCTGGTCATCGTGCGCCGGCTGCCGACGATCCAGTAGTAGCCGTCCTCATGGCTGGGCGTAGCGCCTGCCCATCCATCCACATCCTCCAGCACGGTACCGGAAGGATAGTAGAACACGAACCCTTGGCCCAGGTTGCCGGAGGTGGTGACAACGATCTGGCCTTCGTAGTTCAGGTTCCACGGATCGGTGGAGCCGTTCACAAAGAGTGCATTGTCCGCATCGAACGCCAGCGCCCCGCTGAACTGCTGGGACGAGGCGAACACGCCTCCGGTGGTCCATTGGCCATGTGCCACACCCAAAAGGATGCATGGAACGACCAGGGTGATCGACCGTAAAGTTGAGATCATGGCACGAAGATGGGGGATCCCGGAGCTACTTTTTCATCAAGCAGGTCTCCGCTTCGGGCCCCTGCGTCTTATTGCTCGTCCTGAAATGGTTTATACCTGTGCAGGATCTCCCGAAGGCGACCCTGGATCTGTGGAAATCGAATTTGCTTCCAGGTGAGATGTCGCGCACTGCTGTGAGGAAGATCATTTGGCGCTTAGAGGGCAGGCTTTGTTATATACATGATTTGGCGCAGCTAGGTCGGTTGAAATAATATACATCCTATATGTCATTCATGTCTGTGGCGCTGGGCACACCCCACGCCCGCGCCACGCGCTCCCGCACTTTCGCCTCCATCTTCTCCACCAGTGTCTTGCTCGCCGCCACCAGCGCGCGCTCTTCCTCCAGTTCAGCTACAATGCGTTGCTGTTCGGGCAGTGGCGGAAGGGGGATCATCAGTGCATCAAGTATCTCCTGAGATAGATTGCTAATATTCGCACCTGCGCGTAATTTGGTCTTCAACCGGTCGTGCACTTCCGCTTTGAAGAGATAGGCCATAAACAACGCCGTGCGCTTGTCTTTGAGCCGCGCTCGAATTGTGAAGCCTGAGTGATAGACTGGTTCTTTCAACTTTGGGATCAGCACAGATCGACCGACAAGTTCTTTGTTGCCATTCGATCGCACGAACACCAGATCGCCTTCCTGCAAGGCTTGTAGAGCACTGAGGCGCGCACTGAGTTCAACGTATGGAACCGTGTCGATGGGAGCGTGCATTAGGTCTTGGAAGTCACCCACACCGAGAACCTTCACTTTCTCACCGTTCTCATCTCGTGTGAAATTCAACCCGTTTCGAAAGTCTGCGATCTCTGAGAAGGGCACCATCGGCCACGTTGGATCGATGTTAATGCGCGGGCGGTAGTGCGCCACCACCTGCCGCGCGCCGTCGATCACCTTTTGGTAGCCCTCTACCTCCGCCACGATGGCCTCCTGCTCCGCGAGCGGGGGGAGTGGGATGCGAAGGGTGCGAATGAGTTGAGCGCTAAGATTGCTTTGATTGCCACCTCGTGATTCGCTCATAGCACGAAGCTCCTCGTACTTCGCTACAAGCAGAACGTAGAGAAAGTCACTCCTCAACGTTAGTGTCTTCGGTACGATGGCGGCACAAGCTTGATTGATCGTTGCTTCAATGCCGAGCACTGCAACACGACCACGCGTAACCCCTTGACCGTACATCGCCATCAACACGGTGCCTTTCGGGTACAACTGAGCAGATGAGCCTTCAAGACCCTCATTTGTAATGTGCTCCTCTGTTTGAGTTATCGTCGAATAGTTCACTTCTCCGGTCTTCACCCAAGGGATGTTTCCCTTCCAGAAACGATCGTTCGCGCGACTCGGCGTTCCACCGGAAGAAACATCGCACACTTCACCTAACTCCACGATCGGCCATTCGCCGGTACCGGATGATTTCGCCAGCGAATAGCGATCACCGCTCAAGCTGTAGTCGCCGTTCTTCGCGATCAACTTTCGTTCCACTGCCGTCGCCTTCACCTCCCAACCCTTCGGTGCTTCCCATTCACTTCCTTCAGCCAGTGCCGCCTTGTAGTCCAGCAGCAAGCGGTAGGCATCGGGCAGGTCGTTCTGCGCAATGGGCCTGCGCTGCGCTCCGAGGTCGAAGCCATCGGCCTCCACCTTTACAAAGAGGATCTTATCGGTCTTCTTCGCCAGCGAACGATCGAACCAGAGCAAGCTGGTCTTCACCCCGCTGTACGGGTTGAACATGCCGCCGGGCAAGCTGATCACGCCCACGAGGTACTTTTCGTCCACCAGCTTTTTGCGCAGCGCCTTGTAGGCCTTGCCGCTTTGGAAGATGATGCCCTCCGGCACCACGATCATGGCTCGGCCGTTGGCGTTGAGGTGCTCGGCCATGTAGTCCACGAAAAGCACTTCGCTGCGCGTGCTGGGTATGCCGAACTTGCCGTGAGGGTTGATGCCGCCCTTCGGGCTCATGAAGGGCGGGTTGGCAAGGATCACATCGAAGCGCTCCTCCCAGCGCTCATCGCTAGTGAGCGTGTCGTACTCATAGATGTGCGGCTCCGGGAAGCCGTGCAGGTAGAGGTTCACCAGCGAGAGCCGCACCATGTCCGGGCTTATGTCGTAGCCCGTGATGTTCTTCACCAGCTTCTTGCGCTGGTCCGGCGTGATATTATCGCCCGCATATTTCTTGGCGCTTACGGTAAGGTCCTCCTGCTTTACACCGTGCAGCTCAAAGGCCATGGGGTCATCGGCCGCGTGGTTGCTGCTGTTGTGCTTCAGGATGTACTTGTAGGCACTGATGAGGAAGCCCGCCGTGCCGCACGCGGGGTCCAGGATGGTCTCGTGCTTCTCCGGCGCGATCACGGCGGTCATAAAGTCGATCAAATGCCTCGGCGTACGGAACTGCCCGGCATCGCCTTGGCTGCCCATGATGCTGAGGAGATACTCGAAGGCATCGCCGAGTTTCTCGCTGTGGTCGTAACTGAACTCCGCGATGCGCTTCAGGAATTCGCGCAAGGTGGCGGGGTCGCGGTAAGGCAGGTAGGCGTTCTTGAAAATGTCGCGGAAGAGCGCAGGTAGGCCGGGGTTCTCCTCCATGCTCATCAGCGCATCGCCGTAGAGTTTTACACGGGCCTCGCCGCTGAGGTCTTTTTCAAAGAGCGCAGGCCATGCATACTGCGCGTAGTCCTTTACCTCTTTCTTGCCATTGAGCGTGATCGTATGCTTCGCGAAGAAGGTGGGCTTTCCGCCGAGTTCCACGGCCTGCTGGTCCATGTCGTGCATGAACTTGTAGATCAACGCCACGGTGATCTGTTCGATCTGGCTCTTGGGGTCGGGCACCTTGCCCACGAGGATGTCGCGGCAATCGTCTATGCGGCGTTTGGTGGTGCTGTCGAGCATGGATGCGGATCAGGTGATCAGAAGGTAAGATGACCGGCAGGCGATCATTTGTAGTGCAATGCCTGCGGAAGGAGAAGCAGGAAGGGAATGCTCTTCGCCAGGTCGAGGCTGCCCCATTGCGGGCCGATGGCGCGCAGGGCATCATAGTATTCGTCGCGGTGGTTGATGATGTACTTCTCGCTGCGGATGCTCCAAGCGATGGCGCCGATTTGGCGCGCGAGGAACCACTTCTCCAGCAATCGCGCGGTGCGGCCGTTGCCATCGATGAAGGGGTGTATGTCCACGAAGGCCAAGTGCAGGAGCGAGGCATAGTAGAAGACTTCCTCGGTGGTGCGTGCGTGTTCGCCCAAGGCATCCACCTCGCAGAAGAGCTGCTCCATGAGTCCCTGCACGAGGCTCTGGTGCGGGGCCAAATACACGGTAGTGAACGCATTGCCCACCTTCACGCCTTTGGTGCGCCATGCGCCCCGATCATTATCGCCCACGAGCAGACTGCCCAAGATCCGGTGGGCCTGCAACAGGTTAGGTAATGAAAGGGCATTGGTCTGCGCGAAGCGATACGCGTCCACCAGGTCGGCCACCTCCTGCACGTCGCGGGGCTTGGGCCCGTCGCCCGCGGCTTCCATGGTGTCCTTGAAGATGTTGAGGGTCACCTTGCTGCCTTCGATCTGGCTACTGCTCACCGCGCTTTCAAACAAGCGCATCAGATCACCCGTTCCGCCATTGACGGTCTGCACTAACCCGGCCAGTGCCTCATCCAGTGCGAAGGGCAGTGCGCTTCGGTATGCGGGCAGGTGGTCGGCGGGTAGTAGTTCCATGGCGTGAAGATCGCACCTAGGCAGCGAACTGGTCCAGCTGCACATACGTGTCCACATAATCCGGCACGCGCTCACGGTTCACAGGGGAAATGGCCCGGAACTCGTCCATGGTCATGGCGGGGTGGCTGGCAAGGCGTTGGAATTCCTTCTGCCGCACGATCTCGCGGATATCCTGGTCCACGATGTACGCTTTGAAGAAGTGACGCAATGCGCTCACGTTCTCATCCTCCGGTGGCGGGTTGATGCTTACGAATTTCTGGAACTCTTCTTCCAGTAATTCATCCTTCACCTTGAAGGTGGGGATGATGCCGAAGATCTTCTCCACCACCTCGCGGAGGGTGAGCTTGCGGTCGATGGTGTAGGCCTTACGCAGCTTCTCCAAGGTGAAGAAGTCCTGCGGCTTGTCCAGCACTTCGGTCTTGATGTAGTGCAGGACCTGATCCCAGTTGCCAGCCAAGACTTCGCGCTTGATCAACTGATCCGTTTTGATCCGTTCCTCGAACCGGTCGCGGTACATCTCGCGGTCCACCTTCATGCCCTCGGCACCCACTTCCAAAGGCGTGACGCTCACAATGGGGTCTGCAAGATCGCTGGTGTAGCTGCCGCTCGTGGCCGGACCTTGGCCGCCTTTTGGCTCACCAGTAGGTACGCTTACCGGCAGCTTGTCATCATAGTCGAAGGTCTTCTCGAAGTATTCGCAAACGGCAAAGAAGTCGAAGAGCTTGAAGGCTTCCTTGGTTTTGGTGGTCACCTCGGTGTTGCCGAGCGCATCGCGTTCTTCGAATTTGAAGTTGTATTTCCGGGTGCCGCGCCCTTTCATCTGGACGAAGTCACTTGGGGAGAACACTGGCCGCATCAGCACCACGTTCAGGAGGTCCTCGCAATCGTAGCCAGTGGTCATCATGCCCACCGTTACACAGACGCGGGCCTTGCTCGTTCGGTACCCCGGCATTACAGAGCTGGTGCCCAGTAGCGTGTTGTTCTTGAAATTGATGGTCATCTGTTGCGCGCCACCGACCAGTGAGGTCACCTGCACGGCGAAGTTGCTTTGGTAACGACCAGGCCAGCGCGCCTCGGCCATGGCGTTCAGCATCTCAGTAACTTTCCGTGCGTGGGCTTGGCTCACGCAGAAGACAAGGCTCTTACCGAATTCCCCGTTTATAGGGTCATTGATCGCATTGTCCATAAAGGCCTTACAAAAGGCCGTGTTGGTCTCCGGGCTAAAGAACTTCCGCTCGAAGTCCCGGTGAACGTAGGTCTGTTCCTCCTCGTCACCATCTTCATTTTTCGTTACAACAGCATAGCCTTGTTCGCTTAGCAGTTCGGTGGTGATCGCCGTGCGCGCATCAATGGCCAACGGGTTGATCAAGTAGCCATCCTTTACCCCGTCCAATAAGGAATACCGGAAAGTGGGTTTACCGTCCTCACACCCGAAGGTGGTGTAAGTATCCTTCAGGAGCCGGATCTCCATAGCTAACGGATTGTTCCGGTTCTCTTCCTCATCCACCCCCTTCAGGTAGTCCCGTGGAGTAGCCGTTAACCCGAGCTTGTATCCGTGGAAGTACTCGAATACAGCGCGGCTGTTGCCACCAATGCTACGATGCGCTTCATCGCTGATGATCAGGTCGAAGTCCGTGGGTTCGAAACGGTCGCGGTACTTGTTCCCAACGAGCAGTGTTTGCACTGTGCTGACTACCACTTCCGCTTGCTTCCAATTTTCGGGGTCCTCTTTGTACACGCACACGCTGAAGTCATTCTTCAGGTAAAGCAGGAAGGCACTCTTCGCTTGGTCTTCCAACTCTAGCCGGTCCACCAGAAAAAGAATGCGCCTTGAATTGCCGGTGCGCAGGAATAACTTGATGATGGCCCCACTGGTAAGCGTCTTGCCGGTGCCTGTGGCCATCTCGAAGAGGAAACGATCGCTGCCTTTGCTGACCGCGTGCTGTATTGCCTGCACCGCCTTCAATTGATACGGTCGCAGAAAGCGCAGTTTGTTTTTCTCAATGAACTCTTCCTTCTGCGCAGGTTCATTCCATTCCGGCCGTCGTGCATAATTCGGGAGTTGCGAAACGGCGATGTAATCCTCTGTAATCTCTTCATTCACCAAACGCTCGCGGTCCGGTTGGAAATGCTTGAGCGCACCTAACGATCCCGGACTTGGAAAGCGCGAGATCACCTGCGGGTTACCGCGCTCGATATCCCACTGGTAATGAAGATTCCCATTGCTAAGGATAACATACTTCACTTCTGCAGCTATCGCATACTCGCGCGCCTGTTCCTTGGCATTCAGTGGGTGGATGCTTTCACGCTTTGCCTCTACAAGGGCGACCGGATAGCCATCGCTATCCACCAGCACATAATCCATATAGCCCTTCTTCGTCTTCTCGAAGTCATCGCCTACTTCAGCCTCCACATATTCGGGCGTAATGGTCACACCGCTTTCCAACGTGATGTTCGCCTTACCATTCTTGTCAGCAAGGAACCGCCAGCCCGCTTCTTCAAGCAGCCTATTGATCTTGATGCGGGCATTTGCCTCTTTGGCCATGGGTGGGGCGTGAAAATAGGTGGAAGTCTCCGACTAATTATTGGTGTTGTTCTTGCAGTGCCCGTAAACCGTTGGCAGTTGGCCCAGAAGCCTAAAAGATCTTCCGCTTGCTGGCAGTTACCAACCCAGCACCAAAGCAGCCAAAAGCCCATAGGCCTATTAGGCCCCGGAGCCATGTGGTTTGTCTCTTGAATGTCCAGCACATCACCCCCAAACGCAAAGCAGCGGACCATCGCTGGTCCGCTGCTTCTTTCGGTTGCACGTTCACCCAAATGCGCGTTACCGCAAGTCGGGTTTATTTGCCGTCGTGGTCCTTGTCAGCATCCGTCTTGGCGTCGATCTTGTCCGCTTGGCGGTCGAACCAGTTGCTTGTGCTGTCGCTCATGGTGCGCATTTCGTTCTTCATGCCTTCCCAGTTCCCGTTGGTTGCTCCATCCAAGCGTGGTGAGAAACCATCGAGGCGACCGATGTTCGCGTCGTACTCCGCAACAAGCGCTTCCAACTCAGCGCGCTTTTTGGCATCCTTTACGCCGTCGGTGAGGCGCTCTTGGGTCCGATCACGTTGGTTCACGAGCTTCTCGCGCATGTTCATCAATTCCTTGCGGGCCTCGTCGCGCTCGTTCATCCATTCTTGGGTGTCGTCCGCATTGGCGATCTCCTTTTGCACCTCCTGCATTTCGTCGTTCACTTTTTCGGTGGTGTCGCCGGGATCCGGAGTGCATGCAACAAGGAACAGGGCGGTTGCAAAAGCGGTTGTCAGTTTCAATGGAAATTTCATGGGTCTGGTTTTTAGGTTTGGTTCAACCGATCTTGACAACTCTTGGGCCAGCGCGATCCGTGCTTATGCGACACCCGGCAATGTGAATTTTACGCCACAATTGTGGAGATCCTTTCCGCCACAGCGCGATCGATAAAGTCCTATGCGGACCCAACCTTCTCCTCCTGGTGCTCTACTACCAGTCGTTTGTACTGCAATCGCCGTTGTCCGAAGTTGAACAGGATGCCGTGCTGCTGTCCGATGGCTTTTAGATAGGATCTCAGTTGCAGGTCATCCTTCGCCGTGAAGGCACCTACGGCCTTCAGCTCGATCACGATGGCTCCACAAACGAAATCCGCGCGGTACCAATTGGTAAGGGGTATGCCCTTGTAGAAGACCGGTACATGCACTTCGCGCTGGTACGCGATGCCCCGTATGCCGAACTCCATGGCCAAGGCCTCTTGGTAAACCGTCTCCATATAGCCCGGACCGAGCTGTGCATGAACCTCCATGGCTGCACCCATGATGGCGCGTATCTCCTGTTCCATTCACTTTACCTTTTGCATCGTGATCGACGTTTTGTTCGTCGATCGACGGTGCCTTAAGGTAGTCCAACTTCAAGAACTACAGGTGTGAACGGCGATGCGCGAACGGTCCGTTCCGAACGCATGTACAGTAGGGTGAAGCTTCCACAATTCCACAGTCCAGTTGCGGCAAAACTTCCACCGGTGCCCTATTCGTAGATCCGTATTGATGCAGGTGAAGCCGCGTTGTTATTGCAATTATTCGGCTTGCCGTGTATCGGCATTGCGGTTGCTTACCAACGACCGAACCTATTCAAACACACAACACAAATGGCGACCGAGACCAAACCAACAGGACTGGAGAAATTGTTCGAAGACCAAGTAGCGGATCTGTACTATGCAGAGAAGAAGCTGGTGAGCGCACTCAAGAAAATGGCGGGCAAAGCAACGGACAAGAAACTGTCCGCCGCTTTCCTTTCGCATCGTGAAGAGACCCAAGGGCAGGTGCAGCGCTTGGAGGAGGTATTCGAGATCTTGGGTAAACCCGCGAAGGGCAAGAAATGTGATGCGATCGAAGGACTGCTTAAAGAAGCAGAAGGTATCATGGAAGAGTTCCAAGATGATCCGGCGTTGGATGCCGCTCTAGTTTGTGCAGCACAGAAGGTGGAGCATTACGAGATCGGCAGCTACGGCTGCTTGGTGACCTATGCCGAAGAACTCGGTATGAAGGATGCCGCGAAGCTGTTGAAAGAGACCTTGAACGAAGAGAAGGGTGCGGACGAGAAGCTGACCAAGTTGGCCGAGAGTTCCCTCAACATGGCGGGCGAAGCACATCGGGAAAAGAAAGGCTCCTCTGCTTCTGGGAAACCGGAGAACTTGAACAAGACAAAGCAGTCCCGGACACCTTCCACCGTTGGGTAGTACGCGGAATGGTTATGGAGAAAGGCCGCTGGAACCCAGCGGCCTTTCCTGTTCTTGTACCTCACCTCAGCACCGGGATGCGCTCATGGCTCAGTGGGTCCTTTCGTCATGCATGGTTTTGTACCGGCTCTGGTCCAGTGCCAACAGGAACTCATAAAACCTTCTTAAGGAACGTGGCCAGTTACGAAACCACCTGACCCACTGTCACGAACCAGCGCGTGCTGGCAGCGTAAAGCGAAGCGTAGAGCCTTGGTGGTGCACGCTCTCGGCTTTCACCAGACCACCATGCGCTTCCACGAAGGTTTTCACGATCGCCAATCCAAGTCCATGGCCGTCCTCATTCCCGGGGTCACTGATCCCTTTCTCGAAGATCGTGGGCAGCACCTCAGCCGAAATGCCTTTTCCGTTGTCGCTTACCCAGCACTCTAACGCACCCTCAGGCCCTTTCTTTGCACCTATTCGGATAATGCCATGGGGTGTATAGGTAATGGCATTCGCGATCAAATTCTGGAAGGTCCGACGCAGAAGATCCGCATCCGCGAAGACCACCATATCCTCGGGAACGTCGTTGATCACTTGCGTGCTTGCGGTGCCGGCCACTGGTCTTAGGTCGTGCATCAATGCTTCGACCAAGGGCCACAGGTCCAGCATTCGGCGCTCCAGTTTTATACCGACCTCCGTTCTCAGGTCGACATGCTCATCCATCACTTTATTCACTAGACCTTCCAAGTGCTTCACGTTCCGTTGAAGGCTCTTGAACATTCGGGCGGTTTCCGCTTCAGGGTCGTCCGGTTGCAGGGTCAATTCCAGCACGCTCGCTGCAAGGGAAATGGCGTTGAGAGGTGTTCGGAGATCATGCGCGACGAAGGCCAGATGTTCTTCCCGACGGCGCTGTACGTCCAATGCGCTATGGGTGGCATAGGTCTGAACTGCAAGGCCGATGGCCCCGTCCAGAACTTGGTTGAGAATGTGGAAAGGCTGTCCTTGGAGCACCAGGCCATTGCTGTCGGCCAGATCATGCACGCAGCCACGCAGGATGTTGTATTCCGCCACGACTTCGGTGATGTCAAAACCATCCTTGAAGCGCTGCGTTCCATGGGTTGGAGGCGTCCCATGTTCCAGGGCTTCAGCGATCGTCTCATCGGACTTCACGCGCAACGCAGTGGCCAACTCCTCCAGCAACTGAGGGATGTGGTCGTTAAGGGTCGGCACATCAAGGTCCCGGGCCGAAGGAAGTTCCCGCACCTGTTCCCGCCATTGCTTTAACAAGGACTCGGACTCGCGGCTGATCAGATCGGCGAGTTGCGTAATAACGGACGAATTCAAGTCTGCTGCCATGACCGGGCGGCGAAAGTACAGCACGCGTTCGCTGTTCTTGGTGTTGGCCCACAACAATGCGCGTTTTGGATCCAGCAGGGCGGCATTGCTCCACATCCTGCCAAGAGAGCCTGTTATTCAACGGTTGCTGCGACGGCACACTCCAAAGGATCACGCTTCAGTTTCGGCAACACGACCGGCATGGGTGTTGATCAATGTGCCACCACCAGAAGACTACGACGAACGTTGCCCGCCGCATCAGTAAGCAGTGCCGTATACGTTCCGGATGGGAGCTGCGCAGTTCCTATCCGTACCCCCTCGCTGGTGTGATCTGATCGGACCTTCACGATGCGACCCGATCCGTCGATGAGCCGTACAGAAACCGTTGGTGTGTTCCAGGGTATCATCGCCCAGGTATCGCTCGGCTGTGGGTAGGAACGAAGGTCGATGGTTCGATCCCTTTCCTTGATGCCGATCGTTCCATCGTACGTGCCAAAAGTGAAGGCGATGTACGACGCGGCCGGTTCGTCCAACATAACGGAACCCGCATCATTGGCGGTGCATGATCCCGACGTGGTGGATGGTAGGCCCTCCCATGTGGAGCCATTCCATTGGGCTAGGACAACAACGTCGCAATCGGTGATGCCGCTCGCCGCCGCATCTTCCCAGAACAGTTGCACACGTGCATCATCGGTGGTCGCCGCACGCGCCAGTGTCCAGTATTCGGTGTTGCTCACAGCGCTGAGACCAGGTGCAAGCGAAGTCGTGTTGGCATAGCTTTGGTCAACGAATTCTGCGGTGTATTCCGTTGTCTGGTCGGTGATATCGGCGATGCCCATGCGGCGCCACATGCCGTTCTTTCCCACCGGGAACAGGAAGTCGTTGTTGCCCACCTTGCGCAAAGGACCATCAACATAGCCCAGATCGGAACCGCCCGTTACCGTGCCATTGTTCAACACAATGAGCAGGTCGGAAGTGGTGGTTTGAACAACACCGTTCACCAGTGAAAGCGTACCCCCAACAGAACTCGTACCGATCAGTGTGATGCCACTGGAATTATCCACACGCAGGCCGAAGAAGGTCGTAGTCCCTACTGACTGGATCGCCTCGCCCACGAACGCGACGGTATTCACATCACCATCGAAGGATCCACCGTTGCTCCAATTGCCCGCCACAGCGATCTGGGCCGGGTCTGTATGCCGGAGTGAAGCGCCGGAGGCGATGGAAACATCGTGGAAGCGATACGTACCAACGCCGCGCAGCTCGGTCTGGCCCATCACGTTCACTGAACCTCCTTCGGCATGCATCACACCATCGTTACGGAACACGAGGTTGCCATCCAGCACACAGGTGCCGCCGGTCATCCATAGTGAATCAGTTCCATGCGCAAGATCGATCACAGGACCGTTCACCGTAAGGGTGCCTTCGTTCACTCGCACCAACATCGCTATGGTACTACCCAACGTGTTGACGAGACTGCCGTTGATCTGTGCGCTGCCGCCGTTCACGACGAACCGGCCTTGGCCTGAAGAAGGCGACCCTCCGAGCCAGATGGCATCCGCATTCACCAAGAGCGTACCTGCGTTCAACGTGATCACGGGCGTGGACGGGCCTACTGCACAATCGAATCCGAATTCCGTATTCACTGTAACGTTTCCGCCGTGCTGCGTGTAACTGCTTGCGAACACGCCGTCGTCGCCCAGCACGAGACGGCCTGTATTGATCGTGCCCGCATCCAGGGTGAAGCCGCCGCCCAATTCCATGATCAAGCGATCGGCGCTCAGTAGACCTCCGGTCATTCGTGCCTGTGCATCATCACTTATGACGAACCGATCGGCCACACTGAGGTTCGCAGCGATCATAAGCGATGCGCCGTTCATCACGTACATACGGTCCGGAGTGAACACGCTGTTCGTGGCGATCATCGGGGAGCTCGCTGCGCCGGAAAAGTTCGCTGTATCGATCGTGATGTCCTCATTGTTGAGCGGCCAATCGCTCCAGTTGGCTGCGTTGTTCCAATCACTATCCACCGTGCCGGTCCAATTCTGGGCGCTCATGTCCGTTTGCACCAACAGGGCAAAACCCACTACGCCAAGTACGTTCTTCATTCTATTCGGATGGTTCTTCAACGAAAGTATGGTCCGCGCTTCCTATTCCATATGCACAAATGCGACGAAACGGGAAGATCAATGGACGAATCCGCTACGCTTCCAATTGCTCAGTCGGATGAGTGATCTGCTGCTCGATTTGAGACCATTGCATGACTCCAAATGGAATGCAGAACCACATCACTACGCTCATCAGTTCTCAAGTTTTCCCGCATCGTTGATCACGCCAAGACGCGTGAAGCCTGACGTGGTCAGGAACGAGAGATGGAAGAACATCCGCTTATTCGAACGCCCATAGCATCATGGCGCCCGCATGGATCTTCCCCGGTTGGCGCGCGCACTTCAAGCTCCTGTTCAATGCAAATGGGCTGCCGATGATACCATCAACAGATCATCCCTCCAGCGTCGCCATATCGATCACGAACCGATAATGCACATCCTGCTTCACCACGCGATCCCACGCCTCGTTCACCTGTTCCATGCGGATCATTTCGATCTCCGGCAAGATCTTGTGTTCGGCGCAGAAGTCCAGCATCTCCTGCGTTTCGCGGATGCCTCCGATGCCCGATCCGGCGAAGCTGCGCCGTTGCGAGATCACGCTGAAGGCGGACACGGGTAAGGGCTGTTCTGGCGCACCCACCAAGGTGAGCGTGCCGTTGAGCGTCAGCAAACGGATGTAGCTGTTGATGTCGTGTTGCGCGGAAACACAATCGAGGATGAAGTTGAACGATCCGGAATGTTGCTTCATGGCGGCCGCATCAGAAGAGACGACGACTTCGTTGGCGCCGAGCTTCAGTCCGTCGGCCACTTTGCTTGGGGACGTGGTGAAGAGCACGACGTGCGCGCCCATGGCGTGTGCGATCTTCACGGCCATGTGGCCCAGGCCGCCGAGACCGACGATGCCCACCTTCATGCCGGGTCCTACTTTCCAATGACGCAGTGGTGAGTAGGTGGTGATGCCTGCGCAAAGCAATGGTGCCGCGGCGGCGAGGTCCATGCCTTCCGGTATGCGCAGAACGAAACCCTGGTCCACCACGATGCTGGAGGAATAACCGCCCAGTGTATGGCCGCCCGTGTGCTTGTCGGGACTGTTGTAGGTGCCGGTGCTTCCGCCGGTGCAGTATTGTTCCAAGCCCGCTTCGCAATTGGTGCAGGCCTGGCAGCTATCCACCAAACAACCTACGCCCACCTGCTGGCCTATTTTGAATTTGCTCACCGCTGAACCGACGCGCGTAACGGTTCCCACGATCTCGTGACCGGGCACGCACGGATATTTTGCCGGTCCCCATTCGCTGCGCGCGGTGTGGATGTCGCTATGGCACACCCCACAAAATTGGATGTCGATCTCCACATCGGTCGGGCCGGGTTCGCGGCGCTGGATCGTTGCTGGAGCGAGAGGAGTTGTAGCGGCTTGCGCGGCGAACGCTTTTGCAGTTGTCGTGGTCATTGTACAAAGGTCGGCAGCACGATGCGGATGCTACGCTTAGAATGCGCAAAAGATGTTACCCACAGTGCCGTTCGATCAGGGCAGCGGCAATTTGACTTGCTTTCTTTTTCGAGCCGTGATCCAAGCTGCGCAAACTTGCGCGATGCCTGCGATGAGGTACATGTACGGCAAGCCTCGCTTTCCGGCGTTGAAGAATTCGATCATGATAAGGAAGGAAACCAATGCCTCAATGAGGAAGAATACCCCATCGATCCCGGGCCATCTTCTTGACAGCGGCACGTGGAACACCGCGAGCAAAATGAACATGCTGCCAGCAACCATGAACGCGGGCCACATGTCAAGGCCACCATCGTAGTGGTTCAACCCATTGATCAGGATCAGGAAGCCGCTGAACAAGTGAGCGAACCGTCGCAGCCGTTGCTTGCGCTCAACATTCATTACGTTTCCCATAGTGCCAAAGTATACTGCGCTGGACATTGAACTTCTTCTCTTTTGGATCCAATGCTTGTTGAACTGCTGCATGGTCCACTCCATGTAGGTCCAAGGACGCCAAGACGGAATTTGCTGTGGAGATCCATGCGCGGCTCAGAAGCTCTTTTTCTGGATGCGTTTGTGCAGTTCCGGCATTTCCATCAGTGTGGCGGAGCCGTACCATTCGTAGAGCTCTACCGCCAAAGCGCCACCCGCAATGGCTGGATCACTTTGTAAAAGAGGCAAGGTCTCTGCCTTCGTAGGCGTTGTGAAAATGTACAAACCGGCATACCTCGGATTCTCCTCGAAAGGTCCTGCCATCACCAGTTGTCCGGCGTCGGCCATACGCCCAATGTTCGCCATGTGGCCGCGGAACAAACTGTCACGCTCCGCTTGTGGAATATCCTTGCGTTCTCCTGGCGTCAATAGCACCAGCGTGTACATGCGCATGCCCCGTTCATCGGCACCCACTTTCGCGGCCAAGGTGCTGTCAAAGACCGCGGGTGACTGGGCATTTACTTGCGTATGGCTCAAACCCATGAAAGTGATCAGGAACAGAAGAAGATTCACGTTTGACATGCTAGCAAATCTAGGTTCCACACCTCTTATGTGGCTTGAAAGAGTCCAACTTGTAGAGAGACCTCCAACTCTGAGTTGGAATAAGAAAGGCGTTCGTGTCTATTGGAACGAACCTTGATCCGATACGACCCAGTCCATCGAATGATCACTATGGGGAAGTCATTTTCATTCTTCGCCATGGCATTCGTGTATGAGATTCCCCATTCTCGCTTTGATCCTATATACCTCTTTCGAGCTGAAACACTAGGTACGACCCACTGTTCCATTGAACGCCACTATTCCGGCATACTATTCGGATGAATGACCAAAACGAAAAGAATCCATCTTACTCATGCTTACCACGAATATGCCTCAACTTGCCGAGCAGCTGAACCAACTGGGCTTAGTTACTCTAAGGGACAGCAACGGTCAGGTTGTCCTCATGGTTCCAATGGACGTTGACATCCAACAAGTGGACGAGCTTGTATGTGATGCAGTTTTTGTTGAGCCCGACGAGCGTGTGTTCGTTGGTGATGGTTGGATGATCTACTTGAACAAGCTTGACCGCAATCGCCAACCGGCTGATGAAATGTATGTACGCCAGCAGGGCACCCATTACCTTTACCTTTTTGGTGGCCAAGCGGCCTGATATCCATTGCACCTCCTTGTTCATTGTGAAGTAACAACCCACTATTCCCATGACAGCGAAGAAGACCTCAGCGAAGAAAGCCACATCAAAAAAGACTGCTCCGCCCGCTCGGAAGAAAGCGGTTGCAAAGAAGAGCGTAAGTAAGGTCGCAGCAAAGAAGACGACAACCAAGAAAGCTGCAACAAAGACGACGGCAAGCAAGAAAGCTGCATCTGGTAGTTCTGTATTTAAGAAAGCAGCAACTAAGAAAGCGGCTGCTAAAAAGAACACGACCAAGAAGACAGCGTTGAAGTCGAAGGTCACAACGAAGGCAAGTAAAGTCACGAGGTCAAAACCGGCAGTGCACAAGGGTGCTGTGGCCGAACCGAAGAGAGCGGCAAAACCGAAGCAGGGTTCTAATGGATCCCAGCCTACCACGGCTTTGAAGTCAGGAGCGCAGAAAGGAAAGAAGGGTCCAGAAGAGCAGGACACTTCTGTTCAGGAGAAGATCACACCTCCGCGCCCCGATGCCACCTTCGATCCGACGCCAGATACGAAACGTCCGCACCCAGGGCAGACTTCAGTTTCCAAGGATTCACAGAGTGCACGTGCCGCAGCGCTTAAAGGTCAGCGCGCACGTATGGTGAACAAAGTGAAGCACTAGGAAAAGGATGTTTCGCTAAACCAGCCTGCATCAATATCGCAATAGCAAACGCACCTCGACGGGTGCGTTTGCTATTTTCAATGGCCGAATAGTTGGACGAAAACTGTCCTTGTTGCAAGTATGCACAAGAGCAACGTCGCTGAGATCAAGTTCACACCACGGTCATCCAAACCCACGCGATAAGGACCACGAAGAGGAAGATGGCGATGAGGCGGTAGCCCCATGGCATGGGAGGTGGATTCTTGCTCATTGTAGAGATTAGGTTCGATCAAGGGAGGTGAATGTACTTAGCGTTTACGGCCCAAACTACCAGCGGCCAAGGCAACGGCCAGAACGGCATAGACCGCCAAGAGCCCTTTGCTGGAGATCTTCTCTTCAAAGCCAGGGGTCAGGCGCTTCGGCACCACATGGAAGTCCGTGATGTACGCAACTGTGGAGACGGCTGCACCGGCCAGCAAGGCACGTTGCGCACTGGGTCTTCGACGGCGGGGCATCAACAGTTCGTACACACCTGCCCAGCCTGTTATTGCCACAGCATTCAGGATGGAACCGACCACCGTATGTGCTGCATCCAAGTGGTTCGCGGTTGTAGCCGACTTGCCCCAAACGATGTGGCTTACCGCATTGATCGGTCCAAGCGCGTTTCCATTCTCGAACTTGCCTAGAACAGCCAATGCTCCGTTGGTCGCAGTGGTGGCAACGGCTCCGGTTGCAAGGGTATCCTTGATCCAGGTGCTCATCTGGAATGGGTCATTTCCCCGGGTTCCAAAATGGTCTCTTCCTCTTCATTCGGATGTGACCTGAATTTTCGGACCACATCCCCGACGCGCTCAAGGATGTTCTCCATGAACCCTTTTCCCTCCTCATTCCCACCAAAGAGCTTTCCCAAAAGAGCGCTACCTCCGGTGAAGAGCATTCGCTTGATGGGACTGCGTTGCATGGAGCCTAGGGCAACACCAAGGCCGCTGAACGCCGCCATGGAGAATCTGCCGTGCAGAAGATCGTCAACAGCGCGGTAGGGTCCGAGCTTTCGTAATGTATGGACGGCCGTATTCTTGAGCATGGCCGATCGTGCTCGTTCGTTGCGTAGGATGTCCCAATGGTCATCCAAGTTTGCGAGATAGTTGTCTCGCTCCGCGCGAAGTCGACTCTTGGACTCGCGGAATGTTTTCAGATCGGTGTACATCTCATTCATGGCCAAAAAGGTCGTTGATGCGTTCCATAATGAATCGGTCCTTTCCGCCACCGCCCCACCACACATGGTAGATCAGGTAGATGAGCAAGTAAGCCGAAGCCCCAACTGCAAATCCGATCGGGTAAGAGTTCAATACTTCACCAACGTACAAGGAAAGCGCAATGGTGAGAAATAGCAATACGCCGAACATGCACACTAATCGGACAGTCTGTTCAACCACACCGCCCATGACAGAACCCGCACGATCCGCAAGCTGCATTTTGATCAACTGCTTCTCAGTGCGGACATATCCGTTCACCGAACTTTTCAGGCTTTCCATATAGACCGAAAGGTCCAAGTCAGCATAAGGGTCCATTGGTTCCGTGGGTGTACCGTTCGTTGCTTCCATAGGATGCGTTTTCCGAACATCATGCAATTCTGCTGCCATGCACATCCACTCTTTTCCGGAGGACGCAGACATTGCGACTTGGTCCGATGGATGCACCCCCAATGTATAACCAACAACCATTCAGGCTCTAGTTCATTCATGCGCTAAGCCCTCTCTGTTCATAGCAAGAGCGCATGAACTTTCCTGGCCGTTGAATGAAGATCAGGATTAGTTGAGCTTTTGGAGAGGTGTGGAAGCGAATGCTCAAATCCGGGGTATTGCATTCCCATGTAGCTAGGGCAGAGCCGAAATTTCCAGTGCAACGCAAGCGGCATGCATTTGGGATGGCCGCTGGCATGGCACCCCTGAACAGAATATTCCAATCCGTCTTGAACATGCTTCACGATGCTCCTGCAAAGAAGGTAGCGTCACAAACGTTGGAGATCAAGAAGCCGATCCCACACGGGACAAGACAGGAGAATCTCAACGTGTGGCTCCAATCGCACCTCACGTTGGACAATGGATGTACTGTTAGAGAGCAGGTGAAGGTGCAATGTGAACGTTCAGGTGGTGCGGAGAATGGCGCTGGTGTTTTCGACAGTTTCTCGAAGGCGCAGTTGAACCTCCAAGGACATCTTGTACGTTGATCCACTGAACCGATGAACTCCATGAATACCCTCGACCTTCACGAACGTCCATTGAACATCTTGCAACGGGTGCGCAAGAGTTCCCCTCTATTCATTCTGGTGATGGCCTTTTTCATGCTGTGTGTGGGTGTTTTAGCTCTTGTCATCGGCAGTATGGTGCTTTCGAAGATCATGATGTATCTGGTGCTTTTCTCCATGGTCAGTTGCGTGGTGCTGGGTATCGTGAACAGGAAGAGCGTAGCGCCCAAAGAATAGGCTGCTTGGAATTGGCACCAAGGGTCCTTTGTGGCCCATAGCTCAATTGTTCTCAGGACCATGGATGAACATACATTCTGAAGAACCCCGTTCAATTCATGATCCGAAAGGTTTTCTGGGTGTTCATGCTCCTGCTGATCGGCGTGGTGGTCGGTCATCTTGTCAAAAGGTTGCAGGCCCGACAAGTTGATCCAAACGCTCCTTTATTCATGCCTTCCGTGGAGTTGGCGAACATCACACTGACCAAGTTGACCAGCGCGCAGGTGGACATGTCCATGGCTGTGGTATTGGATAACCCCTTACCGATCGGTTTCGCCGTGGACAGTTTCACGTTCGCCATGGCCATTGCTGGGGAGGAGGTGGTACGTTCCACCTACCCGGACCCCTTGGAAGTGACCGGATATGACCGGACGGTGATCACCATGCCCATCTCCACGAAGCAGGAACTGCTCTTGGGCACCCTGAAGGAATTGGATGCGCAAGGAAGGGATAGCGTGATCTATGCGATGGACATCGAGTTCACGAAAGAGTTCCCGTTGATCGGAGAGAGACCCCTTTCTTTTCACATCGAACGAGACCTTCCCCTTTTCATCCTACCTGAAGTCGAGGTCTTGGACCTGCAGGTCGACAAGATCGGGTTGAATGATACGCGCCTTTCGTTGGTCGTGGAATTGAAGAACGAGAACAACGGTTCTGTCGCTGTCCGCGATACCAAGGTGACAATGCGCGTAGGGGAAGACCGGGTGTTGAAAACGGAGATCCACAGCGTCCTATGCATACCCGCAAAGGACAAGGTCAACATCACCTTGCCCTTGAAGATCGATCTTGATGAAGCAATAGGTACGATGATGAAATTCCTCCTCAAGGCCGGAACTTCCTACAGATTTGAACTCGTCGCCACCATGGTCTCCGACCAAGCTGCCACCAATGGTACCCTGATCCATGTAGAACGGGACGGTGTATTGAAGGAGTTGAAAGAGATGCGTTGACTTTTCCCCGAGCGCGGGTTGTGCAGCAATTACGGAGCAAGGCCTTGACGCACTATCTTGTGCATTCCGGATCGTCATGAATTCCGTCACCGCATCTGAACTGGCTTGGCACATGTACAACCATGCTGTGGCCTTGGACCATGAATGGGTCACCCCCAATGCCTTGTTCTATGCTTGGGAAAGTGATCTTCTCACCGTTACCAAGAATGGAATGGTTTGCGAGGTGGAGATCAAGTGTTCAAGGACCGACCTGCTCAACGACCTGAAGAAACCGAAGCACGCTCAAGGCATGCTGATGAACGGGAGCTTCATGGCGAAGGACCCGACAAAGAACAGGACCCCGAACCAGACCAGGGAAGACCTGCGCCGGAATTCCGGAATGCAGGATTGTCGCCGCCCGAACTATTTCAGTTTCGCTATGCCCTGTGTGATCTATCGGAAATTGCCCGCGGGCAAACTGCCGCAATACGCCGGGGTTTACACCATAGATGCGGAAGGGCGTGTCTTTGAAGAACGCGCTCCGATCCAATTGCATACCGAACGCATTGGCACAGCGGATCTGTTGGGGCTGGCAAAGCGCATTCACCATCGGTACTGGAACGAATTGCGGAAGGAGAAGCATGGTGGAAGCCACCCAATAGCCTTGGATCCCGCTATTTAAGTGGTTGTCGTTGAATTATATTCGCGGCTTCTACTTACCATGTGTCCCATTGACCCTCGCCCGGATACAGTACCGTTCCCTTTCCTCGAAGGGAATGGGGAAATGGCCTCGCGCATGCGTGAGTTCGATTGGGTCGATCACCCCCTCGGCACTCCCTATGCTTGGCCGTTAAGCCTAAAAATGCTTCTGGGCGTGTTGTTGAACAACCCATTCCCCATGTTCCTCTTTTGGGGACCGGAACAGTATTGTTTCTACAACGATGCGTATCGACCGAGTTTAGGGAAAGAGGGAAAGCATCCGGGCATTTTGGGGATGCTAGGCAAGGAGGCATGGGAGGAGATCTGGAGTGCGATCGCCCCGTTGCTTCAACAAGTGATGAAAGGCGGTCCCGCTGTATGGTCCGAGGATCAACTGATCCCCATTTATCGGAACGGGTGCATGGAGGATGTCTACTGGACCTTCAGCTACAGTCCGATCCGTGAGGACAAAGCTGTCTTGGGGGTGCTAGTAACCTGCGTGGAAACGACCGCCAAAGTGATCGCGTTGAACAAGCTCGCGGAGAGCGAACGCCAACTGAACCTGGTGATCGATCAAGCTCCGGTGGCCGTGGCGATCTTAAAAGGACCCACCTTCCGAACAACGATGGTCAACGGTCGTGCATTGGAACTCTGGGGTAGGAACCGTGACGAAGTGTTGGACAGGCCCCTGCTCGAAGCCATGCCAGAACTGGTGGAACAAGGGATCCCGGCCATGCTTAAGGCCGCGTATCAGAGATCGGAGCGCTTCATGGCCTCTGAGTACGAGATCCAACTTTTACGGGATCGCGAGCTGCGCAAGGTGTACATCAATTTCGTTTTTGAACCCTTGCTGGATGAGCAGGGAAATGTGGATGGTGTTATGGCCGTGGGTTCCGAGGTCACCGAAACGGTCCTTTCGAAACAGCGCGCAGAAGCCGGTGAAGCGCGCTTCCGGGCCTTGGCCGACAGCATGCCCCAATTCGTTTGGACCGGTACCGCAGATGGTCATCTCAACTATTTCAATCGGTCGGTCTATGCGTATTCCGGGCTCTCCGAACAAGAGGTCCAAGAGAAAGGATGGTTACAGATCGTTCATCCGGATGAGCAGGAAGCCAATGTGACCAGTTGGACCGAAGCGATTTCGAATGGAACGGATTTTCTGTTCGAGCACCGCTTCATGCGACATGACGGAGTGTACCGTTGGCAGCTTAGCCGAGCCGTACCCTTGCGTGATGGCGACGGTAACGTCATCATGTGGGTGGGCACAAGCACCGATATCCAGGACATCAAACAGCAGGATCAGTTGAAGGATGATTTCATTGGCATGGCCAGTCATGAATTCCGCGATCCGATCTCCGCCCTCCGCGGTTACGTGGATTTCTTGAGCGAGGAGTATGCTAATGGTTCTGATGAGACCCTTCAACAAGCACTGAAGGCCATGGATAGGCAGACGACGCATCTGACCCAATTGGTGAATGGCTTGCTGGACCTCTCAAAAATGAAGGCCGGCATGGTCGCCCTTGATCGAACACACTTCTGCCTGAACGACTTGGTGCGACAGATCGTGGAGGAACAAGCGCTCATATCAGCTCGCGTCAAATTCGTTTATGAGCCCTCTCCAGAAGCCATGGTCAATGCGGACAAGCAGCGTATCACTCAAGTCCTACAGAACCTTCTGTCCAATGCAGTGAAGTATGCGCCCGGTGGAGATCGAGTGGTCGTCACCTCCAAATGCATGAACAACCTGGTCGTTGTTTCCATAATGGACAAAGGCATCGGAATTTCACCGGATGACCAGTCCAAGGTGTTTTCTAAATTCTATCGCGTTTCAGGAAAGGATCAACACACCTTCACCGGTTTCGGTATCGGACTTTCCCTTTCTGCCGACATCGTTGAATTGCATCAGGGAGAGATCGGTGTCAAGAGTGAGTTGGGCAAGGGTTCCACATTTTGGTTCTCTCTGCCTATCGGCGGTGAACGGAGCAACGGTTAGACGACCAAGCCAAGTTTAGGCTACGTCAACATGGTTCGTTTCAGCGTGCAATTCTGGATCGCTTGCATGGTCACGTAAACCAGAGATCTTCTCGCGGAGTTCTTCCACAACTTCACCTGCTTTCAAGGCCAAATAGTGAAGATCATCTTTCGTGTTCACGATCTTCTTTCGGGTCTTTCTTCCAGAGGCGGGTGCGAATAGTACGCCAAGAACAACACCTGTGGCCAAAGAAGTCAGGAGGATGGAAGCGGGCAATCTCATGGTCATTGTGGTAGGTTTTAGGATATCAACACCGAATGGCGTGCCGAAGATGCAGTGCTACGGTCTTGGGCCAGGCAAATTGAAGGTTGTGGAACGGATCGGACCCCGCATTCCCGGACCGTGGAATTTCTTGCCGATGCGTGCATCAGGGTCCGCGACTATGTAAGTTCGCTCAGCGATAATAAGCGATAGCCTATTCATGAACGATTGGAAAACGATACTGCTCGGTGAGGATAACGCATGGATCTTCCTGTTGGAATGCGCCATACGTGCAACGGTTATGTTCATCGCTGTGCTATTCCTGTTCAAACTGACCGGGAAGCGCGAAGTGCGCCAGTTCAGTGTATTGGAATTGATCGTGGTGATCGGCCTGGGCTCGGCGCTCGGAGACCCCATGATCTATACGGAAGCACCCATCCTTCCTTCGCTGGTCGCCATGCTGGTGGTATTGATCTGCTACTGGATCATGAACAAATGGACAAGCAAATTCCGTTCGTTGGAAAAGTTGATCGAGGGAAAGGTGGTACAAGTATTCAGCAACGGCATTTTGGATATAGAGGCGTTGCAGAAGGAAGGAATGACCGCGCATGAGTTCTATGGGGAAATGCGTGTCCAACATGTGGAACAGCTCGGTCAGGTGAAGAGTGCGTATGTGGAGATCAATGGCGTGGTCAGTGTTTTCTTCCTTCCGGATCACGAGGTCTCCTTCGGCCTGCCCATTGCACCCGAGCATCTATCCTCCACGGAGCAAGTAGCTGAAGGCCCTGTCGCTTGCCGGGGTTGTGCGAAGGTGCTAACACAGCCTATAGGAACAGGCTCCTGTGATCGGTGCGGAACGACTCGTTGGTTAAAAGCGAGCAATGCAAAACGCATAGGGTGAAAGCTGCGATCCTTGTCGCAATGCATAGACTATGTCAAGTTGGTCCATGTTTTGGTCGTTACGCCCTTGTTGTTCCTCGTGACTACGTGAACATTCATGCAGGGCAAAGTGTTTTGACTTGTCCTTCACTATGTGTTGAGCCACATTTTCAGACATCCTCATGCCCTTGATCGAATTCACACCCAATGGAATGTACGTCGCCGCAGCCGGCGTGTACATCGACCCGTGGCGTGCCGTGGACCGTGCGATCATCACACACGCGCACAGCGATCATGCACGCGTTGGAATGGGTTCGTACTTGTGCCACATACAGAGTGTTCCCATACTGAAGCATCGGCTTGGTAACGACATCGTTGTTGAAGGCATTCCGTACGGCGAAGTGCGCGAGATCAACGGCGTGCGTTTCAGCTTTCATCCTGCGGGCCATGTGATCGGTTCGGCGCAAGTACGCGTGGAACACAAGGGTGAAGTGTGGGTGGCCAGCGGCGATTACAAGACCACTGATGATGGCATCACAACACCGTTCGAACCCGTGCGTTGCAACACCTTCATTACCGAGAGTACGTTCGGGCTGCCGGTGTACACTTGGGAGCCACAGCAGATTATTTTCGAAGAGATCAATGCTTGGTGGCGTGAGAATGCGGCGCAAGGAATCACGAGCATCATCTCCGCCTATTCACTCGGCAAGGCACAACGTGTGATCGCCAATGTGTATCCTTCGATCGGACCGATCCTTACGCACGGTGCAGTGGAAGCATGCAATGTGGCGATCAAGGCCGCAGGTGTTTCGCTGCCGGAGACCATTCAACTTACACCGAATACAGAAAAGCAGTTGATCAAAGGAGCGCTCGTCGTTGCGCCGGGTAGTGCTTTGGGCACTCCTTGGGCAAACAAGTTGCGACCGTTCAGCACCGCATCCGCAAGTGGTTGGATGCAGATCAGGGGATGGCGCAGGCGCAGTGGCGTGGACCGTGGCTTCGCATTGAGCGATCACGCGGATTGGCCCGGATTGAACGCCGCGGTGAAAGCCACAGGAGCGCAGCGGGTGATCGCGACACACGGCTACACGCACCAGTTCAGCCGCTGGTTGAACGAGCAAGGCATTGAAGCGACAACCGAGGAAACAGCCTTCACCGGTGATGAAGCAGTTACCGCAACTGAAACCGAAGAGGTCAGCTGATGCAACGGTTTGCACAATTGATCGAGCGGATGGACGCAACGACCAGCACCAATGAAAAGGTGCAGGCGTTGACGGACTATTTCGAGCATGCGCCGGAAAGCGACAAGCTGTGGACCATCGCATTGCTGAGCCATCGCAGGCCCAAACGGTCGCTACGAAGCACCGATCTGAAGGTGTGGGCCGCCGAGGAAGCAGGCATCCCGTTCTGGCTCTTCGATGAATGCCATCATATCGTTGGCGACCTTAGCGAGGCCATCGCCTTGGTGGTACCGGGCGATACCAACACCGACACCGGAACACTTACTGAACACATCGAATTGGTCATCGCACTTAAACAATTCGACGAGACAGAACGACACGCAAGCGTCGTGGACATGTGGAAACGCTTGGACCGGATCGGCCGCTTCGTGTTCAACAAACTGATCACCGGAGGCTTCCGGATCGGCGTGTCGCAAAAGCTGATGGTGCGCGCATTGAGCAAGCATACCGGAGTTGCGGAGGATGAACTCGCACATCAGCTGATGGGCAACTGGGATCCACAAGTCACCAGCTTTCATGACCTAGTGATCGATCGCGACGGTGGCGCAACACGTTCACGCCCCTACCCGTTCTGCTTGGCGTACGCATTGGAAGGAGAGGTCGATACACTCGGTGATCCTGCGGAATGGATCGCGGAACACAAGTGGGACGGTATTCGCGGACAGCTTATCGTTCGCGATGGTGAACTGTACGTATGGTCCAGGGGCGAAGAATTGGTGACAGATAAATATCCGGAGTACGCGCTGCTTCGCGAAGCATTGCCCAACGGCACCGTGCTCGATGGTGAGATATTGCCGTGGCGCGATGGCAAGCCGTTACCATTCCAATTGTTGCAAACGCGGATCGGACGCAAGTCCGTTTCGCAACGTGCGTTGAAGGAAGCCCCGGTCGTTCTTGTCGCGTACGATCTTCTAGAGTGGGAAGGGAACGACCTGCGCTCGGAACCGTTGGCCGCGCGTCGTGCATTGTTGAAGGAACTCGTGCAGAAGATCGATCTTCCGGTATTGCAACTTTCGGAAGAAGTGGAGTTCACCTCGTGGAAGGAACTCGCTGAAGAACGCGATCGATCAAGGGAGAAGCGAAGCGAAGGACTGATGCTGAAACGGCGCGACTCCGAATATCACGTGGGTCGAAAGAAAGGAGATTGGTGGAAATGGAAAGTGGATGCACTCACGATCGATGGCGTGTTGTTGTACGCCCAGCGTGGTCATGGTCGGCGGGCCGATCTGTACACCGACTTCACGTTCGCCGTGTGGAAAGGTGAAGAACTGGTACCCTTCGCAAAAGCGTACAGTGGGCTCACGGACATTGAAATGAAGAAAGTGGATGCCTATGTGAAAGCGAACACCAAGGAACGATTTGGACCTGTACGCAGCGTTGTACCAAAGCTCGTGTTCGAGATCGCGTTCGAGGGGATCGGATTGAGCCCGCGCCACAAAAGCGGAGTGGCCTTGCGCTTTCCCCGGATACATCGTTGGCGGACGGACAAGCCGATCGAAGAAGCGAATTCCTTGCAAGACCTGATGGACCTGATCGATGCGCGCGCAAAAGCCGCCAAGTGATCGTGCGTTGATAACCACCGCGGTCGATTGGTTCACCGCGCAAGGTTGGGATCCGCAAAAATTCCAACGTGAATGTTGGCAAGCTTATCTACAAGGAAAGAACGGCCTGCTCACCGCACCCACCGGATCCGGAAAGACGTATGCGCTGTTGATGCCCATCCTATTGGAAGCACTTCGGATGCGCACGATCGCAAAGCAAAAGCGCGGTCTTCGAGCCATTTGGATCGCTCCTATCCGGGCACTCACAAAAGAGATCGAGGCCTCGGTGCTGCGAGCGATACATGATCTGGGTCTTGATTGGTCGGTTGCGATCCGCACCGGCGATACAACGGCAAGTGCACGTGCGAAACAGAAACGTAGCATGCCCGAAGTGTTGATCACTACACCGGAAAGCCTGCATTTGTTGCTCGCTCAAAAAGGTGCTGCGGAACTCTTCAGTGAAATGCGTTGTGTGGTTGCCGATGAATGGCATGAACTGCTGGGAAGCAAACGTGCGGTTCAACTGGAACTCGCACTTTCTCGCTTGCGCGCTTGGTGCCCTTCCATGCGAACATGGGGGATCAGTGCCACCATGGGAAATTTGGATCAGGCCATGGACGTGTTGCTCGGCAACGATCCCAAGGAGCGCGTTTTGGTGCGTGCGACAGTCAAGAAAGTGATCGAGGTGACGAGCGTTCTTCCACCGGACATTCGGAAATTCCCATGGGCCGGCCACATCGGTCTGCGTTCCGTGGACCAAGTGCTACCGATCCTCCAAGAGAACAGGACCACACTGATCTTCACCAACACGCGATCCTTTGCGGAGCGCTGGTACCAAGCCCTGCTCGATGTTGCCCCGGACCTTGCCGGTGTGATCGGCCTGCACCATGGATCTTTGGATCGTGCCACACGCGACTGGGTGGAACAGGCGCTGCACGACGAGAAATTGAAAGCCGTGATCTGTACGAGCAGCTTGGATCTTGGCGTGGACTTCAGACCCGTGGGAGCGATCGTGCAAGTGGGTGGTCCGAAGAACGTAGCGCGTTTTGCACAACGCGCCGGCCGCAGCGGACACCGACCCGGTGCATTGAGCAAGATCCATTTCGTTCCTACACATGCATTGGAATTGTTGGAAGGTGCCGCTTTGCGAATGGCTATAAAAGAGGGACGGATCGAAAGTCGGATTCCCTATTTACGATCATTTGATGTGCTTTGTCAGTACCTCGTTACGCTCGCTGTCGGCGATGGATTTCGACAAGAGGAAGTTCGCAAGGAGATCGCGACCACATTCAGTTTCAACTCCGTCAGTGACGAGGAATGGGAACAAGTACTCGCCTTCGTCACCACCGGCGGCCCCACACTTTTGGCGTACGATGAATTCAAGAAAGTAGAAGTGGAAGATGGTGTGTACAAGGTGCTCGACCGTGGGATCGCATTACGTCACCGTATGTCCATCGGGACAATTACAAGTGATACGTCCATCCGAGTGAAGTTCCTGAAGGGTGGATACATCGGTACGGTTGAAGAGAGTTTCGCAAGCCGCTTGGACGTAGGTGATGTGTTCTGGTTCGGCGGAAGGAATCTGGAGTTCGTTTCGATCCGTAACATGGAAATGCTCGTCCGGAATTCAAAGGAAGCGAGCGGTAAAGTTCCCAGTTGGTTGGGTGGCCGCATGTCATTCAGTTCCGAGATGTCCGTCGTGTTGCGCGAGGTAATGGACCGCACGGCGAAAGGGATAACCACGGACCCCGAGGTTAAGAAACTTGGACCTTTGTTAGCGAAGCAACGTGAACGATCGCACATTCCGCAGGCGAATGAATTGCTGGTGGAACGTATCCGCACCAAGGAAGGACATCACGTTTTCATCTATCCTTTTGAAGGGCGCGCGGTCCACGAAGGCATGAGCGCGCTTCTCGCCTACCGGATCAGCTTATTGGGGCCGATCAGTTTCAGTATCGCCATGAATGACTACGGCTTCGAGTTATTGAGCGAACAGGAGATCCCGATCCAAGATGCCTTCGACAGTGATCTGCTGAGCACCGACCATCTTCGACACGATATAGAACGCAGTTTGAATGAGACCGAAATGGCTCGCCGTAGGTTCCGCGATATCGCACAGGTCGCTGGTCTCGTTTTCAAGGGATACCCGGGAAAGGCGAAGGCAGTGCGACATTTGCAATCCTCGTCGCAGTTGTTCTTCAGCGTGTTCGAGGATATGGATCCGGACAACTTGCTCCTTCGCCAAGCACACGAGGAAGTAATGACCTTTCAACTCGAAGAAAGCAGATTGCGGAATGCGTTGGAGCGCATCGCCACCCAAAAGATCATCATTACCGATCCGCCGTCCATCACACCGTTCTGTTTTCCGATCATGGTGGACCGCCTGCGCGAATTGCTCACATCTGAAAAATTAGAGGACCGCATTGCACGCATGAAAGCACAGTTGGAATGAAGCGTGGCTTGATCCAGATACGAAGAGAGAAACTCCAGTTATTGGCAGAGAAGGCGATCTACTGGCCCGCTGAGAAAACATTGATCATTGCCGATCTCCATTTGGGCAAAGCCATGCACTACCGCCGCGCGGGCATTGCTGTTCCCGGTGGCGTCGAACAACTTAACCTACAGCGTTTTGAAGATCTGATCATAAGAACGCGACCAAAAGACGTACTCCTGTTGGGTGATCTGTTCCACAGCGATCTCAACAGTAGTTGGCAAGGATTCGTTGAGCTAAGGGCGAAGTATGGAACAATGAAATTCACCCTGGTGACGGGAAATCATGACGTGCTGGAATTGGTACATTATTCCGATGCCGATATCCAACTGATGCCGACACTCGATCGTGGTCCATTCCACTTCACGCATCACCCTTCGGAACACCCTTCGCTCTACAACCTAGCAGGCCATATCCATCCCGGTATCCGCATGGTCGGCAAAGCGAAACAGACAATTCAACTGCCGTGTTTCTTCTTTGGAAAGGATGCTGGTATCCTTCCGGCATTCGGTGGATTCACGGGGCTATATCGTATGAAGCGGAAGGAAACAGACCGAGTATTCGTTACTGTGCAGGGCGGAGTCCTGCGTGTGTGAAAAGCTGTACTGTGCATCTGTGGAATTGTATCCCGAAGCCGATGATGATCTCGGAGAGGTTCTTGTTGCTCTAGTACCGGCTATAATGCCACAATTCTTAGAACATCCACACAATGTCAAAGAGCAGATCCGCCAAGGAACCCACTAAGGAAGAGATGTACAAGGATCTACCGGTCACTCGTAGGGAGAGTGATACGGGGACGACTTCAGACGATCCGCAGAACTGCGAGGAGGATGATCACGCGGAGGACAAGGAACGAAATTGGGATCGGCCCACGGATAGGATGGGGAAGAACGGTGATCACAGGAAAGGGGACGCGGATCCGGAACCTCCGGAAGATCGCCCTGTGCCACACAGTGATAGGGTCTATGCGGATCCGCGCAATGACCAAAGAGGATACGGTCAAGGTGCTGGCTCGCATGAAAATGTGACGGATAAAGCTGCACGGGCCGTGGAAGGAAAGAAATTAGGCACTAGCAAAACCACTTCGTCCTTAAGTGAGAACGACAATGGTCCCACCAATGAAGGCGTCGACGATCTGGGTCTTTTGTCAAGCAGTCTGGAGAGAAAGGAAAGAGGACCCAATTCCTTCATGCGAAATGATCCGTTCTCAAAGGATCCGGACTCTGTTACTAAAACAGAACCCGGTACGATCAGTAATCCTCCAAAGTAGCGTAAC
>Ga0154020_10000224_pt1 | contig 67492 bp, 105 predicted proteins | sample Klosneuvirus_201_FD_109709 | JGI IMG/M metagenome (GOLD analysis project Ga0154020, IMG submission 109709) | Active sludge microbial communities from wastewater, Klosterneuburg, Austria - Klosneuvirus_20160825_MG | ecosystem: Engineered > WWTP > Aerobic digester > Activated sludge | place...
AACTTTGGATGAGTAAACTCTACATCTTTGGTAGTTAATAACCAAGTATCATATCCTTGATTCAGTAGAGCTTTCCACGTACTCATTGTATAACTCTCAGCACCACCTCTATAAATATTCATATTTAGAGGTTGCCAGAAGTCACTTACTATAAGTATTTTCATAATACTCCAAAATTAATCTTTAATTTCAATTTCACTGTTTCAAGGTGCTTAGTCCAAAAGTCTATTATTGAATTAGAAACTCTGTTTAACATTTCTGATTTAATGTTTCTAATTCCATTAATTAGATCTTTATCTTTCTTTATAATACCCTCTACAATTCTTGAGTATCTAGTACAACTTAGTGCGATAAACATTTCTCCTTTATTATCGATATAATATGGATAATATCTACAAGTTGTAGGGTAATTTTTATCGTTATACTTAGTACACAATTTTTCTGTGCTTAGAAAAGTACAAGTTTTATCACGTTTTACTGGCATTATATGTACAAAATCATTAGGAGATTTAGGATCTGACCCTATCTCACCTATAAATACATTAATTTTACCTTGACAACAATCCCCACATGTCTTACAATCTAATATATCAAATGCAGGATTCATAATTACCCCCAGAAGATTAATTTAAGGATCTCGTGTAGTAATACTCCAACTGTTAGCCCTGTTAACAATGAGATGATTACACCTCCATATAGAGCTTTTACTAGATATCCAATCACTATTCCAATTACAAAAAATCTATTCAACAATACGAGGTATAGATAATCGAGAATCTTTATATATAGACTTACATCTTTCATTGAATTGTCCTCTTAATGGAACTACGTTATGAATTCTATCTACAAATCCAAGTATACTAGGAACCTTTACTCGTAAAGCATAGATTCCAATTAACGAATCATAATGAAGATTTACTATTGAATTTCCAGACAATCTAAAATCTATCTCCATTACTTTCCATTGATCTTCATGTTTTCTCAACTGAAGATTAAACGCTCCAGTATATTGGTATAATGTCAATTTAGATAACAAAGTTATCAGATAATCATAAACTTCATTTTCTATATTAAATGAAATATTAATATCACGTCCAAAGCTACGCTTAATAGATTTACGAGCAGTAAAAAAGATAATTTGATGGTGAACTACACAATCCACAATTAGTTCATCTCCTGGACAATACTCTTGATATATTCTTCCTGAGAAACCTGAGACTGATTCTCCACTTACATATTCTATTTGCTTAGAACCAGATCCTTCAGGAAGTTTACAAATAAAGTTCTTTTTTACATTAATTTCTGGAACCCATTGATATGGAATATAATACTCTTTAGGAATAAATTTAAACAACAACCGTTTATCATTCCAATTTTCTTCATATTCTTTAAATGAAGGAATTTTCTTTAATTGTTTAAATTCATAACTTGGAACTAATACATCAAATTGATCTTCATATCTTCCAGTATAATACACTTCTGGATTTTTATATTTAGGTAAAAATTCTTCTGGCGATAAAAAATCATCAATTAAAGATACTCGATCAGTAGAAACTATATACTTCTCTATATATCTAGTTTGAAGGATACTACCATATCCACCAGCTGATAGGGTCATTAATTTCATGGTATTTTCCCCGCAATAACTGTGTTAAAATTTACTTTTTGTCCTTCGGACACCAACGGATAATATTTACTCCATGGTAGGAATATGTCTAACTGAGATCCTCTATGAACAAATCCTATCACCATTCGATCATTTACAATCTGATTGATCATGGATAATTTATTTACATACTTATCCATGATCATACACATCACAATACCGTTATTGTATCTAATTTCATATCTTTGATTCAGAGAAATAAATTCATCTAATTTCCTATAATACCATTCATATCTCCATGACCATGGAAACAATGAATCTAAATCATCTAACATCGAAAACAATGTACCCTGAATTGGTACTATAAATGGAAGAAATCTATTTAATGACAATAAATGATGGTTGTTATAGGGGCTCATATAAATACCAATATGATAATAATTATCATTTGGTAAGTTTGGAAGTTCTAAGCTTCTACTCCCTTTCACCATTTTACTATACGAATTTACATTACGAACATAAACTACTGTTCCTTCAACACAGGAGAGTATTTCGTTATCAGTAGGCAATCTAGAATTATAAGGTTTTTTATAGAATCGAATTTGTCGGTTATAGAATAACAGTATGTGCAAACTAATTAATAGAATTAACAGTATAATCATAATTTTAACCTTGAGATTTCAAATACTTCTGCATAGCCGTGACTTCCGCTATAAACCCATGAATCTGCTACAGCTATATCATGCATTCGTTGTACCCAATCTAATCTTCCATATTTCTCAATTTGAGAATAATGACAAGATAAAGCATTCATTTTAGCTGTAATATCAGCTTCAGTTAAAGAAACAACTAAATTTTGATTAAATGGAATACCAGAGTTAGTACTAGGAGCAGTAGGTCTAAAATAAATTAGATTTGGAATTTTTCTAGCTACAGCTGCAGCAATTTCAGCAGTGCTTTTATGATCATTATGTCCATCACCAGGATGGTGAGTAAATATGGTATCAATATTATTGATTTTAACTAATTCATCTATAGTTCTTATTAATTTGTCCACAGATAGAAATATTTTAGTATCCCTGAATCCTAATATTTCTATATTAGAAATACCTAGAAGTTTCGCAGCATTCATAGCTTCATCTGTACGAAGATTTCTAATAACTTCATCTTCAGGCAAAGAACAAACTACACTCAATAATTTTTTATCTTGTTGTATAAACCGTGAAACAGTACCTCCAGCATTAATCTCAAGATCATCAGGATGAGCTGTAATAAATGCGATATTCTTCATAGTGCCCCTAACCTTGAACGTGTAGAAATAGAAAATAACCTTGTTATTATCAACACTCTTCAGTAAGATTAATTGGATTTGTTAGAAATATATTTGCTTCTTCAATAGAATTGACTACACGATATCTACAACTATCATGTTCATACACCTCAATTCTAGCTCGACTTTGATTAGTCAAAGTATAATGAGTCTTATCAAAGAAATCTATAATTAACGTTTCATTAGATCCAGGTTTTGGTCGTAATGATCTACCTATTCTCTGCATTACCTTACGATAATTACGTTGAGCAGATAGAACTATCAAGCATGAAATGTCTGGAATATCTACCGCTTCATCTAACACTACAGTACCGATAAATATTCCAGACTTCATCTCTAATAAATCACTAAGCGAGATATCAGTATCCTCGTTTATATCAACTAATTTACCTTTGCTCTCGTACTTAGTAACAGTTTCTCCACCAGACAGAAACTTAATATTAGGATCAGCAAACTTGTGTAGAAGAATGTGACCGTGAGCGTGCCTAGTAACAAGTATAAGGACTTTATGACCGATCGATTCCAATTGTTTTGCCATGCATACTGCATAATTATTCCGTGAGACATTATTTACAATCCCATTAGGGTATACATAATGCCAATCAGAGGTCCTAGGATTTAGTAACGGGAAATTAATAGGTTTCATAACGATAATTGGACGTGCTAACAATCCTCGTTCTATCAACACCCATGCAGGAATATGACAGATGACTCCTCCTAGCATTCCAATTAGATTATGATCAGCAAATGTAAACTCTTTCAGATTATCAAATGGGGTAGCTGAGAATCCAAATCTATACTTTGCTGGAATAGATTCAGTAATGAATTGCCATTCCTTGGAATGTAATAGGTGATGAGTTTCATCGATAATCAATACTTCACAATCCCGTAGGTATTCAACTAATTCAGTATCTCCTTGCTGAATTCCTCGACGTAATGAATTAGTTACTCCTATTAGAATATTATTACCTAAATTATGCTCTCCACTCCAATAACATCCAACATTAATACCATATTTCTCAAAACGTTTAGCAATCTGCTTCATAGGCTTTACTCCAGATGAGAAGATTACCGTACGTTTATTGAGATACTTAGCCAAAGCAATCTCTACCTCAGTCTTACCCCCACCTGTACATATATCTACTACTCCACGTTTATAATGTAAACATTTAGTAGCTGCACTTAATTGATAATCACGTAAAGTAATTCCAGGTAGAATATCTTCAGGTATATGAATACTTATATCTTCATATGATACCTTATACTCTACTTCCACCTCAATATTCCGTGATTTCAATTTATCCAAGAAGTAATCTACTAACCCACTGTAAAAATACAGTCCGTTATCAGTTATTCGTAATTACGATTTTTCTTCATCGTCCTCCTTGATAACCGATAAATCATTAATTATAGAGATTTCTCCATAATCAGCACAGACTTCAGTAAATACTTCTCGTACTATAAACTTCATATAGTTAACATCTCAATCTGTTTAATAAATGCTGTCTCCCAAACTGAATATTCTTCAGTATACTTTAGCATTTTCTGAATACCTTCCCCCCCAACTTCAGCTGGATCCTCAGTACCATTAAATAATAGGACCTTTACATTCTTGCCAACTGAGGATAACGTATTAGCTAATGCAAATGACTCAATTCTAGCATCTGCATCTAACGCTACCACATATTCAGGAGCGTTCATTTTGATCAGTAATTCAACTTGTTTTGGTGATATATATTTCCCATACGTTGCTATGGAATTACGTCCAGCTAACATAGCACTAAACGGACCTTCACAAATTATTACTTGTTTTGCACAATCTATCCTAGCTTGATTGAATAACGTTACTGATTTATATGCATTAGTAGGAGACATATACTTTACGTTATTCTTCTCAAACGGATGATACCATCTACCTTGCCAGAAGTCATATCCCCCTGTCCTAATAGGATTAGGGATGATAATTCTCCAAGCTTGTTTACCTCCACCAAGATGAAGATCATAGTGTACAATATCATCTGGAAGGAGATTACGTTTGAGACAATACTCCCAAGCTAGGGTATAACTATCTGTTAATGGAACTGATCCTTCAGGTAATGGAATCTCCTTAGCTATTAACTTTACATCAGGTTCTGGAAATAAGTATGCTTCAACTTGCTCAAGTATGTTGATAGGGATTGGATTCCCTGCGAAATTAAGTCCCACTCTAGAAGTAAGGGAACGTATCCCGCGTCCTCGAGTATTACATTTATGACATATATAATTGCCATAGTGTCTATCCCGATGATTATGAACATAGAAATGATAGCTGATATCACGTGTTTTCCCATTTTTCTCACAGAAGGGGCAATTAAACCTTACTTCTCTCCTATCACCAGTGACTATAAAGGTTCCTAATTTTTGAGATAAATTAGCAATTTCTGGAGATATCATGGTCTACCTGTTGTAGTTCCTTGCATTAATGTAGGATCCGGTGGAGTTTCGAATATCTGCATGTGAGCATAATCGACATCCCAATTGATCCCAATCTGAGATTTACCTCGACGAGCTTTATCAACCCATCCTCTAGCTTTCCCTGCCTGCATCTCTTCTCTAGTTTGTTGAAGTACAATAACTAAATCCGCATCCATGATCTTCTGGAATGAATCAGCAGTATTGTCAGACCGTGCTTCACCTGAAAAGAATCCTTCACGATTTAATTGGGATGCGGTCCATACAGGAAACTTATAATCTTTACCTAGAACAATTAGGTCGGTGATGATATGCCCAAGGTCGAAATACCTAGACCCACCCGAATCTTTATTTCCCTCTCTTCTTGGGATAGGCATGAGCTTGTCAGCGTAATCATTGCAGAGCATACCTGTTGAGACCCCATCAAGTGCCTCAACTCTTGAGATATAAGATCTGATAGAAGCTGCCGTAACACGTCCTGGGTGCATGTACTTAACGCGTAGGTAATGCTTGTACTTTTTAATTCTTGTGGCTGCTTTGACATACTCATCGTAATAATTTGGATCTAGGATTTGATCAATAGTCATACCTGTAAATCTAGCAGCAAAGCGTAACAACACGTCTACTTCTGATAACTCGTGTGTAATATATACTACGTTTACCTGATTCTCAATAGCTGCAGCTCCAAGATTTACTAACAACGATGATTTACCCTGACCTGCTCCTCCTATAATCATACCTATTTCACCAGCACCTAATCCACCTTTATATGCAGCATCTAACGTAGGCCATCCTGTAGGAACTTTATGAGAGAATCCAACATCTTGTAATGCAAGTTTAGGTAGCATCTCTAATGAATTAAACAATTCTAACCCATAATCCCCTACACCCATCCCTACATTACATGCTTTCTCAATCATACCTCGAACTAATAATGGATCAGCATCCCCATTATTTAGAAACTTAGCTGAATCGAGAATAGCCCCACGTAGTGCTTGATTCTTCCCGAAGTCTACTGCTTTATCTCTAATATAATCAGCATCACTTAAATCGATATTAAAAATCTTATCAACTAGGCTCGTAATCTCTAACGAGGTAGTTGGATCAATATTCATACTACGAATGTATTGATTAGACAATTCATTGGTAGCATCTAGAGTTGGAATACCTTTATACTTATTATAATAATTCTTAACTAGATTCATTAAGATACATGACGCATTAGTACTCATGAACCCTGGATCTAAAATATCCCCGTAATATTCTAAGAACTTTTGATCTCTTGCAGCCATGGCAAGGATTTTTGTTTGGAACTCTATCCCAAAGGTGTATTGTTGCTTTGTGTCTTGCATTTTCTCTCTATACTAGTTTTATCTTAGTTGGGTTTATGAAGTCTGCTGTCTACGGACCTCGGCACGGGCCACTTCCTTGGTGAGGAGAGATGCCATGGCAGGATTGAAGTCTTTATAGAGCTTATCAAAGATCTCAGCGTATGTTGCGGTTTCCGGTAAATCTAGTTCTACTGCATCACCCTCTAATGTTAGCTCACCACGAACGGATTCGTAGTTACCAAGATTGATATTATGTGCAACCGTTATTTTGACTCGTCTTGACATAATCCCTCAATTTCTGAGATTGTTAACAATTTAATTCCAGAAACTCATCTGTTCCCTTACAATAACAGAAGACAAACTTACTTCTGGTAATCTGAATAATCTCCGTTTCATGGTTACACCTATGAAATAATCACAATATTTTTAGACTCATGATACGGCCAATCACCAACTTCTTTAAACTCAACCTTTTCAATTTCTGAATGATATTCAATTGATTCTGGATTACATTCCGAACATCCTTCAGTAGTAGAATACTTTACTTTTGCTTTCGGAGGCAATTTTTGTAATTTGACAATCAATTCTTCAACAGTCATAATTACCTCCCTAGACTAAAGATACAATATAGAACACTATGTCCTACTTTTATACAATCATTGAACATATACACTTCGATACCGATTGCCACAGCAAGTACCGTAGATACTACAATCAGATACGGCATTATTTCTCTCCCATCAGTTTCAAGAAGGCATTCTTCAAAGTCTCTTGAATCCAAACCAGATTATCACCACGGTTTCCCTTGATTCCATAGGCCTTGGCGATATCCACTTTCTTCTCAGAATCCGGATACTCCTCGGTAATCTCGTTGGCCATTTCGTGAGTTTCTTCATCGAAATGGATATCCAAATTGTGGGCACGAATCAGAATAACGAGATACTTCTTGGCCTTCTGAGACGGTAATTCGTTCAACGCTTTACGGATTAGGAGATTGAAACCAACTTCTTCCTCCGGATTCGGACGAGTATCCGCACCGAAGACATCCATGTTGATTTCGCCTTCTTCGTTCTCCTGCAGATACTGCTCTCTCCAACCAAACTTACGGAACTCGTCACGAGCCTTGTTATAGGCATCAACTTTTGACCTCTTGTAGAACACACCCTTCTGATGGTTCTTGGTATCACCCTCCATCATCGGGGATTGGAGCCAGTATTCAACCGACTCCTGAAAATGGTCAACATAGGCATAGTTCTTGGTGGAATTCTCTTCCTTTATACGTTCCATCATCTCTTCTTCTGTCAAAACCGGGAGCAATTCCACTTCTTCCATTTCATTTTCGTTGATCATTTTCATTTATCCCTTTTGATTTTAGAGATTGTCCTTAGTACGCACACTCCGTATTGACACACACCATTTTGCCATCGGCAGCATTAACTTTCTCATAACCACAACGGCACTTGTTCACCACAGTCTCACCATCTTCATAGAACGGATCGTCTAACGGAAGATTGTCATTCGCAGAAGTCTTGACCACTTTCACTTCCTTCTTGAAGGACGGATCCGGTTGAGCGATCAGACTATCAATTGCTTTCTCACCCTTCTGAATTGCACGACGGATCTCCCAGAAATCGTGGAAAGCCGACTTCATGATATCCGTAGAACCATCACCGATCGGGATCGAAGTGCTCGCTTCTTGACGCTCACGGAGCTCTTCTTTGGAGACTTCAACAATCGGACAGCTCTTCGGATCGAAGTATGCTCCCCACGACCGCTGCCACCCTTTGTTTCTCCGCTCCGCTTTTTCACTTGCGCTTTTCATTTCGACCCTCCTTTTAGGTTTCTGACTTTTTCCCGACGACACCCTTAAGAGTTGCAAAACTTGGGCCAAAAAGACCCCTTATAAAGGTGCTTTTTGCCTGCTTTTTAGGCAATAAAGGCCTTATGAAGGTGCTTTTTCACTATAAATTGAATCGTTGGGCAAAACGCCCCAATGGGTAATCTACTTACCGTTTATTAGGCTAAAACAGACCCTAAACCACGCGTCAACAGAGCGGTTAAGCAGTTGCGGCAAAACGCCCCAAACCTTTAATAAGTTGGGGCAAAACGCTCTAATTATAATGACTGAGAAAACTAGATAAATCAGGATAATAGTAATACTCGTTATCTGTATAATGAGATACGTCTATATTGTTACGAACAGCTAATTCAGCTATAATACGAGTACGTCTAGAAGAAAAAAGCTTATTATGAAAGATAATCACATGACTTGGCGTATAACCCTTAAAGATATTCTCTCCTATCATGCAATCTACTTGACTATCATCAAACCCATAAACAGGATTAGGAAACTCAGCTATAGGAATACGTTTTTCTCTGCTAATAATATCTGCAATAGCTTCCTTACCAGCACCTGACCCGTTTATGATCAAATCACAGTTACTTATGTTGAAGAGAATGGCTCTTACCCTTTTTAGGCTTATCGACTCGGTGTCTCCACATATTACTATCTGCATTGTATACTTTCTGTAAATCTATAGTATTAGAGCAGTTTACACATCTCATTACTTTGATAGTAACAAAATAGTCTGTAACGTCATCATTTACCATAAATCCTTGGCAACGTGGACAAATCATTTATCCCTCGACGCTGATACAGAATTAGAGTTCTGATACTTCCCTTCATATGGCTTAATGGCAGAAGCATCCATTTTATGATAAATCAACTGAGCAATCTTCAATCCTGGATATATAGGGAGAGCATGATTCTGAGTAATATTCTGAAGTTCCATGGTCAGAACTCCATTCCAACCAGGGTCTACCCAGAATGCTAAACTATGGTTGTATCCTTCACGAGCACGAGACGATTTGAGTTTCAGTTCCATACAATACCCATTAGGAACATGTATGTGCTCCATAGTTTCAGCTAGAAAGAATGTTCCAGGATAAATCCAATGAGGATTATCCTTAGTTTTACCTCCAATATTATACTTAAAGAAATTATTTGGAGTTTGCCATGGCTTCGAGACACTTGTATACCCTTTATTAAGGATATCGTATGTATGTGAAGGAAGGGGAGTGGATTCTAACATAATCCACTCCCCTATCCTAATATCTATAGATGCTGGATTTACTAACGACTCATCCAGATTAGTCTTTATCAATTGAGGAAGTAACGACAACAATGTACCATCTGATAAAATCATATCTACCTTACTTTCTAAATTGTTCCTTGGTAAGATTATTAGTATTCATGTATGCTATTACTTGTTCATTAATACTAGGAGGAATTCCTTCAGTATTTTCCCATAGAACCCCAGGCCATCTGGAATAGATCTCTTCAGGTCCTATTGAAACTAACCATAGATGTTTACCCTTGATCAAATCAGCTAGATAATTTTTTACTTTCAATCCTGCTACACGCTCCTCAGGATTCTTCGGTCTCCATGTTTCAGGGGCATCATATCCATCTAATCGAATTCGAATACTAGATTGTACACCAAATCCTTGATCTACAACCACATCAAGAGTGTCACCATCTACTATCTTAGTTACTTCTTTAATCTTGAAGAAGGTAACTGGTTCCTGTGCATATGAAATAGTAGTAAAAATTCCGATAACTAACTCAATGATAAAAATCTTTAATTTCATAAATTCCTTTATACTACATTAGTTACAACAATTACTCGATCATCTAGTATATGCTCGATTGTAGGTTTTACATACTCCCAATCAAGACCTCCTAAACCACACCCTGGTCTAGGAAGATACACTCGCTCTAATCTATATGTCTCAATAAGTTTTATTAATTCTAAACAGGATTGTTGAACTAATTCCACAGTTGAGAAAGTATGCCAATTATCCTTAGTAGGAAAAGATATCAATCTCTCATATATAAATATCCCACAATGATTTCCATTAGCCATAACATGAATACCAAATAATTGACTAATATGTGGAAATCTATCTACTGCTTCCTTAGCAATACCACCCCCCATTACTAACCGGTTATCCTTATTTAGAGATCCGTTAGTAGTGATGCAAATCCATTCTCCTTTTTTATGGAGATCCCATAACTCAGCAACTAATTCTTTCATCATATCTCCTATTATATATAGTCCAATCTATGGGCCACATTCAACATATCCTCTAATGATAGCACTGTAATCTCTTTAATCATGATTTATCAACCTATTTACGCTCAGTTTGGTTCATGCACCGTCAATTACATTGACGCGGGCACGGCTTCGGGCTTTAATAAAGCACCTTGTATAGGGCTTTCTTGGAGTTCGAATTTGTGTAAGAACACAATTTCATCACCTTTAAAGCCTTTAGGATGGATAGTTTCCCATACTTTTACAAATTCATTAGGAGACTTACATCCTTCTTGTTCATAATACTCAGTAGCTACTACCTTCAACGGTACTACAATTACAGATTTAACTAGGAATATATATCCAAATGCAGCAAACGTATCTCCCGGATTAGCCATACATGAAGTACGACAGGTCATAGTTTTATCACCAGAGATCATCAAACTCTTCCATTTATGTAGGAAAGAGATATTACGTTTTGCCATTTTCTTTCCCCCATATTGCTTCATGTAGATCTTTGACTTTTACTTCTCGTACCCGTACCATATACGTAGCAGCCAGACGATACACCATCCCATAATAATGAATCTCTGCATCATCTGGAAGTAGAAATTCATATGGATACGCATACTGTGCCTTATATCCCTTAGTATGCTCTTGAACTTCCCCCCACAGAGAAACTCTCCCTATTATTCCAACTTTATCAGCATTTCCAATAGCACCGGTAATACGAATTACCGATCCTTTTACATCTGGAGTATATTGTCTACAAGAATCAAGATCCTTGAATGCAAAGACAGCATGAGTACGATCCTTAGCAACAATAGGTTGCATAGGAAGCCATTGATGCTTTTCAGGCACTCCGTGCTCATCTGTAACAATAGGACATATAGAATATGTGGGTTGGTTATTGATCATCTTTGTTTTCACCACCCACATACGAATACCGATTTTTATTCCAGGGATTTGTTTCATATGAATCTCCAATACCAACTACCATGTTGATAGTGACTAGGGGAGCCAATTCTCCCCTAGTCGTAACCTGTTATTAGGCAGGGACTTCTTCTTGGTGTTGAGGAGCCTCTTGTGGTACATAACTAGGCTCTGGTTCATACACCGGAGGGATAGGAACTTTCAATGGAATCATCTCGTACTCTTCTTGTGGCTCACCAATAATTGCCATTACTTCCTCCCAATGTTCTTAATGTTAGACGCACTAGCCGCAGCAGACTTCTTCATTGGGTCGATAATTGTCATCTGTGCCAAATCTCTCCAAGTTTCAGGACGATGCTTGGCCAACTGTGCAATCTTCACAAAAGTACGAATGGACATATAATCGATGTTGTCCTTCTCTTGGTACAACCAGTATGCAATCTCAAATCCAGTTTGAGTATCGCAATAATCATTCTGAGTTGCCACCGAGAATATCTTGGCCAATTTCTCCATATTGGTAACATCCATGCTCACCATATGAAAACGATCCGTCAGTGCTTTAAAGTGAACCGAATTGCAACTTGCATTCGTGATGATAATAACCGACGAATCAAATTGGTACGATTCAAACTTGGCCCCACGGAATGCAGTGTTCCAAGAAACTACACGTTTCGCACGCATTTCAGTAGCAGCCTTCAACACGTTCATGCTAGTCTGCTCTTGAAATACTCCGTCACAGTCGTCGAACACCAAGAGATCAGAAATGGTATTATGCTCTCCAAGCAGATTGAATGTCTGCAACGGAGTAATATGTCCTGAACTCCAAGTAGGAACAATAGGGTTCGGATGGTTCTTGATATAATTTTCTTTAAGAAAATCGGCAATACTAAACGACTTACCAATTCCAGGAGCGCCATCGATAATTAGCCCGTTAATAGCATGCTCCGCAGCAAGCCCTACCATATCAAGCATCAGTTTGAATTTCTTGTCAATGCTTGCTAGGTTTTCTTTGTAGGCTTCGTTGAAATGCTGTGCGCTCATACAAGAACCTCCAATAATTCGGGATACGAACAATTTCGTGCCCCACAAATAAGAACGTTTACAAGGTCAAAAACCCCTGGTTATATTATGCTACATTTTGTTTAGATTTTATCTCTAAACGTTCTATCTCTTCAAGAAGTCTTTCTAGAAATTTAATACCCTCTTCTAACTTTTCCATTTCTAATTTTATATCTTCCTCAGTATGAAACAACTCTTGACTATTACCATACTCATCCCAAGTTTGGTTCCATACAAATTCTTCCGGAACATATTTTGTTACATTCGTACAGCTACTGCAGAACACAAGTATCATTAGTACAATACTTTTCTTGAATACCATCTGATCCTTTCAATCGGTCCCACATAATAGGTTTCAATCTAGATGCTTCTTTTTCAAAGACATCTTTAGTAATACCCTCATATGGCATCTGATTATATGCACCTAGATCAGAATGAGGTAGAACACTTACACTCTTGATCTGAGATACAAATTGTGATAACATATGGTTGATCTGCTTATGCTCACCATTCTTGTTAAAGTATATAGTAGCAGAAACTGAATTATCTGCCCAATTACGTTGGAGCATAGCTAATAATGAAAATTGCTCCCATGCTGATACATTAGTAGCAGGACGTGCACCCTTAAACTGAATAGGTACTTCGAATACTACAGTATCATCAGACTCGGTATTGATATTGTATGATTCCTCACCATCCTTTGGAGATTTATTATACTTATCATATACCTTCATAGTCTCTGGATTAAACTCAGTATTACGTACGCCCTTAATATGAGGCTCACATCGATATCCTGCATCTAACAATAATTCATATAGTGAATTCGTTTTTGATACAATAATACGACGTAAGGCATATTCAAATGCAGGGAAATGCATACCTGAAGTTACTCCAGCTACTTGTGAAATAGACCCTGAGGGCTTTACCGTAGTCAACCTAACTGATGGAACTACTCCAGCCTCAGATGCTAATCTCTTATTCTCTGCTTCTACAATATCATATCCTTCTTTCATCCATCTAATACATGAATTGGTAGGGAAAGTATCTATCCATTGAGCAATACCTGAAATAGATACTCCAATACGACGATTACGTGCTACTACCTCATTAGTCTGAGCGCTATGTGTCGGGTATAGAGATACTGTTGAACTATATAATGTAGCAGCCTTTAGTGCTGCGAAGAATGTAGCTTTATCCTTACATCGAGTAGGGAATACTTCTGATAGATTACATACTTCAAATGATTCTAATGGAATCTCCGCACACGGGTTAATACCAGTAGCGAGGTCTGGTTTTAGTCTATCTAACCTCGCATATTTCTGAATATTCTTCATATTCAGAATACCAGGTTCACCGTTATCAACAATTAAATTAGAGATACGATGCAATTCATCAAAATGATCTTTGTGAGATAATCTTACAGAATTATTACTCATCCACCCGATATCTGCACGATCTGGAAATCTATTATAATTCTTCAGATTCATAAAGGTATCATCGAATACATCACCTAGTGCAATCTCTGCTGACCTACGGATATTGCCGGCTACTACACATGCACCAATAGCATTCTGAAAGTCAGCTACCAATCGTGTAGAATCTATTACACCAGATTGATATTCTTCACAATATAGGGCAATACGTTCATGTAACTCTATTAGAGGAGCTGGTCCTGATGCAGTACCCCCAAATCCCTGAAGACGAGTACCTTGTTTACGAATTTTAGAATAGTCAAACTTGATAGAAGGAGAGGCAGGAGTAGTATATGATTTGAGAAGGAGACGAACTGATTCCACCCATCCTTCACGAGAATCAGGAACTACAAACTCAATCTTCTTTCGCTTACTAGGAGTATATAATTTCCATTGTTTGTTAGTGAGCCCGAATCCTACTCCGACTCCATTCATGCTCATATCCATAAGCCAGCAGGAATCTTCTACTAAGTCATTTACCTCAATAAAAGCACAATTATACAAGGAGGCAGACCCTCTCTCATACATATAATCAGAACCCATAGCCCATAGACCACGTCCTGGTGGTAACCAGTGCATCTTGAGCATTGAATCTGCCATATCATATGCTACTTGTTGGTTACTATATTCATTCCATCTCAGATGGTGCATTACGAACCACCATTTACGAATGGTCATCACTCCGTTGATCACACGGAGGACAGTATCTAACCATTGCTCTTGTTGGCCATTGGACATAATTCTGGAATATGTTCTGTAATATACCATCTGTCCAAATCCTGACTCAGGAAATCCAAATTGGAATCCGGTATTGGATAACTTATGTACTGCATCTTTGTGCAGTTCAAATTTGATACCAGAATCTTTAATATTAAACGGTAAAGTGAAATGATCCGACATGATAATCCTTAATCTCAATTATACATACTAAGAAAGTATATATTATAAATAGCACACAATATTCCTATAGCACTCAATATTAGTACTATGACTCCCTGTATTCTTGTACGTTCTATATATTCATTTAATAGAGCTTTACCCATTAGAGCGAAGAGGAGAGATAGAATTAATAGGAGAAGTTGTGATACTATGGTAGTTAGTTGGAAGAATATATACATAGTATAACCTATTATGAACTAAACAATAAAGGGCCATGAAGATAATTCTCCATGGCCCCTTATCGTAAGAATATTCAAGGAAGGAATCTAAACTAGTCTACTATCATAGCTAAACTACAAATAGCGTACTACATAAGATACCCTTTCTTTATTAGAGGTTGATAATAAATTCACATGTTAAATAACACGTGCCAAAGGAGAACGTGTAGGAAGATGAAAACCCCTGGTTTTATTTCTCAAACAATCTGTAATTTTTCATAACCCTTAAATTAACCCTTAATAAGGTCGGTCTAGGAAACTCATCCCTGGATATAGTCCAGTTTCATGATGATTTATCCTTTATAGACGTATTTTGTGCCCAAGGTCTCGCGAGACTATAGGACATGAAATTTACCATGTTTGAAGCCACACCGACATCTATATAAACCTATCTCTTCTCCCATCTATCTATAAGTCTCTGGGTAACGATATGTTATCCGGAATTTTCTATAGTCTACCCTTAAGTGAAGGGTAATTAATAGATAAATATAGATATCTATATTATAAGATAAATCAATCTAGATATAGATCAATTGATCTATAGATATCTTATTCTTATAAGGGGAGTTAAGATTAAGATCAATTGAGGGGAAAAATCTGTGATAGATAATACTAATGTAAATAGATTACGGGCTGAAGAATGTAAGAAAATTTACGATATTCCATTTCAAGAAAAAGCTAGAAGATATACCCTAGAGAAGTTTGCTGAATTAGGAATCAAGTATCCTACTGGTCAAGAGACTATATTATGGTCTCACATCAAGAATGGAAAGTTAGGGAAAAAGTTTCATCAACAATACATTATAGGAAACTATATAGTAGACTTCTTCGCTCTTGGTAAGAATTACAACATTATAATTGAGATTGATGATACAAGTAAGTACTACCAGGAAAAAGAAGCTAAGAGAGATAAATTCCTTCAAAGTGAAGGGTTAGTACTTAGATTTACAAATTTAGAAGTTGAATGTCAAATTGATATGGTTCTTGATTATATCAGAGAAGCTATCATCAAATGTGATGCATGAGACATCTATAATTATGGAGATACTATGTTAAAAATTCATGGAATTGAAGATATCAGTGATATGCCTCAGACTATCTCAGAATCTGAGTTCAATCCCAGTCTACTGAAAGAGACTGTGTCTAAGAAACTGAATACTGAAGTAACTGTTGAACGTAACGGAGATGAAGTATTAGTGAGACGATTACTGATAGATTAAGAAGAATATGTCCTGAATTTTACTTGGGAAATTTTACAATGGCTAAATTGATTGTTGAAGATGAGCAAAAGATTAAATATAATGGATAATCTTGGATTTAAGAAATCTAACCAAGTATTAAACACTGACATTTATACTCACCCTAGTGTTTCACATCAAGTTAGAGTTGTAGGTAATGATTGGACTGTTCATCATCCTTTGCTAGATGTAAGTACTAAAGGTTCTGGATACAGTTCTTTAGCTCAATATCTTATTAAATATAAGGATCATTCTCGTGGCTAAATTGATTCTAAATGAATCTCCTACAATTACTGAGGCGGAGACTATGTTCGGTACCTCAGCCAAGAAGTATGGGTACACTCGTAATAAGATTCGACCCTGGATCTTCAATCATCCGTCTGGACATCAATTAGTATCCAGATCTACCGGATACATGATCAAAGGTCCTCATGGTAAGATCGTAGCGTCATCGTTTAGTAATAAAACTATACATAAGCATCTCGGTAATATTCATAAGGATGATAAGTAAATAATTCATACTAACTTATTACTTTATTTAGCATAAAGGCAGAATTATACAATGGATCAGATGGGACAATTAATCGAGTACTTTGGATATGAACCACGTTCACTAACTGAGTTCGGTCGTGGACTAGGTGAATTTCAGTTAGGAGCGAAGGGCTCTGATCACTGGAGATATCTATCTAACAAGAAGATAGTTAAAGAAGGTCTAGGTTATGAGACTCTTCGTCGATTCTTGTCCATCGAACTCCCTCGTCTAAATAGAGCTAAATAGGTGGAAGTATGCCTAAATTAATTACAGGTACTAGTAATTATCAAACTGAAGATGTAAATCGTGAATTATTAGATCATGTAATGAAAGCACGTGATAGTCATGTAGCTATAATGGATGCGGTGAATAAATCTAAGGTTCATATCCCAGTGGAGCATCATGATGAGTTCAATCGTCACTTTATGGATATGATTAATTCCTTCGGTCGTATGAAGGATTTAATAAATAAGCATGTGACTAAAGGATAGTTATGCCGAAGCTAATTATCGAAGATAAAGAATCTGCCTATAAACATATCCGTAGTAATCCTCCTGCATGGGTACCTCATCGCCATAAAGGTATTTGGAAATCGGTGGTGGATAAAGATAAGCATTATAGCTATGGAGCTGCAGTGAGTGCATTTAAGAAGCATATGAAAGTGAATCGAAATATTCATGCGGGATTTAATTATTAGGTAATACTATGCATACTATGCGAGATGATATTGAGTTGGATCTTCTACGTCAGCCGTTCTCTGGACTCAGAATGAATGATAATGTAAAGCGTATGTTAGTTGAGTTCGCTGAACATGAACTAAAATGGTCTCATGCGAAGGCAGTGAAAGCTGCAGGTCGTATCATCCGTGAGACTGAAGATAGTATGCCGAAACCTCGTAAACTACCAGGATTATAAACTATGCATGAATCAGAATTACATCCAGGCATGAGAGTATCTATCCTTGCTGATGCGAAGGATCTGACCTCAGATATTTATATCACCCCTGGGTCGGTATTAGAAGTAGTTCGTTATCAACGTCCATCTACTACAATACTCAAATACTATGATACCTTCGTTACATTAGAATTAAAATATCTTCACCGAATAGAATGATAAATGGATCCTAATACGTCCAATGCGCCATATTCTGGCTTCGATCCACATGGTGCTCAGTTCAATCCTCAACCTGCTGTTCCTCAACAGACTGTCGCGACCGTTACTACACAAGTTGAAGTCCCTGCTACTGGATCTCCTAATCCAACTGTGGGAGGTACTGCTCCAAATAAAAGTGTACAAGATATGGTCACGAGTACCGTGCAGGACATGCTCATTCCTGAATTACCTGATAAGAACGACCCTATGTTTATACGCTTTTCTCGCTCGTCGGCGATATATGTATTGGATGTGATCTTGTTAGTCAATTTTGCCATTGTTCCTATGGTCCAATTATGGAGACGCGAGCTCATCGCTATACCTATACTCCCAGAACCATTCTACACCTTAGGTGAGATCTTCTTCGGATTGTATGTATCCGGTCGAGTTTACGAGAAGTATAAGGGAGTAGCTACTAAATGATTACAATAGAAGATACCTTAAAGATCTCATATTACCTGACTTCTAAAGGATATCGGTATGTGAATAATGTGGATGGAATTTCAGTATACTTTCACACGAAGTATGGATTCATTAATGTGAGTCCTGAGGGATCGTTAAGTGTGTATCTGTTAACTGAATTTCATGATCTCAAATCGTATCTGCAGTTAGTTAATTTATCGGAGCTCATTTGTAAAGGATCATAATGAAACATTTATTCTTAGCATTATTACTATCCTTCAGTTTATCAAGTATAGTGAATGCTCAGACCTGGCCGAATGAACCGGCTGGCTCAACCGTCATTGTTGATTGCAACATGAGCAGTCAATGCGGTCTGTCTGGCGGAGGCTGGTATGGAGGATCGGAAAACCTCCCTGGGATGATTTCCCCATCAAGTACTCAGAACTCGACAATGTTTGCTGGTGCCCCTTCTGGGGGCTCTCAGGTATATACGGGGCTTGGGGGCTCTTTTAGGGAGGTCTTTGTAGGGTGGATTTTGCGCACAAGCAACCCCTTTGAACCATTTGCGTGTTGCGCCAGTAAAATGTTTTTCATACGAGGCCCACAGACTAATGGCTTCTTTGGTGCAAGCATCGGCTCTTCATCCTCCACTCTTTATTTTGGGCATAACACTGGGGGAGGGTTAGATAACAGCCATATTTGTCCTGGCGGATTCGGCCTAGGGCCATGTGGCCAGAATGTATCAAGCCGCCCTATTATCCACGGCCAATATAGCAAGCTAGAAGTGTATATTAGAACAAGTACAACCTCGACATCCCGCGATGGGATTGTTAGGTGGTGGCTTGATGGCATCCTAGTAGGTAACTACACCACGTTTAATTACCCTGGTTTACTGAATGAATTTGTTTGGACGGAGACGATCAGCGGTAACGTTGGTACACTGCCGCATGATAAAACCTGGACCTTTGATCATTTACGAATCAGTATCCCCAACTGTCCATCTGGGGGGTGTGGTGGAGGTAATCCTCCACCGCCTCCTCCTCCTCCAACAGGACCGGTGGATAGTCCAGTAGGTGCTCCAACTCCTCCAGTTGGATTGGGTGTAACTAGAAATGGGTATTTAGGTTATGAAGAATTTGCACAATTTAATGAATTAATAACGGAGTAAACTATGGGACGTAAAGCAAATCCAGTAACTAATGAAGCTCAGTCTGTAGATAATGCTAGTGAAACTGTAACTAATGAAACTGGAACTTCTCAGACTAATGTTACAGATCAGGAACAAGCTGCAGTAGAAGCAGCGGAGCTCGCTGCTAAGCAGAAGGATCTAGAAGCTGAGAAAGTGAGAGGATCTAAGAAGCATTCATTAGTAAAAGTATTCGCTGTGGATGGTGAGTTATTTGACACTGACGATAAACTGTCTAAGTTAAGTAAAGAACAGTTGGAAGAAGTGATTCAGTCTGGATATGTAAAATAAAGGATTATCTGATGAAACGTTCCTTAATTATCTTATGTGCGATCTTATTTATCTCGGTTAATTCATATGCCGCTGCTCCGTTACTTCATGTTTCATCAGATAACCCTCGTTACTTTGCAGATCCGTCTGGTAATATTGTTTATCTGCGTGGGCTAAATACTAATGATGGGTATGAGTTTCAGGATCATGCCTTCGGTGGTACGAGTTTATCAGACTTCAGTATTACTTTGAATATGTATGCTGCGAATAATCTCAACCTTATTCGTATGTGGGTTAGTGAGAATTCAGGTCCTGGTCCTAATACTCCAGCTCCATTACCATGGGCTCGTAGTACAGTATGTTGTGCAGCTGATGGTGGTGCTAAGTTTGATTTAACTCAATTTAATGTGGGAGATTTAGTTACTCCTCACGTAAACTCGTTATTCTACTTTGAGAGACTACGAGCACGTGCAATTGCATCTGGTAATGCTAACATTTATATGGCAGTAATGTTATGGCATTCATTTGGATGGGAGAATGGAACTCAACGTTTAGCTGGTAATCAAGCTTGGCAGTATCATCCACTAAACGCAGCTAATAACGTTCAGAATTTAAACTGTGATACTAATGGTAATGGTTGGGGCGATGACCTTGGAGTATTGAATAACTATTGTCAATATATTCAAGATGCGTATGTTCGTCAAGTAATTGATTCTGTAAATGATCTTGATAACATTCTGTATGAGATCTGCAATGAGTGCTATGGTGGTGGTACATATGTGAACAATTATCCGTGGCAGAATGCTATGGCTAATTTGATTAAAGATTATGAACTCACTAAACCTAAGCAACATCTTGTAGGTATCACTTCAGACCATTTGTACAATAATTCAGCAATGGCTACGTCAAATGCTCATTGGATGGGGTATGCTGGACTTGGTGAGTGGAATACTCCTAGTGTAGCTACAGGTCAGCGAGTATCAATTCAAGATATTGATCATATTGCTCCTTGTGTAAATAATAATCTGTACTGGCCGTGGAAGTCGTTTACTAGAGGACATAATCCTCTGTATTTCTATTGTGGACCATTTGGATCACCTACAAGTACTGAGCAGTCAATTATCACTCGTGTAGGTCAGACTGCTACCTATGCTAGTAAATTAAACCTGAAGACTGCGGTACCTATTACTTCATGTAGTACTGGGTTCTGTATAGGTTCTAACGGTCAATACTTAGCATATCTCCCTACAGGTGGAAATGTTAATTTAAATTTATCAGGATCGAATCTTTATACAGTTGAATGGTTTAATCCTTCTACTAACGTAGTACAAACTGCAGTGAATGTATCTCCTGGCAGTCAATCGTTTACTACTCCATGGATAAATACTGAGTCAGTGTTGTTAGTAAAGGATTCAGGAATTCCTGCTCCTGTTAATCCTCCAGTTACTTATAACTTTAATAACCAGTTCTCTGGAGTTCAAGGACAGAATCAGTGGTTCTATAAGAATTCCCTAGGTCAGAATTTAACTTATAATTCTGCAAGTCAATTATGGCAGACGTCTGATACTTATCTTGGTATCTGGGTAAATGGAATTCATCCAGGTAATACTAACGGAGCTATGCTTGAATGGCAATCTCCTGGAGTAGGTAGTATCACTATTAATGGTTCATTCACTGATTTTGATTCTGCATGTGGTGACGGAGTTTCAGTATCTATCTCTCATAATAATACTGTAATTCATTCAGCTACAGTTAATAACGGGTCCGTTACAGGTGGAGGTTATAGTCTTACTCGTAATGTAGTATTAGGGGATAAGATTGACTTCGTCGTTGCTAAACGATCTACAAATAGCTGTGATTCTACTTCATTGAATCCAGTGATTGTATTTACTTCAGGTTCTGCTCCACCTCTTTCTCCTACTATAGGATTGAGTCCTACTACTTTAGGATTTAATATTCAGGAGAATGGAGCTACCTTAGGTCAGAATGTATTATTGACTAATACTGTAGTTGGAAGTACTTTAGTCTGGGCGATATCTCATAATGCATCATGGTTATCAATTACTCCAATACAAGGTACAAATAATACTACGTTTACAGTTACTGCTAATCCTGCTGGACTATCTTCAGGAACATATAATGCAGTAATTACTGTATCTGGAGAAGGTGCTACTAATAGTCCACAAACTATTAATGTAATGTTGACGATTACTGCAATTCCTCCTGCTACATTGACATTAAAACAAGTGTTACAAAATGCGATTGATCAATGTCAAGCGTTAGTTACATGTACAGGTAAAGACTTCTCTGATAAATTAGAACCGTTATTAAATCAAGTTCCGTAGAGGAAGATGTGATGAAGAAGTTAATTGCTGGATTATTAATAGGTACAATCTTAAGTGCATTTGTACTTACAGTTACGGGATATATTGATCTCCGTAATGCTACTGCTCAAGCTAGAAGTTCTATCATTGAGTTAGGTAGTTTAATTGCTGGGGAAGATATCGTTAATGATGTCTTAAGAACCGAGGAACGCTACCTGACCATCCCCATCGGCGGCACGGACGCCATGGTTGCAGCGGACCAGCTGTACAAGTCAGGACCTGGCTATGTGCGGTCCATCACGTGCTACAGCGACGCCACCGCCACGGCGGGAACTATTGCTCTGCGCGACAATACCGCAGCGGGCGCGGGGAACATTCTCTGGTCGTTCGATGTCCTGGCAATTGCCTACAACACGCCATTCACGGTGGATTTGCAGACACCCTTCTCTGTCGGGCTGTACCTCGATTTCACCACCACGGCAGATATGAAGTGCATGGTGAGGTGGCGATGATGAACCGACGCGACATCTGCAAATTAGCGGGCAAGGTGGGCCTGGTGGCATTGGCCGCGCAGGTGCCGTGGTCCTGGCTGGAGCGGGCTGGGCTGCTGGGTGAGGCGCTGTCTGAGGCCGCTGCCTTGCCGCAAAACTATCGCGTGACGACCGGCGCGATTCTGGCCGATACGCAGCTGGGGCTGTCTGGGATCACGGGGCATCAGGTGCATTCCGGTGACGCGACGTGGAGCGTCTCGAACGAAACCGGCGCGGAGTGGCTGCGCCCCCTCGGTGTGACCAATGTGTTTAAGGCGCAAGTCACGCAGGCTGGAACAGGCACGTCGCAGTATCGCTTTGATTTCACTATCAGCCGTGCGCTGGCAGACATTTATCAGTTCCACTGGCCGATTTATTACACGGGCGGCGGGTCACCGTCTGTCCTCTTCTATGTGGCGAAAGAAGCAGGCTTTACAAATTTTTACACCTACGATTTTGCCAGTGCTGGGCTGGTGTCTGATCGGTGGACTTATAATACCCATGTACGCTCAGCACCTGGGGCGACGACTGGCTCCCCTGCTTATAGCGACACCTTTGTTCGGGTGCGGATGCGCATTTCGATCCCGGCTGGGCAAACCGGCACCTTCTACATCGGCCCCATCTGTTATGGCTGGTACAGTAAGCCACAGATCGTCTTTACCTTCGATGACGGCGACGAAACCTACTACACCGAAGCCTTTGCCTACATGCGGCCACGCGGCATTCCTGGTTCGGTGGCGTTGAATCGCGAAGGGAGCGGCACCCCATTGTCTGTGGCGCAGGTTCAGGAAATGATCGAGGCGGGGTGGTCGTTCCATAACCACAGCGACACACACCAAGATCTGGCCACGCTGAACGAGGCGCAAATCGTCTCGCAGGTTCAGGGGGCGATTGATTATTGGGCAGGCCAAGGTATTACGCTCGATCCGCACACGTTCATTCTTCCCTACGGGTCCCGCAATGCGTTAGTCGATACGGTGCTGGCTCGATACTACCGCTACGTCATGCTCGAAACTACAGGCGCTTCGTTCCCGATCTGGGATGGGGTGCAGAACCCGTATAAAATCTTCCGCCAAGTCATCGATGTTCCCACGTCCACGGCAACGACCCTCGGGGCGCTCAACACCGCGCAGGCGCGTGGGAACGCACTTATTTATTTCGGTCACAAACTCGCGACGGGTGCGGGCAACGGACATACGGAAATAGCCAATTTCAAAACGCTGGTCGATGAGGTGTACCGGCGCAAGGAAGCGAACAGTATCCAGGTACGGAACCTGGCTGATCTATTTACTGGACTGACCAATCCGCGACAGGTCCGCCGATGACCCGCACGTGCTGCCCGTCTTTTCGGGAGGGCTCGCCTCAACGGGTTTGGGTCGTTCCCGGTGTGGATGGCCAATACGATAGACCTCACCTGGATTTTTAAGGTTGGGACGAATGACGCCAATACCACGATTCGGGCAGGACTTACCAATAACTGGGCGGGTAATCCCGCGACAGACGGGATCTATCTAGAGAAAGCGGAAAGGAGCGTCATTGAATGCGACACGTATGCGCCGCACTCGCCATCTGGTTCACGATGATTTCTACACTCTTTGCGGCGGGGACTGAACCCTATGAGGTGTTCTACGCCAGAGACAAGAACGAGTGCATGTTTAATGGGAACGGGCGTGCGTATGAGTGTGCTCAAGGGCACGGACAACTGGGCGCGTGGTCTGGGCTTGGGTCTCCATCTGGGACCACTACGCCCGGTATCGATACCGTTGGGGTCATTGACGGAGGCGATACGCTCAAGCTCTGCGGGCATTTTCTGTATAACTCACGCGCCTACAACGGGCAAATGATGTCCCCCGGGGTGTGGTTACGTGGAGTGGAAGGTAAGCCTGTCACGATCACGGGGGACTGTAGCGATGTTGGACGCGCAGATGAGGGCATCATTGACGGGGAACTGTTGGAAGCGCGTGGCATTGACATCCTGGGCGATTACGTCACCGTGCGAAACCTCACGCTCACAAACTTGAAGGATACGGGCATCTCGTCAAATTTTGCAAAGGATACGGTGGGCGGGCATTTTCTGAATCTGAAGATCAAAAATATTGGGGCGCCTCCTGGTACCTCACGGACCTGCATCGAACTCAATGGCAGCGCTGTGATTGAGTCGGTCGAACTGACGAACTGCGGAGGCGATGGGATCTTTCTCGGCAATGGGGCGACTGGCAATTATGATGTCACGATTCGTGATGTCCATATGCACGGTATTTCTTCACAATTAAGTAGTGGGGATGGCGTGCAGATGGAGCCTGGTGGCGGATCTCTCACGTTGCAACGTGTCAAAGTCTGGAAGTCTGGCAATGATAAAGCCTGTTTTCTCGTGGGTGGCGGGAAGGGCGCAATCAAAATTGATGACATTGAATGTGCGGCAGAGCCAGGGGGCGGGCCCTTTGGTGGCGTGACGTTTGAGGGGGCGCAAGGTGGTAGCTACATTCATGGCGCGTATATCCATGACATCCCAGGCGGCACGGGGCTGTATCTCAGGGACACGATTTCCGCGCATACCGGCACGCTGGATATCACCGGCAATGTCATTGCCAACGTTTCAACGTTGGTGCTTCTCGGTGGGGCGCATCCTCTTGCGGATATTCGATTTCACCAAAATACACTACGTGGCGGGTCGGCCTACGGGATCAGGACAGGTTCCAATTGGAATCCTGGCCTGTTGTCAGTCCGCAACAACATCATCCAGTCAAGTGGTTACAATCTCTATGTCGAGGGCACACCCCTGCATGCCGCGAGTGATTGGGACAGTAACTTCAACCTGTGGTTCGGGACAGGATCGTTTCACTACCTCGGCACCAACTACGCCTCATTGCCGCTCTACGCCTTAGCCTCTGGGGATGAATCGTCCTCAAGATATGCCGATCCGATGTTCCTTGGCCCAGCCGATGCACGCGTCAGCAGTGCCTCACTCGCACGATGGGCCGGTGTGTTGTGGGGGATGGAGTGTAAGGATTTTAGAGGGTTTGCGTGCCGCCTGCCTCCTGACATTGGCGCGTATCAATTCGTGCTGAGTGATGCGGCAGAGTAAATTGAGCAAACAAACGGAGGGCGCTATTACTCTTATCATCATAATTTCTTTGCTCACTTCAATCTCCACGGCTCGTGGCCTTGGGGAAGATTTTATGAACCTCGAGTGGAGTTCCCCTCGACGTTCACCGCTGTGGGACGGATTCAAAACCACCGCCCCTAGTGGCCCCTTACCATGGGACGAGAATGCCCCCTGGTGGGTGACGATCAAAGCGAGACTGACGGATAAGCGGCGGACCGGCTAACTGGTGAATGAAGAATCTCTAAAGTATTATACTCCGGGAGTTAGATTAGTAGAAATTGATTATTCTCAAGTAGTTACAAATTCAGGAATGACCGTAGGAGCAGTCTTCAATGGCAAATAATTTAACAGTTAATCCTCATGTTCTGGATACTGCTGGTACTATTTATGATGCTACTAAGCGAGTACGTATCTCCGGCGTAGTGTATGTAGGAGCTACTGCAGCTGGTCATCGTGCAGTATTAACTGATATTAATGATAAAGTAATTTATGACTTGATTGCTAACGGCCCTGATCCGGTAGTTCCTATAGGAACATATCCTAACGGATTGAAATTAGCATCACTTAGTTCAGGTAAAGTGTATGTATATGTGACTGCGGTAGATGCAGTGGTACCTACTGTACCTGTAAATCAATATTTCTAAGGAAATTATGAACTTATTTACTGTAGTGCTTTATGCAGCATTGGCATTTGAAGATCCTTCAGGAGAGTGTTACGTACGAGGATATGTATTTCAGGAATCGTCAACTGAATATACGTTCTCACGTAGTGCTGATGATCAGTGTTGGATAAAGCATTCAGTAGCGGATAATAAGATAGTCCTCTTTCATAAATACCGATGGGTAATGATTGTATTCCCAGAGAATATCAAAGGACATGTGAATTTCTGGTATAAATGGGGGAATGATAAAGCCTATATCGACACTCAACCTGTGAAGATTGAATGGGGGTATAGTCTACAAGGTTAGTATAATAACCAGTGGTTTCACTCCTTCATTCCGTTCATTCTTGAAGGAGGTAGGGAATAAAATGTCTAAGTTAATTGTTGAAGAAGATTATCAGATACGGATGGATCCTTCTAGAATAATTCACCTCACTGCTCATAACGGTGAAAAGCATCAGTTCCGTGATGGAGATAATTTCACTCGCCTCAGTGATTCTACTATGAGGTATCGTGGGAAGCATGTGTTCATGAGTCGAGAATTAATTGATCATTTAGTAAGTAATTCTAAGGAGGATTAGGATAATGGCTAAGTTATTGATTGAAGCAACTGAATCAGGTAAGCATGAAAAAGTCTTAGCTCATCATGGATTTGTTCCTACCATTGCTGATGATAATGATCCTAGGATTCACGGTATTAGGTCATACGTTCATCCAAAGACTGGACATTATGTCCATCTTTATTCCAATGGTGAATGGGTTCATCAGAAGGCAATAAATAGAGATGGAAATGAGAGTGATGGTTATGGTAATACTCATAATGATCTACATAATTATCTTTCCAAGCTAAAATGAAATACACTAACTGGCGAGGTAGAGTATTTGAGATTGATGATGCTTTCATAGCTAATATGAAGGCGAGATTAATTGAAGCTGGTATTGCTGAGCCTGGTGAACTTGACTATTTGACTCCAGAAAAAGTATTAGAGATGCTTCCTACTATTGAGAGTATTCGACGCACTGAGCAGTTAGAGGAGATGTGGGGCGATGGCGAAATTAATTGAAGAAGTTATGAAGGATCTTCGTACTGTTCTTCATCTATTAGGATATCAAATGATTCACAAAAGTGAATTTCCTCACGAAGGAACTAAGATTTATACTCATAAAAAGACTGGACAATTTGTAATTGTTCATTCTAACGGTCAATGGCATCATATTAACAGTTCTGGAATGCATAAGTCTGGAATGACTTCTGATGCTCTTAAAGATTACTTAAAGTGAAGGGGTCTCTAATGGCTAAGTTGATTCTAGAGACGTATCGTAATCCTGGTCCTCCATTACAGAAGTCGTACACTTCAGGATCTCAGCATGTCGATTCGTCTCCAGATAATACTGACCAATACCATACTGTACTAAAGGCTCATAAGTTTAAGTATAACGGTGATTATAGCTATAAGCATAAAGAACATCATGGTAGGAATGTGATTCTTGGTGGTAATGGTACGTGGTCTCATATACATAATCTCCAAACGGTACATGGGAAGACTCCTGAAGGCTTAACTAAATTTCTGAGTTCCTATGTTCCTAATACTCGACCTGAACTTGAATATCATTTTGAATAAGGGTAAATAATGGCTAAGTTAATTACAAAAGAAGAGCATTCTGGTATTGGAACGTATCGACAGCAGTTGGATTCTCCGAAGCCTACTGACTCTGAGCATTTGAAGAACATGCACTTCGATGTAGCTCATGCAGTAGCTCATTTAGAGAAAAACGGACCGAAGGACCATCCTACTGTACAATATGCACTTACGTTTCTTAAGAATGCATTGATGTTTCATAAGGATAACGGTAATGGCTAAGTTGATTTTACAAGAAGATAGCCCAGGAATGGATATGGGTCGTCATCTCAAACTTAAAAGCTTTGGGTATATTCATGATCCTGGAGTGAGCGATGAGAAATTAGATGTATTTCGTCATCCCTCTGGTAAGGTTGTAGGTATTGTTCATGATAAACATGGAAGTGGGTTCTTCCATACTAATAATGAAGATGAAGCATGGAACGATCCTCCAATTAAGTCTATGGACCATCTGCATAGCAGTTTAGAGAAGCATCATGGGGTAAATAATGGCTAAGTTAATCATACAAGAGAAATTGATCTTGGCTAATCCCAAAGTAAAGGATAGTCAGGCAGATAAGTTTCGGGCTATGGCATTACCTGGAGCTGATGAGCATTATCGTAGTTCAGTACAGTATGCATATAAGAACATGGATACTCGTCTGTATAAATCTACCAAGGGGGGTGGATTTCATGATAAAGTAAAAGCTTCAGCTAAGCGTCATATCCTAGATAAATTTGCTGATCATGGAATTACTCCAAATCATGCCCATATTGATCGTGAGCTAGATAAAGCTATGGCTCATTGGAACAAGACACAGAAGGGCTTGAAGATGAAGGGTGTGACTGAAGCTTCTGAAAAGAAATGTGTTGCTTGTGGTCATAAAGTAAAGTCTGATAAAGTACTACCTAATATGGGCCATTGTCCAAAGACCTATGATGGTAAGCATGTATGGGAGAAATCATCGAATGGCTAAGCTAGTCATAGAAAGTAATCCATATCTTAAGATCTTATCTAAGCATGGATATAAGAAAACTCCACGTAAAGATCTTGATGAGTATGAACATAAACAAAATCCACATAGTCTTGTGTATTTAACTGGTCATAATTATTGGATGCATGATCATAATGATGCTACTATAGGACATGGCTATGAGGCATCTGGTTTAGATAACTATTTAAAGAATTTTCACAAGAAATAATTATGCCTAGGCTTCTAGTAGAACAAGATTATCAATTAGCTATGCATCCCGATCGAGTTCTACGATTGAAAGCTCATAACGGTGAACATCATGAGTTTCGTGACGGGGATAATTTTACTCGCTTAAGTGATTCCACGTTACGTTATAGAGATAAGCATGTGTTCATGAATAAAGACTTAATTGATCACTTAGTAAATCATTCGAAGAAGGATTAATTCTCAATGCCTAAGTTAATTATAGAAAATTCAGAAGAGACTTACAACAAGATTGTAAGTAAATATGGATATTCTAAACATAGTTCTAGTCAAGTTCTTGGTGGTAATGCGTTTCATTATAAACATCCAGATAACCATAAGTTATGGTTCACTCCATCTGGATGGGTACATAGTTTTAATCAGAAGCAGTATAATGGAAAGTCGCTGAGCGATCTCCGTTCTCATCTCGCTAAAGTTCATCAGTAACATTCACTCTCACATAGGGGTTATATAATGACGAAGTATCTTTCGTTAGTTTTACTGGGCCTTGTATTTATCGCAGGTTGTGCGAAGAACTCTATCACTGTTGGTGAACATCATGCTGATCTTGGTGAAGCGAAATCTGCACTTGGGTCCACGCTTACTTTCATAGTCCCATGTTCTGAAGCTGAAGCATCAGAGAATGAGGGGAAGTGTAAGTATAAAGAAGGACGTGAGATGGTGATCATTCCGTCTTCTAGTGTAGTAAGTCAAACTGTGGCTCCAGCTGTAGGTCCAGCAATTATGGGTACTGCTGGATATTTTGGAGCTCGTGAGATTCGTAAGGGTCTTGAGAATCAACCTGCTGATGCAGTAAATCAATCAAATACTGCAGTTCAAAGTAATTCGTCTCAACCACGTCGTCATAGGTAATTATGCAATTCTTAGCTGATTTAGGATCAAGTGTTATAGGTACAATATTTGGAGCATATTCTAAGTTTCGTGAGAAATTCTTTACTAGGAAACGTATAGTTTATGAAGTTCGATATAATCTCGCATTAGGCCGGTGGATTAGTTATCGTCGAGATAAGCCTACGAATGTGATTATTAGTACAGCTACAAAAACTCACTGTATTGAACAGATGAGGTCTATTTGTAGACAGAATGAGATCTTAGGTATGTATTGTCAGATGATTATTCATGGACGTGACGGGAAAATTCAAACTGAGTTTACCTACGGTAATGATAATCGTAAGGTAAAAGGATAATTGCATATGGCTAAACTCATTCTAAATGAAGGTCTTGGTAGTATGGCACAGAACCAATACTACAAAGATAAAGAGAACGAAGATTTGAACAAGAGTAAAGTGAATAAGAAGAAAGATAAATTCTTCAAGAAGTTCAGTTTCCCAAGCCTCTCTAAACGTTCAAAATAGTTTCCCTTACCCCTGTCCCCAAAACATCGACGGACGCAAATCAAGTTGCGTACCGACGCTAGTTTAGACTAAATCCCACGTGGTTGGCGTGGCGTTGAGTAACACCCAACAAGGATATACTATGAGTCATTTTTGGATATGGATATTAGTTGCACTATTTGTTCTACGTGTAATTTCTAATCTGAACTTTGCCAATCGCAAAGCAGTTCCATTACCAAGTACCTATGCATTTTGGTGTATAATAGATCTCGTGTTAATAATATGGTTCTTCACACTATTATAGGTCATATTTATGAGTAATAAACTACCAAAGACGGTATTTGATAAAGTATTAAAAGATCTCGGATTTAGGTATAAATCATCCTCCCATAATTATTTAAAGAGTGATGGGGAGACAGTTACTGTGTCGTCTGATCTCACAGGTGACTATGTGTTTATGAATGATCGTATAGTAAAGATTCAAGATCCAGCATCACTGAAACGTATTCTACAAGATTAATTATTAAACTAATGGAGTTCTCGATGGAAGGTCGTTGGGGATTACGAGCATATGACAGTTTTGTACATTTAGATGCAGAAGTACATAGCACCTGTACATTACGTAAGGGAACTAGAATTTATCAGTTTGTCACGTTAGAAGAGAGTGTGCGTACCGGAGAATATGTAGAGATTAAGCCTGGAAGTCATGTAGGTAAGAATGCGGAGATAGGAAATGGGGTAATCATTGGAGCGAACTCCACAATTTATCCATATGTGACTATCGGTAACAAAGCGTTTATTCGTCCAGGGTCTGTAGTAACTAAAGATGTTCCTGAAGGTCAGACATATGCAGGGAATCCTGCAGTGCGAGTGATCATTCCAAATGTAAATAATAAACCTGATGAGGAAGATACGTTGGGTTAAAATAAGGATATATTAATATGACTGATGAAGAGTTACGAGGGATTGTATTCATATCTAACAACGGATCTGATTATATTCCAGATATGATGCAGTATGCGTATAATTTTAAGTTTGCTGGTCCTCAAGTGAAAGATAGTTATCTAAATCTTGAAGATGAGTCTAAATCATGTCTGCGATTGATCTGTCGTGATGAGTTTAAGCGTGGAGAACGTCTACGTATATTCTCAGTCAGTAATGATAAGAAAACGATTTACACTGAATACGTGAATGATTCGAAGTATGCTTCTATGGATGAAGTAAGAAAGTACAAGCTATTGACTTTCTTATCTATGAGGATTGGAGTAAGTGACGATTCTGATTATACGTTTGTCTTCTCTGATGGAGTTCAATGTATATCATTAGTAGAAGCCCTAAATAAAGGTACTAAGTTCTACGGAGCTGCAGTGCTGCTTGATCTCAATAAGATCAAGGATAATTTTAACGTAGTTGGTACTGACAAGAATACCGGCACTCAGTTTGAATGGATTGTTGAACAAACCTTCACTAAGTCAGCTGGGTAATGGAAATATAAATGGAACTTATTCCTCCTATTCAAAAATGGCTCAAGGATATATTCGGTACTAAAGATTTAGGTCCAGAATTAACTCAAGCCTTAGCTGCGAAGACAGGTTTAGAAACCATCAATATTGATGGTAAGGAAGAACCCTTACCTCCTGGTCTAGATCTTTCAGGTAAAGAATTATCTTTTTATAAGTCATGGTTAGAGACGTATAAGACAGAGGATGAGTCTCGCTTATTACGTTATAAGACATATGACATTATGGATCAGAATTCATCTGATGTACAGTTAATGTTGGATACCTTCCGAGATGAAGCATTATCTGTAGGATTTGTGGAGGAACCAGTAGAAATTAACATTACTGGTAGCAGTAAAGCGAAGACTGATATCCTTACAGTACTAGCTGAGAATAAAGTACTTGAGAATAAGTTAGGTGACATACGTTCCATTGCTAAATATGGAGATATGTATAAGCGATTAATTATTGAAGGTGATCCTGCGAAACCTACAATTCAAATCGCGAATATGTCTCAATATGAAGTTGAAGTGACATATCTAAAGGAAATAAAGAAGAAACTTGGGTATATCATTGATCGTATGAAGAAAGATGCCGCATCTGCTCGAGCGGTAGTTCGTCAACCTGGTGTGGATACTAGATATCGTCTCCAGCCATGGGAGATAGTTCAGTTCAATATACCTGATAATCAGTATGAACCATATGGTCGATCGATCCTTGAAGCAGTACGAGTTCCATTTGATCAGTTAGTTACAATGGAAGCATTGTATGCGGTGACTCGTGCTAATAGAGTAGAACGATTGATTGTAAAAATTCCTACGAATGCTACGAACCCTACAAATGCATTCAAGAAATTACAGGAAGTACGATCATTCTTTAAGTCAGTCATTCTTGGACAACCAATGACAGGTAGATCAACTATCAATAAAGATATTGGTCTAACTGATATGATTTGGATGCCTGCGGATGAAGGATATGAACTAGATAAGATTGCTAGTTCTATTGACGTATCTTCAGATGAAGATGTACGATATTTCTTAGAAAAGTTCATTGCTGCATCTCGTCTACCTAAAGGTTTCTTCCTATCAGATCAAGCTACTGATAGAGGATCAATGTTATCGAGTCAAGATCTCAAGTTTGCTCGAGCATTGTTACCTCTCCAGAAAGCCTATACTGAAGGGCTGACAATGATGTGTACTTATATAGGTACTATTCTTGGACATGATAATTTTGATGTTCAAGTAAATCTATTTAAGCCACCTCAGATTAATCGTGAGCAGGTAGAAATGTATGCGGCTCAGATCAATGTAGCTCAATCTCTAATCGGAGCATTCAAATCAGCTGCATTCGAGCAAGATCCAAATGCAGGTGGTGCAGTCAATGTAACTCCTGATACGTTTGTGACTGTCCTAGAAAAGTTAGGAATTCCTGAGCCTATCTTGGATGTACTTCGTAGTGCCGAAATGGTACAGCAGATTCCTACTGAAAGTGTGAAGGAAACTGTAAAGAAAGTTCTAGAATCTCCAGCTCGAGCTATTGCAGTATCTTCTAGGTCAAGTGAGATGTTTACTAAGTCTCATTTGAAGGTGCTTCGTGAGTCTTATGTAAGTTCATTTACTAAGTTACAGAAGCAATCTAAAAAATCGAATAAGGTAGAAGTAACTACTTCGATAGTAGAGAAGAAATAATTATGAGTGATTCAATTCTATCTCCTAAAGTATTTAAGTTCAGTCGTATAACTGAGACTTTAGTACTTCAGGAATCAGTAGCTGAAGATCTGAATGACCTGGTGGATATCTTTCTAGTACGTAATCTTTTAGAATGTCATTTACCACCAGACTCATATCAGAATGCACTCGATAATTTATTTGGATATAAGCCCATCCTCGTTGATCTTGGGGAGCGGGTAGTGTATGGTATTGAAACTCCTTCTGGTGAAGAAGTGTATGATCAATATCGTCGAGATCATATTTATACTAGAGCTCCTCTGCGTGAAGGGGAGTATGAAATACTATCAGGAGACATTCATGTCAGCACTAGACCACTCCCAAACTAATGAGCCTATTGATCTGTCGTTAATGCAATTATGTCGTGTACGGTTTCGATTCATTATAGGTAATACTAAATCATCTAGAATGTCGAAGCTATTCTTTGTATATTGTAATAAATGGTCTGCACTAATGGTGAAAGTGCAGGCGAATAAAGATATCACTGTGTATGAACATTTACCAGAACTTCGTAAATTGATTACTAAGGATACTAAGGTATCGGACATTATTCAGTATGTAGAGCACTTTAATTCTGAAGAACTCAACATGTTGATGAATGCCCAGCCATTATTCAACATTGCTCCGTTAGACCTCAAGTGTTACATTCTTGCAGTACTCGGTCTCCGCCCATTCCATTTCGAGACGAAGACCGAATCGGTATAATATAGTTCATATTAGTTTCCCTGAAGGATTTATAATGTCAGATTTAATTCTACTTCGTGAGTCAGGAATAGCTATTGATTTTTCAAAAGTACAGTTATCCGAGGCTATTCTTGAGTCTACAAATGATAAGGGTATGTACCTGACACTTCCGGTATGTATTCTTGATAAGCCTACTGCGAATAAGCGTACGTATACTTCTGAGATGATGTCAAAATCAATTCAGGAGGCTGCTACTGCTATTGCCGGACGTCGTCTGTTATGTTCTGCTGATGATCATCCTCAGGGAACTCACGTAGCTCCTATCCATGCATCCCACATCGTTATTGAGGCATGGGTGGATAATGGAGTACTATGGAATAAATGGTTTATCCTTGATACTGATAATGGACGTAATCTCCAAGCATTGATCAGAGGACGTGCCTCAGTTGGAACATCGATTCGTGGTCTTGGGTCTATGTCTCGATTGAATCATGTTGAGAATTATCAGTACTTAGGAACTGATGCGGTAGGAAATCCTGCTGCTGGTACGTATGCTCTACCAGGTGTTGAGGGTGTGAAGGTAGAAGTATGTGAGTCTGCAGAAAGTTTTCTTGAAGCTGCTGACCCTGAATATGTAAAAGGAATTGAAGACACTGTTAAAAATTATGGATTTAAGTATAGTCATCAAGATGATGTAACTAATGTTCATTATTTTAGACATCCTGATGGATCAAAAGTATTAGCTGGTACTAAAGGGTGGAAGTGGCTTGATAAAAATGGAGGTAATGCTCTAAAAGGTCAAGAATATGATACTTTAGAACGTCATCTTCGTACTATGCATAAAGGAACTCAGAAAGAATCTGCTGATGAATCTGTAAGTCTTCCAGGTGTAGGTGAAGTCACTGTTGGTACTGTTCTGCAATATAAAGGTCTGGAATGGAAAGTAGAGAGTATTGTAACCTCTGGTGATCTATGGAAACTTACATTAGTTAATACTACGAACTCAATGATGAATACTTGGCTGAGATCTGAGGATATTCCTAATCCAGCTTCACAAATGGTTATAATAGCAGAATCTAAAGGAAATGTAATGTCTAAAGTTCAGAATTACCTTGATAAGATTAATGAAGCTGCATCGAAGTTAGCGGGTATCACTCAGAAGTCAAATTCTAAGCATGATCAGTTGAAGTTTATCTCTATGTTTGAATCTGATCTGTCGAATGCGAAGGATTTATCAGGTGAAGAGTTAAAGGGTGTGCTTGAGCAATGGGAGTCTCTAAAAGTAGAAGCATGTAAGCCAAAACCTGCATCAACAATTGATGATCAGATGAGTCAATTGAAGGGTACAGTGTCTGAGCTCACTTCGTTAGTTCATCAAGTGTTGAATAATAAATTGTCTCAGGTGAATGAAGAAGAGCAGAAGCAGATTGCAGTAATGCGTCAATTCTATAGCTTTGATGATCGTAAGGTCAAGGAAGCATTGAGTGCGTATAGTGCACACAAGGATGATCCAAAGTCATTCGCTGAAGAATTGATTTCTCGATTAGGTGTACAGGTTGGTGGAGTCAATTTAAATCAATTATTTGATGACTTGACTGACGCTGCTGGTGATTATCAACATACTGGAGTTCCAGCTGTAGCTCAGAACTTAGTTACTTCTGAGAGGGTGGAAGAATTACAGGCGGAGAATGCTGAATATGAAGCATTGTTAGATGAATTCGTAACTAAAGTAGATTCAGGTGAATTGTTATCTAAGGAATTTGTTGTAGAACAGATGACTAAGGTAATTACTGAATCACGTAATACTATTCGCAGACATCAGGTTCGTGAAGCACTAGCTGTTGAAGTAGCAGTTGAGACGATTATCAAGTCTACTCTAAATAGCAAGAAGTTGGCTGAGAGCAATAAGCAGAATGCTCAATTGGTCGAGGCACTTACGGTCATAATAAATAACCTTCGTGAGTCCTTACTTAAGAAGGAAGGTAAAATAATTGCTACTGATTATACTAAAGATAAGAAAACGTTTATCCCTGGGCGTACTACTCGATAAGAGTTACAGGGAATTGGTTCGAGAAAGAGGATTATATGAGTGTAATGAAAGCTCTTTTAAATGAGAAGTCAAATCAGTCAGTTGAGGAATTTAAGCAGAATGTGATTACCGAGGGAGTTCGTATTTTCGAATCCGGAGTAGATTCACCATTCAAGATGAGTTCCTTGAAGGAAGATAATCAGTTGCAGAGCTTGTTTGAATCAACAAACGAGAAGGATCAGAAGCGAGCGGCATTAACATGTATCGCTTTGGAGAATCAGGCTGCATGGTTGCATGGAGTTATTAAGAACTACGGCGAAGCTACTGTTATGGGTAGCTTGGGTGCTCTTACTCCTAAGATCATGGACGTGGTGCGTTACTAACTTGGTTCGGGTAGACCAATATGCGCACAAAAAATCCCGTGAATTGCTGGAAACTCCTATAGAGCCATAGACGCTAATATAACAGGAAACTGGTATAAAGTAAAGTTCTATGGATTGGACAATCAGCAGCCAAGCTCCTGTGACGAAAGTCTGGAGAAGGCCCAGAGACTAGTGAAGAGATTATACTATGATTACTTGTCTTATTTGTAATAAAGAATTAAGTATTTTATGTAGCCACCTTAAAAGGATTCATAAAATTTCTAAAGAAGATTATGTATTAAAGTTTCCAGGCGCACAAATAATTAGTGAGGAAGAAACTTTAAGAAGGTCTAATTCAAATTACAAATTATGGGCAAGTCGTACTGAGGAGGAAAAGTCTAAGGCAGGTAAGATTAGAAGACAAGGATGGACTAATGAATCTCATATAAATATGGTTCAGTCTAAATTGTCTTATTATCAGACTTTGTCTAGTGAAGAAAGAATTAAGCTTCTTGAAAAGATGAATACTATGTCTATTAATTTTCATAATTCTCCAAAATATGAAGTCAATAGGCTAGTAAGAAATAATCATATTTCAGAAGGTCATCTTAGAAATGTACAAAGAGATTCGAGTCAATATGTAAAGAGAATGTTGAATGCAAATTCTAAAATGCATTATTGGCTTAGAACTTGTTCAGAAGATGAACTTAGTTCTTTTCTTAAAAGATCTTTCTTAAAACCTCCAAAGCTTAGTACTTTTGAATATAAAGGAAAAGCTTATAAAGTACGCTCTTCTTATGAAAAGCTAGTGCTTAAAGTTCTTGTTGATTTTAACTTGAATTTTAAGTATGAAGTATGCTTAAAACGGCCTGATGGTCGTAGGTATATGGCTGACTTCATAGTAGAAGATAAGTTATGTTTAGAGCCTAAGTCTATTTATTATGTAGAAGCTCAAGGTGGTGAATACGATTTAGGTATGAAGAGATTAGCTGCTGAAAATAAGAACTATAAATTTGTTCTTTTAACAGAAGTTGAAATCTTTAAATGTAACTTAAAAGAAATTATAAGATCTCTTTGCCACGAGTGCGGGATACAGATTAAGGAATCTGTAATGATATAGTCCGAACTCATATGAAAGTATGAGAAGACAAGATAAAGAACTTGTCGTTAACATTTGATATTTTATCCTCAGGAAGTAGCATTTAGCTAACTGATTAGGGATAGTAAAACGGGTTGAATTGCTGGGAGGTCCTTAGAACTGTGGAAGCTACAACGCAGATGGAAACGTCAATCGTGAATGCCGAAAATCTCCACGGATTGGATAATCAGCAGCTAAGCTCCTGTAGTGAAAACTTGGAGCCAGTTCAACGACTAACTGATTTATCGTATGATAGTAAGAACGATCTAGTTATCTGCAGATTATGTGGTGTAACTAGACGTAAGCTGTACTTTCATCTTCGTTGCGATCATAATTTATCTCAACAGGAATATCTTAAACAATTTCCTGGTGCGAAACTGTTTTCTAATTTAGAAATGAATTATAGAAAAGGTTTCTTAGATAAAGGTCGTAATTTAGATACTACGACAAGATTGAAGACGAATGAAATTCTTAGTAATCGTACAAAAGAGTTTCATAAATCTTTTTGGACTTCGAATAATCCTGAGGTTCTAGATCGTCGTAGAAAATTAAGTAAAGCTGGACAAACAAGTGTTCGTAGTCAATGTCGGTTTAAGCAATATGAATATCAAGGAATAACGTATAAATTACGAAGTAATTTAGAATTCGTATTTATTCAGTTTTTAATTGATAATCAAATTGAGTATCAATATGAACCGTTTATTCTAGAAATTGGTGAAGTATCTACTACTCCTGATTTTTATTTACCGAAGTACAATTTGGTAATAGAATGTAAAGGTTCCTATTGGTATAGAAAACGTCAAGAAATGTATGATAAAGTGATTGCTGGAGTTAAAGCAATTCATAATTATAATTACTTGATGTTAATTGATGTTGAAACGAAACCGAGTTTGCAATTGTTATTAGATAAATTGGACACGAGTAGCTCGGCAGTTCTCTATACAGAGGATTGTGTGATATAGTCTGAACTATCTAGAGATAGATAGATGATAGGATAAAGAGCCTATCGATAACAAAATGAATCAAGTAGCTCACTTGTTAACTGATATTCAACCTCTGACTCAGCAAACTGGTCAGATCTTCATCATCAAGCCAAAGTATTCACAGACAGCTGGTGGTGTGACAAAGGGTCAGGAAGTCTTCAAGAATATGTCTGATGGTACATACGCATCAGAGAAGATGACTGTAACTCTTGGTACAGGTAACGCATCTTTAGTCAACTTCGTAGGATCCCTCCAGGCTCCTGTGAAGCGTGATGGTACTGTGATCATTAAGCGTGCAGGTACGAAGGTAGCTGCTGATAATGGTCTTGGTGCTATCCTTGGTACTGACGGTGCTGCTACTATCTCTGGTACAGTGAACTATGATACTGGTGCCATTGCTGTTCTTTGGTCAGCTGCTCCTGCAACTGGTGCGGTAACTGTTGAGTTCTTGGCTGATTCCGAAATCAACGTAAGCTTGATTCGTGAGTTGGAAATTTCTCTCGACATGGTGCCTGTGCGTGCACAAGAGCATCCATTGAAGGTAAAATGGAGCATCACAGCTCAGTTAGCTGCTCAGGCTCACCTGGGTATTGACATTGGTGATACGCTTACTGACTTAGCCGCACAGTTCGTGCGTGTTGAGCGTGATAAGCTGGTTATCGATGCTATTGCAAATAGTGCAACAGCTGACTCAGTGTTGAACTTCACTGCATCACAAAACGTAAACATTCCTAAGTGGCAGACATTCCAGGAAATCGAGTTGAAGCTGAATGCTGGTGAATCTAACATTCAGACAGCTAACGGTAACCGTGGAGGTGTCAGCTGGATCGTAGGTGGACAGAACGCATGTAACATTTGGCGTACTGTTCGTGGATTCCAGGCGGATACGCCAAAGAACCCAATCGGTGCCCATAAGATCGGTACCCTTCGCGATGGCGATGTGGATGTGATCAAGGCTCCGTTCCTAGATACCGATAAGTATGTAATCGGATTCAAGGGTTATATGCCTGGAGATAGTGCTATGATTCTTGCGGAGTGGATCCCTGAAATGAATACAAACGGGGCACATGCAGGAAACTGCTTGTTGAATTAATTTTTATTAATTATCCTATAATTCAGAGGGTGAATTGCTGGAAACTCCAATTACAAATCGGACAATCAGCAGCCAAGCTACTGAGGGATCAGTAGAAGGTTCAACGACTAGAGATAGTAATCTAGACCAGGTGAAATCTCCACGAGCGCCCTCTACCTTAATTGATAGAAATGAATCTTATGTGTATGTTTATCTGGATATTCGCAAACCAGGTAAATATACTTATACAAAGTTGAATGTCTCGTTTCTGTTTGAACCATTCTATGTTGGTAAAGGAATTGGCGGTAGGTATCTTAGTCATTTAGGAATTTTAAATGAATCTATAAGAAAAGGTTCTTATAAAGATAATAAGATTCTTAAAATTTATAAAGATACTAATAGAACTAATTTCATTACCAAAATAATGAAAGGTTTATCTGACATTGAAGCTTGTGAATTAGAACGTAAGTTCATACAAGCAATTGGAAGATATGATCTTAAAACAGGCCCGTTAACTAATTTGACTGATGGTGGAGATGGGTTATTAAATCTGTCTGCAGAAGTCAGAAAACGTGCAGGTATGGCAATTGCTATAACTCAAAAGGGTAATACGAGACGCTCCGATGTATTAAAAGGAAAACCAGCTTCGAAAGAAGTAAGAGAATTACTCTTAAGTTATACTTATAAAGGTCTTGGTGGTGCAGCTGGAAAGAACACTCCGAAAAGTGAATCTCACCGACTAGCTATTTCGGAAAATACAAAAGGTAAGCCGAAAACTCTTCGAGAGAAAACCTGCTTACTTTGTAATTCAAGAGTTCTATTTAAGTATGCATCAGTGATATCTCATTTTAAGCAACATAAAGTAATTTCTTACAAGGATTCCTTGGTTCATTTATCAACAGGTAATGATATAGTCTGAGCTTCATGGTAACATGAAGAAGTGAAGATAAAGAACTTCACGGTAACAATCTGATGTACTTCACTCCAGTATTCAATAGCCCTAACTTGCAGGGTGAAAGAGGTTTGATGAGCTTGTATGACTTGTTCATCAACAACCCTCTGTACTACCGTTCTGGAACAATTTCTAGCTACGGGGCATAATTAATCTCTGAGTGACCGGATGAAATACTCCGGTCACTTGGATTTAGAATAATAAGAATTATTAATTATCTTGAGGGTGATATGAATACTCCAGAATATGGAAAGATGTTAGAGAACGTTAGTGCTCATACGATTACTAACGTAGTGATTGATCCGAACTCAGAAGTAGATGTTTACTCAAACAAAGGTGCATCTGGAGCTGTGCAATTTAATCTTCCTCCTGCTAAGCAGGGTATGAAGTTTACGTTCGTAGCTGAGGCTGCTCAGAACATCGTAATTAAGCCAAATACTGGTGATAAGGTTGGTCTGGCTGGTACTCTTCAGACAGCAAATACTGCAATCACTGGAACAGGTGCACAGGGTCTTGTTTGTTCATTAGTCTGTTTGACAGATGGTGAATGGAAAGACGTGTTTCAGAGAGGTACTTGGGCCTAATTGTGGATCTAGGTATTACTGCTAGGTGATTACTTACCAGTGATGTTATCCCCTAGATTCATTATGGAGAGGGGTTTCGGTAGAACTTACCTATCGCACCCCTCTCCTTTAAATTATAGGAGAATGTATAGTTTATAGGTATAAACATAATGGATCTTTCGTTTAACATTACTCTTGGAAACCTATTGTCAATTCTAGCGGCTATAGGTAGTACTGTTACTTTAATATACAAGTTTGGTAAGTCAGTAAAAACAGATATTGCTGAAGACGCAGTAGCTGATTCGAATGTAGAAAATCAGTTAAAATGGATCACCGATACTACTCGATTTCATGATGCCCATATTAATGATAGCGTTTGTCGTATTTCTGCGTTAGAAAAGGATGTAGCTTATATTAAGGGCAAGTTATCTAATAAACGACATGAGACTGATGAGGAATAATCTCATGGAAATGGACTTTCAATTGATAAACTTCCAGACAATAATTGCAATAATAGTGATGATAATCTACTTCGGAGTAGCGTATAGGCTAGTAGGTGCATCGTGTAAAACTGTACATCACCGTAGGTTGCGTGATAAAGGGTTTCTCGGAGCGATTAAAGCAGGTATATTATTAGTAATGAATAGAATTTAAACACTAGGAGAATACTATGTACGAATATGCGTTATCTGATAAGATTAAATCCCCTGCATGTGTATGTGATGTAGATTTTGGAAGTGATAGGAGCATTATCCTTCGAGTGCGCCATGAGAGTCTAGATAAACTTGCAAAGGACGGATTTGTTGAAGTTTATCAATTAGACGGCAAAGGTAGACGTAACGGAGTTCCTATTATCGGTACAGTAGCTACCAATCCTCCACCGTTACCTGTACCTGCAGATTTGAAGCCTGAATCAGATATAGCTCCGAAAGATCCATTATCTGAGTATTCTGAAGAAGAACGTGTAGAGATTATGAAAGCACTAGAACTCGTTCGAAATAAACCTCAATCATAACATAGAGATACAATGTCATTACATGATAGACGACAATTTATAATAGATTCAGTAAGATCTATTGTGGGATATCCGGTCATCAATACTCTTGATGTTGAGGTAGCCACAATAGATTTTGATGATGCACTACTTAGATATTATCAAGCTGCTCCTATTATACGTACTCGTACTTATGATGTAACTTTCAATCAAGAAACTCTAATTCCTATAGACCAAGTGCTTGAGTTAGAGTTTCCTTCAGTGTTGGTAGAAGACGAATCAATTGGTACTGCGAATAATACATTACTATCGTTCTCAAAGACGATAACTAAGGCTCCTATACGTCCAGGTAGTGTAATTATTAAGAGAGCGGGTACTGAGGTAGCTAATGATAATTCACTAGGAGACATTGCTGGCACTGATGGGGCAATGATTATTACTGGATCAGTGAATTATTTAGCTGGACAAGTAACTGTAGTTTATAATGCTGCTCCTGCATCTGGATCAATTACTGTTACTTATAGACAAGATAACAATAACTATTTCTATCTCGGTGTACTGAACGAAGCATTTAAATCAAATATTATTCCTCGATATAACTTAGATCGGTTTCTTCTCGGTGTGGAGACTGGATTTGATCCAGTTAATGAATATAATCCGTTGAAGATGGCTGCACGGAATACATATGATCATATGTTGTCCGGTCAGACTACAATTGAGTATCGTCATGAAGAAGGTACAAAAGGAGTATTGCATGTGATCCCTATGGGAATAGGTACATGTGCAATTACTCATGCATTTGGATGTGTGAACATGGACCGAGTACCTATGAACCACATCTTTATGTTTGGAAATCTTGTAGCAGAGAAGTTTATTGAGAGAGTAATTTCAGTTCGTTCTGGAATTCAATTAAGTGCGGATTATCAAATTAATACTTCATACTTAGAGAAGAAACTCGCTGAACTACATGAAGAAAATATCAGAGCCTTAGCTGAAATTGCAACTCCTGTAGTTCTATGGGGTTAAACTATTAGAACGTAGGAGCATGTGGCAATGGCTGAAGGATTTTCTCCGTGGGTTCACCACCTACTTGGAATCATAGATACAGACAATCACCGTACTTGTATATTATGTGGCAAGGAAGTAGTATGGACATCTGATCCAGAGTTGGCTCGAGTTACTCAAGTATATGAACATGATAATCGATGGTTTATTAATACTCCTCCTGGTAACATAATTAAATGTAATGGATAACCAATGATTGCCTGGTTCTTATCTCCATATAAATTACAGAAACAGCTAAATAGACAAGTTCGGTATTGTCAGATCTTTGATCTATGGAATGAAATAGCTGAATCTGGGGGATATGCACATGAATTAGAGATTGCAGATAATCAGGCGTTAGTAAAAGTACGTGCATCTAGAAAAGTAATCTCTGATCTTAGTAAGATTCCTGGTAATAAGATTGTTACTGATCCAAGTAAATTATGGGGTCCAACAAGAATTCCTGTATCTATTGTTGATGGAGAACAAGTCAGTTCTAATAGACGACGTATTCCAAATACCCCTATTGGATTAATCGATCAGCATGTGTTTAATGACGATCAGCAAGAATTATTTAAGCGTCTTGCTGGAAAATCAATGGAATATGCTGAGAAGTTAGGTTATTATCGATTACCATACTTCATGCCAAATGATTTGAAGTATGCTATCCTTGGAGAAGTAGCTCCACAAGGATATGACCTTGGTAAGATTTCTCCAGGTACCTTCCCTACTCAGTCAGTATTTGATGATGCGAATCGTACTAATGAAGGTCCTCCTCCATCAGCATCATGGGTTAACGTCTCTGGTGTTAGTGGATTGAAAGTATCAGGTAATCGATGGGTTACTGATAGCGGTGGTGGATTCTGGATGACCAGATCATCTACTAACTTCGGTCCTGATTGTGAGTGTTTTTATGATATCGTTACGCTGGATCGTAGTCAAGGTGGAGCTATTCAGATCTACATGAGAGATACTAATACCTCGCCTGGAGATAATTATCTCCTAGGGTGGTATACTGATACTTCTCCTGCTGATACATTAACCTTTACTAGAAATGATGATGATGTTGGAACAAACTTAGGTTCCAGCATATCAATAAATTGTGCGTCAGGATATTCATTTGGATTTGAAATTATAGGTTCTACGTTAGCAGGATATTACAGAACTACTAACTCAGGACCATTTAGTTTAATTTCTACTCGAGTAGATGCTACTTATAGTGCTACAGGTCGTATTCTAATAGCTATGGCTGGAGGTGCTGGCCATCAGTATGATAATATAGGTCGAGGAGCAGTTATTGTAGCTGGAGGTCCTATTCAGCCTACTGCTATCTCTAGTGCTCAAGCATTTGGAATTACCTCAGTTCTAGATCCAGGAGCGGTATTACAACCTACTGGATTAGCTAATGGACAATTAGTAATTGCTTGGACTGCAAATACTGAGCCTGACTTAGCAGGTTACCGTATTTATTATGGATATGCTGCAGGCATTTATTCAGGGGTAGTTGATGTAGGATTTACTGATACTCCTGGTAATCCTTCGTACTTATTAAGTAGTTTAAAGTTACAAGCTACTTATATTGCGTTAACTGCATATGATAACTCAAACAATGAGTCAGTATTCTCATCTGAGTTTTCAGCAACTCCTACAGGACAAGTAATTAAAGGTGTTATAGTTACTAATTCAGTAAGACAATTATCTCCTACTTCAGTAGGACCAGCAGAGTCATTTGGACAGGTAACCGTTGTTCAACCAGATGGTATAGTAACTGTATCTGGAATAAGCACTGCAGAATTTATTAATACTGCATTATTAAACTTTATTGCAGTAATTTCAAATACTGGAATATCCCCAACTGAAGCATTTGGGACATTAAGTGTTGGTGGATTGCAAGTGAAGTTAACTTCAATACCTGAGACTTATAGTGTATCTCAAATTATCATTATTGCTGGGAATGTAGATGTTCCTACTTCTTCAATAGCTTCATTGGAATCATTGAATGATCCTGAATTATTTACTAGTGCTAGTATTGTAAATACTGGAATTGTAAGTACTCAGGCATTAGGAAGTTTGGTAATATTCCGAGAATTTAGAATATTACCATATGAGATAGTTTCTAGTGAAGGATTTGGTAACTTTAATACTATAAAGACTAGAACTTTATCATTTACTGGAATTAGTTCATTAGAGAATGTAAATTCAATAACTCTGAAGAAGGAATTGTTCTTTGTAGTCCCATCTACAATTACTACGGGTAATATAGTTGGAACTCCGTCATTAGGAGCATACTTTGGTACATTACTGAATATAAATCCAGTAAACAGTGCTGAAGCATTTGGATCAAGTTCATTATTGCCAGGTAGCGTAAATGTTAGCCCATCAGGAATTATTTCTGGGATAAATCTTGGAAATAGTCGATTGTTGCTACAGAGCTATATTACTAACAGCTCAATAGCTTCAGTTGAAGGATTAGGTAGTGTAATAGTATTACCTGGTAATAGAAATGTAAATCCTTATGGAATATTCTCACTAGAGAACTTTGGTATTACCAAGATCAATAAAGTAATTGTTCTTGGGTCAATGCCGTCGTTAGAAGCATTCGGAAATATTAATTTAACTAGATTAATTAATCTTTCTGGTATTCCAACTCAAGAAGCTCTAACAAGCCCTGTACTTTCTTCTGGGCCTGTAGTGATTCTAGTTCCATCTTTCTTCCAGGGATCGACTCCTGGAGAGAATGCTTTAGTAACATTTACTGAAGAACCAGGAACCCCGACTATGACTATTGTAGCGGATCCGTTAATCTATAATATTCGGTCGACTTAAAATAAAGTATAATAAAAATTTGATAGGTTGTAAAAATGGCTAATTCATTGTACGGGCTTGGTCGTCAGGGGTTCTTAGAAGGAACTATAGATTGGGATACAAACACACAGAAGATTATTTTAGGAGATTCTGGCGCTTATACTGTATCTATTGATGTGCATCAGTTCTTATCTTCTATTGCCGGTGGTGCACGTATTGCTACCTCCTCTGCATTGTCAAATAAGACTGTAGCTTTGGGTGTAGCTGATGCTGATGACGTATTGTTATCATCCGTTACAGGTACATCTTGTGAATTTATTGTAATCTTCCAGGATACTGGTGTAGAGGCAACTTCACGATTGATTGCGTATATCGACTCAGCAGTTGGTCTTCCTGTAACTCCTAACGGTGGTAATATTACTGTTCAGTGGGATTCAGGTGCTAATAGAATCTTCAAACTATAATTACTAGAGGTATACTATGGTAACAGTTCGTGTGTGGGAACAAGATGGATTTGGTTATATAGATTTTGGGAGAAAGTTTCAAGTTCATGCATATGATGTAAATCAAGCATGGGTAATGATTGATACCTTCCTAAAGTTAGGAAGATTAGTACATGACAGAGGAGCATCTCCGGCATCGTTATTGCCTGATCGTTCATCTAAGCAAGTGCTAATTAAGATGCATCAATTGCATGTATGTGTCAATTGGGGTACTGATAATCAAATCCTGGCATTTACTGCAGATGAACTGTTTAACATAGCTGATACCATGACTCAAGCCGCATATAAAGTTGAACGTGATATTCGTGGCTTGTTACCATCGAAACAAGATATAAATGACATGGAAGAAGTGTTAATTACTGATAGACATAAAGTAATTCAACAGGCATTTAAGAATATTGAACGTCCTGATGTAAATGGGCTACAGGTGTCTACCCCACATTCATTCATGTCTAAATTAATACGAAAGCCTTGGAGGTAAGTTATGTCAGTAGATTTAGCTCAGTTGAAGACTCTAACTGTTGATCAGTTAGAAAAAATGAACAATACGTTTGCTGCTGAGATCGATTTGATTAAAGATAGACAGCGAGCAATTCAGTTTGAGTTAGGACAGCGTTCTAGACTAGAGAAGTTTAGTCAGATGACGTCAGTATTGTCTGATAGTGAAAAAGCACAGTTAATGCAAGTATTATCAGGACAAGGAATTGCGTCTCAGGAATCAGTAGTAGGTTCTCAAGTAAAAGGTTAATAAATGGCTGACATAGAGCTAGTAAAGAAATCACCTACTGAATATTTCTCGCAAGAAATGGATTTTACCGGACGATTACTATCTTCCGATAAGATTACCTCGTGTACGATCACTGCGAAGAATATAAATAATCTCCAGGATATGACTAACTTAGTTCTCGGAAATACTGTTGGAGTAATAAATCAAACAGGAAAACGAGTAAGTTATTTGTTACGTAATGGAATTCTAGGTGAAGAATACGAGATTAAGTTCGTATGTCTAACTAATTTAGGATATAGAATTGAAGATAAGTTTACTTTACTTATCAGATAAAATTAAGTTATAATAGTTTGAGACTGGAGTAATAAATGCAGTTAGGAAATGTAGCTTTCAAGGGTGATTTGATTCCTCTGTTAATTCCTAAGGAAGGATTGTATCCTTCGGTAGAGAATGGATTCTTAACTAATAAATTACCTGGTGATATGGCTTTGAAGCATGTAGTTCGCAGTTATGCCAAAGAATTAGGTCTACGTGCTCGTCTAGTTGGTAAGGGTGCATTTCGTGGACTGAAGGGTGAAGGAGTAGGATTTATTGGTCGTCTGTATGCAACTCATTATCATAATGGGAAGCGTACGAATCTCGGATTAATTAGCACCAAGGTAGTTACGACTGCTGGTGTGAACTACATGCGAGATGACTTCAATAACAACACTGGTTCTGCTGATATTACTAATTTTAAGTATCATGATGCAGGAACTGGTGTAGCAGCTGAAGCTATTGGTGATACCACATTAGGTACTCCATATGGTGGATCTCGTGCTACAGGATCTCAGTCTGGAGCTGTAGCTAAGCAGTATGTAACTGTGGGAACTATCTCTTTCACATCTACATTAGCTATTACTGAGCATGGGGTATTCAGTGCTACTTCTTCAGGCACACTGTGGGATCGTTCAGTATTCTCAGCTATTAACGTAGTAAACGGGGATAGTATTCAGTTTACCTACAATTTGTCATTATCCGACGGAGGGTGATTAGCCTTAGTAAGGGGTTTATTTAACACTATGAAAGAAAATAAACTAGTTTGTGTAATATGTGGATTTGAAGGATATAGATTAAGTAGGTCTCATTTGCCTAAGATTCATAATCTTACGGCTGAAGAGTATTATATTTACTATATCCTTCAATCTTATTTACCTCCTAAGTGTCTAAATAGAAAATGTAATAATTTGGTTAAATTTAGAGATTTAGGTAGGGGTTTTAATAGCACATGTTCAATTTCTTGTCATGTTTCATATCAGCAGTCTTGTGATAATACCTTTGTTAGGTTGTGTAAAGATCAAATTTTTAAAGAAAAACGAGATAAAGCAAGATTGAAAGCAGTAGAAGAAAGTAGGCGTAATAAGCCTGAAGTTTGGAAGAAAGTTTCGTTAGCTGTTTCTGAATCATTAAAACGTAAATGGAAAGAAGATTTAGATTATCGCTCTAAGATGACTAAATTGATTTCTAATATGATTAATGATCCTAACTCCGGGGTTGGATTTAAGAATCTTATGATTAACGGTCATCCCAAAGTTGGATTTGCTAAACTTTGGGAAGATGAAGAATTTAGAAAGAAAACTACAGTTTCAATTAAAGGTTATCATGAATCAATTAAGTGTGGGGTAGTACCTTATAGATCTTCACTTGAATTAAGATTTATGGAACTTTTAGATCATAATGATGAAATTGATTGTTATGAATATGAACCTGTCGGAATTCCATATAAATTCCAAGGTCGAGATCATAAGTATTATCCAGATTTTCTGATTACATGGAAAGATGGTACTCAAGAAGTAATTGAGATTAAACCTTCATGTAATATAAACACTAGTAAGAATGTTGCTAAATTTAATGCAGTTCAAGAATTCTATGAGGAATCTATGGTTAAATTCAATATTCTTACAGAAACAACTCTTTCACTTTCAGATGGTGGTTAAAATGTATCAAAGACTATTATTTATAGTCTTAATCTTGTTAGTTCCTGCAGTAGTTAAAGCGGATTTAGCTACTTTAAATTGGTTAGCTAATACTGAGGCCGATATGTCCTTTTATAGGATATATCGGTCAGCTACTCAAAATGGAACTTATGGACTAATAGGTACGGTAGCACATCCTAGTACTAGCTATCAGGATAACCAAGCTACTCCTCCATTATCATGTTATTACATTACAGCTGTAGATACCACTGGACATGAATCTAGTCCTTCATTAAAATCATGTAAAACATTTACAGGAGCTGCTGGACCATCTCCTAGTTTGTTATCGATTACTAAAATTTCTACCGGACAACAATTGTCATGGGTAGATGGGTCTTCAGGAGTAGCGGCTACTGAAATCTGGAGAAGTTCTGATAATGAACTTATGAGTGTAGTAAAAGTAATTCCAGCAGGAACTACCTCACATCTAGATCGAGTATCACTACCACAAACTCCATTTGCTACTACATTCGTATGTTATAAGATTCGTCACATTTATGCTAACGGCACATCTAATTTTTATCCAGATCTTGCTGTAGATCCGGTTGGTCTATGCATTCCTTGGAGCAAACAGGAAACAGTGAAACCTGCAGCTCCTGGTGGAATTTCTGTTACACCATAAAGGAAGTAAAATGAAGTATTTATTTAATTTAGTTTTCTTATTTGTAGTACTCGTCTCTAATGTTCATGCCGACCAAACAGCAACACTTACTTGGTCTCCAAATAAGGAAGCTGATTTAAATGGGTATAATGTTTACAGATCGTGTACCCCTATTCGTAATTATAAAGTAATTGCTACTGTAGGAAAAGATGTAGTTTCATATAGAGATACTACAATTCCAGATACTTGTAGTAATGTGTATTATAAGGTATCCGCATTTGATAATTCAAAGAATGAGTCTCAATTATCTGAATATGCTACTAAATCTATAGTAATTGTTCCTCCTCCACCTACATTAGCAATAGTGAATGATTTAGAATCGAAGCCTATAGATTCCTCAACAATTGAAGTATCTTTTTCCGATATTTCAACTAAAGAATTAGGAATTCTAAATTATGACATCAGAATTCTAGCTGGTACTTCAATGGCCTGGCCTAGTGCTAAGTCTGCAGTATCTGGATCGTGTAAGTCTCCATTTGTAGGTTTAGTAACTATTATTAAACGAACATGTACGATTTCTGGGTTGTTACCAGGAACTGCATATGTTGTTCAGTTAATTCCGTTCTTTGGTACAATGAATCAAGGAGCGAGTTATAAAGATTTTTCTAATGTGGCTTCTGTAACTACACTAGAGAAACCAAAAGTATTTACTGATATTGAGTTAAAAGATAATGTATTATCGTTTGACTATGATATTAGTACGTGCTCTACTGTATCCAAATTGACTACTTATAAAAGTGCAACTCAGAAAACTATTACAATGACTTGTGTGAAATAAATGGCGCTACAATCTAGATCAAGTACTCCAGCAGGTGTAGGTTCTAGTACATTAGCTTATCTATCTGATACGAAAGTAGGATCACTGTTGACTACTTTCGTATTAGGTGATTCTTCATTAAATTCTTCTACAGGTATAACTGATTCTTTAGGAAATGTCTGGACTCGAGCAGTTTTTATTACTCAAGGTGCTGAAGAATGTTCTATTTGGTATGCAATAAGTAAAGGTGGTCCTAATACAATTACCTTTCTTTGGACTGGTACTGTATCGTTTTCTTCTTGTTCTATTGCTGAACATCCAGGAATTAAGCAACATAGTCCATTACGTCAAACAAATTCAAATAATAATGTTAATACAGGAACTGGAGCTGACTCAGCAACGACTGGAATAGTTAATACCTTAACTGAAGGTGAATTGATTCTTGCTGGATTTGCTCGTTATGGTGGATCAGGAACTACCGCAGCAGTTGGTACGGGATTTACATTAATTCAAGATCCATTCGGTGATAGCCCATTTATGGAGCGTACTCAGAAAACTGCAGGACCTATTGCAGGTACAGTAACTCCACAAGCTGCAGATGACGATTTTATAGCTGTTATTGCTACATTTGCTAAGATTCAGGTTACTAATAATTTGGTTCAGAATATACGACCTCGACGTACAGCTCCAGGAATATGTAGATGATTATGGCTAAGATAATTCCTCCCGATTATGGTATTTATTTAGGTCAGTATGAATGGACTGCAGGAGATATTTCTACTTTTGAATCAGCTTATGGTAAATCTGTTTCTCATTTCTCTTCTTCTAGAGGTCATTGGGGATTAGAGTATGTATCTGGTCATCCCCACTTAGCATTATCCACTGCGAAAACTGCATGGGACACAGGTAAAGGTTTATTAGTACAATGTTATAATACTTATGCTGGTACTAATGATGAACATCCTTCTGGATATACTAATGATTTGTTATTAGCTGGAACTTATGATGCTAATTTAGCTATTCTTGCTGCTGATCTTCGAGCATTCAACAACCCTGTATGGTTTCAATGTGGACGAGAGCCAAATGGAGTAGGTCAAGATTATATTGGAGGATTTGGTACTGATGGTACTCAATCTTTAGCTACTGCAATTACTAATAATACCGCATATAATCAATTTACTCCTCCTAGTCCTCCTGCTGGGGCTCCCTCAAATTTGTATTCAGGATGTTCGGGATCATCAATTCCTGATGGAGTAGGGCGAGTAAAAGCTGCACAACGTTATTTATATGATTTCTTTGTTCGTAGACAAGGTTGTACAAATCTAACTTTTGATTCACAAGGTTGGAATGTTAGATATTATAAGGATTCGGTTGATAACCAAGATAAATATGATTCTAATGATTATGTAGGAAATGAAGCATATGCATTGCAAGTATTACAAGATTGTAATTTTGCAAATTTTTACCCTGGTGATGATTATTGTGATTGGCCTAGTTTAACGTTTTATACTTTAGATTATTATGATGCTAATTGGACATGGTTATCAGGCTCAGATATCTTATACCCTACTTCCGATTGGATTAATAGTCTAAGTGTAACATATAATCAAATACAATCAGTTACTAATAAACCAATTTTATTAACTGAATGTGGATTTCCAGACGGTATGAACTCTAATACAACTAGAGGTGCCAATAGAGTAACTGATGCATTAGGAGCAATACTTTATCAATTTCCACAAATTAGGGCGATTAATATGTGGGCAGATCATACCAGTTGGTTTCAGAATGATATATTTCCTTATAATTGTTTAATAGCTTCAGGAACTACTCAAGCTACTGCGTTACAGGCTTTAGTAACTGCAGATCCTAAAATGTTTAATACTAAATTAAAGTATTCTTATCCAAGAAAAGTAGCGTTTGCTTCTGTAAATTGGTCTCCTAAGTAGAAAGGTTAATTATGAGTCGTCAATTTTGGTCAGAGCTTATTTGGTGGGCTACAGCTGATGGGGCTTCCATCAATACAACTACTACAGAAACTATCGTATTTCCAAATATAGTTATTCCTGCAAACTATATGTCTGATGGCCGTACCCTACGGGTTACAGCTGCAGGTCGAGTTAGTACTACTGGTACTCCTACTACTAGATTTAGATTACGTTGGGGTGGGGTAGCTGGAACAGTAATCTGGGATTCCGGTACAATTACTTGTGGTTCTGCTGTTACTGCAGCCTTATGGCGTATTGTTATTGAAATCCAGACTCGATCAAATGGATCTTCTGGTACTTTATTCTGTGAAGGTGAGTGTGTGATCGGTGCAGCATTAGCTCCTACAGTTGGATCTGCTACCGGTGCAGCTGCCGTTGGTATCTTCGGTTCTGCTGGTGATGACACCCCAGCTGCAGTCACTTGTGATTTAACAGCTGACACCGCATTAGCATTAACTCAACAATGGTCTGCTAGCTCTGGTTCAAATATCGTAATTGGCCATCAATATTATGGAGAGTCATTGAATTAGATGAAAGATATACTAGAGATATTAGAAGATAGGAAAAATAAAGTTATTAATTCCGGGGATAAGGTAGAAGGTATTTCTACTGCATTTCCTAAAAATCCTCCTCCACCTGGAATTAATTATTCGAAGAATTTCGCTAGGTTCCAGAAAGATGGAATATTCTCAATTCAAACTAAGGATTAAGATGATAATCACTCCGGATTTTGAGAGTAAGACGACTAAGATAAAACAACAAATAATGAATCTAGCTATGCAGTCAAATACTGAGCCTGAGATAATGATAGCTGCAATAAGCGACATTCTTGGATATACCGCAGCTCAATTAGATAAGTACGTAGGATCTATGCCATTGGATGTACGACTTCAATCAGTTATTGTTAGAGTTAAACAATCATATTCTCGTTCTAAAATAGGACTAAATGTCTAATGGCTTCTCGATTCTATTTTCATTCATCAGGAACTCCTAACATTAGTCCTGCATTTGATGCATCATGGGAACAAACAGGCCAGGCTACTAGATTAAATTTAGAGTTAAGTAATTTAATAAGTGCTCAAACTGCATTAGCTAATTCAAGTGCAATTACTGTCCCTATTACTACAACTCAGCAGATACTTTGTTATCAATTTATTAGTATAAAAACATTCTTACCTACAGTATTAGATGCATCAGTTTTATTCTCTATGATTATTCGAGGATTAGAGAATGCAACTACTAATAATGTATTCTTAGCGTATATATTAAAAGCGTTTACTGCTGATGGTAGTTTATCGTTAGGTACATTGTCGTCTAGTATGACTAACGCTGGTACTGAGTTTGTAGCTACCGCAGCAACTAGGATTTTCTCTCCAGTAGCTTTAACTAATACGGTATTAAATCAACCGTGGAGATTAGTTCTAGAAGTAGGAGGTCATGCCCAAGGTCCTACTGCTGCTGGTTCGTATACTTATAGAGCAGGATGTAATGCAGCTAGTGATTTCGCATTAACGTCAGCATTAACTACAGATTTAAATCCATGGATGGAATTAAGTTGTAATTTAAATGCTCAGCCATTAAATAATTACAGTTCTATAAAAGTAGGTAATGGAATCTCTGTAGGTGAGAGGATTAGATAAATGGGTTTCCCACAGAGACGTTCTACAAGTCAATTTAAGAGAGAAGCTCAAGCTAATGTCTTTAGTCAATCTGTTTCAGGAACTTTAAGTTTTGCTGGGACTATTGTACGACAAACCAATAAGCCAATAGCTGCTGGATTGTCAATGGCTGGAGCGCTAGTTAAATTAACTAGTCGAGCTTTAGCTGGAACATTAACTCAATCAGGAGCATTAGTCAAGCGAGCGAATAAGAATCCGGCAGGATCTATAAATTTTGCTGGGTCCCTTGTTAAACAGACGAATAAAGCATTAAGTGCTACTCTTACTTCTGCTGGGTCAATAGTTCGTGCGATGACTCGTTCATTAGCCGGAACTCTTACTTCTGCAGGAGCGTTAACTAAACGAACTAATAAACCTTTATCCGCATCAGCTTCATTCTCAGGTGCATTATCCAGAACTACAAATAGGTCGTTATCTGGTGCGGTTTCTTTTATAGGTGTTGTATCTAAGCAGACGAATAAAGTATTAGCTGGGTCATTAGGTCTAGCCGGAGCTTTATCTGCTTCAAAGATTATTCTGAAAGCTATAGCCGGAACATTAGGATTGTCGGGAAGTTTATCTAGACAAACTAATAAATCTGTCGCTGGATCAATTAATCTCGTTGGGTCAATATCTAAACAAATAAGTAGATCCTTAACTGGTACTCTAAATCTTGTTGGGTCACTTAATAAGTCTACTAACCGAGCTCTAACTGGAGCATTAAGTTTCGTAGGTGCATTAAGTAAGCGTACAAATAGAAGTATCTCTGGAGCTATTACATTTTCTGGATCTATAACTAAACGTGCAAATAAAGCATTATCTGGAGTACTAAGTTCTGCTGGATCAATTATTAGATTTACATCTCGTAGTCTAGCTGGAACTTTAGGATTATCAGGAAGTGTAGCGAAGAAGTCAAATAGATTCCTAGATGGTACATTGACTTCGTCTGGTACTCTGACAAAACGTACTAATAGAGCATTGTCAGGTGCTGTCTCATTCGCTGGTTCTATATCTAGAACATTCCTACGAAGTTTGGCTGGTACCTTAGGATTCTCTGGTTCATTAACTGCAGCAAAGATAAAATTAGTATCTTTAGCTGGATCGTTAGCTTTTTCTGGTTCTCTAGCTAAGAGAACAAGTAAAGCGTTAGGGGGATCAGTTTCATTCCATGGTACGTTAGGTAGATCGTGGATAAACAGTCTCAAGAAATTAATCTTCACATTTCTTGGTCTACATCAATCTAAGTTTAAATTACTGAATATAAAGTATTCCAAGGCTGAGTTCCGTATAAAAGGTGATTTTAATGAGTAATTATAGAACTCGAGCTGAGGATGAATATCCTGAGAAGGTGTCCTTAACTCTAGTAGCAGAAATTGCGGATGAAGATGGTAATCTCCTAGTCTCTGGACAATTAACTAGTCTGAAATTGACTATTTATGCTCCAGAGATACTAGGAAATCCAGTTATTAATAATAAGAAGGATGTGAACATTCTGAATGCCAATGGAGGTACATTAGATTCATTTGGAGAATTAACTCTGCTACTATCTGAGCAGGATACTGTATGTGTTGGGTCTGCAGGTAATGAACTTCATAGACATTTATTTACTTGGACATATGCGAATGGATTAAAAACTGGTAGACATGAAGTTGATATATTATTTAAGAATATGTACAAAGTAGGATAAGAATGAAATCACTAACTACGTTAATTGAAGGTGCGGAAATTACTCCAGAACATCTAGCAAAGAATCCTCCAAAGTTTATACCTCCTGAGCATCATGAATTATGGTCGCATTTAGTTCTCAAGAAACAACATAGAACATATGGGTCTGCAGTATCTCATTTCAAGCATCATACCAAGAAATGGGGATATGCATTGACGCTATTGACTATGTCGGTGATTGATGAATACGACCCGTTGATTGAAGATAGTGATGAAGAATCAGATGCATCTGAAGGTGAGAAGGACGGAGATAATGATGGAAAGTCCTCTGCTGAAGTAGAGGGCACTGGATTTAATAATAAATTTAATAAACGATTTACATCTCGTGCATTTGGTCATGCATTGAGAGCACATCGCCGTCTAGATAACAAGGAAGAATCTATGAGTAATGTAATTGATCGTGCGAAGCAGGTCCTAGGTTTGGATAAGGGGGTGAAAGAAGCATTTAGTAAGATGCCTGGAGGTGGATTACATCTACCTGCTACAGTAAAAGATAGACATCATACAACTAGTATTTGGGATGACGAATTTCCTGGTATTAAGACTAACAGTGATTGGTCTAGTAGAGTAGAAATTCCTACAGGTAAAGTAACTTATACCAAGCATCAACATCATTTAGTGAATACTTTGTTAGGTCATGGTGTAGGTGAAGATACCCCATGGGAGAAGATGCCGAAACTAGACTATAGTTATCTTCATTCTACTACTGCTGCATATAAAGATACTAATAAAGGAGTAGCTTTAGCAGTATCTCGACGTGATCCGTCACATCGGGTATTGTTAAATCATGATAGTACTGTAAATCTCCATCATTTGAAGGGTGATAGTGCTGAAAAGCTACAGGTTCCTGATGGGGTAGGACGTAGTACTCACGGAAATAACCGAGAAATTTATAGTCCAGTACATGTAAATAAAGTGCTTCAACATCATTTTGGTCATTCTGATTTTGATTTCTATAAGCCTGATTATTCAAAATCAAAGGGTCAGAAATCTGGTAGGGAAATTTATAATAAAGCCGCTGATCTTCAGAAACATCAGACAGGAAGAATTCAGCCGTCAGCTACAGTAGGTGATAAATTCTTATCTACTGTGCATTCTAATCGGCATAATGAAATTCGTGATAATATTCATGCTCATGTAAATGATGTTATGGGTCATATCAATCATATGTTGTCAGGTGGAACTCCTCAGCACGGAGAATATGGACGCCATCCAGCTATAGAGAAATTACGTAATAGTCTGAATGCATTAGAAGATATGCATGATGAAATTCGTAAGACTCATTATAAAGGTTGGAGGGGTGATACGGGTCGTGAGCCAATGACAGTAGATCAATTGTTACGTACTCGAAAGAAAGCTACACAAGCTGCTACTGGGTCTGATAGATATTAACGTCTATACGAGTTTACTTCACTTGCCCGGACCCCGTTTCGGGCAAGTAATTATGAGGGCAATCAACTTAGCAACGGCCTTCATTTCGGTTCCTACACACTAATCGGAGGTTTGAATGACGGCAGTTCAGCTGGTTCAAGGTACTAATAAACTCAATAAAGCTACTATTCAGAATGGACGTTCTGGAACTGGTATGAAGGTAGAGCATATTCGTCGTACGTACTTTAAGGGTACTATGATGATGCAATACTTTGCGGTAGTGAAATCTCAAACTGAGCCAAAAGGGTACAGTACAATAATCACATTTATGAATGTGGCTAAGGCTGAGACTCTTCCTAGTTTAGATACGTCTACTGTACGGGTACGTTGTTCATGTCCGGATTTCTTCTTCTGCTACTCACATTATAATAAAGTGAATAATGCATTAGCAGGTGGAGTGTTACGTAACTATACTCGAAAGACCAAGACTCGTCCGGAGAGAAATCCAATTCATACTCCTGGTGTATGTAAACATTTGATTCGTCAGTTTATCTCGATGAGGAATGGAAAATTAGTCACTGGAGGATCAGTGATTTAAACATTTAGACTAATATTTTGGTATAATAATTCTAGGGTTTATTGGAGGTTTCTAATGCGTAGTTTGAATACAATTTCTAAGAAAAAAGTAGCTGAAGATAATGGTGAAATGCCAGTAGGAATCAATCCTGCTCCTGAGACTGCAGATGCAGCTACTGTAGTGCTACCGTTTAATGGTGGATGCCCTGAAGGGTTCTCCCTATCTGCTGATGGTACCAAGTGCCTAAAGAACCCTGAGTCTGGTTCTGCTAATGTTCCTCCAACTACGGTAACTGGAGCTGAAACTTCAGTTCCTATGGAACAGGCTATTGCGATCGAGCACGTAAGTACTAACTTCGTGTTTGGTCAGAAGACCATTCTTCAAACTGAAGACGAGCATAAGAAAGTGCAGTTTGATGAAGGTGAAGAAATTGAAGTATGTATGGATGAGAATGAGGACATCCAAATCGGTCAGAAGGGGACAGTTCTAGTAATTTCTGATCCGAAGGTGGCTTATAACTTCCTCGAGAAAGTACATCTGAAGTCTGATTGCTCAATTGAAGAGCAGGCATTGACGATTGTTGATGCAGTGAAGAGTAATCTTTCACCACGTCAGATTGCTGAGGAATTGTTAAAGCAGCATTCGAAGGAAGGATCACTTAGCCATCTTGAATTAGCTAAGGAAGAAATCCGTCTGAAGGTCAATCGTGGAGTAAAGCGTATTCGTCCGGTTGAGAATAAGGCTCCGTTTATTCGTCAGCACCGTGCGGATAAGTCATTTGCTCCGTCAGTAATGAAGATTGTTGGAGTTCTATAAAATGAGACGAGTTCGTGAGATGACGAGTACTGGCGGATTAGGTATAGGTCATACTTTACCGTATAAACCGAAGAACGGGAGATATCATTTAAAGGATTTCCTTATTAATGCTGTTGCACTCAGTCCAGGAAAGTCGCTCACTGACCCGAAAGTAATTACACTAGCTCTAGCTTTACGAAAGAAGTATAAATCTGATGAGCAGCGAAATAAGAACAGTGATCGATCAGCTAGTAGATATCCAAGCTCATTGGAGGGATCGTCAGATTGAGCTGAATGGAACTACAGTTACTTTTGCTGTTCCTCGTGATGGAACTCAATTAGATGATTTTGGAGATCCCAAGATTGCTAGATTAGGAGATCCATTCGTAACTTCAGTTACAACTCAAATTGTAATTGATTATGGTGATTATAATAATCTGATTTCAGAATATAATCATTCACAGGAGATGACCTCTCCGTTACGTGCACTAGTAAAGCATAGTACAGTAATATGTAAAGGATCTACTACGGTCCTTACATTTACTGATAAAGCAGGAGTGAAATTTACTCGTAGCTTTGTAGTTGATAGTGTATCTCGAAAACATGAGAATTATGCGATAGCTAAAAATATTACTCTCGTACCTATTAGAAAATGATTATAAGGAGTGTGTATGTCTAATTTAGTAATGAAATTTTCGCGTTCTGAAGTGCGTAGCAAAGTAGTTGAGATGTTGAATGAGATGGAAGCTGGGGTACAGATTCTGGATGCTCCACCTGAAGGTGCTGCGCTTCCTGGTCCGGTAGATCAGACTGGCGTTGCTGGTGTAGGTAAGCAGGCAGCTGGCGCTCTACGTCAATTGGCTACGCAGTGTGATGAAGTAGGAATTGATGGATCGGATTATGCGGATATGGCTGCAGATATCGATTCTGAACTAGGGTTGTCGGATGTAATGGCTGGTCCTAGCCAAGGATAAATAATGAGTAGATCTTCATTACAAGAAGTTACACAAGCAATTCAAGCTCATATGAGAGCTCTATTGTTTGGGTCATTCCCAGAACTATTTCAATCTGAGCGAAATATCTTGATTTCTCCATCTGACGATGAAGATTCTGATTTTCGTCGTATTGAGGAAGTTCAAGGAGTTACCGGTAAAGTGACGTTACCTGCTGCAGTATTGAGTTTCGAAGCTCCATATCTTGATGAAGCCTTCCGTCAATGGTCAGGTCGAGAGATGTTTGGAATTGATGTAACCCCATCTACTGCAAAAGGGAATATAGGGTTACCAGTAAACCTTAGATATGTAATGAAGGTGTACTGTAATTCAGTAGAACATTCAATGAATATCTTCGAGGTATTGTTATTGGCTATGATGGATGTACGGAAGATTGTTTACCAATCTTCTATAATTGAGGGTGAGATGCCAATTCAGTTTGAATTCTCATTACCTCAATTTCAACGTATTTCTTCATGGGCTGATAGGTATCAAGGTAAAGGACATATTTATTCACTACGTATGTCTTTTACCGCTCGAACTTCGATTATGTTCTTACCTAATGAGATTATTAAGAAGATCTTGGTTACGAAATCTAATGTATACAACATTGGTGTCGAAGAAGACATCTTACTTAGTACTCAGGTACGACATCATGATTCTGTGAATGATGTAACTACCGAACAGTCAGGAGATAATTCGTGAAGAAAGCAACTAATTATAATGACTTTGCAGTACTAATTTCAGTAGGAGACGATTCTATTCAATTACAACCTAGGTCTACAGTATCAGTACCTGATAATGCGGTATCTAAAGTTGCAGGAATAGTGTTTGGTGAGATTGAAGGAAAATCTCCAGTGAAGAAAGAAAAATAATAAGGTTAAAATCTCTGGAGGTCTAAAATGCCATCTGTTTATTCATCACCTGGAGCATACCCAAAGGAAACAGATCTAAGTCAGATTGTTTCAGGTATTAGTAATAGTATCGGAGCTATGGTTGGTGCTGCATCACGTGGACCAGTCAAATGTACCGTATTATGTACTGATATTAAGCAATTAATCGAAACGTTCGGAGAACCGAATGCTACTGTATCGTTTATGCACTATAGTGCTCTCGCGTTCTTAACATGGGCGAAGAGACTATATGTAACTCGGGTAGTAGGTTCTGGAGCATTGCATGCAGATTTAGTTCTTACTGGATCAAATCCTGGATATACTGCTGCATCTGCAGGAGTATCTCCTATTGCACCTAAGAAGACTCCATCATATTCATTTAATGGTGGTGATTGTTTCTTAGTATTTGCAACAGGTCCTGGCGTGTATGCTAATACTGAGACTTCTGTGAAGGTAACGAATGTAGTAACTTCTACTACTCCACATACCTTTAATCTAGAAGTGTATCAGACTGTTAAAGGAGTCAAGTCTAAAGTAGAAACATTTACCGTATCTAAGGGTAAGGGTCTTGATGGATTTGGACGTCAATTATATCTCGAAGATGTAATTAATGGAAACTCGAAGTATATTCGTGTATTAGACAATACTGCAGTAACTACTGATCCGTATGCTATGTCTGCAGATCAATTACTTACTCAAGGTGCCGATGGCTCTGCTCCAACATCTGGGGACATTGAAGGAGCCAATGGGTGGCAGTTGTATGCTAATCCTGATGATGTGAAGGTAGGTATTCTAATGCCTGGTGGATCAGCAGTAGCATCCACTGATTTGGTAATGAATACTATTGCCCAGACTCGTAGAGATTGTATTGCTATTTCTGTAGTTCCATCGCAGTCACAAGACGGATCAGCAGAATTAACTTATCGTAATTCTACTTGGAACATCAATTCGAGTTTCTCAGCTTTATATACTCCTGATGTACTAATTCATGATCCATACAGCAATGTGAACTTATATGTTCCACCTGATGGATATGTTGGAGCTGTATATGCAAAGACTGAGCAATTACGTCAGGCATGGGAAGCGCCTGCGGGATTCGATATGGGTATTCTTAATGTCCTTGGGGTACGACTAAATTACACTCAAGGTCAGCGAGATGCTCTATATGAAGCTCAAATTAATACCATCCGTACATTCCCCGGACAGGGGACAATGATTTGGGGACAGAAGACTGCCCAATCAAATTTGTCAGCTTTGTCAAGTGTGAACGTACGTAGGTTGATTATCGTTACTGAGAATTCTATTAGAAATTCTTTAGTGAAGGTAGTCTTCAAATTGAACAATAAGTTTACTAGATTGCAAGTATTCCAAATGATCGATCAATTCCTTCGTACTGTGAAAGCACAGAACGGAGTATATGATTATAAGATTGTTTGTGATGAAACCAATAACACTCCGCAGATCATTGATCAGAATCAGATGAATGTGGACGTGTATATGAAGCCTCAACGTTCAGCTGAAGTTATCCAACTCCAGACAATTATTACTCGTACTGGAGCGAATTTCAATGAGTTAGTGGCACAGGGGGGTAACGTCTAATCATGATAAATATTGATGAGCTAAGAAATTTATCTGAACCTCTCAAGTCATATAACTTTGAAATTTACATCCCGAATATTCCTGGTGGGGGAAATCTATCAGGACAGGATGCAAGGTTGTATGTCAATGCCGCGGTGTTACCTGGTATCTCTTCAGAACCTATTGTTGTAGAGTCAGGGGGACATGAAGTATTCTATGCTGGTAAAGCAAAGTATCAGCATATGTGGCAAGTTGAAATGCGTGAATATGAGAACCTAAATGTAATCACTATGCTTCAAAATTGGCATGGGTTACAATGGGATCGCCCAACAGGTGCACAATCGCCATCCGGTGATTATAAAGCCGAATCGATCTATGTAGCTATGTTGGATTCACAGAAAAATCCTATGAAGCAGTTTCGTATGATTGGTGCATGGATTGCTCAGATTGGAGATGTCCAACTAGCGTATGCATCTAATCAACAGATTGCATTTCCATTAACGTTCGCGTATGATTATTGGATATATGAGTAATGCCTGATTTTCTTTTCGATATAGAATCAGTTCGAGATCGAGAAGATCCAGCGGTAGCGTATAGGTATAACGTTGTTATACCTATACCTTCCGAGGATAATTTAATTATCGATCCAATGTATGTTGAAGATATACAATTTCAGTTGCCGTACCATACCCAAGATACTTTAGTTTACAATTCAACTGTTATTAACTATGCAGGTAGATTTACAGCTCCGTCGTTAACTATTAGATTTTATGAAACTTATAGACATGCCATTTCTCAATTAATGGAAGCATGGATGTCTATTATTCGAAATCAAAATGGTACAATGAACTATGGTAGTGAATATAAACGCAACATCTCTGTTATAGTATTCGATTCTACTGGGAAAGATGTCGTATACTATGACTTTATTGGATGTTTCCCGCTCGAGCCTTCTCCAATTCAACTTTCTTATTCTAGATCAGAGAGAACTACGTTTACTCAGTCGTTCTCTGCTGATAGAGTAGCGAAAGTATTTAGAAATAATTAATAAGGTGTTATGAATATTAATACTGGTAAATTACGAACTAACCTACCTACATCTCAATCTAATTCTCAACCAACTGTTCCACCGTCTGTACAAAGCTATACAGTAGAATTACCGTCTAAGGGGAAGCTATATAATGGCAAGAGTACAGTAGAACTTACATTCTTCACATTAGGAGATGTCAAACGTATATATGATATTAGCCAAGGAATTAAGTCTGATTCTTTAGAAAAATTAATCTCTAGCAAAGTATTAGATTTTGATGTATTTGAATTATGTCAATCAGATTATTGGTATGTGCTATATTGGCTACGTATCAATTGTTTCACTTCACACCCATTAGAGATAGAATGGACATGTAATCATGCAGGATGTGGGGTAAAGAATTTATCTAAAGTAGGTAAAGAGAATCTAAATCAGGTAGAGATTAATCCTGACTATATAGAACCCGCATCATTAGAATTACCTGATTCCGGAACTATTCAAGTTAGATTACCTCGAGTAAAAGATGATCGAGAAATTGATGCAGTAGTTGATCTTCTTCACGGTAAGCTTCGTAGTGATGGAGATGAATGGTTGTGTAAGTTAGCAGCCATGTGGGTAGACAATCGAAATCTTATGGATAGATATAAGGATGTACGTAGTAAGTTCACTCCCGATGATATTTTTGTACTGGATTCATTCCAGAAAGAGTATTCATTTGGAATTACTGAATATCTAGACGTAAAGTGTATTGGCTGCCAGGAGGTCAGTCGAAGATACTTTCGACTATCAATCACCTCGTTTATTCCCTCGATGGAAGACTCTCGATCTGTTAGAACAAGAGTTAAATTTAGCAATGTATCTGAATCAGCAAATAGCTCTAATGGATAGTATAGATTTCAATGAGTTTCTCTACTTTCATAGAAAAGTAGTAGAGATGGTATCTATGAAACAACAAGTAGGAAATACTCCGAATAACATGTTCTCAATATCACGATGATAATTCCAAACACTTCACCAAAACAACCATTACCTGAGAATAAGGCTATTACTGCATCTCCTAAGAAGATGCTAGATAAGAAGCCTATGGTACCTAAGCCTAATGGACACGAGTCTACGGATTCTAAGATCCAGAAAACATTATTAGTAGTTGATAATATTAGATTACAAACTATTAATACTCTAGAGGCATTACAAGATTTATCACGTGAAGATAGCGTAAAGTTATCTGATCTAAATAGATCTATGAGAGAGTTAGTAAATGTATCTAACGGTATTCTAGATGCAAATACTAAGGCTCCTGAAGGTGAAGCTCAGAATTTCCTTCGGGCATTGGATGAAACTAATAAGTTATTGAGTAAGTATAAGGATACTCAAATCAAGGGTATGACTCTTGAGAAGTTCCTTGAGAAGCAGGAAGTAGAGCACGATCGTCAAGTTCTACGAGATAAAGAAATAGCAAAAATTATTACCGACGCATCACATAGTCTTGGTAGACCGTTTGCTGAATTTTTAGAACAGAATATTCAACGTATTTCTACTACCCCTGTTTCTCAAGGAGCATTCGATACTACTGTTGCTGCGTTAGGTGGCCCGTTAGCTCCATTGATTACTTTAATAGGTAGATCTATTCCAGAAGCTCTAAGTGAATTCCGTGGTATTAAGGAATCATTTGTAGGATTAAAGGACAAGGTATTAGGTAATAAGGATGAGGTAAAGAAGATCGGTTCTGGTCTTGATGTTGATAAAGCATTAAAGATTCAGGATAGTAAAACTATTCCAGTAGCTCCAACTCAGGTTGATAATAAAGATGAACAAGAAGCATCTCAAAACAATCAAGAGCAATCTGAAGCAGCAGAAACGGCCAAGTTTCATAGTAAAGTTCTTACAAAGTTATCGCGGATTGACAACACTCTTGAAAAAGACTTAGATGATATTAAGGATAATACTAAAGCTGCTGCAAATGGTAGTGGTGGAGGCATAGGTTCGGTATTATCTAGCTTTGGAGGAAAGCTCAAAGGATTAGGAGGGTTATTAGGTAGAATTTTAAAAAGTCCTTTAGGTAAGGGAGGATTAATAGGTGCAGGTCTTTATGGTGCAGGTTCTATTGGGTATGATAAGTTACAGGAGAAGTTAAAAGATCCAGAATCTGATGTTCATAAGTTTGCCAAAGAACATGCTCCATGGGCTATTCCTGATCCTAATGCAAAAGCAGTAGACGATGAGGATGAAGATGGTCCATTATTAGCTCCGCTTACTAAAGCAGGTAGTTTATTAAAGTTACCTGGTCATGAATTAAAATCAAGTGTGGGATCCTTAGATAATAGGAGATCTGAGAAGATAACTAAAGACGAATTAGAAACAGATTATTCTAAAAAAGTACCTATTGGTAATAATAAGGTAGAACTAAAATCAGGGTTACAAACAGGTGAGATGAAAGGTCCTAAGAAATTAACAGGACCGTTACAAGGAAATAAAGCTACTCTTAATGATGAACCTCAGAAGACGAAGAAATTAGAGCCTCTAAAAGAGAAACCTCCGTTAGATGCCGACCAAATTTCTAAAGCTCTGTCTGAACAATTAGCTCCGTTTGTGAAATTGAGTGAGAACCAAAAAGCTCAATATCCATCCCCAAAATTAGTAGATATGATTCATAATATGCCTCAAGACCCAATTACTCAGTTAATCAATAGCGGAACCTTATAATGTCGTTAATTCAAGATCCTAAATACAGTGTAGTTATTGATAATGGTGGTCAAACTGATAACATAGTTATCGGATTTTTACCAGAACGGTTTGATTTAGATATTACATCAGACTGGGACACTCCATTAGCTCCTGGTGCTGCTAACGGGTATCTTGGAGCTTTAGTACGATTTGGATTAGCTGAAGCTGGGGTAAGTGCTATTAATAAATATATGACTGTTGCATTATGGTCTGGTGTAAGCCCTATTAATGTAAATATTCCCATTACCTTTATAGCTGATTCTCCAGGTGAGAGTATCACTAAGGTGGTAAAACCTATTAAGAATCTAATGAAGATGGCGTTACCTAACGATTTAACTAATGGATTCTTGCAACCTCCAGGACCGAAACCAGACGGAGGATATGCATCAGAGAAATTAGGTATTACCGGTGGAGAGAATATTACTGTACGTATAGGAGAATTTATTTCGTTTTATAAAGTAATTATTCAATCTGTATCTCCTAGCTTTGATATGATTTTAGATTCACGGGGTATTCCAATGAGAGCTTCAGTGAATCTAAGATTTAGAACATACAATAGTCCTACAAAACAAGAATTAGATACCATGTTCCGAGTATAACTATGTCTGGAAAATTTGACT
>Ga0154020_10000225_pt1 | contig 67407 bp, 56 predicted proteins | sample Klosneuvirus_201_FD_109709 | JGI IMG/M metagenome (GOLD analysis project Ga0154020, IMG submission 109709) | Active sludge microbial communities from wastewater, Klosterneuburg, Austria - Klosneuvirus_20160825_MG | ecosystem: Engineered > WWTP > Aerobic digester > Activated sludge | place...
CCGAGGTCGACGCCCTCGCCATCCTGGGTCGCGACGCCGACTGGCGGGTCCAGGTCGAGGCCGCGCGCGGCCTCATCGAGCGCCCCGATGCCAAGCTGGCCCCCGCGCTGACCGAGCTCATGAAGGTGCTGCCGGCCATGGTCGGCGACGCCCGCAGCCACGTCGCCATCGCCGCCCTGGAAGCGCTGGCCGCGCGCGCCAAGGTCCCCGGCGTGGCCAGGGCGATTCGCCCGCTGCTGGCGCTGCCCGATCCCGCCGGTGACCCGCTGCCGCGCCGGCGCCGCTTCGCGCAGGTGCGCTGCTCGGCCGCCGCTGTACTGGCCCATGGCGGCGCCTTCGACGCGCTGGCCAAGTGTGATCCCGCGCTGCTGCTGGGCACGCTGCCGCGTCGCGCGCTGGCCGATGCGCTGGCGGACGGCGCCGCCACCGTCAAGGGTGGCCAGCTCGACGCGCGCCTGCGCGCGCTGACCACGCTGGCGGGCGACAAGGACGCCACCGTGCGCGCCGCCGCCGCCGCCGCCGCGGGCAGCTTCGACGACGCCCGCGCCCAGCGCATCGTGCGCGAGCGCCTGGCCGAGAACGACATCGGCGTGGTCACCGCCGCCGCCGACGCCGCCCGCGTCGCCGCCGAGGAGCGCAAGCACGCCGACTTCGCCGCGCTCAACCGCCTGGTCGAGATCGCGACCCGCCTGCGTGGCGCCGAGTGGATCGAGGCCCGCATCTCCGCGGTCACCACGCTGGGCGCCTTCCCGGCCCACGCCAACGTCGACAGCGCGCTGGAGACCGCGCTCGGCGATCCCTCCGGCGAGGTCTCGCGTCGCGCCCGCGCCGCCCTGGAGAAGCGCGGCAAGAAGCCGCCCGCGGCGCGCCCGGTGCCGCCCGATCCGGTGCCGCACCCCGAGCTGCCGCGCGACGCCAACGTCAAGGCCACCATCATCGTCGAGGGCGGCGCCACGCTGAGCTGTACGCTCGATCATGCGGTCGCCCCGCGCACCGTCGACAGCTTCGTCGGCCTGGCGAAGAAGCAGCTGTACGACGGCCTGACCTTCCACCGGGTGGTGCCCGACTTCGTGGTCCAGGGCGGCGACCCGCGCGGTGACGGCACCGGCGGCCCCGGCTACCTCTTGCGCGCCGAGGCCTCGTTGAAGCCATTTTCGCGCGGCGCGCTGGGCATCGCCGACGCCGGCAAGGACACCGGCGGCAGCCAGTTCTTCATCATGCACGCGCGCGCCCCGCACCTCGAGGGCCGCTACACCTGGTTCGGCAGCTGTGACACCACGGGCGCAGCAGGCCAGGCGCTCGACCTCCTGTTCGTGGGTGACAAGATCGAAAAGGTGACCGTCGATGTCCGCTGAGACCAAGCTGCCACCGCAGGTCCTCATCGTGTCCGGCCTCGATCCCACCGGTGGCGCCGGCTTCCTGGCCGATGCCCGCGTGGTCGCCGACCTCGGCGGCCGCGCCGTCGGCGTGCCCACCGCGCTGACCGAGCAGGACACCAACAACGTCTACGGCCTGAACGCCGTCGAGCACGCCGTGGTGCGCTCGCTCCTGGCCGCGCTGCTGGAGGACTGCGCCGGCAGCATCCGCGCCGTCAAGATCGGCATGCTGGTCACCAACGCGCAGGCCCACGCGGTCGCCGGCGCGCTGGCGCTGGTGCCCGACGCCCCGGTGGTGTGGGACCCGGTGATGCGGTCGTCAGGTGGCGTCGCGCTGATGGAGGACGACGCCCGCGCGCTGGCCGCGGTGCTGTTCCCGCGCCTGACCCTGATGACGCCCAACCTGCTCGAGGCCCAGGCGCTGACCGGCATCCCGGTGCGCGACCGCGCCGGCATGCGCCGCGCCGGCGAGGCCCTGTGCGAGATGGGCGCCAAGGCCGTGCTGGTCAAGGGCGGCCACCTCGCCGGTGACCAGGCCGTCGACGTCCTGGTGCGCGAGGGCGGCTCCGCGCTCGAGCTGGTCGCCCCGCGCATCCCGGTCGAGGGCAAGACCCACGGCACCGGCTGCGTGCTGTCGAGCGCCATCGCGACCCACCTCGGCCACGGCGCCAACCTGTTCGAGGCCGCCAGCTCGGCCAAGGACTTCCTCGGCCGCCGCCTGGAGAAGCTGCGCAAGATCGGCGGCGGCGCGCGCGTCCTGGTGTAGCCGAGGCCCCCGCGTCCTACGGCAGCGTGACCGCGTGCGCGGTGCCCTCGGCGCTCTCGCAGGCGTGGGTCAGCATGAAGAAGGTGTCCACCAGGACCGTCCTGGCGCCTTGCGCCACGTGGAGCTCGCGGGCTTCGGCGCTGTGGCTGCACATGCCGAGGTCGGGCCCGGCCGGGTACGGCTTGGGGTTCCACTTCGGCCTGCTGGCGAAGGGCTTGCCGCCCGGCGCGCTCGGCTTCCAGGTCAGGTCGGGATCCTTCCAGGTCAGCGTGCCCTTCAGCGCCGGGGTGTCGATGGTGAACACGTAGGGCTCCCCAGGCGTGCAGCTGTCATCATCCATGCAGGCGGCGAAGAGGCGCATCATGGGCCGCCACTGCGTTCGGGCAAGCTCATCGTTGGCCGCCCGCGCAGCCTGCTCGAGCACCGCCAGCGCGGGGGTCTCGTCGTCCTTGCTTCGGTCCAGCACCATCAGCTGTCTGACCACCTTCCCGGTGGCGACGTCGACCAAGTCGACGTGCAGCCCGGGGTCCATGTTGGGCCCGGCGTTGCCATTCCCGGCACGCACGTACAGCCTGCCGTCGGCCGACAGCGCCGGGATGCCCTCGCCCACCAGCAGGTCGATCTCGTAGGGCTCCGGCCCGGTCTTCTCGACCCCCACCTTGACGCCATCGAACCCGGTCGGCCCGGGGTCCGGCGCCCCGGCGTCCATCGCCGCAGGGCTGGCGGCAGGCGTCGGGGCTGGCTCGGCTGTGGCGCTCGCCGACGGCGGCTTGCGCGGCCCCGAGCGCCTCTCCTTCTTGCACCCTGGCCCCACCAGAGCGGCAACCATCCCGGCGCCGACCGCGCTCCACCTCGTCACCTTCATGGCCCGGATCCTACGCCAGCGGCGCGCCGGCTATGCCACCACCCGGAACGCCGCCGCCATCCGCGACTGCTCGGCCGCGGAGATCCCCGCCGCGCTGGCCGCCTTGCGCCAGCCCTTCACCACCTCGACGACCTTCTTGATGATCTGGTCGGCCTTCGGCGGCTTGACGCGAAAGTGCTTCGCCACCTCGCGCACCAGCTCCAGGTCTTGGGCGTTGTCGGTCTCCGAGATGTTCAGCGAGAGCCCCTGTGCTGATGTCACAGGGTTCACGTCGTATGCCGGTGCCAGCGACCAGCCGCCCGCTGCCTCGAGCAGGAATCCATGGTTTCGCAGGTGATCATCGACATTCGACACACAGACCGATAGCACGATGCGTCGCCACAGCTCTTCGAGGTCACGCTTCGGATGAGCACCAGATCGCGCGATGACCTCAGCGATCTCCAGGTAGCTGGCGCCAGTCTCGCCATCACGGCGCTCGAGCAGGGTCATCGCGGATGCAAAGTGCACCCGCTGGCCCGCGTCGTTGCGGTCGAACCTGCGGGTCAGGAAGGTGTGGCTTCGACCGGCAAAGCGTCGGCACATCGCCTCGCTGGTCCGAATGCCTGCCCTGGTTGCCAGGCCATGGACCACGCTCTCCCACGCACCCACGTCGCGATCGTCGGTTTCGCTGGGGAACTTGGCGATCCAGAGTCGCCCCTTGGCGTCGCGAACGCTGGCCTTCGGGCGTGCGCCGCCGAGCGATCGTCCGGGAGCGATGAGCATATCCAGCCACCTGTCGTACGACGGGTCACGCTCTGCGCCCGCGCGCTCCAGCCTCAGGCTGGCCTGCTCCAGCTCGCTCAATGAGGTCCAGGGTGGCGAGGCCAGGGTGGCGTCGTCGTCGAGGAACGGACCACCCTCGAGGCGAAACCTGAGGCCGCCGAGGCGGTGGCCGTCGAAGACGCCGAGCAAGAAGTCGAGCTCGAGCAGCGTGCGCTCCTTGCGTCGCTGCTTGCGTGCACGCTGCGCCTCGCGCCTCGTCATCAGGACCCGGCCCCAGCGATCGGGCGACGAATCGAGAAAGACGCCAAAGTTCTCTCGCCCGTCCGCGGCGAACTGCGCTCCGTGGTCGAACCTCAGAGCCGGGTCGAGCAGGGACCGCGCCTGCGGTGTCGCCAGCCACGATCGCGCGTACTCGAAAGAGAAGATCTGCTTACCGCGTGCGCTCTGGGCATGGAGATGGCCGATCAGCTGCGGCTCGGCGAGCCAGCTCCAGTCCGCCCACACCTCCACGCTTTGGCGCTCACCCGCCATGGCCAGGCGCCCGCTTGCGAGGTGCGCGCGTGGGCACCTCGAGCTCGTCGTCCTGCAGGCGACGCCCCAGCTCGTCGTCGCGCGCCACCAGCCCAAGATCCCCATCCAGCCCGAGGTTGTGCAGGACGTTGGCCAGGGCGCCCAGACTCACGCCAGGCTCACCTCGCTCGAGGGCGTGCAGGGTCGGCCGGGTCATCCCGGCGCGCTCCGCGACGAGGGCCGCCGACAGGCGTCTGCGCAGGCGCGCCAACCGGATGCGTGCGCCGAGGTCGGCCAGCGAGCGGGCCACACGCGGAAAGGGTGCCGTCGTTGCACGCGCCATGGTGTAAATTATTGTTTACCAGATAACCCTGACTTGCAAACAATAACTTACACTGACGCCGCACTGGTGGCGGGGGGCGCTGCGCTCTGCTGCCTGGGTCAGGTCAGGTCAGGTCAGGCCGATGGCCGCAGCGACCGGGTCGATCGACATCATGCCGCGGTTGAACGTGTGCACGCTGCCGTCATCGAGGGTCAGCAGGACGCGCTTGGAGAACAGACCCTTCTTGACCGCGACGTTGCGGATGCGCTCGCGGGGAATCTCGAGGTAGGCCTCGGAGCCGCGCTTGATGAACAGCGCCTCACCGACGAGGCCGCCCACCGAGACGTCGAACTGGGCGTCGTAGCAGAGCCGCTTGGTGGTCACCAGCAGCTTGCCGTTGAACTTGCCGCCCTTTTGCGGCTCGTACATCAGGGTCCAGCTGTCGAGCTTCTTCTCGTCGGCCGCGAGGTCGAGCTTGTCGAGGACACCCATGGGCATCACCTCCGAAGGGGCAGATACCCTAGGCCCAGATCATCTCGTTGACGCTGGTCAACCGCTGGCAAGCGCCCGCGCACGACACAGCATCAGTTCTTGCCGCGCGGGCGCGGCTCCAGCTTGTACTTGGTGACCTTGCGGATGAGGTTGCGCCGGCTGATCTTCAGCTCGGCGGCGGCCTTGGTCTTGTTCCACTGGTTCTTCTTCAGGATCTCGAAGATCATCTGGCGCTCCAGCGTCTTGACGGAGTCGGGCAGCGACGACGGCTCGAGATAGTCATCGTCACCCTCGCGCGCGGCCTGGTCGCGGATGCGCTGCGACAGCAGATCGTCGTTGATGACCTTGTCGTCGCCGGCCAGCACGACCAGGCGCTCGATCTCGTTCTCCAGCTCGCGCACGTTGCCGGGCCAGGCGTAGTCGAGCAGCCGATCGAGACACTCCTTGGTCAGCCGCTTCATCTGCAGGCGGCGCCCCTTGGCGTTCTTCTTGAGGAAGAACTCGACCAGGGTCGGGATGTCGTCGCGCCGATCGCGCAGCGGCGGCAGCGTCAGGTTGATGACGTTGACGCGGTAGTACAGGTCCTCGCGGAACTCGCCCTTCTCGACCATCTTCTTGAGGTCGCGGTTGGACGCCGCGATGATGCGCACGTCGACCTGCTTGGCCGAGGTGTCACCGACCGGGATGAAGGTGCCCTCCTGCAGCACGCGCAAGAGCTTGACCTGCAGCGCCGGGCTCATGTCGCCGATCTCGTCGAGGAAGAAGGTGCCGCCGTCGGCGACCTCGAACAGCCCCTGCTTGTCGCTGATGGCGCCGGTGAACGACCCCTTCTTGTGCCCGAACAGCTCGCTGTCGAGCAGGTTGTCGTTGAACGCCGAGCAGTTCTGGATCACGAAGCGTCGATGTTTCCGCGCCGAATTGTGGTGGATCGCCTTGGCCACCAGCTCCTTGCCGGTGCCGTTCTCGCCGCTGATGAGCACCGTCGAGTCCGAATCGATGACCTTGTCGAGCAGCCGGTAGATCTCCTGCATGGGCCGGCTGCGCCCGATGATGGCGTCGTACGAGTAGCGCGTGTTGAGGTCGCGCTGCATCTTCTCCAGGCGCTGCTCGCGGCGCACGATCTCGGCCTGGAACGTGACGATCTCCTCGGCGCACAGCTCCATCAGCTCGGTCAGATAGTCGACGTCGCGTGGACTCAGCCGCGGCTGCCGCGCCGTCAGCCGCTCGGCGTCGGCGCGTGGCAGCCCCAGCGCCGGCGCCGCCAGCCGCTGCGCCACCTGCCCGGCCCCGGCGTCGTCGCCCGCCACGATGAAGCCGCCCACCAGCATCGCCCCCAGCAGCTCGCCGCCGAGCACGATGGGCACCCCCATCTCGCGCAGCCCGGCGTGACACACCGCGGTCACCGCCTTGAGCTCGCCGCGCTTGAACGCCGTCTCGATGAGGCCGGCGACCTCGACCGCGGCCTTCTCGCACGCCGCCATGCCCGGCTTGCGCAGCTGCACCGCCTCGCACGCGCCGTCGCCCAGCACCAGCCGCGGCGGCTTGACCCACTTGCCATCGGTGCTGGCGAAGCCGACGCCGAGCTGCCAGCGCCGGTTGATGATCTGCGTCAGCTTCTTGATGACGTGCAGATCGAGGATGTCCTCCCAGTTCAGCGTCGGTGCCGCGAGGCCTGCCACGCCCCCATTGTGCCAGAACGGCGCAGCCACGTGTGACAGCCGGGAACAGCACGAGCGAACTCACTTCTGCTTGGTGGCGTTGGGCCGCGACAGGTAGATCTCGGCGCGCCTGAAGGGATTGTCGTCGACCGCGTGCTTGACGCCCTTTTCGGCCTCGTCCTTGGCCGCTGGAGCGTGGCCGCGCGTGCTGGCGGCGTTGTCACCATCATCGACCACCTTGCCCTTGTGGTGATCGGCGTGGCCGCTGCTGATGTGCAGCGCGTTGCGCAGCTCCGCCAGCACGCCGACCGCGCGCTGCTTGCCGTGGGTCTCGTCGACGTCCTTGGTCGAGGTGTTGCTGGCGTAGCCCTCGACGAAGATGTCGTACAGGCCGTGGGCGAACGGGAAGTTGTGGTCCTTGTTGAACTGCGCCAGCTCCTCGCACAGGGCATCGAGCTTGGCCTGCTCGGTCGCGGACAGCTTGGTCTGGCCCTCCTTCTCGAACTTCAGGGTCAACGCGGGCCCACTGTCACGGGGCGAGAATCCGATCGACTTCGGCAGATCGACGACCGTCTCGGTGGTGTCGGGCACGATCGCGGTGGCGCTGGCAGACGCGCTGGCGTACGCGACTGCACCTGCCACGGCGATGGCGGGATTGCCGCCAGCCTTGGCTGGCTCGGTGGCTGGCGCCTTGTCGCGCACCTTGGTCTTCGGGTTGCCCGGCACCAGGGTGGCGTAGTACTTGGGCCCCGCACCGCCATCGCGCCGGTTGCGCGACACCACCTCCTCGGTCACGCCGCCACCCACGCCAGTCTCCTCGTTCTGATAGGTGACCTGGGTGGCCTGGTCCGCCACCGAGCTGGAGGCGTCGAACGCCCACGCGATCTGGAGCTCGGCGTCCTCGAACGCGCCTGAGGTCGCGCCGGACTGCTCGGCACCCGAGATGGTGAGGTGCGCGCCGCCCTGGATCAGCGGCATGCTGCCGTGCTTGGCCGTGATGGTCCCGCCGCTGCGCTCGACGTCCCAGGTCGCCCACGCCGTCTTCGAGAACTCCTCATCGAGCCACTCGTCGTCGCGCCACGTGATGATGAAGCGCAGCTTCAGCTTGCCCCTGAAGCCGTCGGGCACCAGGAAGCCGCCGGTGAGGTTGTCCCCGAAGTCGTTGCGATCGAGGACCTCGCTGCCCTGCTCCAGCCAGCCGACACACTTGACGTCGAGCCACGCGATGTACTCGCCGCCCTCGACGTCCTCGTGCCAGCGTGCGATGCCGGTGCCGGTCTCGCGCACCGCCATCTCGGAGCCGGCGCCGAACGCGGCTGCGAACGCGTCGGCCTCGCGCTCGAGCCCATCGCCGGGCTGGGTCACCGCGAGCTTGGTCTGCGGTGCCCCCACAGTGCCGCCCTGCTGCAGGGTGTGCGCGACCTCGTGCGCGATCAGCGCGTCACCGTCGCGGGTGCCGGGCGCGTACTCACCCGCGCCGAAGTGGATGTCCTGGCCCTGCGTGTAGGCGCGGGCCTGCAGCGCCTTCGCGGCCGTGTCGCTGTCCTGACCTGTGTGAACCCGCACATCGTCGAGGTCACGTCCCGCGGTCGTCGCCAGGCGCGTCCTGAGCTCGTCGGGGAGCCCGCTGCCGCCGCCGCTGGTCCGCGCCACGGCCGCAGCGGCGTCAGGGCGGGGCGCGCCGCCACCCTTGCGCATGATCACACCCGACCGTGTGCGCCGACCCGGATCCGCGCTGGTTTCGGTGTGCCGAGCGTGCTCGTGCCCGGCGGCCTGTCGCGGTCGCAGCTTCTCCGACATGGTGTCCTCCCAAGCCAAGGCCGAAAGTGCGGCACGAGCCACACCTCCGAAAATCGACCGCGCCGAGTGGCTGCACATGAGGTGCTGCCCCAGAAGCTCGAGCGTGGTCTCTGGTCCTGTTACGAGGGCCGCGGTCGCAGGAGTCCCCGCGGAGCTGACGCTATTTTCGAGACCCTATTGTAAGCCGTTCGTTGATGATGGGCACCGCGCGATTCGCGGCGCGCGCGCGACCCCGATATACTCGCGCACCATGAAGGTGTCGCTGAGGGAGGTGAAGGCGCGCGGGCTACAGGCCTTCGCCTCGGGGGATGCGGGCAGCAGCCTGCGGTTGTTCGACAAGGTGGTGGCCTCGGCGCCGCTGGACGCCGAGTCGCGCATGAAGGTCGCCGACTGTCTGGCCGCGCTGGGCCACAAGGCCGACGCTGCGCAGGTGTATCGCGGCGTGGCCGGCTTCGATCTGCGCTCGGGCCATCCGCTGCGGGCGTTCGTGGCCATCCGCATGGCGGCCGCGCTGGGCGCCGACGTCGCCGACCTGGTCACCGGCATGGTCGAGCTGTACGGGCGCAACTCCACCCGCCTGGGCAAGCTGGCCGCGCGCATGGCGCCGCCCGCGCTCGACGGCAACGTCGACATCACCGACCTCACCCAGCAGGCGCCGCCCAACTTCTGGGTCGAGGCCGCGCTGCGTGCGCAGAAGGCCGGCGACGACTTCGGCACCTTCCCGGCCGCCCTGCACCCGATCCCGCTGCTGTCAGACCTCAGCGAGGATGGCTTTCGCCGCGTCATCGACGCCATCCTGGTCAAGCGCCTGCCCGACGCCACCTACGTCATCCGCGAGGGCGAACCCGGCGATTCCTTCTTCTTCGTCGCCGGCGGCGAGGTCCGGGTCTGGAACACCGACGCCCTGGGGCGCGCCACCGAGCTGGCCCGGCTGCATGAGGGCGCGCTGTTCGGCGAGATGGCCCTGCTGCAGGCGGCGCCGCGCACCGCCACCGTCGCCGTGGTCGGCGAGGCCGACCTGCTCGAGATGGGGCGCGACACCCTGCGCGCCATCGCCGACGAGCTCGACGGCGTCGCGGTCGCCCTGGATCGCTTCGCGCGCGATCGCCTGGTCAAGAACCTGCTGGCGACCTCGGCCATGTTCCGGCCCTTCCCGCGCGCGCAGCAGATGGAGCTCCTGCAACGCTTCACCTCGCACGACGTCGACCCCGAGACCGTGGTCGTCCGCGAGGGCGACTGGACCACCGGCCTGTACCTCGTCCTGTCCGGCGAGATGCAGGTCAGCAAGCTGGCCGACGGCGTCTCTGTCCCGCTGGCGCTGCTGCGCGCCGGCGAGGTCTTCGGCGAGATGGCGCTGCTGGAGGGCTCGACCGCGACGGCCACCGTGACGGCCGCCCGCCGCGCCACCATCCTGTACCTGGCGCGCGAGTACTTCGAGCGCCTGATCGACGCCGTGCCCGAGGTGCGCGAGTACTTCGAGAAGCTGGCCCGTGATCGCAAGCTGGACACCCGCCTGGTGCTGGCCGACGACCTGGTCATCGAGGAGGACGAGAAGGTCCTCCTGTAGTCCCCCGCCCCCAGGGGCCGCCTGCAGCTTTCGCAGGTTTGGCGCGTATCAAGAGTCACCCGTATACTGGTGAGTCATGAAGCGCCGATCGACATGGTTCTGGATAATGGTGCTGGTCGCGGTCGTGGTGGCCTGGTGGTTCTACAACGGGCGGACCTCGAAGCAGCTGGCGTCCGACACCAACAAGACCAGCGCCACCTACGCCGACCTCGGCTCGAGCGACCTCGATGTCGATGACGTCATCGTCGATTTTGATGACGACGTGTCGACCTCGCGGATCGCTGCCATCGGTGCCGAGCTGGGCGTGACGTTCGAGGACATCTCGCCGGAGTCGCGCGACGAGCGCCTCTACCGCGCCCACGTCGACCCGGCTCGCCGCGACGCCATCGTGGCGCGCCTGCGCACCCTGGGTGATGTCGCCGCCGCCGAACCCGACATGCTGTACAGCATCCCCGAGGCCGCCGAGGTCGGGACCCCCGCCGACGCCGAGCCCGGCGAGGCCGGCTTCCCCAACGATCCCAAGTACAAGTACCAGTGGCACCTGCGTCAGATCGAGATGCCCGAGGCCTGGAAGGTGACCGCCGGCAAGGAGGTCATCGTCGCCGTCATCGACACCGGCATCGCCAAGGTGCCCGACCTGGCCGGCACCGAGATCATCAAGGGCTACGACTTCGTCAACAAGACCGACAAGAACAACGGCGCCGACGATCACGGCCACGGCACTCACGTCGCCGGGACCATCGCGCAGTCGACCAACAACGGCGTCGGCGTCGCCGGGATCGCCTACAAGGCCAAGCTGATGCCGCTCAAGGTGCTGTCGGCGCGCGGCTCGGGTTCGGTCGCCGGCATCGCCGACGCCATCTATTACGCGACCGATCACGGCGCCAAGGTCATCAACATGTCGCTCGGTGGCGGCATGTCGTCCAAGGTGCTGGCCAAGGCGGTCAAGCATGCTCATGACAACGGCGTCGTCGTGGTGTGCGCCGCCGGCAACGACGGCCGCGGCAAGGTCAGCTTCCCGGCCGCCTATCCCGGCGCCATCGCCGTCGCGGCCACGCGCTTCGACCGCAAGACCACGCACTACTCGAACTGGGGCAAGGAGATCGACGTCGCGGCGCCCGGTGGTGACACCCGGGTCGACCAGAACGGTGACGGCATGCCCGACGGCGTGCTGCAGAACACCATCGTCCCCGGTGACATCAAGAAGAACGACTACCTGATGTTCCAGGGCACCTCGATGGCCAGCCCGCACGTGGCCGGCGTCGCCGCGCTGCTGGTGTCGCAGGGTGTCAGCGATCCCGACGCGGTCGAGTCGATCATGAAGGCGACCGCGAAGAACCCGAATGGCAGCAAGTGGGACGCGCACTATGGCAACGGCATCGTGGACGCGGCCGGGGCGCTGTCGAAGGTCAACGTGACGTTCGGCTGGTACCAGCTCGGCTTCGCGCTGCTGGCGGCGGCCGGGATCGCGGCGCGCCTGCTCGACAAGAAGGCGCTCGGGATCCGCTACACGCCGGGCTTCCTGGGCGCGCTGGTGGTCGGCTCCAGCGGCCTGTTCTTCCTGCGCTACCTGGGCCTGGGCGGGTTGCCCGGCGCCGAGGTCATCACCCATGGCTTCCCGTCGTGGGACCGCGCCGTGCTGGGCCTGAGCGGCCATGGCAACCCGCTGTTCTTCAGCGCCCTGGTGCCGATGGCCCTGGTCGGCCTGGGCTATGGCGTCAAGCGCCTGCGCCCGGTGGTGGCCGGCTTCGCCATCGGCGTCGCCGCGCACCTGATGTTCCAGGCCGCCTGGGAGCTGACCGGGGTGCGCTGGGTGCCCTCGATGTTCGGGTTCGGCCAGATCTGGCTCATCGTGAACGCCCTCATCTGCCTCGCCGCCGCGTACCTCGTCGCCCGCGAGTAGGAACCGGACCGGAACCGAAAAAGCAAAAAGCCCGGCGCGAGGCGCCAGGCTCTTTGCTCCAACAAAACTCTTCTTCAGCGCGACCCGAAGATTCCTAAGTCAGGGAGCGTCAGTCAATCCAAGCAAGTCGAAGGTCTAGTCCAAGCCCGAATCCAAGCCAACCAAGGTGAACCAAAGCCAAGCCAGTCTTGGGACCGCATCGCCGGATAAGGAGTAAGGGAAGGCGGCGCCGCGTTCTTGCCAGGGTGCTAGAGCAACGTGCGGGCCAGCCCCGGTCCGGCTGGCAATTGGGCAGCGATTCCGGGCGACTCGGCCAAATGGAATGGTTTGCCAGCCCACGGCCTCCCTGGCCAGGGCTGACATCCATGACCTGACTGCCCTCCGCACCTGCAACTTTTTGCATAGCACGCAAAGGGCTTGGAATCCCTTGCTTCGCCTGGACCGCTGGGATACCAACTACACCGTGGCGGATAGCCTGCTGGTCATCAACGCAGACGGCCCCGAGACCCGGGTCGCTCTGATCGAGAAGGGTCAGCTCGCCGAGCTCTACATCGAGCGCAAGCGGGATCGCGGCGTCGCGGGCAACATCTACAAGGGGCGCGTGGTCCGGGTCCTCCCCGGCATGCAGGCTGCCTTCGTCGATATCGGCCTCGAGAAGGCCGCCTTCCTGTATGTCGCCGACGTGCGTGGCTCGTCGCACGACTTCAAGGCGCTGTTCGCCCAGGACGAGGAGGAGACCGGCCAGCGCGACGAGTTCCCGCGCGAAGAGCTGGCCCGCCACGCCCGGGGCGCCAAGATCGAGGAGCTCCTCAAGGAGGGCCAGGAGGTCACGGTCCAGGTCGCCAAGGAGCCCATCGGCACCAAGGGCGCGCGCTCGACCAGCTATGTGTCGCTGCCCGGTCGTCACCTGGTCTTCATGCCCACGGTCAACCACGTCGGCATCTCGCGCCGCATCGGCAACGACAAGGAGCGTCGTCGCCTGCGCGAGATCATCGACGAGATGCGACCCGAGGGCGCCGGCTTCATCGTGCGCACCGTCGCCGAGGGTGTGTCGCGGCAGGAACTGCGCGACGACATGGAGTTCCTGATCAAGCTGTGGCACGAGATCAAGCGCCGCAGCGAGGGTGGCACCCGCGCCCCCGTGTTGCTGTACAGCGATCTCGATCTGCTGCTGCGCACCGTGCGCGACCTGTTCACCAGCGAGGTCAAGCAGCTCATCATCGACTCGCGCTACGAGTACGAGCGGGTGATGAAGTTCGTCGCCGCCTTCATGCCGCAGTTCAAGGACCGCGTGCAGCTGTATGGCGAGCTGGAGCCCATCTTCGACGGCTACGGCATCGAGGCCGAGATCGACCGCGCCCTGGAGCGCAAGGTGTTCTTGAAGTCGGGCGGCTCGCTGGTCATCGATCAGGGCGAGGCGCTGACCGCGATCGACGTCAACACCGGTCGCTTCGTCGGCAAGCGCGGCGGTGGGCTGGAAGACACCATCACCAAGACCAACCTGGAGGCCTGCCGCGAGGTCGCCGACCAGCTGCGCCTGCGCAACATCGGCGGCATGATCGTGGTCGACTTCATCGACATGGACCGGGCGTCGAACCGCGACAAGGTGTCGCGCGCGTTCGACGAGGCGCTGCGCGGCGACAAGGCCAAGGCCAACGTCACCCGCATCAGCGAGATCGGCCTCGTCGAGATGACCCGCAAGCGCACGCGCGAGAGCCTGTCGCGCATGCTGACGGAGACCTGCCCGTACTGCGAGGGCAAGGGCTACATCAAGTCGAAGACGACCATCTGCTACCAGATCCTGCGTGACGTGCGCCGCGAGGGGCTGACCGTGCGCGAGGACGCGATGGTGGTCAACTGCCACCCCGAGATCGCCGACCTGATGCTGACGGCCGATCGCGAGTACGTCGAGAACCTCGAGAAACGGCTGCAGAAGCAGATCATCCTGCGCGCGCGCGGCAGCTTCCACCTCGAGCAGTACGAGGTCCAGCCGCGCTGGGCCGACTCGCTGGAGAAGGACGGCGGCAAGAAGGGCGCGGTGCACCTGACCGTGCGCACGCCGGCCAGCGAGAAGCCGGTGCCGACGCCGGCGCTGCGGCCGCCGCCTGCGCCCGCGTCGCTGGGCGCCATCGGCGATGCCGGGGCCGAGGGCGAGGGTGAGGGTGACGACGCAAGCATGGAGGCCATCGGTGCCGCCGGGGTCGAGGGCTACGCCAACGATCAGGACGCCGACGGCGACGACGACGGTGCCGAGGGCGAGACGGCGCCTCTGGCGGCGGGTGCGCAGCCGGGTGCGCCGGGCGATGGCCCCGCGGGCAAGCGCAAGCGGCGCCGGCGTGGCGGTCGCGGTCGCAAGCGCGCCGGTGGCGCCAGCGGCACCGCGCTGGGCTCGGTCTCGGTCGAGGCCATGATGCCGGCCGGGCGCGACACCAGCGGTGACGCGCCCACCATGGCGATCGCACCGGTGGGCGGCGCCATCGAGCCGATGGACGACGAAGATTCCGACGCTGACACGGAGGACGCCGACGCCGACGGCGACGACGAGGACGAAGGGGGTGGGGACACCGTGAGCGTGGGCGATTCCGCGCCGGTGTCGCCGCCAGGGCTCGACGAGGAATAGTCATGTCTGATCGCAAGGTGAAGGTGCAGCGCGACGATCGCATCGTCATCAACCGCGAGTTCGAGTCGGTCGAGGAGTTCATCCGCGAGTACGTGACCAACCTGTCGCGGTCGGGCGCCTTCATCCGCTCCAAGACACCGCTGCCGGTGGGCACTCGCTGCCACCTCAAGTTCTCCGTCATCATGGAGGAGATCGAGACCATCGAGGGCATCGGCGAGGTCGTGCGCGTGTCCAAGAGCCCGATGGGCATGGGCGTGGTCTTCGTGCAGCTCAACGAGCACAGCCAGGACCTCATCGCCAAGCTGCTGACGCGGCGCGCGCCGTCGCAGGCGCCCATCGCGCAGCCGCCCGCGCAGTCGGGCCAGCATGCGCAGGCGCCGCGGAATCCGACCCCGGCGGCGTCCAAGGCCGCGCCGCCCGTGTCGGCGTCGGCGCCCGCCCCGTCGCGCACCACCGACATCATGATGACCCCGGCGCGCCCGCAGCAGGGCGCGGCCGCCCCCGCCTCGCAGTCGTCGCCGCGGGTGACGCGCGCGATGCCGGGTTTCGGCTCGGGCAGCATCCCCGGCGTCGATCCCGGCGCCGGCATCAAGGGGCCGGGCGCGCTCAAGGGCCTGTCCGCGCAGCCCAGTGGCGGTGGCCGCGGCGGTGCCGGCTCGGGCTCGGGGGACGGTGGCACGGGAAAGCCGCAGACCACGCTACCGCCGACCAGCCGCGCCCAGCTCAACAACGCGGGCAGCAACAGCAGCGGCGGTGGCGGCAACACCAACCCGCGCGGCTCGGCGCAGAAGCCGGGCGGTCGCGCGCGCGTCAACACTCCACCAACCATCACGACCCCGCGCGCCACCAAGAAGTAGCACCATGAGCATCACCCGTCGGATCCGAGAGGTCGTGCGCTCGAATTTGAATGCGCTGCTGGATCGCGCGGCGCAGCTCGGGGATCCCGCGCAGCGGCTGGAGGAGTTCACCGACGCCGACCTCGAGCGCGAGCTGCGCACGCGCAAGGATCGTCGCAAGGACACCGAGCAGAGCTTCCGCCTGCGCGACGAGCTCGACCGCGAGCGCGAGCGCAAGGCGCTGGCCGACGAGCTGGCCGCGCGCGCCGCCGCGCAGAAGAGCGAGAGCAAGCGCTACGCCGAGGAGCGCGCCAGCGAGCACCAGCGCGAGCAGGCCGCGCGCGCCGCCGAGCGTGACGCTCGCGTGCAGGCCGAGAAGCAGCGCCAGGCCGATGCCACGCGGGGCAACGGCAGCGCGACCGAGGCCGCCGCACGCGCCGTCCGCGAGCGCCAGGCCGAGACCAGCCGCGCCAGCGAGCGTGCCCGCGAGGAGGCCCGCGTCAGCGAGGAGGCCGCCGCCGCGGAGCGCGCGCGCCGGGTCCGCGAGGCGGCGACCCGCGAGGCCGAGGTCGAGGCGGCGCGGGTGCGCGCGCGCGACGAGGCGGCGGCCCGGGTGCGTGCGGCCGAGGCCGAGCGCCAGAGCGGCGTGCGCGAGCGCGCGGCGCGCATCGAGGCCGAGGCGCGGGCGCGGGCGGCCGACGCCGAGGCGGCGTCGCGGCGGGCCGAGGCGGCCGAGCGCGAGGCGCGCGCGCGGGCGCGGTCGCGGGCGGCGCGCGGCATGCGCCACGACGTCAAGATCGCGCAGTACTACGCCGTCCTCGAGCTGTCGTATGGCGCCGAGTATGACGAGGTCAAGATCGCCTATCGCAAGCTGATGCGCCGGTATCACCCCGATCTGTTCGGGCAGGACGCCGACAAGCAGCGCATGGCGACGCAGCTGTCGCAGTCGCTGACGCAGGCGCACAATGAGCTGGAGATCCTGCTGGTCGGTGGGCCCAACAAAGGTGGCAACAAATGAAGCGGAACTTGCTGGGCTGGCTGGGTGTGGCAGGACTGGCGCTGCTGTTCGCGGGCGCCCCGGCCGGCTGCGCCGGTGATGGCCCCGGGGGCGGCGGCGGGGACGACGACGGCCTCATCGACGCCGGTGGCGGCGGCGGCGACGCCGGCACCCTGCTGACCATCACCTCGCCCACGCCGGGCCAGATCTTCACCCGCGACAAGGCGGTCGCCGTCGGCTTCGCGGCGCCCATCCAGTTCGCCGCCACCGCGGGCGCCGGCGTGGCCAGCGTCGAGTGGGTCGCCGAGGACGTCTTCTCGCTGGGCGCCGCCGACGCGCCCAGCTTCGCGCTGATGGCCGACTTCAAGGGCGACGGCGATCGCTTCGTGGTCGCGCACGCGCTGGCCGCAGACGGCCGCGAGCTCGCCAGCGCGCGCATCGACTTCGTGGTCAAGGCCATGCCCGGCCAGACCGGCACCTGTCACGAGATGCTCAACGCCCTGGGCGTGTCCTACGTCCTCGGCCCCAACAACAAGGGCGTCGCCGACCCGGTGACCGTCAACACACCCATCAACGGCATCGCCTACTACGCCTACGGTGCCGCGACCCCGCAGTCCAAGATGTTCATGGACTGCAAGCTGGCCATCGCGCTGCACAAGCTCGGCGAGGTGCTGCGTCCGCGCGGCGTCACCGCCATCGAGCACATCGGAATCTACAACTACCGCTGCATCGGCGGTGGCGACCCCGACAGCGGCACCTGCACCCCGTCCCAGCACGCCTACGCCAAGGGCATCGACCTGCACGAGTTCCGCGTCGGCGCCACGACCTACAACACGGTGACCGACTTCGTCATCGACCCCGACACCATGCCGACCTGCACCGCCGCGACCTCCAACGACAAGGACAGGTGGCTACACGAGGTCGCCTGCCTGATGCACACCCAGAAGGTCTTCAACATCATCCTGACGCCCAACTTCAACGCCGACCACCGCAACCACTACCACGTCGATCTCACCGCCGGCAGCGACTACATCAACGCCATCGACCCTGGCGCCATCGGCGTCGATCCGCCCCACGGCAGCCACGCGCACTGAGCTCGCGGGCAGCTGCTACGTCGCCTGGAGCAGGGTGAACATGTGCTCGGGGACGGCCTTGCCGGTCACCGCGCGGTAGTCGCTGCCCCACTGCTCGACGATGACCATCTTGTCGCCGGGCGCCGTGTACCTCCAGTAGCGGATCCGCATCAGCGACTTGCCGAGTCCCGGGATGCCGACCTCGCCCTGCGCCGCGACGCCGGCATTGCCCCGCGTCGACAGCCGGTACTGCTCGCCGCCGACCTCGAGGACCTCGGGGGGATAGCCGGTGATCTGCAGCGTGGTGTCGCGATCCAGCACGCGCACCGGGCTGGTCAGCCCCGGGGTGCGCTCCATGCCGGTCATGATCCAGCGCTCCTTGCCCTCGTCGACCATGCGCGCGGCCTTCCAGGTGTGGCCGTCCTCGTCGTAGATGATGAGGCCCTCGACCAGGAAGTCCTTGTTCTCGAAGGTCACGATGTCGTTGGGCAGGAGCTCACGGATGGTGCGCTCCTTGGGCGGCTCGGCGAGCTGGCGGTCACGCCGCGAGGTCGCGTTGGAGGCTCGGTAGATCCCGATGGCGCCCCCACCGAGGGCGGCGATGGCGGCGGACACGATGATCCAGGTCAACATGGCCGTCGCAATCTAGCTCATTCATCCCGGGGTGCCAAAGCAGCTCACTGCTAACGCAGCGCGGCAATCCTTCCGGGCACTTAGGGCACCTTGCCGTTGACTTCCCATACTCAGCAATCTATACCCGCCGCGCAGCCCCACCGGAGGTCCCGCTCCATGGCCGTGACCGCGAAGCAGCCCGTATCGCCTGACGAACCCTTCAGCATCCTCGACGAAAGCGGCCACCTGCTGCCGGGCGCGGTCGCGCCGCCCATCCCGGACGCCGATCTGAAGCGGCTTTATCGCGGGCTCTTGCTGGTCCGCATCATGGACGACCGCATGCTGCGCCTGCAGCGCCAGGGTCGCCTCGGCTTCTACATGACCTCGACCGGCGAGGAGGCCACCCATCTCGGGGGCGTCTACCCGCTGACCAACGACGACTGGATCTTCCCGTCGTATCGCGAGCCCGGCGCCGCGTTCTGGCGCGGCTACACTTTGAAAGAGTTCATCTGCCAGCTGTTCGGCAACGCCGAGGACCTGGTCAAGGGCCGCCAGATGCCGGTGCATCACGCCTGCCGCCGCATCAACTATGTGTCGATCAGCTCGCCGGTCGGGACCCAGATCCCGCAGGCCGTCGGCGCCGGCTGGGCCGCCAAGATCTCCAAGAAGTCCGACGTCGCGCTGGTCTACTTCGGCGAGGGCGCGACCTCGACCGGCCAGTTCCACGTCGGCATGAACTTCGCGGGCGTCTACAAGGCGCCGACCATCTTCTTCTGCCGCAACAACGGCTGGGCCATCTCGACCTCGCGCGATCGCCAGACCGCGGCCAAGACCTTCGCGGCCAAGGCCATCGGCTATGGCATGCCGGGCATCCGCGTCGATGGCAACGACCTGCTCGCCATCATCTCGGTGATGAACACCGCGGTGCAGCGCGCGCGCGATGGCGAGGGCCCGACCATGATCGAGGCCGTGACCTACCGCCGTGGCGGCCACTCGTCGTCGGACGATCCCTCGGTCTACCGCGATCCCAACGAGCCCAAGAAGTGGGAGCCGCGCGATCCGATCACGCGCTTCAAGGGCTACCTCGAGACCAAGGGCCTGTGGACCGAGGCCTGGGACACCCAGATCCGTGACGAGATCAACGCCGAGATCAGCGAGGCCCTGAAGGCCTCCGAGTCGATCGGCCCGCCCGCGCCGGAGACGCTGTTCGACGACGTGTTCTCCGACCTGCCCTGGCACCTGGCCGAACAGAAGCAGCTGCTGCTCGACGAGATCGCGGCCGCCGGCGGCGTCCGCAAGCTGAGCGCCCACTAGGAGATGCGATAGCCATGCCCGTGATGAACATCATCCAGGCCGTCAACGACGCCCTGCGCATCGAGATGCGGCGCGACCAGCGCGTGGTCGTGCTGGGTGAGGACGTCGGCAAGTTCGGCGGCGTGTTCCGCGCCACCAGCGGCCTGTTCGAGGAGTTCGGCCCCGACCGCGTCATCGACACCCCGCTGGCCGAGGCCGGCATCATCGGCAGCGCCATCGGCATGGCGCTGTACGGCCTGCGCCCGGTGCCCGAGATCCAGTTCGCCGACTTCATCTACCCGGCCTATGACCAGATCGTGAACGAGCTGGCCAAGTTCCGCTATCGCTCGGGTGGGCAATATCCCGCGCCGGTGGTCATCCGCACGCCCTACGGCGGCGGCATCCGCGGCGGCCACTACCACTCGCAGTCGCCGGAAGCCTACTTCGTGCACACCCCGGGGCTGAAGGTCGTCATCCCGTCGAACCCGTACGACGCCAAGGGCCTCTTGCTGTCGGCGATGCGCGGCGAGGATCCGGTCATCTTCATGGAGCCCAAGCGGGTCTACCGCGCGGCGCGTGGCGAGGTCCCCGAGGGCGACTACACGGTGCCGCTGGGTCAGGCCAAGATCGTGCGCGAGGGCAAGGGCATCACCGTGCTGGCGTACGGCGCCATGCTGCACACCGTGATCGAGGCCGCGACCAAGGCGGCCGAGGCCGGCATCGACGCCGAGGTCATCGACCTGCGCACGTTGCTGCCGCTGGATCTCGAGACCGTGCTGACGTCGGTGCGCAAGACCGGCCGCGTCTGCATCGTGCACGAGGCGCCGCGCACCTGCGGCTATGGCGCGGAGCTGGCGGCCTTGATCGCCGAGAAGGCGCTGATGTCCCTGGAGGCGCCCATCGAGCGCGTCACCGGCTTCGACACGCCGTTCCCGTACACTCTCGAGAACGAGTACCTGCCCAGCCCCGAGCGCGTGATGGCTTCGATGCGTCGCGCGGTCGAGTTCCAGTAGGCCATTGAAGGAGCGCACATGTTCGAGTTCAGGATGCCCGACATCGGCGAGGGTGTGATCGAGGGCGAGGTTGTGCGCTGGAAGGTCAAGGAGGGCGAGGCCATCGCGCTCGACCAGCCCATGGTCGAGGTCATGACCGACAAGGCGACGGTGGAGATCCCGTCGCCGCGCGCCGGCAAGATCGCCAAGATCATGTATCTGGAAGGGCAGATCTGCCCGGTCGGCAAGACGTTGGTGACCATCGAGGAGGCCGGCGGCGCGGCGGTCAAGGTCAACGGCGGCGCCAGGCCCGCGGCGCATGCGCCGGTGCTGGCGGTCGCGGCGGTGGCGGCAGCGGCTGCTGCGCCGGCGGTCGCGGCGGGTGGCAAGGTCACGGCGGCACCGGCGACGCGGCATCTGGCGCGCGAGCTGGGGGTCGACATCTCGACGGTGGTCGGCACCGGTGCTGGTGGTCGCGTGACGCCTGAGGATGTGCGCGCGGCGGCCAGCGGAACGCGCCCGGCGAGCACGAGCACGAGCACGAGCACGAGCACGAGCACGAGCACGAGCACGAGCACGAGCACGAGCACGAGCACGCGGCCCGCCTACGCCCCGGTCTCCATCGCCCCCGGCGGCCTCGAGGAGCGCGTCCCCTTCCGCGGTCTGCGCAAGAAGATCGCCGAGAACATGGCGCGCTCGAAGTTCACCGCCACGCACTACACCTACGTCGAGGAGATCGACGTCACCGAGCTGGTCACCCTGCGTGAGCGCGCGCGCGCCCGCGCCGAGGAGCGCGGCGTCAAGCTGAGCTACCTGCCCTTCATCGTGCGCGCCGTGGTCGCCGGGCTGAAGAAGTTCCCGGTCGTCAACTCGTCGCTCGACGAGGCCAAGGGCGAGCTGGTGCTCAAGAAGTACTACCACGTGGGCATCGGCGCCGCGACGCCGGGGGGCCTGGTCGTCACCACCGTGCGCGACGCCGACAAGCGCAGCATCTTCGACCTGGCCGGCGAGATCACGCGCCTGGCCGGCGCCGCCAAGGACGGTCGCGCCAGCCGCGACGAGCTGACCGGCAGCACCTTCACCATCACGTCGCTCGGCACGCTGGGCGGCGTCCTGGCCACGCCGATCATCAACTTCCCCGAGGTCGCCATCCTGGGCGTGCACAAGATCGCGGAGCGCGCCATGGTGCGCGACCACGAGATCTGCATCCGCTCGATGATGAACCTGTCGATCAGCCTGGATCACCGTGTGGTCGATGGCTTCGAGGGCGCCCAGTTCCTGGCCGCGGTGAAGGAGTACCTGGAAGATCCGACCCTGATGTTCATGGAGATGATCTAGATGTCGCTGGCGCCCGGCACGCCGCGGCGCCGGCGCGACGGTCTCGACGAGGCCGACATCGCGCAGGCCACTGGCCTGTACCAGGTGCTGCGCGAGGACGGCTCGTGTGACGAGGCCGAGCTCGGCCCCGAGCTGACGCCGCTCAAGCTGCTCGAGATCTACCGCGGCATGCTGGTCATCCGCGTCATGGACGAGCGCCTGCTGGCGCTGCAGCGCCAGGGCCGCATCGGCTTCTACGGCGAGGCGCGCGGCCAGGAGGCTTCGGTCATCGGCAGCGCGGCGGCGACGCGGCCCGACGACTGGATCCTGCCGGCGCTGCGCGAGGCCGGCGCGGGGATCTTCCGCGGCATGCCGCTCAGCGCGTACATCGCGCAGATCTTCGGCACCGGCGAAGACCCCTGCAAGGGCCGCCAGATGCCGTGCCACCCGGGCTGGCGCGGCGCCAACTACGTCCCGATGTCGTCGTGCATCGCGACCCAGCTGCCGCATGCGGTCGGCGTCGCCTGGGCCATGAAGATCGAGGGCAAGGGCCGCGTCTGCCTGGGCTACATCGGCGACGGCGGTACCTCCGAGGAAGACTTCCACGTCGCCATGAACTTCGCCGGCGTGTACCAGCTGCCGCTGGTCATCGTGTGCCAGAACAACCAGTGGGCCATCTCGACGCCGCAGCGACGCCAGACCGCGGCCGAGACCATCGCGCTCAAGGGGCTGGGCTACGGGCTGCCGTCGTTCCGCTGTGACGGCAACGACGTGCTTGCGGTCTACACCACGGTGGCCGCCGCGGTGGCGCGCGCGCGCGCCGGCGGGGGCGCCAGCTTCGTCGAGACGCTGACCTACCGCATGGGCGCGCACTCGTCGTCGGATGACCCCACGCGCTATCGCGACGAAGGCATCACCGAGGCCTGGAAGCAGAAGGATCCGCTGCTGCGCATGCGCCGCTACCTGGAGCACAAGCGGCTGCTCGACCCGGCGCGCGACGCCGAGCTGGCGGTCGAGATCGAGGCCGAGGTGCGCGCCGCCGTGGCCGCCCAGGAGGCCGCGCCGCCACCTCCGGTCGAATCCATCATCGAAGATGTGTTCGCCGAGCCGCCGGCCCACCTGCGCGAGCAGCTGGCGACCTACCTGTCGGAGAGAGAGTGACCATGGAAACCGGGACCCCTGCAGCGAAGTACGACGCCATCGTCATCGGTTCCGGCCCGGGCGGCTACCCGGCGGGCATCCGCCTCGGCCAGGCCGGCAAGAAGGTGCTGGTCATCGAGAAGGAGAAGATCGGCGGGGTCTGCCTGAACGTCGGGTGCATCCCGTCCAAGTCGATCATCCAGGCGGCAAAGACCTACGAAAAAGCTTCACACGCTGACAAGATGGGGATCACCGTCACGGGCGTGAAGCTGGACGTCGGCAAGATGATGACCTGGAAGGACGAGGTCGTGACCAAGCTGACCACCGGTGTGAAGGGGCTGCTCAAGGCCGCCGGCGCCGAGGTCATGGTCGGCGAGGCCCGCTTCGAGACCGCCAATCGCCTGCTGGTGAAGACCGCCGACGGCGAGAAGCGCGTGGAAGGCGGCTCCATCATCATCGCCAGCGGGTCGCGCCCCATCGCCATCCCGGGCTTCGCCTTCGACGGCAAGCGCATCCTGGACTCCACCGGCGGCCTCGCCCTGCGCGAGGTGCCCGGTCGCATGATCGTCATCGGCGGCGGCTACATCGGCCTGGAGCTGGGGATCGCGTGGGCCAAGCTGGGCAGCAAGGTCGCCGTGGTCGAGGCCACCGCGGGCCTGCTGCCCGGCAATGACCCCGAGCTGGTCGACGTCGTCGCGCGCAAGATCAAGAAGCTCGGCATCGAGGTCCACCTGGAGGCCAAGGCGCTGGGCTGGGAAGAGGCCGGCGGCAAGGCGCGGGTCAAGATCGCGACCAAGGCCGGCGAGCAGACCCTGGACGCCGACACCGTGCTGGTGTGCGTCGGGCGTCGCCCCAACTCCGAGGACCTGGGCCTCGACAAGATCGGCGTCGCCATCGAGCGCGGCTTCGTCAAGGTCGACAAGAAGCAGCGCACCAACGTCCCCGGCGTGTACGCCATCGGCGACGTCGCCGGTCAGCCCATGCTGGCGCACAAGGCGACCCGCGAGGGCGAGGTCGCGGCCGAGGTCATCTGCGGCCACAAGGCCGAGTTCGACGTGCGCTGCATCCCCGCCGTCATCTTCGTGGATCCCGAGATCGCCACCGCCGGTCTCAGCGAGGTCGAGGCCAAGGCGCAGGGCATCGCCATCAAGGTCGGCAAGTTCCCCTTCCTGGCGCTGGGTCGCGCCATCTCGACCACCGAGACCGACGGCTTCTGCAAGATCATCGCGGACGCCAAGACCGACCAGGTGCTGGGCGTGGGCATCGTCGGCTCGGGCGCCACCGACCTCATCAGCGAGGCCGCGCTGGCCATCGAGATGGGCGCGCTGCTGCGTGATCTGTCGCTGACCATCCACCCGCACCCGACCCTGGGTGAGGTCATGATGGAGACCGCGCACGTCGCGCTGGGCGAGCCGCTGCACATCCCGAGGCGGTAGGTCGCGTCGTGCCGGCGCCGCTGCGCAGAGTTCTGCTCGGGCGGCGCCCGTACGGCTTCGTGCACCAGATGCAGCTCGACCTCGTCGCGCGTCGCCAGCGTGACGAGATCCCCGACACCGTCCTCATCGTGGAACACGAACACGTCATCACCCTGGGCCGGCGCCAGGAGGCGATGAAGAACGTGCTCGCCGCCGGTGACATCCCGATGCTCGAGATCGAGCGCGGCGGCGACGTCACCTACCACGGCCCCGGCCAGCTGGTCGGCTACCCGATCCTGAAGTTGTCGGGCGACGAGCGCGATCTGCACGCATATCTGCGCAACATCGAGCAGGCGCTGCTCGACACGCTGGCGCACTTCGGCATCACAGGCACGCGTAACCCCGGCTGGACCGGCGCCTGGGTCGGCGACAAGAAGATCGCGTCGATCGGCATCGCGGTGCGCAAGTGGGTCACCTTCCATGGCTTCGCGCTCAACGTGCGCACGGATCTGCAGCGTTTCGCGGCCATCAACCCGTGCGGCCTGAAGGCCGAGGTCATGACCTCGATGGCCGAGGTGCTCGGGCGCGACGTCGACCTGGAGGAGGTCGCGCCGGTGGTGTGTCGCGCCCTGGCCGACGTGTTCGGGCGCGCGCTGGTCAAGGCTTGAACCGCACACCGGGCACGCTGGCGGCCGACTTCGCGCGCGACGGCTGGGTCGTCGTGCGCGGCGGCATCAGCGCGGCTGACATCGCCAGCTACCTCGAAGGCTTCGACGCCTGCGTCCCCGCCGTCAACTATCCGCGTCGCAAGGGCGGCGTGGTCTGGGAGGTCGGGACTCCCTCCCGCCACCACCCCGCGCTGATGGCCGCCGCGCGCAACCCGCGCCTGGGCGCGCTGGCCGCCGAGGTCCTCGCCTGCGCCAGCGTGCAGCTGCTCAACGACACCCTGCTCTACAAGCCCGCGCGCCAGGGCGGCCCCGTCGAGTGGCACCAGGACTACACCTACGTCGGCTACCTGGTGCCGCCGCAGGCCATCTCCATCCGCATCGCCCTGGTCGCCGAGGACGCCGACTCCGGCGCCCAGCACGTCGTCAGCGGCAGCCACCACTGGGGCCCGCTCGGCGACGTGCGCGCCCTCAGCGACAGCAAGGTCGACAGCATCGTCCCCTTGCTGTCACCCGACCACGCCGCGCAGCTGGCCAACGCGCGCACCCTCGCCCTCGAACCCGGCGATATCAGCATCCACCACTGCCTGACCTTGCACGGCAGCCCGCCCAATCGCAGCGACCGCCATCGCAAGACGCTCGTCCTGCGCATGTTCGACGCCGCCTCGCGCTGCGACGCCACCCTGCTGCCCGCCGCCATGCGCGGCCACTTCCCCGCCGACGCCGACGGCCGCCTGTCGACCGACGCCTTCCCGGTCGTGCACCCGCCCGCGCGGGACTAAGCCGCTAGCCGCCGGCGCGGACGCTGAAGTCGCGCACCGTGATGACGCGCCTGTCGATGGTGTCCACCACCAGCGAGCGACCCTGGCCCATGCGGCCGTCGAACTGCATCAGGTACCAGACGTCGACGGTCCACCGCGGGTGCTCGCTCTCGCACGGCGGCACCCAGCTGACCGCCTCCAGGCCACCCAGGCCGCGCGGCCGGTTGCCCACGCTGGCCAGCACGGTGGCGAACTCGGGCGACGCCTTGGCGACGTCGACCGCGATGCGCCCGGCGGCCTCCTCGACCTCGCGGCGCCAGTCCGAGACCAGGCGCGCCTTGCCCGGCTTGCCCTCGACGTCGAGCTCGATCTCGTAGCTCTCGTCGGCGGGCAGATCCTCGAAGTCGGGCACGTCGAACTCGGGGAACTTGTCCTTGGCCGCGATCAGCTCGACGCGGGCGTCGAACGCCGCCACGCCGTCGGCCACCGGCCCGCCCTCGTAGAAGCAGAACATGCGCAAGAGCAGCGCCTTCGACGGCAGCTTGTGATCCCAGTCGATGACCGGGATGACGTCCGCATAGGCCTTGCCCTTGAACGGCACCAGCTTGGGCAGCTGCCTGGCCAGCAGCCGGCGGGCGTCCTCGCTGGAGAAGCGCCCCTGGTAGGCCACCCGGGGGTGCACGCGCAGCTGCTTCTCGACGTGCACCGGGATGTCCTCGGGCAGGATGGGGATGCCGCCGCGTCCCGGGCTGGTCAACATCAGGCCGCCCTGCCCTTGCGCGTCACCTTCGACAGCCGCTCCACCAGCGCGTCGATCTGCTCCCCGTGCAGCTTCAGCGCGGCCCGGTTGACCACCAGTCGGCTGGTGATCTCCATGATGGTCTCGACCTCGACCAGGCCGTTCTGGCGCAGCGTCTCGCCGGTCGACACCAGGTCGACGATGCGGTCGCACAGGCCCGTGAGCGGCCCCAGCTCGATCGAGCCGTGGAGCTTGATGACCTCGGCGGTCAGCCCGCGGTCGGTCAGGTAGCGCCTGGTCAGGTTGGGATACTTGGTGGCGATGCGCACGTGGATCTGGCCGCCCTCGCGCACCGGGCGCTCGACCGACTCGGCCACGCTGAGCCGGCACGCGCCGATGCCGAGGTCGAGCAGGTCGTACAGATCGACGCCGTCCTCCTCCAGCGTGTCCGCCCCCGCGATGCCCACGTCGGCCGCGCCATGCGCGACATAGGTCGGCACGTCGACCGGCTTGACCACCAGGATGCGCAGCCCGGCGGCAGGCACCTCGTGGATCAGCTTGCGCGACGACTCCAGCGCGGGCAGCTGCAGCCCCGCCCGCGCGAACAGCTCGATCGTCTCATCCAGCACCCGCCCCTTGGGGGCAGCCATGGTCAGGAGTCGCTGACGCGCAGGTGCGGACGAACGAGCCACGCCTACATTCTACCCTTGACCCGCTTGATGCGCGCGCCGAGTGGCCGCAGCTTCTTCTCGATGCGCTCGTAGCCGCGGTCCAGGTGATACACGCGCAGCACCTCGGTGCGCCCCTCGGCGACCAGGCCGGCCAGGATCAGCGACGCGCTGGCGCGCAGATCGGTCGCCATCACCGGCGCGCCCGTGAGCCGCGGTACACCTCGGATGATCGCCGTTCGGCCCTCGATCATGATGTCCGCCCCCATGCGCGCCAGCTCCTGCACGTGCATGTAGCGGTTCTCGAAGATGTTCTCGGTGATCACGCTCTGGCCCTTGGCGCGCGTGGCCAGGACCATGAACTGCGCCTGCATGTCGGTCGGAAAGCCCGGGAACGGCTGCGTCGTGATGTCGACCGGCAGGATGGTCGTCGGCCCCTTGACGCGGATGCCGCCCGACTCGGCGGTCACGATGGCGCCCGCGCTGCGCAGCTTGCTGATGACGGCGTCGAGGTGCTCGGGCAGACAGTCACGCACCAGCACGTTGCCACGGGTCAGCGCGGCGGCGACCATGAAGGTGCCGGCCTCGATGCGGTCGGGGATGATGGCGTGCTCGATGGGGTGCAGCTCGTCGACCCCGTCGACGTCGATCACCGAGGTGCCGGCGCCGCGCACGCGCGCGCCCATCTTGTTGAGGACGCGCGCCAGCTCCTCGACCTCGGGCTCGCGGGCGGCGTTCTCGATGGTGGAGTGGCCCTTGGCCAGCGACGCCGCCATCATCAGGTTCTCGGTGCCGGTGACGGTCGGGATGTCACACACCAGGCGCGCGCCGCGCAGCCGCTTGGCCTTGGCCGTCACATAGCCGTGCTCGAGGACGATCTTGGCGCCCATCGCCTCCAGCCCCTTGAGGTGCTGGTCGATGGGGCGCGCCCCGATGGCGCAGCCGCCGGGCAACGACACCCGGGCCTGGCCGTGCCTGGCCACCAGCGGCCCCAGCACCAGCACCGACGCGCGCATGGTCTTGACCAGCTCGTAGGGGGCGGTGGTGTCCTTGATGGCCCTGGTGGTCAGCTTGACGACGTGCGGGTCGGCCTTGCGCCGCGACCCCTTGGGCGCGGGCGCCGGCAGCTCGGCCTCGGCGCCGAGCAGCTCGAGCAGCCGGCACATGGTGCGGATGTCGTTGAGCGCGGGGACGTTGTGGAAGGTGCTGGACCCGGAGGTCAGCAGGGAGGCAGCGAGGATGGGCAGCGCAGCGTTCTTGGACCCGCTGACGCGGATCTCACCCTCGAGGCGAGGTCCGCCTTCGATCTGAATGGCATCCATGCGGGGATAACGCCGCTACAGGCGGCGATCGTTCAAGCCTTGGCGGCTTCCTCACCCTTACCGGTGGCGGCAGCGTAATGCTCGGTGCACAGGCCCCAGCGGACCATCGGCTTCTTGCAGCCTTCCTTGCCGCAGGTCTTGTAGCGGGCCTTGTGCTTCTCCAGCTCGCCACGGCGCCAGGCCGCGTAGTGGACGTTGCAGTAACCCTTGGCGCGATAGGGGCGCTTGCAGCCCTCGTTCGAGCACTTCTTCTCTTCGCGCGACAGCGTGGTCTTCACGTTGTCCTTGGCGGCTTCCTTGCTATCTGCAGTCTCGCTCACGTCATTACCCCTGGTAGTGCGTTGTCAGGAAGCGCGGACCATAGCCGAAAAAGGCGGGGTGTCAACACCCCGATCTCGGGTCAGGCAGGCTCGACCACCACCTTGATCTTGCCCTCGTGGACCTGCAAAACCACGTCCCCGCCCGGCACCTCGGCGAAGGCGTTGAAGGCGGCCTCCTCCAGGTGGCGGGTCAGGATGGCGACCAGGCCGCGGGCCCCGGTCTCGCGCTTCATGCTGTCGGCCACGATGTGGTCCATGACCTCGTCGCCGACGTGCAGCTTGAAGCCCTCGTCCTCGAACTCACGGGTCAGCCGCTCCAGCACGCTGGAGCGCAGGATGTTCTTCAGCGTCCCGGCATCCAGGGCCTGGAACGGCACGAAGCGGGTGAAGCGCGCCATCAGCTCGGGCAGGAAGCCATAGGCCTGGAAGTTGGCGACGTTCTCGACCTCCTCGGGCGTGAAGCTGACCGCGATGGAGTCGATGCCGTCCTTGCTCAGCGGGCGCGCGCCCTTGCGACCGAAACCCATGTCGGCGCTGCCGCGCCGGCGCGCCACCTGGGCGAAGCCCGAGAAGGCGCCCGCGGCGATGAAGGCGATGTCGGCGGTCGACATCACCAGGTGGTCGCCATAGGTCGAGTGGGTCAGCTCCAGCGGGACCACGACCTCGCCGGCCTCCAGCATCTTGAGCAGCTCGCGCTGCACGCCCATGCCGGTGACGTCCTTGGTGGTGCCGGCGCCGGCGAAGATGGCGTTGTTCTGGCCGCTGGCGATCTTGTCGAACTCGTCGAGGCAGATGATGCCGATCGACGCCAGCAGCGGGTTGTCGTCGGACGCATGCAGCAGGCGCGTGATGATGGTGTTGGAGTCCTGCCCGACGTAGCCGGTCTCGCTGTAGGTGGTGATGTCGACGATGACCGTCGGCAGCCTGAGGATGTGCTGGAACAGCAGCTCGACGAGGTGGGTCTTGCCGCACCCGGTGGGCCCGATGAAGAGGTAGTTGGCCTTGGGCAGCACGTCCTCGCGCTTGGCGCCGTCGAGGTAGATCCGCTTGATGCGGCGCACGTGGCGATACGCCATCAGCGAGGCGGCGCGTCGCGCGTCGTCCTGACCGCGGTAGCCGAGCTCCTCCAGCTTGGCGAAGATCTTGCGCGGAGGAATGACGGGGAGCTCACGCACGAACTTGATGAAGTGATCGAGGCCGGACTTTCGATACTTCTTGAGGTTCTCCATGGTGACGACGCCTCGCGCGGCCCGTGCGCTGACAGCGTCTCGATCATAACACGTGTTAATGTGCCCGCGAGCGATGGGACGGGGACGGACGTGACCAGGCCGGGGTTCGGAGCGCTGCTCGCGCGCGGTGACGTGCTGGTGGCGGGCCTGGTCATCGCGGTGGTCGCGATGATGATCGTGCCGCTGCCGCGCCCGCTGCTCGACCTCCTGCTGGTGCTGAACATCGCGCTGGCGTCGCTGCTCCTCATGGTGTCGATCTATGTGCCGTCGGCGACGCGCTTCGGCACGCTGCCCACGGTGCTCTTGCTGGCGACGCTGCTGCGCCTGGGGCTGAACGTCAGCTCGGCGCGCCTCATCTTGCTCGATGCCGATGCCGGGCGCGTGATCCGCGCCTTCGGGGCCTTCGTGGTGCGCGGCAACCTGGTGGTCGGCGCCATCGTGTTCCTGATCCTGGTCGTCATCCAGTACCTGGTCATCGCCAAGGGCGCCGAGCGTGTGGCCGAGGTCGCGGCGCGCTTCTCGCTGGACGCCATGCCGGGCCGCCAGCTGGCCATCGACGCCGACCTGCGCGCGGGTGGCATCGATCACGACGAGGCGCGCCGGCGCCGCGCGGCCCTGCAGCGCGAGTCGCAGCTGTATGGCGCCATGGACGGCGCCATGAAGTTCGTCAAGGGCGACGCCATCGCGGCCATCGTCATCGTCGCCATCAGCCTGATCGGCGGCGTCATCGTGGGCGTGACCCAGCACAAGCTGGGCTTCGTGCAGGCGCTGACCACCTACGGCATCCTGTCCATCGGCGAGGGGCTGGTGACGCAGCTGCCCGCGCTGCTGATCGCGACCGCCGCCGGCCTGGTAATGACCCGGGTGCCCGGCGAGCAGCCCGACGGCAACCTCGGCCGCGACCTCGGCGGCGAGCTGCTGGCGCATCCGCGCGCGCTGGCCATCACGGCGGTGCTGCTGCTGGTGCTGGCGCTGGTGCCTGGCCTGCCCGCGCTGCCCTTCCTGGTGCTGGGCGTCCTGGTGGCCGCGGTGGCCTGGGCTGTTCGCAATCCAGTTGCATCTGGCGTCAGCGACCGCACCGGCGCCAGCGCGGGTCCGCACCCGCTGCCCATCTCCAGCATGGCCACGCTGGCCCTCGAGCTGGCCCCCGATGTCGCCGCACGCGCCGGCGCCGACGATGGCGGCGCCCTGCTCGCGGTCGAGCTGCCGCGCGTCACCAGCGAGCTGATGGCCGACCTCGGTGTCCCGCTGCCGCCGGTGGGGGTGCGGGTCGACCCGGGCCTCGCCGCCGGCAGCTATCGCGTCCTGCTCGCCGGCGTGCCGATGGCGAGGGCCAGCCTCGACACCCATGCCGCCGCCGCCGACGTCGCCCCTGCACTGGCGCGCGCGGTGGCCGAGGTCGCGCGCCGCACTGCCCCCGATCTGGTCGGCATCCAGGAGACCCAGGCCCTGCTCGACGCCCTGGAGCGCACCCACCCCGCCCTGGTGCGCGAGGTCGTGCCGCGCAGCATCGCCCCCGCGCTGCTGGCCGACGTGCTGCGCCGCCTGGTCGACGAGGGCGTCTCCATCCGCGACCTGCGGGGGATCGTGCAGGCCCTGGCCGACGCGCCGGCCGGCGAGCGCGACGGTGCCCTGCTGGCCGAGCGCGTGCGCGGCGCCCTGCGGCGCCAGCTGTCGCACCAGCACGCGGCCGACGGCCAGCTCGACGTGCTCCTGGTCGACCCCGAGATCGAGGACGCCGTGCGTGCCGCCGCCGCCCGCTCCGCCGCCGGCGCCTTGCTGGCGCTGGAGCCGGCGCTGCAGGAGGACGTCCTCGGTGCCCTGCGTCGCGCCCTGGCCACGCGCCCCGCCGCCGCGCGCCCGCCGGTCGTCCTGGTGCCCGCCGACGTGCGCCGCCCGCTGCGTCGCCTGCTCGAACTCGAGCGTGCCGACATCGCGGTGCTATCCTTCCAGGAGCTTCTACCCGACGTACGCACCAATCCGGTCGGCCGCATCGCCGTCTCCGGCGACAGGGAGGCCTGAGTGCAGCTTCGCCCCATCATCATCACCGCCGTCGCCAGCGCCCTCGCCATGGCCGCCTGCTCCAAGAAGGGCGACGACGGCCCGCGGAAGGTCACCCTGGAGCAGCTGCAGGCGTCGCAGGCCTCGACCCAGCGCCTGGGCAACGAGCCCGGCTATGGCAAGAACCCGACCCAGCCGGTGGGCAGCGTCGACAACCCCAGCGCCGCCCAGGGGGTCGGCCTCCCGGTCGAGGCCAGCGCGCGCACGCTGGCCATCGAGGTCCCGACCCTGCTGGCGCCGCTGCCCGACTCCGAGGAGGTCAACACCTCGGGCGCCTACGCCGGCGGTGACAAGATCCGCTTCCGCACCCGCGTCACCGGCTTCACCCTGCAGCAGGGCGAGTCCAGCTTCGACTTCGAGTGGTGGATCGACGACGCCACCGGGCGCCGCATCGTGTCCGACGCCAAGACCGTGGTGCAGCGCTTCCTGCCCGAGCAGGGCTACACCCCGGTGGTGTCACACCGCCCTGCGGGGCTGGCCGGCGGGCGTTACACCATCCACGTCAAGGTCACCGACAACAAGGCCGGCTACCTGGCCCGCGAGGCCGTTGCCGAGGTCAGCTATGGCCAGGCGGCGGCCGTGAACCAGAGTGGCCTGACCCTGAAGGATCTGCATTTCTCGACCGGCACCGCCACGGCCCAGCCGGCCGGCAAGCCCATCAGCTTCGACTTCACGGTGCTCGGGCTGCTCGCCGACGCCACCAAGAGCAGCAAGCTCGAGCTCGAGGTCACGCTGCGCGGCAATGGCAACGACCGCGTCCTCCCGCGGGCACGCCACAACGGCACCCTGTCCCCCGAGGGCACCTTCCCGCTGACGGTGGACCTCGACGCGGTGCCGGCCGGCGCCTACACGCTGATCGTGCGGGTGACCGACCTCAGCAACGAGCACGTCGGCACCATCGAGCAGCCGCTCACGGTGCAGTAGGCTTGGGGATGGCGCCCTGCGCCTCGAGCCAGTCGCAGTAGTAGCCGCACTCGCGCCGGGGCTCCAGCTCGCCGCTCTCGATGGCGGCGTCGAGCTTGCGCTTGAGGTCGCCGATCAGGCGCGACGGCGGCAGCGAAAAGCGCGTCATGATCTCGCTGCCGACGCCGGTGGGCAGCGGTGGCTGCTTGGCGTCCTCGGCGCGCAGCGCCTCGATGCGCCGCGACAGCTCGCTGATCTGGGTCAGCAGGTCGTTGCGCCGCCCCGGGCGCTTGCTGGTGATGTCGGCGCGCGACAGATCCAGCAGGTCGTCCAGGTGGTCGCAGGTCTCGCGCTCGAAACGGCGAATCGCCGAGTCGGTCCAGCTGGTCTCGTACTGGTTGGCGCGCAGGTGGTGCAGGATGAGGAAGCGGATCTTGTCGCGCTCCGGCCGGTCGAACGCGAAGCGCCGCGCGATGGGGTCGAACATGCGCGCGCCGACCTCGCTGTGACCGTGGAAGTGCACCTTGCCGTCGCCGGTGAACGTCCGCGTGGGCACCTTGCCGATGTCGTGCAGCAGCGCGGCCCAGCGCACCATCGGCCGCGGCACCGCCTGGCGCACCACCTGCTTGGTGTGCTCCCAGACGTCCTTGTGCTTGCGCCCGGCCTCCTGCGAGAAGTCGACCGTGACCTCCAGCTCGGGCAGGTACTTGCCGAGCAGCCCGGCCTGGTGCAGCCACTGCAGCGCGACGTCGACCTCGCGGCACACCAGCATGCGGGTCAGGGCATCCCGGATGGCCGCCGGGCCGACCCCGTCGAGGGCCGCAAGGTTGGCGCGCGCCGCGCTGGTGGCTGCCCGCGAGGGCGTGCGCCGCGTCTCGCTGACCACGACCGCGCACTCCAGCATCGCCAGCGGCTGCACGCGCAGCCGCTCGCTGACGACGGCCGGATCGGCCTGCTCGTCGAACAGCAGCGCGCTGAGGTCCGCATCCAGGTTGGCCGCCGAGGTCGGGGCCGCCGCAGGCGCGGGGGGTGCTGGCAAGGTCTCCACGAAATGGTCTCGAATGGTTGGCCGTTACAGGTTCAGACAGTGTAGCAAATCCTGCTATACACGCGGCGGGCATGGCCATGGCGGAAAATATCGGTGCGGCGATCGGCGTGTTCGACTCGGGTGTGGGCGGCCTCACCGTGGTGCGCGCGCTGCGCCGCGCCCTGCCCGCCGAGGCGCTGGTCTACCTGGGTGACACCGCGCGCCTGCCTTATGGCAACAAGTCGCCCGAGACGGTGCGGCGCTACTCGCGCCTCAACGTGGACTTCCTGCTCGGGCGCGGGGTCAAGCTGGTGCTCATCGCCTGCAACACCGCCAGCGCCGTCGCGCTGCCCGCCATGGCCGACGAGCTGTCGGTCCCCGTGCTGGGCGCCGTCGAGCCCGGCGCGCGCGCCGCCGCCCGCGCCAGCCGCAGCCGTCGCGTCGGCGTCATCGGCACCCTGGGCACCGTGCGCTCGGGCGCCTATGTGCGCGCCCTCCATGCCATCGACGCCAGCCTCGCCGTGGTCCAGCACGCCTGCCCGCTCCTGGTCCCGCTGGCCGAGGAGGGCTGGACCGACGACCCCGTCACCGTCACCATCGCCGAGCGCTACCTGACCGAGCTGCACGCCCTCGACCCCGACGTCGACACCCTGGTCCTCGGCTGCACGCACTACCCCATCCTGAAGCCCGCCCTGGCCCGCGCCGCCGAGCGCGTCTTCGGCCGCACCCTGACCCTGGTCGACTCCGCCGACGCCATGGCCGCCGAGGCCGCCGCCATCCTCGGCCAACGCCACGCCCTGGCCACCGGCACCGGCACCCTCGACTGCTTCGTCACCGACCACGCCCGCATCACCGAGCTCGGCCCCCGCTTCCTCGGCGAGGACCCCGGCCCGGTCGGCGTCATCGACCTGTGAACCAGGTCAGGTTGTGAAGTGCCCGCAGCAGCGCTGAGCTTTGCAAGCTCGCGCCCGGCGCCGCCCGCGCAAGCCCTGATTCCGCTTCGACTCTGCGCACGGTACGGCCGATGCACTACCCGGGTCCGGCTCCTTCGAGCCGGAGAACCTTCATGCAACCCGCGCCCGTTCTGCCCAGCACCAGGGGCCTCGACATCAGCAGTGAACCGCGCGTCCTGGTGGTCTACCTGCGCCCCATCGGCCGCTTCGACCGCCTCGACGCCGCGGTCTCGATGCTGGCGATGCGCCACGTCCGCGAGGTCCGGGTCGAGATCGTGCGCCCCGAGGCCACCGCCACCAACCTCGGCCCGCTGACGTCGCGCCGCACCCCGTGCATCCTCATCTATCGCGCCGGCGAGCTGGTCGGCGAGGCCTTCGGCGAGCTGCCGCTGCGCGAGCTCGAGGAGCTGGTCGGCGCCGCCCGCCGCGCCACCTGCTACCAGGCCCAGGCCGCGGCCTAGCCGCTGCGTTACATGCCGGTGCGCTGCGCTGCCTTCAGGCGCGCCTTGACGAGGTCGAACAGCTCCTCGTAGACGTCGACCTTGGCGCTGGCGACGGTCTGCTTGCCGTCGTGGATCAGCATGCTGACCTTGCTCGGCTCGCAGCGCACGGTGAACGAGGCGGCGCCGAAGCTGCGCTTGCCTGCTGCGGGCTTGCTGCTGGCGGGCTTCGCGGGCGCTGCGGCCGGCTTGCTGGACTTCGCGGGCGCCTTCCCCGCGGCCTTGGCCTCCAGCGCGACCGGTCGGCCCACGAGCTTGGCCTCGGCGCGCACCGCCTTCAGGTCGGCCTCCGGGTTCAGCGCCAGCACGTCGGCCGTGGTCAGTGCGTGCTTGCCCCACCACAGCTTGGTCAGCGCGCCCTGGTCCAGCTCCTCGCCGTAATACTGCGTGGCCCAGTCGCGAAAGCGCCGGCCAAAGCAGCCCAGCAGCACGTCGGCGCCGTCAGCGGTCTTGCCGGGTGGGCGCTGCACGTCGCCCGCCTGCCAGCCGTCGCCGACGTTCCACAGGCAGAACGTGACCTCGTCCTGCACGAAGGCCGGCTCCTTCAGCACATAGCCGAGCTGCGCCGGCAGTCCGTCGAACAGGCCGGGCCAGGGCGCCGGCGGCTGGCGCCTGAAGGGCGACATCTTGCTGTCGTGATCGAACCCGCGCAGCACCGCGCCGCGCGGCGAGAACCACGCGAAGAAGAAGTTGCCTTCGCCGTCCTTGAACGCGCCCAGTTGCTCGCCGCGGCCCCACTTCGGGTGCCACTCGAAGGCGCGCGTGTCGGGCGCCATGATGGCGTCGAGCAGGTTCATCATGCGCAGGCGGTCCCGCATCAGCTCGGGATGCGGCAGCTCCGCCAGCAACTTCGCGCTGGCCACGCGGCTACTTCAGCCAGTCGGGGATGGTCTCGTTCTCGAGCAGCTGCTCCACGGTCTCGCGCTTGCGCACCACCGAGAACTGGTCGCCGTGCACCAGCACCTCGGCCGAGCGCGGCCGGGTGTTGTAGTTCGACGACATCGAGAAGCCGTAGGCGCCCGCGCTCATGAAGGCCATCAGGTCGCCCGGCTCGGGGCGCTTCAGCTCGCGGTCACGGGCCAGGAAGTCGCCGCTCTCGCAGATGGGCCCGACCACGTCGGCGGTCAGCGCGGTCGCCCCCGCCCGCCGCAGCACCGGCTTGATGCCGTGGTACGAGTCGTAGAACGCCGGGCGCAGCAGGTCGTTGAACGCCGCGTCCACGATGACGAAGTTCTTGGCCTCGCCCTGCTTGAGGTACAGCGTCCTGGTCAGCAGGATCCCGGCGTTGCCCACGATGACGCGGCCCGGCTCGCAGATCACCGTGAGGTCCATGCCGCGGAACGGCGCCAGCGCCTCGATGACCGCGCGCCCGTACTCGGCCGGCGACGGCGGCTCCTCCTCGTTGTAGGGGATGCCGAGGCCGCCGCCGATGTCGAGGTGCGTCAGCGGCACGCCCTCCTCCTTCAGCTCGCGCGCCAGGCCGGCGACGCGCGCGATGGCGTCGTGGAACGGCATGGTCTTGGTCAGCTGCGACCCGATGTGGCAGTCGATGCCCCGGATGACGATGTGCGGCATGCCCATCGCCTTGCGGTACTCGGCGCGCGCGGCCTCCATGGGCAGACCGAACTTGTTCTTCTTGAGGCCGGTCGAGATGTACGGGTGGGTCTCGGCGTCGACGTCGGGGTTGACGCGGATCGAGATCGCCGCGCGCGTGTTCATGCGCGCCGCCACCTTCTCGATGAGCTCGATCTCGCCCGGGCTCTCGACGTTGAAGCACAAGATCCCCGCGCGCAGGCCGGCCTCGATCTCGTCCTCGCGCTTGCCCACGCCGGAGAACACGATCTTCTGCGGGTCGGCGCCGGCACGCAGCGCCCGGTGCAGCTCGCCGCCCGACACGATGTCCATGCCGGCGCCCCACTTCACCATCGCGCGCAGCACCGCGATGTTGGAGTTGGCCTTGACCGAGAAGCACACGATGTGAGGGATCCCGGTGAAGGCCTCGTCGAAGACGCGGAAGTGGCGCTCCAGCGTGGCGTGGCTGTAGACGTAGGTCGGCGTGCCCACCTTGGCCGCGATGTCGTCCAGCGCCACGCCCTCGCAGAACAGCCGGTCACCCTGGTACTCGAAGTGGTTCATCGCGAAAGGCTCCTTACTGGCTCGGTTCCAGCCGCGCCGCGAGCAACGCCTCGGCGCGCGCAATTTCGTCCATGACCCGGCCGCGTGCCGGTCCGCCCACCACGTCACGCCGGTCCGCCGCACGTGCGGGGTCCAGCCACTCACCTACATCGGGGCCAATCTCGGGCGCCACCGCGCGCAGCTCGGCGTCCGGCAGCGCGCGCAGCTCGACCCCCAGCTCGATGGCGCGACGCACCGCCGCCCCGGCCTGGTCGTGGGCGCGCCGGAATGGCACCCCACGCCCGACCAGATGATCGGCCAGCTCGGTCGCGGTCAGGTGGCCACCGTCGACCGCACGCGCCAGCCGCCCGGCGTCGAACTCCAGCCCGCGCACCAGGCCAGCCATCACGCCCAGCACCTGCGCGGTGGTCTCGACGGCGTCGTACAGCGGCTCCTGGGTCTCCTGCAGATCCTTGTTGTAGGCCAGCGGCAGCCCCTTGACGACCATCAGCAGCGTCACCAGGTCGCCGACCACGCGGCCGACCTTGGCGCGCACCAGCTCGGGGATGTCGGGGTTGACCTTCTGTGGCATCAGGCTCGACCCCGAACAGTAGCCCTCGGGCAGCTTGACGAAGCCGAACTCCTGCGACGCCCACAGCACCAGCTCCTCGCCCAGGCGCGACAGGTGTGTCGCCGTCAGCGCACACGCCGCGGTCAGCTCGATGGCGAAGTCGCGATCGCCGACCGCGTCGAGGCTGTTGTGGGTGACGCCATGAAAGCCCAGCTCGGCGGCGACCCCGCTGCGGTCGAGCGCGAAGCTCGACGCCGCCAGCGCACCCGCGCCCAGCGGTGACTCACTCGCACGCCGCGCCGCGTCGGCCAGCCGTCCACGGTCGCGCTCAAGCATCTCGAAGTAGGCCAGCATGTGGTGGCCCAGGCGCACCGGCTGGGCCCGCTGCAGGTGGGTGTAGCCCGGCGCGATGACGTCGACCGTGCGCCGCGCCTGGCCGACCAGTGCGGCCTCCAGCGCGTCGATGCGCGCCATCAGGACCTCGGCGGCGTCACGCGCATACAGGCGCAGGTCCAGCGCAACCTGGTCATTCCTGCTGCGCGCGGTGTGCAGCTTGGCGCCGGCCTCCCCGATGAGCTGGGTCAGGCGCGCCTCCACGTTCATGTGGATGTCCTCGAGGCGCGCCTCCAGCACGAGCTCGCCGCGTTCGAGCTCACCCAGCACCGCGGCCAGCCCCTCGACGATGCGCGTCACCTCGTCCGCGGTCAGTACGCCGATGCGCCCCAGCATGCGCGCATGGGCCTGCGACCCGCGCACGTCGAAGCGCGCCAGCCGCCTGTCGAAGTCGATCGACGCGTTCATGGCCGCCGCGTCGGCCCCGAGGCCAATCGCAAACCGCCCGCCGCGCGCACCCTTGGCTTCAGTCGTCAAAGCGCGGCGACTATACCGTGCCCGCGCGCTACAACAAGTGGCCCGACTTGGCCGCCTTGGTGTCGAGGTAACGCCGGTTCAGCGCCGTCGGGATGGCCTTCAGCGGCTGTCGCCCGGTGACGTCGATGCCGTGCTGACGCAGCCCCCAGACCTTGCGCGGGTTGTTGGTCAGCAGCGAGACGTGCTCGATGCCCAGCGCCTGCAGCATGGCCGCGGCCACGCCATAGTCGCGCAGGTCGTCATCGAAGCCGAGGTGCAGGTTGGCCTCGACGGTGTCCAGCCCCTGCTCCTGCAGCGCATATGCACGCACCTTGTTGGCGAGGCCGATGCCACGACCCTCCTGGCGCAGGTACAGCAGCGCGCCACGCGGGGTGCGCGCCAGCTCCGCCAGCGCCATCTCGAGCTGGTCGCGGCAGTCGCAGCGCAATGAACCAAAGGCGTCGCCGGTCAGGCACTCGCTGTGCATCCGCAGCGGCACCGGCTCTGGTCCAACCGCTGCACCGGCAGGCAGGCCATGCACCAGGGCGACATGTTCGGGTTCACCGGGCTGGAAGCTGAAGGCGACGATGTCGAACTCGCCCCAGCGGGTCGGCAGCTTGGCACGCGAAACAATGTTCGCGTGCACGGTCGGAACGGACATGCTCATTGGAGATCGCAGCCTACGCGAACGTTACGGAGGTGTGGGCGGACAGGCCCCTCGAACCGAAGGTTCGAGGAGTCCTGTTCCGGGTCTGGAGGCGTGGGGCGGATTTACGAAGCGGCGCGGCTGCGAATCTGCTCGTCGAACTCGTGCAGGGCACGCAGCGCCGACTCCAGCGAGGCGCCGCAGCTCTCCGCGGTCAGCGGCACGATCCCCGCCGTCTCGGAGCGCAGCACCTCGTAGTAGCGCTGGCGATCGATGGCGTGGATGACCGCGGGCAGGTAGCCGTCACGCATGAGCAGCATGTTGCTCAGCACGCGCGCCAGCTTACCGGCGCTACGGGTCCAGGGATAGATCGCCATCAGGCGCTGGTGGAAGCGGGCCGCACGCTCGACCGGGTGCAGACGACGGGTCTCGTCCTCGCCCAGCCATTCGACCAGCTTCTTCATGCGCGCCAGGATCTTATCGGGCGCAGAGATCTCATGGTAGTAGGCGCGGTGCAGCGGGTTGTCCTTGCGATACGGCGCACCCTTTGCGCCTTCGGTGGGACACAGGATGCCGTACACCTTCTTGACCGTCTCCAGAGCCAGCGGCGCCTTCTTCTTGCTGTAGGCCCACTCGCGAGCGAACAGGAACGCCGCCTTCTGGTTCTTGATCTCCTCGTACATCGGGATGAGGCTGACATCGCTGATGATGCGCGTGTCGATGGCCGCCTTGATCTCGCTGTACTGGAGCACGACACCCTCGAGGGCGTTGTCGTGGTACAGCAGCGAGACATCCAGCTTGTGGTTGTAGTCATCGAGGAAAGCGGCGCGACGTCCGCTACCCATGCGCGCCAGCCGCTCATTCAAAGCCACGACCTTGGCGTCGAGGTCGAAGAACTTCTTATCCATACACTCTCCCCTGTGAAAGCTTGTCCAAGGCTACGACCACTGAGTCGAAAACCAAATGATTCTCGCCGAGCCGTGCCGCGAAGTCAAGCGAGTTCATACCGTTAGCGACTTGAATGAGCCTCTCTCTCACAAACGGCCCACAAGCTGGCCACAGATTCATCCACAGTCCGTCGAGATCTCGATGGCTTGCATTCTATGTGACGCCCAACACCAAATGAATTTGGTTTGCTGTTTGGTTGGCAAGCAGGTAGATCCCTGCGGTCTTTTCGGCCGCCTGACCGAAACCGCTACGATCGGTGTGCAGCAATGTCGCACACGTTAATCGGCTAACGGCAGGTCGGCGAATCTCTGGTGCATTGCTCACGCGATTCTCGTTACTTCGCCTTTGTGACGTTCGCCGATCAGGCTGGCAAAGATCTTGTAGAAGGTCGCGCCGCGATCCCCCGTCAAGGAGCTCCCCGTGAAGCAGGCTTGGCTCGTAGGTTCTCTGGTCTCGTTCACCCTTCTTGGTGCTGGCATCGCCCGCGCCGAGGACCAGACCCCGCGGGCCGCCGAGGAAGCCACCGCCGGCGCGACCGTGTCGGCCTCCGGTAGCGCGACGGCCACCACCTCGACTGGTTCGACCACCGCCTCCTCTGATGATGATGTCGCCACCACTGGCGACAGCACCACCCCCTCCGCCACTGTCGTCGCGGTCAAGGCCAAGGGCCCCAAGATGTTCGGCCTGACCTTCGGCGCCGACGTCTCGGACGAGTCCAGCATCAACGCCGAGCCCGAGAACTACAACAACGTCGCCTCGCTGGGCCTCAACGTCGGCTGGAAGGTCGGCAAGGTCGTGTTCAAGACCGGCTTCTGGTCCAAGCTGTCGGCCAGCGCCAGCACCTCGTTCCAGAGCGAGCTGACCGGCAACAGCGACCTGTTCCGCGGCGCTGGTGGCTCCAACGAGTACATCAAGGATCTGCCCGAGCAGTACGTCCTCACCGAGCAGGGTGGCGTCCTCATCGACCCGAACGGCGTGCCCCGTCGTGTCTCGGGCAACGACAAGCGCATCAATTACAGCGACATCTCGCTCGGCCTGGCGCACAGCTCGCTGGCCAAGCTGCCCTGGAAGATGAACCTGTCGGGTTCGACCCGCTTCGCCATCCCGATCTCGCTGTCGTCGCGCAACGCCAGCCTCTACACGGCCTGGTCCACCGGCCTCAGCCTGAGCCGCAGCTTCCTCAAGGACGACAAGCTGTCGGTCAGCTATGCGCCTCGCTTCACCAAGTACTTTCACCAGTATACGACCCCGGGCATCCACTACTCGGGCACCGACGCCGAGATCTACGGCCAGGTCATCAGCCCGGCCGAGTTCATCGAGCACGGCGGCTTCCGCAACGCCGAGTTCGGCTTCAACAACGCCCTCAACGTCGGCTACCAGTTCACCTCCAAGCTGTCGGGCAGCGTCAGCTACTCGCTGTCCACCACCTTCACCTACGCCATCCAGGACTGCACCATCGTGCTGTGGGACGGCACCGAGTACGACACCTGCGCCTCGACCGGCCGCGTCGGCGACGCCGACGGTGGTCGCGGTCGCCGTGACTCGCAGGTGTTCTCGCTGGGCGCCGACTACAGCCTGAACAACTGGATCACCCTGAGCGGGTCGCTGACCACCGCGTCGCCGGTGCGCACCGCGGACGGCCACGGCATCCGCCAGCCGTTCTTCAGCACCACCCGCAATGGTTTCACCTCGGTCGGCATCTCGGCGTCGTTCGCGCTGTCCGAGCTTCTGTAGTAGGGTCCCGCGGCCTCGGGCCGATGGTTTAGTACGTGGTCTCAAACAGGTTCGACATTGGGAGGAACAGCATGAGGTTCTCGAAAGCCTACCTCGGTTCGGCACTGCTTCTGGGTGCTGCGATGGTGGCGAGCTGCGCGGAAGAGCGGTCCGTCCGCAACACTGTGCAGCCCAACATCGTTCGCAAAGCAGATCTGACTGGGACCTGGTACTACGCGCCGACGGTCATCGACGTGCCTTACGGCACCGCGGTGACATTCATCGGCGAACAGGCGATGGACCTCGACAAGATCGTCTGGGACATCCAGGAGGACGTCCTGTATGCCCGCCGGGCCTACGAGCAGGTCAAGAACACCGACAACAGCCTGAAGCAGGGCGGCATCGTCGGTCAGCCTGTCGGCGCCTGGCGCATCCAGTCGCAGTTCGACATCATCCGCGACTACAACTCGGCCACCGGTGAGGAGTCGAACACCATCCGTGAGACCGGTGAGCGGCCCTGGTACGAGCGCGAGTTCATCCGCGTCGACTGGTCGGCCAACCTGGCGGACAACTGGGGCTTCACGGTCGACAAGGTCGCGACCGCCCCGATCAACTATTTCGTGACCGACCCGAACAGCCCCGAGGCGCTGCGCTTCGAGCGCCGCCAGGTGCCGGGCCAGACCAACGCCAACGTCACCGAGGTGGGCTACATCGACGTCACGAACAAGCTGTTCGTGTCGCCCGAGACGGTCTACTACGAGGGCTACGGCTACATCCCGATGTGCTGGTTCAACGGCAATCAGGATGACTGCACGGCGCAGGAGATCAAGCTGCGCCACTCGTTCCTGAAGCTGGACCCGACGCGCGACTACGCGCCCCAGGTCTGGACCGGCAAGGACCAGGAGCGTTTCGGCTTCTTCGACGTCGAGCGCCGCACCTACAACCGCCAGTACGGCGTGACCGACTCGGGCAAGGTGCGCATGGCGCGCCGCTTCAACCTGTGGGTCGATCACCACGTGCGCAACGCCGACGGCTCGTTCGAGCTGGACGCGGATGGCAACAAGGTCGTCAAGCCGGAGCAGGAGCGCACCGCCCGCCAGCTGACCTACTGGGCCAACCCGAGCTACCCGGCCGAGCTGCAGGATGCCGGCGCCGAGATCGTCAAGGGCTGGTCGCTGGCGTTCTGGAACGTCGTTGATCACTACAACCAGGTCGCCGGTGGCGGCATGCAGATCCAGCTCAAGGCCGGCCAGAAGGTCGCCCTGGGCTCGAACGACGAGACCCCGATGATCCTGTGGTGCGGTCAGAACCCGACCGTCGCCGCCTCGCCCGCGGGCTGCATCGCCGACGCCGGTGGCGTTGGCAAGCTGGTTCGCGAAGGCGACCTCCGCTTCAACATGATCGCCTGGGTCGACAAGCCCCAGCGCGGTGGTCCCCTCGGCTACGGCCCGATGCCGGCCGACCCGGAGACTGGCGAGACCATCCACGCCTCGGCGTTCATCTACGGCGCTGGCCTCGACACCTACTCGAGCTGGTCGCGCGACATCATCCTGCTCCTCAACAACGAGCTGACGGTCGCCCAGGTCACCGACGGCAAGAACGTGCATGACAGCGTGACCGCCAACTTCGAGGGCATGCGCTCGCACGAGACCGCGGTCGATCCGGCGCACAACCCGTACGACTACATGGACTTCTCGTGGGTGCCCAAGGCTGACTCGGGCGCGCGCGTTCCGTCCAACCCGCGCGATGCCAACGACATCTTCGTCCGCGGCCAGAAGAAGGTCATGGACTCGGGCGTTCTCGGACCGGGCTTCGACACGGGTCCGGCGCGTCTGTCGGCCATCGCCGGCACCCCGATGGAGGCGCTGCTGATGTCCGACCCCGAGTGGCGCATGGCGGCCGCGGACGTCTACGCGCGTCACGGCGTCAGCCCGTTCGCCGACGTGGCGTCGCTGTCGGCCGAGGTTCGCCGCCAGGTGTCGCCGCTGACCCTGCTGTCGAGCACCACCCGCCGCATGCAGAACGACCGCATGATCATGCAGGCGCACCGCGCCATGGACATGGCTGACTTCGGTGAGGAGTCGGCGCTCGGTCTGGCCAAGGAGTTCAAGACCAAGTACGACCTCAAGACCGAGGAAGGCCGCCACAACCTGTGGAAGGACGTCCGCACCGCCATCTACAAGGGCGTCACCGAGCACGAGATGGGCCACAACATGGGCCTGCGTCACAACTTCGAGGGCACCATCGACTCGATGAACTACTTCAAGAAGTACTGGGATCTGCGCATCGCGGCCAACGGCGGCAACAAGGCGACCCTGAAGCAGCGCTTCGAGGTCTCGCCGACCCAGGCCGAGATCGACGGCAAGCAGAACGAGTACCAGTACTCGTCCGTCATGGACTACGGCGCGAAGTTCAACTCGGACATCCAGGGCCTCGGCAAGTATGACTTCGCGGCCTTGAAGTTCGCGTACGGCGATCTGCTCGAGGTCTTCAACGAGACCGGCGCGGCCAACATCGGCAAGATCTCGGACATCTCGGAGTACCAGAGCTTCGGCTGGCCGACCGCGCTGGACCAGACCGGCGGCACCCTGAAGGCCATCAACTACACCCAGTTCCCGACCCTGGCGGACCTCGAGGCGCGCACCAACGTGCACCGCTCGACCATCCGCACCGACATCGACGGCAACCTGGCCTTCACCGAGCGTGACGGCATGCGTCGCGCGGTGGTTCCGTACCGCTTCTGCTCGGACGAGTTCGCGGGTGGCACCGAGACCTGCGCTCGCTACGACGAAGGCGCGGACATCTTCGAGATCGGCAACGACTACCTGCGTCGCTACAGGTCGTACTACATCTTCAACGCGTTCAAGCGCGACCGCTGGGGCTGGGAGGGCGCTGGTTACCAGAGCCGCATCATGCAGCGCTATCTGGAGCCCCTGCAGAGCCAGTTCAAGAGCGTGGTGCGCTACCGCGCGTCGCTCGAGGCGCAGGTCGACCCGGCCGTCGTGGCCCCGCTGTTCACCGACGCTGCGGGCTGGAAGGGCTGGGGCCTGTCGGCCGAGGCCGGTCTGAACCTGTTCGGCGAGATCATCACGGCGCCCGAGGCTGGTTCGTTCATCCGCGAGGTCAACCCGGTCGGTCTGTCGTACCTGAAGCAGGACAGCGACTCGATGGGCTCGGGCGTCAAGAGCATCCCGCTGATCGACGGTCGTTACTTCTCGACCACCTGGGACTTCGACGCCGGCTACTACTGGTACGAGCACCAGACCCGCATCGGCTTCGCGCTCGACAAGGAGGTCGCGACCTACCTGCTGGCCGAGGCCGGCGCCAACTACCTGGGCGCTGACACCTTCGCCGACATCCGTCGCTTCGCCATCAACTACTCGACCACCTACGGCAGGCAGCTGAAGAACACCTTCAGCTCGACCATCATCGAGGACATGGCGGCGGTGGCTCCGATCGTCGATATGACCACCACGGGCATGGACCCGGTCAAGTACGCCGCGGTCACCGTGGTTGGTCCGCGCCCGCTGCTGGCCAACAAGGCGTACGTGGATCCGATGATGACGTTCACCACCCGCTTCCAGACCCAGGTCTACGGGCTGGCGATGTACCGCAACACGTTCGACAACACGTTCAACGACGAGTCGCGCATCTACCTCGACGGCAACGGCGAGGCGATCACGTTCCCCCCGGGTCAGCGCAAGGCGTTCACCGACCCCGAGTCGGGCCGCACCTACGTGGCCTGGGACGCGCCTGTGGCTAGCCACCCGTCGAACAGCATCGGCGCCCGTCTGCTGGCGCACGCCGAGCGTCTGCGCACCACCCGTGACAGCTACACGGGCACCGACCAGGCCAAGGTGCGCGAGCTGGCCCGCGTCGAGCTGCGTCTGTTCCTGCAGCAGCTCGACATGCAGCGCACGCTGGTCACCATGTTCGACAAGGCTGGCGACTTCTAAGCTGGTCTGACTCTCGTCCCTGGAGGGGAGGCGCCGAAAGGTGCCTCCCCTTTTCATTTTCGGTGCGGGATCAGAAGGTGGCGAGGACGGGGCCGTGGTCGCTGCTGCCGACCTCGCGCAGGCTGTTGCAGGCGGTGGCGGTGAGGTCCGTGCTGGCGAGGATGTAGTCGATGCGCCAGCCGATGTTGCGCTGACGCAGGTTGCGCCAGGGCGCCCACCAGGTGAACAGGGCGTCGTCGGTCGGGGCCAGGGTGCGGGCGACGTCGGTGAGGCCGGTGGCGAGCAGGGTGTCGAAGCGGGCGCGCTCCTCGGGCAGCTGGCCGATGGCGGTGGGCTTGCGCTCCTTGGGGTGCACGTCGATGTCGGCGCGGGCGATGTTGAGGTCGCCGCACAGGATGAGGGGGCGCGGGGCGGTGGCGGCCCAGACCGTCATGGCGTCGAAGAAGGCCAGCTTGGCGGGGTAGTCCTTGCCGCCGTTGGGGACGTAGATCGAGGCGATGGTGGCCTCGGGCAGGGTCACGGTGAGGGCGCGGGTCTCGGTGTCGAAGGGCGGGTGCGCGGTGGGCGGGCGCTCGGGGTAGCGCGCGCGGGACACCAGGATGGCGACGCCGGAGTAGGCGCCGGCGCCGTGCCAGGTGCACCAGTAGTCTGGGTGGTCGGTGAGGATGGCAGGGATCTGCTCGGGAGTGGCCTTGAGCTCCTGCAGGCAGACGACGTCGGGGCGGGCTTGCAGCAGCCACTCGTCGAGCTGGCTGGCGCGGGCGCGGATGCCGTTGACGTTCCAGGTTGCGACCTTCATGGGCGCATTGAAGGGGGCGCGCGCGAAGATGGCAACGCGGAAAGTTGCCCCCCCGGGATCGGCGTGGCCAAGTACTGGAAGATGGCCGGTTTCGGTCACACTTCAGTGCTCGGCGACGAGGTCGTCGAGTGGCTGGCGCCGCGCGCGGGTGGGGTCTACTGCGACGGAACGCTAGGAGCGGGCGGACATGCCGAACGCATCCTGGACGCTTGCGCGCCGGATGGGCGGCTGATCGGGATCGATCGAGACCCGGTGGCCCTGGAGACGGCGAAGGCGCGGCTGGCGCGGTTCGGAGAGCGGGTCACGGTGGTGCATGGGGCGTTCGCGGATGCACGGACGCTGCTGACCGGGGTCGGGGTCGCGGCAGTGGACGGCTTCGTGCTCGACCTGGGTGTGTCGTCGATGCAGCTGGACCGCGGTGAGCGCGGGTTCTCGTTCGCGCACGAGGGGCCGCTGGACATGCGCATGGACACCACGCAGGGCGAGACCGCGGCGGAGCTGCTCAGGCGGCTCACCATGGAGGAGCTGCAGGACGTGCTGTCGAAGTATGGCGAGGAGCGCTATTCGGGGCGCATCGCACGCGCGGTGCACGAGGCGGTGCGGGCGCGGACCATCGCGACCACGACCGAGCTGGCGGCCGTGATCACGCGGGCGGTGCCCAAGAACCCGCGGGAGCATCTGCACCCGGCGACCCGGACGTTCCAGGCCCTGCGCATCGCGGTGAATGAGGAGCTCGGGCAGCTCGAGCAGTTTCTGGCGGATTTTCCGGCGTTGCTGGCGCCCAGGGGGCGGCTGGCGGTGATCTCGTTTCATTCGCTGGAGGATCGGCTGGTCAAGCAGCGCTTTCGCGAGCTGGAGTGGACGTCGCGGCTGCCGGCAGATCTGGCGGCGGCGGCGGGCGAGCGCACGGTGCCGGTGGTCAAGGTGCTGACGGGCAAGCCGGTGACGGCGGGCGAGGCGGAGCTGGCGGGAAACCCGCGGTCACGCAGCGCGAAGCTGCGCGTGTGCGAGAAGGTCGCGGTGGCGGCATGAGCGTGATTGCGCTGCGGCCCCCGGGGCGAGACGAGGACGAGCACGAGGACGAGGACGAGCACGAGGACGAGGACGAGCACGAGGGCGAGGGCGAGGGCGAGGGCGAGGGCGAGGACGGGGACGGGGACGGGGACGACGATGGTTCGACGCTCGAGATGCCGGTGGTGCGCGATCAGGACGAGGCCGATGGCCTGGTGCTGGCCGACGAGCTCATCGGGGCGCTCGAGCACGAGGAGCGCGAGCAGCAGCCGCCGGAGCGGACGCTCAGGCCGCGAGCGTCGCAGTCGCGGCGCGGCTGGGTCGTCTTCCTGATCGCGATCGCGTTTGCGCTGACGGCGGCGGCGGTGGCGCATGTGTGGGTGCGCCTGCGCGTGATCCATCTGGGCTACCAGATCTCGCGTGGCAGCATGGAGGAGCAGCGCCTGCTGGAGCAGCACAAGCGCCTCGAGCTCGAGGCTGCGGTGCTGCGGCAGCCCGGGCGCATCGAGCAGATCGCGCGCGAGCGGCTGGGCATGGCGCGGCCCGATCCCGAGCGCATTCACGTCATCCGCATCGCTCCTGCGCAGGCGTCATCCAGACCAGACCGCGAGGCTCCATGAAGGCGCTGCCCACTGGACCGCTGACGCCGCGCGCGACGCGCTGGATCCGCGCCCGCATGCTCGTCGTCGCGCTGGTGCTGCTGGTCGGCTTCGGCGCGGTGGCCTGGCGCGCGACCGAGCTGCAGGTGCGCGAGTCGCCCAAGCTGCGCGCGCTGGCCGAGGAGCAGTATCTGAAGACGGTCGAGCTGCCCCCGCGGCGCGGGCCGGTGCTGTTCCGCGATGGCGCGCCGCTGGCGACCTCGCTGGAGGTCGACTCGGTGTGGGTCAACGCGCGCGCGGCCCCTGACGACGCGGCGACGGCGGCGGCGCTGGCCGAGGCGCTCGATCTCGATCCGGCCGCGGTGCGCAGCAAGCTGCTGTCGCGGCGCTACTTCGTGTGGCTCAAGCGGCGGGTGCCGCCCGACGAGGCGCGCGCGGTGCGCAAGCTGGCCATCCGGGGCGTCACCCTGACCACGGAGCCGCGGCGCTACTATCCCAACGGCGCGCTGGCGGGGCCGCTGATCGGCTTCGCGGGCATCGACTCGGCCGGGCTCGAGGGCGTCGAGCTGGCCATGGACAGCGTGCTGCGTGGCGCCAAGGCCAGCGTGCCCGGCCTCAAGGACGCCCTCGGGCGGGTGGTCTACACCATGGGCATGCCGGAGGACGACCCCACCTCGGGCGCCACCGTCGAGCTGACCGTCGATCGCTTCATCCAGTTCTCGGCCGAGCGCGCCCTCGCCGCGGGCGTCAAGGCGTCGCGCGCCAAGGCTGGCAGCGCCATCGTGATGGATCCGCGCACGGGTGAGGTGCTGGCCATCGCCAACGTGCCCAGCTTCGACCCCAACCGACCCAAGGACCACGTCAAGCTGGGCGCGCGCAACCGCGCGGTCACCGACCCCTTCGAGCCGGGCTCGACCATGAAGGTGTTCACCCTGGCCGCCGCGCTGGACACCCGCTCGGTGCGCCCCGATGACCTGTTCGACGGCGAGAAGGGCGAGCTCAAGATCGGCAAGTACACCATCCACGACTCGCACGACCACGAGCAGCTGACCGCCAGCGAGTGCCTCAAGGTGTCGTCCAACATCTGCGCCGCCAAGATCGCGCGCCGCCTCGGGCGCGAGCGGCTGGAGGACTACCTGCGCCGCTTCGGCTTCGGGCAGCGCACCGACATCGGGCTGCCCGGCGAGCGCGCCGGCATCCTCAGGCCGAGCGCGCGCTGGGGCGAGATCGGTCTGGCCACGCTGGCGTTCGGGCAGGGCATGACCGCCAGCCCGCTGCAGGTGCTGGCCGGCATCAGCGCGGTGGCCAACGGTGGGTTGTACCTGCCGCCGCGCATCGTGCAGCGCGTGCGCGGGCCGCGCGGCGAGGTGCTGGAGGAGCGCCCCATCGCCGAGGGGCGCCGCGTCATGGGCGAGCGCGCCGTGCGCGAGCTGACCGCGATGATGGTCAGCGTCACCGACACCGGCGGCACCGCCGAGCAGGCCGCCATGGAGGGCTTCACGGTGGCCGGCAAGACCGGCACCGCGCAGAAGGTCGATTCGCGCACCGGGCGCTACTCCAGGTCGCTGTTCGTGGCCTCGTTCGGCGGCTTCGTGCCCGCGGGGGCGCCACGGCTGGCCATCCTGGTCGTCATCGACGAGCCCGACCCGGAGAAGCACTATGGCGGCGAGGTGGCGGCGCCCGTGTTCAAGCAGATCGCCGAGGAGTCGCTGCGCTATCTGGGCGTGACTCATCAGGAGCGCAAGCTCGCGGCGTTGCCGGCCGGTGGTGGAACGGCGAGCGAGGGTCCCGCGTTGATCGGACAGGAGCAGCCGGTGGCAGAGATCATGCGCGAGCAGGCCGAGGTGGCCGCGCCGACGGACCCGCTGGCGGGCGCCGGCGCAGCGCTGGCCGGGGCCTTTGGCGAGGCCGAGCTGGGTCTCGGCGAGCTGGGCGCGGTCAGCGAGGTGCGGGCGGCGACGCTGGTGCCGGACTTCACCGGGATGTCGCTGGGGCAGGCGGTCACGGCGGCGCGGCGCGCCGGGTTGCGGCTCGAGATCACCGGCCACGGCGTCGCCATCGGGCAGAGCCCGGGACCCGGGCGGGTGGTGCGTGGGGCGCGCTGCCGTATCGCGTTCAGGCCGCCGGCCGAGGGCGGCTGAGATGGCGGCCCAGGTGGTGAAAGAGACTTGCATGGAGGCCGTGCCTGGAGCACGTTGCGCGCGTGAACAAGCCTGAAAACGAGCCAGAAGTGCGGCTGGATGCGCTGGCGGCGGCGCTGGGTGCGCGCCTGGTCGGCGATGGCGGCGTGCGCGTGCGGCGGGTCCAGGATGACTCGCGCGCGGTCGAGCCGGGTGACCTGTTCGTGGCCCTGCGCGGGCGCACCGTGGATGGCCACGGCTTCATCGCGGCGGCCCGGGCGCGCGGCGCGGTCGCGGTGCTGGCGGAGCGCGCGGTCGAGGACGGCGGGCCGGCGCTGGTGGTGCCGGAGGGCCGTGGCGCGGCGGCGCTGGCCGAGGCGGCGGCGCTGGTGGCCGGGCGGCCCGCGGATGCCATGACACTGGTCGGCATCACGGGGACCAATGGCAAGACCACCAGCACCTTTCTGGTCGAGGCCATGCTGGCGGCGGCGGGGCATGCCCCCGGGGTCATCGGGACGGTCAACTATCGCTATGCCGGGGTGGTGCAGCCCTCGCCGTTCACGACGCCGGCGCCGGTGCTCCTGCACGGCGTGTTCGGCGACATGCGCGCGGCGGGCACCAGCCATGTGGTGATGGAGGTGTCGTCACACGCGCTGGCGCTGGAGCGCCTGGTCGGCGTGCGCTATGCGGTGGCGGCGTTCACCAACCTGACCCAGGACCACCTGGACCTGCACGGGACGATGGCGGAGTACCAGGCCGCCAAGGCGCGCCTGTTCGCGGAGCTGCTGGCGCCTGACGGCGTCGCGGTGGCCATGGTCGATGGCGGTGGCGCCGGCGAGGCCATGCTGGCGGCGGCCGCGGCGGGGGCGGGCGGCGCGGGGCGGCGGCTGCTCAGGTGCTCGATCAAGCGTGAGGACGTCGAGGTCGGGGTGACCCGGGTCGGCTACTCGATCGACGGCATCCAGGCGGTGTGGAAGACGCCGCGCGGGCCGCTGGAGCTGCGCTCGCGGCTGCTGGGCGAGTTCAACCTGTCGAACCTGACACTGGCGGTCGGCATCGGTGAGGCGCTGAGGCTGCCGCACGAGGCCATCAAGCGTGGCCTCGAGGCGGTGCGCGGTGTGCACGGGCGGCTCGATCGGGTCGAGGAGGCCGAGGTCGAGGGCTATGCCGTGGTGGTCGACTATGCGCACACGCCGGATGCCCTGGAGCGCGCGATGGATGCGCTCAAGCCGCTCAAGCGCGGCCGGCTGATCACGGTGTTCGGGTGTGGTGGCGACCGTGATCGCAGCAAGCGGCCCATCATGGGGCGGGCGGTCGCGCGTGAGTCGGACCTCGGGGTGGTCACGAGTGACAACCCGCGCACCGAGGACCCGGCGTCGATCATCGAGATGATCTGCGTGGGTGTGCGTGAGGCGCCGGTCAAGCTGGTCGAGCCGGGCGCGCTGGGCGCGGAGTGGAAGGGCGCCTATGCGGTGGTGCCCGACCGGCGCGAGGCCATCGTGGCGGCGATCGGCGCGGCGCGCGCGGGCGACATCGTGCTGATCGCGGGCAAGGGGCACGAGGACTACCAGATCCTGGGCACCACCAAGATCCACTTCGACGACAAGGAGGAGGCGCGGGCGGCCATCGCGGCGCGGGGGGCGGGGCATGGTCGGCCCCGGAAGGGGCCGGCGTCGTCTTGAGCGGCGAGCGCGCGAATGGGCCAGAAATTGCGCCGATCTCGGTGGACGAGGTGGTGCGCGCGACGGGCGGGAGGTGCCTGGCGGGGGCGACCGCGGCGGGCGCGGGGTTCGTCGGCGTCTCGATCGATAGCCGCACGGTGGCGCCAGGCGAGCTGTTCTTCTGTGTGAAGGGCGACCGCTTCGACGGCCACGACTTCGTGGCGGCGGCGCTGGGGCGGGGCGCGACGGGCGTGGTGGTGCAGGCGGGACGCGGGCCCGAGGTGGAGGCGGCGCGCGCGGGCGCGTGCGTCGTCGAGGTCGCGGATGTGCGTCTGGCGCTGCAGGCGCTGGCGGCGGCGCGGCGGGCGGCGGCGACCGAGCTGCGCGTGGTCGGGGTCACCGGGTCGGTGGGCAAGACGACGACGAAGGAGCTGCTGGCGGCGGTGCTGGCGGAGGCCGCGGGTGGCGCGGACGGGGTGCTCGCGACGGTGGGCAACCTGAACAATGACCTCGGGGTGCCGCTGACGCTGCTGCGTCTGGCGCCGGGGCACCGTTTCGCGGTCATCGAGATGGGCATGAGCGGGCTGGGCGAGATCGACCTCTTGGCGCGGCTGTCGCGGCCCGAGGTCGCGGTGGTGACAAAAGTCGCCCCTGCCCACCTGCTGCAGATGGGGTCACTGGACACCATCGCGCGGGCCAAGGGCGAGATCTGGCGCCACCTCGGTGCCGGTGGTGTCGCGGTGCGTCCGGTGGATGACGCGCGGCTGCAGCGCGAGGCCACGGCGGCGGGGCTGAGCGCGGCGCGGACGTGGACGTTCGGGACGCGTGCGCCGGGGCCGCGGCATGTCGCGGTGCTCAGCGCGCGCGCCGGCGCCGGGGGCACCGACGTCGAGCTGGCGCTGCCGGGCGGCGCCGTGCGGGTGCGGCTGGCGCTGGTGGGGGCGCACAACGCCGACAATGCGGCCGCGGCTGCAGCTGCTGCCACCGTGCTGGGGGTCGCGCCCGAGGTCATCGCTCGCGGCCTGGCGGCAGCGCGGCCGGCGGCCAACCGGTCACAGCAGATCGACGTCGGACGCCTGCACGTGATCGCTGACTTCTACAACGCCAACCCAGCGTCGTCGGCTGCGGCGCTGGATGCGCTGGCGGCGCTGGCGCCGCACGGTGCGGTCGCGGTGCTGGGCGACATGCTGGAGCTCGGTCCGCAGTCGGGCGAGCTGCACCACGCGCTGGGGCGCCGCGCCGGCGCGCTGGATCTGGCCGCGCTGGTCTGTGTCGGCGCCGAGGCGCGCGAGATCGCCCGCGGCGCTCGCGAGGCCGGGCTGCCGGCGGCGCGCGTGCACGAGGCTGACGGCACCGCCGCGGCGGCTGCGGCGGCTGCGGCTGCGGCGACCCCGGGGGGCTGGCTGCTCATCAAGGCGTCGCGCGGGATGCGCCTCGAAGGCGTGCTCGAGGCGCTGCGTGAACGTGCCGCGCGGGGGGAGCTGTAATGCTGTTCGAGGCCCTCTTCCGCCTGCACCGCACCGAGGGGCTGCGCTGGCTGTATGTCGTGCGCTTCACCTCGACGCGCATCATCCTGGCCACGCTGACCGCGCTCCTGATGTCGTTCATCATCGGGCCCTGGTTCATCAACCGGCTGCGCTCGCGCCAGATCGGCGAGCAGATCCGCACCGACGGCCCCGAGACGCACAAGAAGAAGGCCGGCACCCCGACCATGGGCGGCAGCCTGATCATCCTGTGCCTGGTGGTCCCGTGCCTGCTCTGGTGCGACCTCAAGAGCGGCTTCGTGTGGCTGATCCTGATGGTGACCGTCGGCTACGGCGTCATCGGCTTCCTCGACGACTACCTGAAGATCTCGCGCAAGAACAAGAAGGGGCTGCCCGGGCGCTTCAAGATGCTGGGGCAGATCACCATCGGCGGCGTCGCCATGGTGTACCTGTACACGCAGGGGCTGTTCCCGCGCGGCGAGGCGCTCAACCTGGCGCTGCCGTTCACCGACTACGAGATCTTCCACATCACGCTGCCGCTGGCCGTGTACATCGGTTTCGCGCTGTTCGTCGTGGTCGGGACCTCGAACGCGGTCAACATCACCGACGGCCTCGACGGGCTGGCCATCGGCCCGGTCATCGTGGCGGCGGCGGCCTTCCTGATCCTGGCCTACATCGCGGGCGTCGAGACCACCATCATCACGCGTGGGCATCCCGAGGGTGTGGTGCTGGCGCAGTACCTCAAGGTGCCGCACGTGCCGGCCGCGGCCGAGCTGGCCATCTACTGCGGCGCCATGATCGGGGCCGGCGTCGGCTTCCTCTGGTACAACGCCTATCCGGCGTCGGTCTTCATGGGCGACGTCGGCGCGCTGGCGCTGGGCGGCGGGCTGGGCATGCTGGCGGTGCTGACCAAGAACGAGATCACGATGGTCATCCTGGGCGGCGTCTTCGTGGTCGAGATCCTCTCGGTCGTCATCCAGGTGGCGTCGTTCAAGCTGACCGGCAAGCGCGTCTTCAAGATGGCGCCGCTGCACCACCACTTCGAGCTCAAGGGCTGGCACGAGTCCAAGGTCATCGTGCGCTTCTGGATCGTGTCGATCCTGCTGGCGCTGGTCGCCCTGGGGACGCTGAAGCTGCGATGAAGACGACGCGGCCAGAGTTGAAAGGCAAGCGGGTGCTGGTGGTCGGCGCGGCGCGCTCCGGCCTGGCCATCGCGGGCTTCTGTGCGCAGCAGGGCGCCGAGGTGACGCTGACCGACAAGAAGCCGGCCGACGCGCTGGGCGCCTTGGTGCCGGCGGGCGTGCGGCTGGAGGCGGGCGGCCATGTCGCGGCGACCTTCGCGGCTGCCGAGATCATCGTGCTGTCGCCCGGGGTGCCGCCGCGCACGCTGCCCGAGGCGCAGGCCGCGGCCGCGCGCGGGGCCTGGGTCACCGGCGAGATCGAGCTGGCGGCGCGCTTCATCGACCCAGCGGCCGACTTCATCGGCATCACCGGCACCAACGGCAAGAGCACCACCACCGCGCTGGCCGGCGCCATCGCCGCGCTGACCGGGCGGCCCACCTTCACCGGCGGCAACCTGGGCGAGCCGCTGACCACCTGCCTGGGCACCCCGGCGGCCGCGCGCGGGGGGATCGTGGTGTGCGAGCTGTCGAGCTACCAGCTGGAGACCGCCGACGAGCTGCACCCGCGCGCCGCGGCGCTGCTCAACGTGACGCCCGATCACCTCGACCGCTATGTCTCCATGGCGGCCTATGCCGCCGCCAAGGGCCGCGTGTTTCTGCGGCAAAATGCGCTGGATTGGGCCATCTACAACGCCGACGACCCGGCCTGCGAGCCGGAGGCGCGGCGCGGCGGCGGCATCCCGTATCCGTTCTCGTCGGCACCCGGGCGCGAGCTGCCCCGCGGGGCCTTCCTGGCCCCGGGCGCGCGCGGGCGCGACCTGGTGCTGCGCTGGACCGACGTCGCCGGCGCCAGCCACGAGCACGTCATGGCCGAGCACGACCTGCCCCTGGTCGGCACCCACAACCTCGAGAACGTCATGGCCGCCGCGCTGTGCGTGCTGGCGGTGGGCGCCACCCCGGCGCACCTCGACGCCGGCACCGCGGCGTTCCGCCCGCTGCCGCACCGCATGGAGCTGGTCGGCGAGGTCGGCGAGGTGCGCTACTACGACGACTCCAAGGGCACCAACGTGGGCGCCGTGGTCAAGGCGCTGGACGGCTTCCCGCGCCCGGTCGTCCTCATCGCGGGTGGCCGCGACAAGGGCGGCGACTACGGCCCCATGCGCGACGCCCTGGCGCCCATCGCGCGCGCCGCGGTCCTCATCGGCGAGGCCACCGAGAAGATCGCCGCCAGCCTGGCCGGCGCCGCCTATCCGATCGAGCGCGCGGCCTCGATGGAGGACGCCGTGCGCGCCGCGCAGCGGTTGGCGCGCCCGGGCGACGCCGTGGTGCTGTCGCCGGCCTGCTCCAGCTTCGACATGTTCAAGAACTTCGAACATCGTGGTCAGGTTTTTCGCCTCGCGGTGCGTTCTCTGCCAGAGTCGAAATCACCGGCATGACGACGCGCCCCACTCGCCCAGACCGCCCGCTCGCGACCGCGCAGGACACGCCCGCCTCGGTGGTGACCCAGGCTGCCACGCCGCGCGCGCCGCGCCCGCTGGATCTGTGGCTGCTGGGCGCCGCGCTGTGCCTGCTCGGTGGCGGCACCGTCATCGTGTACAGCTCGAGCGCGGTGTTCGCCACCCAGCACAAGGGTGATGACCTGTACTTCCTGAAGCGACACCTCATGTACCTGTGCATGGGCGGCGTCGCCATGTGGCTGGGCGCCAAGGTGCACTACCAGAGCTGGAAGCGCTTCGCGCACCTCGGGCTGTTCGCGTCACTGGCGTCGCTGGCCGGCGTGCTGGTGCTGGGCTCGAAGATCAACGGCGCCACGCGCTGGTTTCGCCTGGGGCCGGCGTCGTTCCAGCCTGCCGAGCTGGCCAAGATCGCGCTGGTGGTCTACCTGGCCTATTCGCTCGGCAAAAAGGCCGAAAAGGTGAGGTCGTTCACGGTCGGCTTCCTGCCCCACCTGATGATCGCGGGCATCATGATGGGCCTCCTGCTGATGCAGCCCGATCTCGGCAACGCCGTCATCATCGGCGCCACCGTGATGGTGCTGCTGTTCGTGGCCGGCGCCAAGATCAGCTACATGCTGCTGGCGCTGATGGCGGGGGCGCCGGTGATCTACTACGCCATCGTGGGCACCCCGTGGCGCATGCAGCGCATGCTGGCCTACTTCGATCCCTGGCAGCACCGGCGCAGCGGCGCGGGCTACCAGATCACCGAGTCCTTGATCTCGATCGGCTCGGGCGGCATGTGGGGCCTGGGCCTCGGCGAGGGCAAGCAGAAGCTGTTCTTCCTGCCCGAGGCGCACAACGACTTCATCGCCGCCAGCCTGGGCGAGGAGCTGGGCCTGGTCGGTCTGATCGCGCTGCTCTTGCTGTGCATCGCGGTCGTGGTCCGCGGGGTGCGCGCCGCGGTGGGTGCGCGCGACGCCTTCGGCATGTACCTGGCGTTCGGCTTCACCGCGCTGTTCGGCATGCAGGCGCTGGTCAACCTGGGCGTCGTCATGGGCCTGCTGCCCGCCAAGGGGCTGCCGCTGCCGCTGGTCAGCTATGGCGGGACCTCGCTGATCTTCTACATGTTCGGCCTCGGTGTGCTGATGAACGTGGGCACCCGCACCGAGCCGGCGCCGGCCGCGCTGCGCGGGCTGCGCCTGTGGGGACCGTCGCGCGAGGGCATGGCGCGGCGGCGGCGGCGCGCGCTGGGTCCGGCGACCTTCTCCACCGAGGGCTGAGGGCCAGCATGCGCGTGGTCATCGCGGGCGGCGGCACCGGGGGCCATCTGTTCCCGGGCATCGCGCTGGCCGAGGAGCTGACCGCGCGTGGCCACCAGGTCACCTTTGTGGGCACCGAGCGCGGCCTGGAGTCACGCGTGGTCCCCGGGGCCGGATATGCCCTGGAATTGATCGATGTCAGCGGTCTCAAGCGCATGGGCCTGATGGGCACGCTGCGCGGACTGGGGCGGCTGCCGCGCGCGTTCTTGCAGGCGAGGGCGATCTTGCAGCGCACGGATCCAGCGGTCGTGGTCGGCGTCGGGGGCTATGCCTCGGGCCCGCTGGTGATGGCGGCCGCGCTGGCGCGCCGACCCACCGCGATCCTCGAGCAGAACTCGATCCCGGGGGTCACCAACCGCATCCTCGGCCGCGTGGTGCGGCGCGTGTTCGGCGCCTTCGAGGAGTCGCGCGGCTTCTTCCCGGCCCAAAAGTTCGTGCTGGCCGGCAACCCGATCCGGCGTCAGATGCTGGACGCGCTGGCGGGCGAGCGGCGCCCGGGGCCGTTGCGACTGTTCGTCTGTGGTGGCTCGCTGGGGGCGCAGGCGGTCAACTCCGTCGTGGTCGACGCGCTGGCGCTGCTGGCCGCGCGCGGTGGGCTGCCCGAGGTGCTGCACCAGACCGGCCCCGCCGACCTCGAGGCAACGGCGGCGCGCTATGCCGCCGTCGGGCTGCTCGATCGCGTCGAGGTGCGGCCCTTCATCGACGACATGGCGACCGCGTACCGCGACGCCGATCTGGTCATCGCGCGCGCCGGCGCCACCACCATCGCCGAGCTGACGGCGCTGGGTCGCGCCACCGTGTTGGTGCCATTTCCCTTCGCCGCCGACGACCACCAGACCGTCAACGCGCACGCACTGGTGACCGCTGGCGCCGCCGTGATGATGCCGCAGTCGGCCCTCACCGCCGAGGGGTTGGCAGCGGGAATCACGGCGCTTTTCGGCAACGCCGTGGCGCGCGAAAAGATGGCCGACGCCATGCGCGCGCGTGGTAAGCCCTTCGCCGCGCGCGCCATCGTGGACGCGCTGGAGGAGCTCGCCAGCCGTGTTTCGTAAGAAGGACACCTGGATCCACTTCGTCGGCGTCGGCGGCATCGGCATGAGCGGCATCGCCGAGGTGCTGCTCAACCTGGGCTACACGGTGTCGGGGTCGGACCTCAAGGAGGGCGAGACCACCCGCCGCCTGGTGCAGCTCGGCTGCAAGGTCGCCTACGGCCACCAGCGTGACAACGTCGGCGACTGTGACGTCGTGGTCATCTCGTCGGCGGTGCGGCCGTCGAACCCCGAGGTGGTCGAGGCAAGGGTGCGCGGGGTGCCGGTCATCCCGCGCGCCGAGATGCTGGCCGAGCTGATGCGCATGAAGGTCGGCGTCGCGGTGGCCGGGTCGCATGGCAAGACCACGACGACGTCGCTGGTGTCGGCCGTGATGGGCGCCGCCGGGCTGGATCCCACCGTGGTCATCGGCGGCAAGGTCAACGCGCTGGGCTCGAACGCGCGCCTGGGGCAGGGCGAGTACCTGGTCGCCGAGGCCGATGAGAGTGACGGCTCGTTCCTCAAGCTGTCGCCCACGGTCGCGGTCGTCACCAACATCGATCCCGAGCACCTCGATCACTACGGCGATCTCGATCACCTGAAGCGCGCGTTCATCGACTTCGTCAACCGGGTGCCCTTCTATGGCACCGCGGTGCTGTGCCTGGATCACCCCAATGTGCAGGCCATCCTGCCCATGGTGGAGAAGCGCCATGTCACCTACGGACTGACCACGCAGGCCGATTATCGAGCCGAAAACGTGCGTTCCAGCGGGCTGACCACGACCTTCCGCGCGTTCCGGCGTGAGCTGGAGCTGGGCGAGGTCACGGTCGCGATGCCCGGCCTGCACAACGCGCTCAACAGCCTGGCCGTGCTGGCGGTGGCCGACTATCTCGACGTGCCATTCGAGACCACGCGCGCGGCGCTGGCGTCGTTCGCGGGCGTGCAGCGGCGCTTCACCGTGCGCGGCGAGGCGCGCGGCGTCATGGTGGTCGACGACTATGGCCACCACCCGGCCGAGGTGCGTGCCACGCTGGCGGCGGCGCGCGCGCTGGGCCGCCGCGTCGTGGTCGCCTTCCAGCCGCACCGCTACACCCGCACCCGCGATCTGCTGGAGGACTTCGCGACCGCGTTCTACCAGGCCGACGTGGTGCTGCTGACCGCGATCTATGCCGCCGGCGAGGATCCCATCGCGGGCATCACCGGCGAGCGGCTGGCCAGCGAGATCGCGCAGCACGGCCACAAGCACGTCGATCATGTCGGCCCGCGCAGCGAGCTGGTGCCGGCCCTGCTGAAGATGGTGCGCCCGGGCGATCTGGTGCTGACGCTGGGCGCGGGCGACATCACGCGCACCGGCGACGAGCTGCTGGCGGCGCTGCGCGCGTAGCCGGCGGTGGCGGCGCGGCTGACAGAGGACGACCGGGCCGCGCTGACCGGCGCGATCCGCGGGGAAATTCGCTTCGACGAGCCGATGGCGCGCCACACCACGCTGCGCCTGGGCGGGCCGGTCGACGCCTACGTGGAGCCGGCCGACATCGCGGACGCGCAGGCGCTGGCGCGGCTGTGCAGCGCACGCGGGCTCTCGTGGCGCCCGCTGGGCGCGGGGTCGAACCTGCTGGTGCGCGACGGCGGGCTGCGCGGGGTCGGGGTGTCGACCCGGGCGCTGCGCGGCCTGCGGCGCGATGGCGACACTGACTCCGTCGTGGTCGTGGTCGAGGCCGGCGTCGCGACGGGCAAGCTGCTGTCGGTGGCGACCGGCTGGGAGCTCGGCGGTGTCGAGTTCCTGGGTGGCGTGCCGGGGTCGGTGGGCGGCGGGATCTGGATGAACGCGGGCACCTACCTGGGCGAGTTCAAGGACGTGCTGACCGAGGTGGCGTCGGTGACGCCGGCGGGGGAGCTGCGCCGGCGCGCGCACGCCGAGTGCGGCTTCGCCTATCGCCACAGCGATCTGCCGCCCGACGAGCTGATCGTCGAGGGCACCCTGCGCCTGCGTCCGCGACCGCGGGCGGACATCGACGCCGAGGTGCGTTCACTGCGCGACCGCCGGCGTGAGCGCGAGCCGCACGGGGTCGCCAACGCGGGGTCGATCTTCAAGAATCCCCCCGGGGATTTCGCGGGTCGGCTGATCGAGGCCGCGGGGCTCAAGGGGCTCACCATCGGCGGCTGCCAGGTCTCGCCGGCGCACGCCAACTGGCTGGTCAACACCGGGGACGGCCGCGCCGCCGAGCTGCTGCAGCTGATCGCGCGCGTGCACGACGAGGTGCTGGCAAGGTTCGGCGTCGACCTGCAGCTCGAAGTGAAGGTCGTCGGAGACGACTGACGACGGCTGAATTCGCGTCGTAGATGTAGGTTCTGCATCAATTTTTTGCCACCTGACGCGGGCTGGTCCAGGGTGGGCTCGTGAGGTTCTTCGGCAAGTGGGGGCGGCGCGCTGGCAATCGCCGGATGACGCCCGCGGTGGGTCGCCCGACCCTGCGCGAGCGGCTGGCCCGCGCGCGTGCGGCGACCGGGCGCGCGCTGCGGCGGTCGTTTCCGGCCTTTCTGGCGCTGGCGCTGGCCGCCGGCCTGGTCGTCGGCGCGGTGCGCGTGTACCGCTTCGCGACCACCTCGCCGCGCTTCGCCATCAAGGTCATCACGCTGCCGCCGCTCCGGCACGCGCGCGTGCAGACGCTGCTGGCGCGGCTGGCCATCGCGCCGGGCACCAACATCTTCCGCGCCGATCTCGACGAGCTGGCCGCGCGTCTGGAGGAAGATCCCTGGATCGCCCGCGCGCGCGTGCGGCGCGAGCTGCCCGGCGAGATCATCGTCAGCGTCACCGAGCGCGAGCCGGCGGCGCTGATCGTCCTGGGCGGCCTGTACCTGGCCGACGCCCAGGGCCGCATCTTCAAGCGCGCTCAACCCGGTGACGGCGAGGGGCTGCCGCTGATCACGGGCCTGGCCCGCGACAGCTACGGCGCCGATCCCGAGGCCGCCGCCGCCCGCGTGCGCGGCGCGCTGCAGGCCGATCGCGAGATCCGGCGCAGCGCGATCGGCCAGAACGTGGCCTTGTCCGAGCTGCACCTCGAGGACGATGGCGGGCTCACGCTGTTCACCCTGCGCGGTGGCACCGAGATCCGCCTCGGCCGCGGCGCGCTGACCGACAAGCTGGCGCGCTTCGGCGTGGTCTGGCGCGCGCTGGGCGCCGACCAGGGCCGCGCCCGCGCCATCTTTCTCGGCGACCAGAGCCCCGACCGCGTCATCGTCAGGCTCGAACCACTTGCGACAGTACCCGCGGCCGGCGCCAATGCGTCTGGCGCGGTACTGCAATGATCCGGAGGCAGCATGGCCAAGCGTGAAGAGCTGATCGTGGGTCTCGACATCGGGACCACCAAGATCGCCGCCGTCGTGGGCGAGGTCGGGCCCAACGGCATCGACATCATCGGTGTCGGCTCGCACCCGTCGCGCGGGCTGCGCAAGGGCGTGGTGGTCAACATCGACGCCACCGTGGAGTCGATCCGCCGCGCCATCGAGGAGGCTGAGCACATGGCCGGCTGCGAGATCACCAGCGTCTATGCTGGCATCGCGGGCGGCCACATCAAGGGCCAGAACTCGCGCGGCATGGTGCCGGTCAAGGACAAGGAGGTCTCGGCCGCCGACATCGCGCGCGTCATCGAGGCCGCCAAGGCGGTCGCGGTGCCGCTCGACCGCGAGATCATCCACGTGCTGCCGCAGGACTACATCGTCGACGAGCAGGACGGCATCAAGGAGCCGCTGGGCATGGCCGGCGTGCGCCTGGAGGCCAAGGTGCACATCGTGACCGCGGCGGTGACCTCGGCGCAGAACATCGTCAAGTGCTGCAACCGCTGCAACCTGAATGTGGCGGACATCGTGCTGGAGCCGCTGGCGTCCGCGCTGGCGGTGCTGCACGAGGACGAGAAGGAGCTCGGCGTCGCGCTGGTGGACATCGGCGGCGGCACCACCGACGTGGCGCTGTTCTCGGAGGGCTCGATCGTGCACTCCAGCGTGCTGCCGGTGGGCGGCACGCACCTGACCAACGACATCGCGGCCGGGCTGCGCACGCCGGTCGACGAGGCCAACCGCATCAAGCAGAAGCACGGCTGCTGCATGACCCAGCTGGTCAGCGACGACGAGACCATCGAGGTGCCGTCGGTCGGCGGCCGTCCGCCCCGGGTGCTGCCGCGCAAGGTGCTGGCCGAGATCCTGGAGGCGCGCGTCGAGGAGATGTTCACCCTGGTGCGCCGCGAGATCGAGCGCACCGGCTACGAGGATCTGCTGGCCTCGGGCGTGGTCATCACCGGCGGCTCGACGCTGGTCGAGGGCATGACCGAGCTGGCCGAGCAGGTCCTGGGGCTGCCGGTGCGGCGCGGCGCCGCGCGCGGCGTGGGCGGGCTGGTCGACGTGGTGCGCTCGCCGATGTACGCCACCGGCGTCGGCCTGGTGCTGTACGGCGCCAAGAACATGGACCTCAGCCAGTTCCGCGTGAAGGAGCGCGGCGCCTTCCGGCGCGCCGGCCAGCGCATGAAGAGCTGGTTCGGCGAGATCTTCTAGCCCATCCCTTAGTCCAGCCCTATCCGCAGGCCTTACGGATCTGATCAGCGAGGGCGCCAAACCCAACTCGGCAGCGTCTCTCCAGGAGACCGAGGTCAACAAGCTCCGCGATCGCGTCGAGGGTTGCTCCGTGCTCTCTGTCAGTGGCGCTGATGAGCGCACCGAGGAAGGTCTTGGGGTGCTGCTGCTCGCCCCACATCGATTCAGGGTCTGGTGGAGTTGGCACTTTCGCGCCGAGAGCCTGGTTCAGTGCCCTGCTGTCAGCAAGAAGCCACGCCTCCGCGGTCTCGATTGCGACACCCACTGCGGTTCTCTGGGACATCCCCGCGACCCCGGCCAGGCCGTTTCCCTGCGCGAGTTCCAGCCCTGCCTGGAGGTCCTGGATCCGGGCGACGTTGCGAGGGCCGTCTCGGTCTACCACGACTACGACCGAGGTGAATCCCCTGGCGGCCGCTTCAATGATCGCCAACTCGACCTTGCGGGGGTAGCCAGAGGTGCTGGAGCTGTGTTTGTGCGCCCGCTGAAGTGGGACGGGTACTATCTCCGCCGGGCTCACGTCGCGTCGGAACTTCTCCGAAAGCAGCCGGCGAACCAGCACGCCAACGATGCCCTGAGTCTCGCCGCTCCCGAAGTCCCGGGGCCCTTCACTTGCCAGCAGAAGCTTCATGGCCGCGTTCCGCCTCCTCGAGCAGCGCATCCTCGCCAACGTTGAACCAGAGCTCGCCCAAGCTGAAGCCCCCGTCGAGCCTCGCCCTTGCCGAAGGGATGCTCAGCAGCGGGGCCGCAAATGTGTCGCCATTTGCCCTGCGCCCCATGACGAGGACACTCTCGGGAGGTACGAAGTCGAGGAGGTAGGGCGAGTGCGTTGTGATGACGACCTGACGCCCCGCGCGGCCAGCCAGGCTCGTCAGGTGCCGAGCGACTCGGCTGAGCTGGCTGGGGTGGACGCCGTTCTCTGGCTCTTCGAGCAGCAGGATCCGTGGCTGGTCCGGCATCGACAACAGTACAAGATACCCGAGCAACAGAATCGCACCGTCCGAGAGCTCGCTCGCGGGGATCTCGATCCCATCGAGAATCCGAAAGATGATCTCTTTGCCACCCTCTTCGAACCGACCTTGCTGGTGGGGGTTGGTCTTCTTCCAGACCTCGACCCGACGTTTTGCCAGCTTGATCCCGCGCACCGACGGAAGCGCTAGGCAGAGCTCACGCTCGATGGCGTCGAAGGCGCCCCGATCTGAGCTCAGCAAGTCGTCGAGGGCACTTGCCAAACCCCGGCCGTCGCTCTCCAAGCCGCTAATCAACGCGGAAGGCTCCTTCATCAGGCTTGCTTCCAGCCGGTAGATTCGGGTTGCGCGCATGGCTGCCCGCGACGCCACGAGTTTGGGAATCGGCGGATCCTCGAGCGCAAGGCGCAGAGCCGACTTCTTGGGTACCGACAGCCCCGTCTCTCCCTTTGGCTGTTCGGCGCCCCCAGCCGACGCCTCGGTATGCCAATCGTTGGTCCGACGAGTGATCCGTGCGAATGCACTACCCGCCGATAGGTCTTCGCTCACGATGCAGTGCTGTCGAGCGTCCACGGTCATCTGGTGAACGATCGTCGTGTCACCGAGCGACGGATCCGATGCGGTGATCGTGAAGCGGATCTCATCTGACCCGCTACCGACGGTGGTGGCGCCGCGCATTTCGATCTCGTCGACGCTCCCGGTCCGAACGAGTTGGCTCCAGAACTCGATCGCTCTCAGGAGATTCGTCTTGCCGGTGTCGTTCTTTCCGATGAGCACCGTCAACGGCTTCAGATCTGCGGCGAACTTCCTCAGGCTCCGGAAGTTGGCAACTTCAATGCGTGAGATCATTGACCACCCTCATCGTGCAGCGTTGCGGACAGGGTCGCATGGGTCAAGTCTTTCATGGCTCAACGGTGCGCGGGCGCCTCGGGCCGCGGCCGGTCCTGATCGCGCGGGCTGAGCTGCGTGGCGGCCAGCCAGACCGCGCCGCCGATCAGCAGCAGCACCGCGCCCACGAAGACCAGCACGACGACGCGGCCGCGGGTGGGTTTCGGTGCGGGCTCGGTCACGGCCGCAATTCTCGCACGAAAAAATGCGTCGAAAACTTGCCCTCGTGATCACGCATGAGATAACGGGCTTACTTGATGATCGGGACGTGCTCCCGGTCTTCCCGCGAAAACCGCGGAGGGAGAAGCCAAATGGCACTGCTGGAATTCGACGACTCGGTCAACCGCGCCAAGATCAAGGTCATCGGTGTGGGCGGCGGTGGCGGCAACGCCATCAACACCATGATCGCGAGCCGGCTCGAGGGCGTGGACTTCATGGCGGCCAACACCGACTGCCAGGCGCTCGAGGCCAACCTGGCGTCGAGCAAGGTCACGCTGGGCGGCTCTCTCACCAAGGGGCTCGGCGCCGGCGCCAACCCGATGATCGGGCGCAACGCCGCGCTGGAGGACATCGCGCGTCTGGCCGAGGTCCTGGCCGGGGCGGACATGGTCTTCGTCACCGCGGGCATGGGCGGCGGCACCGGCACCGGCGCGGCCCCCATCATCGCGCAGGTCGCGCGCGAGTGCGGCGCCCTGACCGTCGGCGTGGTCACCAAGCCGTTCGCGTTCGAGGGCAAGCGCCGCCGCAAGCAGGCCGAGGAGGGCATCGCCGCGCTGCAGGAGGCGGTCGACACCCTGATCACCATCCCCAACCAGCGCCTGCTGTCGATCGCGGGCAACGGCACCACCATGCTGGACGCCTTCCGCCGCGCCGACGAGGTGCTGCTCAACGCGGTGCAGGGCATCTCGGACCTCATCACGGTGCCCGGCCTCATCAACGTCGATTTCGCCGACGTCAAGACCATCATGTCGAACATGGGTCGCGCCCTGATGGGCTCGGGCCGTGCCCGCGGCGAGAATCGCGCCATCGAGGCGGCGCAGCAGGCCATCTCGAGTCCGCTGCTCGAGGACGTCTCTGTCGAGGGCGCCACCGGTATCCTCATCAATATCACCGGCGGCCCCGACATGACCCTGCTCGAGGTCAACGAGGCGGCCATGCTGATCCAGGAGGCCGCGCACGAGGATGCCAACATCATCTTCGGCTCGGTGATCGACGCCAACATCGTGGACGAGCTGCGCATCACCGTCATCGCGACCGGCTTCGACCGCGCCGCCCAGATGACCGAGCGCGAGGAGTCGCCCATGATCCTCAGCCGCAAGGCGGGCGGGCAGCTGTACTCCAAGAGCGCGCCGACCATCGGCCAGATCGCGCACAGCGTGAAGATGGCGGCCGCGCACAGCATGCCGGCGCCCATCTCCGTGAACACCCGCGCGCCGGAGCCGGCGCGTGCGCCGGAGCCCGTCATCGCGGTCGCCCCGCCGGGCGGCGCCCCGGATCCGCTGCCGATGCGCGAGGCCGCCGCCGGTTCGGGCCCCAACGTGATGGACGACCCCGAGTGGGACGTGGTCATCGACACCCCGAGCTCGCCGTATGCGCTCGAGGCCGCCGCGGCGCAGGAGTCCACCCGCGAGCCGCTGCTGCGTGGCCGTGGCAACACCGTGCCGCCGACCGACCGTGACCCGACCACGCGCATGCCGAGCATGGAGTCGCGCGTGGCCCAGCCGCTCGATGGTGGTGGCCGCCGCAGCGACACCGAGCGCTCCAGCCCGCCGCCGCCCGCCGTCAATCGCAGCGCGCTGCAGGCCGCCCTGGGTCTCGAGGACCCCGAGGACGAGATGGACATCCCGGCCTTCCTGCGCCGGCCCTCTTCAATTCATCAGTGAGTCCCAGCTCGCGTAGCGAGCAGGGCTCACTGTCCGGCTCCGTTCCGGTCAAATAGCCTAGATTCGAGCAGGTCATGCGCCGCTGCGCCCGGGGGGGACCGCAGCGGCGCGATTCTTTGGCCCTTCCGAGTCCGATGCGAGTGTGCCTGCCGGCAGCTTGGCTCGCCGACCACGCGACGCAGCCCGCAGCTCTCTGTCCTTCGCCGTCATCGGGAATCACCCGCCAGGTCTCAGCGCCCGACAAACG